>LNFM01007205.1_pt1 | contig 17601 bp, 15 predicted proteins | sample 596031 | NCBI WGS metagenome assembly LNFM01 (sample SAMN04254537, study PRJNA301005) | activated carbon metagenome | isolation source: dual media filters at the Ann Arbor, Michigan drinking water treatment plant | place: USA: Ann Arbor | reverse complement strand
CCGTGAAGTGGTTCAACGAGAGCAAGGGCTACGGCTTCATCGCTCAAGACGCGGGTGGTGCTGACCTCTTCGCCCACTTCCGTGACATCACCGGTAGCGGCTTCAAGACCCTGGTTGAAAACCAGAAGGTCGAGTTTGAAGTCAAGCAAGGCCAGAAGGGTCTGCAAGCTGCCAACATTCGCGTGCTGTAAAAGCGCCGCGACATCAGCTTTCGAAACGCGGCTTCGGCCGCGTTTTTTTATGCCTGCGCCGAACTACTTCTTGGCTTCGTTCTGCAGGGACTGGCCCAGCAACTGAGCGATCAGCGCATTGAGGCCGCCTTCGTGACCGACGGCACAGTCGTGCAGCTGCCGAACCAGATCGGCTGGTAACTTGCAGGCAAACGGCAGCAGCCCGGCCTGCGCATCGAGCCGGCGTTGCTCGCGCTTGTCGATCACTGCACTCGCAGCCTGGCCGTAGCGTCCAGGGACCGCCACCCCCTTCATCTGCCCGTCGATCTTCTTGGCCAGGTTCTTGACCAGGTCGGTTTTCTTCATGCTCATGGTGTCGTGCTCTGTGCGCTGCGAGGGTTCGCGAATCTTCGATTGTCATGCGTAGCCGACAATCGAAGGCTGCGCTGAAACCCTTCGCGCCGAACAGGACGCACCCCATGGCACTGAAGGCCACCATCCACAAAGCCAGCCTGCAGTTGAGCGACATGGACCGCCACGTCTACGGCGAGCATGCGCTCACCATCGCGCGCCACCCGTCGGAGACCGACGAGCGGATGATGATCCGCGTGCTGGCCTACGCGCTGAACGTGCCCGCCGACCCGCACCATGGCACGCTTGAATTGGCCAAGAGCCTGTGGGACACCGACGAGCCCGACCTCTGGCACAAGGACCTGACTGGCCAGATCGTGCACTGGATCGATGTCGGCCAACCCGACGAGCGACGCATCATGAAGTCGTCGCCGCGGGCCGAGCGGGTCACGGTGATCAGCTTCAGCCACAGCACGCCGGTGTGGTGGAAGGGGTTGGAGACGCGCATCACCCGCGCACGCAACGTCGCGGTGTGGCAAATCGAGCCCGAGCAAAGCCAGGCGCTGGCCGCGCTGGCGCAACGCAACATGCAACTGCAAATGACGGTGCAAGACGGCACGGTGTGGATCGGCGAGGGTGATCGCTCGGTCGAGGTACGGCCCATACGCTTGAATCCCTGATCGGCCGATCGGGGCCAGAATGGGTTGGATGACAGCACCCCGCCCCCACCTCCGCGCCACCGACCTCGAAATCCGCCACGACCCGGCGACGTCCTGCTTCGAATGCCAAGTGGACGGCCTGCGCTGCGTCATCGACTATCGCCTGATTGGCAACGTGATGCACATCGACCACACCGAGGTGCCGCCGGCACTTGAAGGCCGTGGCATCGCGGCGGCGCTGGTGCGTTTCGCCCTGGCCCATGCGCGCGAACACGGCTTGAAGGTGAATCCGCTGTGCTCGTATGTGCGGGTCTACATGCAGCGGCATGCAGACACCCAGGACCTGCGCGCATGAGCGCGACCGACCAAGACCCATACCGCTGGCTGGAAGAGGTGCAGGGCGATCGCGCCCTGGCCTGGGTGCGCGAACGCAATGCCGAAAGCGAAGGCGTGCTGACTGCGCGACCGGAGTACGCGCCGATCCGCGAGCAGTTGCTGGACGTGTTGAACTCGAAGGAGCGCATCCCGCAGATCACGCGGCGCGGCGATCACTTCTACAACCTGTGGCGTGACGACACCCATCCCCGCGGCCTGTGGCGCCGCACCACGCTGGCAGAGTACCGACAACCGAATCCGCGCTGGGAGACGGTGCTCGACATCGATGCACTGGCTGCGGCCGAAGGCGAAAACTGGGTCTGGGCCGGTGCCGATGCGCTCGCCACTGCGCCGCAGCGCTGTCTGGTGTCGCTGTCACGCGGCGGCGCCGACGCGGCGGTGGTGCGCGAATTCGACACCACCACCAAGCAATTCGTCGAGGGCGGCTTCGTGCTGCCCGAAGCCAAGTCGTCGGTGACCTGGATCGACGAGAACACGCTGTACGTCGGCACCGATGTCGGCCCCGGCAGCCTGACGGATTCCGGCTACCCGCGCCTCGTCCAGCGCTGGGCGCGCGGCACCCCGTTGGCGTCTGCGGTCACCGTCTTCGAGGGAGAGGGCCCCGATGTGTCGGTGAGCGTCTCGGTCGATCTGACGCCAGGCCACGAGCGCACGCTGTTCAGCCGGTCGCTCGATTTCTATCACCAGCAGCATTTCCTGCTGCAAGGCGAGACGCTGGTGCGCGTCGACCTACCAAGCGACGCGTCGTTCAGCTTCTGGAACCACGTGGGCGACCCGACCGACACACTGTTGATCGAGTTGCGCAGTGATTGGGCGGTGGCGGGGGTGACTCATCCCAGCGGCTCGCTGCTGGCCGCTGACGCGCTGGCTTGCCTGGCGGGAGATCGGCAGTTCACGGTGCTGTTCACGCCCACCGCCACCCGCTCGCTCGCGGGCTATTCAACGACGCGTGAGCACATCATCGTGAACCTGCTCGACAACGTCGCCAGCCGCCTTGAACTGTGGCGGCGCACGGCTGGCGGCTTCGAGCCGCGGATGATTGACGCGCCTCGTCCCGGCACGCTGAGCGTGCGCGGCCTGCACGATCCAATGCGCCGGGACGATCCCCTGGCCGAAAGCTACCTGCTGGGCTACACCGATTTCCTGACGCCGGATTCGCTGTTCCTCGGTCAGACCGGGGCCAATGGTTCGCCCACGCCACCCCCGCTTGAACTGCTGAAAGCACGCCCGGCACTTTTCGACGCCAACGGTCTGCGCACCGAGCAGCGCTTTGCGACCTCCGCCGATGGCACGCGGGTGCCTTACTTCATCGTCTGGCCGCGCGGCGCGAAGGCCGACGGCCGCAACCCGACGCTGCTGTACGGCTACGGCGGCTTCGAAATCTCGCTGAACCCCTGGTACGCGGCAGGCCACGGCCGCGCCTGGTTCGAGCGCGGCGGCGCTCTGGTCGTGGCCAACATCCGCGGCGGTGGCGAGTTCGGGCCGGCCTGGCACCAGGCCGCCATCCGCGAGCGCAAGCAGCGCAGCTACGACGATTTCATTGCGGTGGCTGAAGACTTGATCAAAAGCGGCGTCACCCGCCCACGGCACCTCGGCATCATGGGCGGCAGCAACGGCGGGCTGCTGGTGGGCGCGGTGTTCACCCAGCGCCCCGAGCTGTTCAATGCCGTGGTGTGCCAGGTGCCGCTGCTCGACATGCGGCGTTATCACACGCTGCTGGCGGGCGCCTCGTGGATGGCCGAGTTCGGCAACCCCGATGTGCCTGAAGACTGGGCTCACATCGCGCGCTACAGCCCGTACCAGAACGTCTCAGCCGACCAGACCTACCCCGAGGTGCTGTTCACCACCTCGACCCGCGACGACCGGGTGCACCCGGCTCACGCCCGCAAGATGGCTGCGCGCATGCGCGAGCAGGGGCATGCGCTGCTGTACTACGAAAATATCGAGGGCGGTCACGGCGGCGCGGCCGACAACAAACAGCGCGCGCACCTGCAGGCCCTGGAATTCGCCTACCTGTGGCATCGGTTGGGTAGGGCAGACTGAAGCACCTGTCACGATCCGTGCTTAGGCCTTGTTCATGGTCACTGCCCTCGTCGAATCCTCCACCCCCACAGCGCTGCCGGCGGTGCTCGACATCGAGGCCTCGGGCTTCGGCCGCGACAGTTACCCCATCGAGATCGGCTACGTGCTGCCCGACGGGGGTGGTTACTGCACGCTGGTGCGTCCGGAGGCGGCCTGGACCCACTGGGATGTGGAAGCTCAGCAGCTGCACGGCATCAGCCGCGACACCGTGCTTTTGCACGGACGGCCGGCACTCGAGATCGCACGTCACCTGAACCAGGTGCTGCGCGGGCAGACGGTCTACACCGACGGCTGGGCCAACGACTACAGCTGGATCGGTGCGCTGTTCGAGGCCGCCGACCTGTCGCCCGCGTTCCACATCGAGAACCTGCGTGCGCTGCTCAGCGACAGCGATGCCGCCCGATGGCACCAGATCAAGGACCAGGTGGCCGGCGAGCTGAATCTGCGGCGCCACCGGGCCAGCTCGGACGCCCGGCTGTTGCAGATGACGCTGCGCCGACTGCGCAGTGCCGAGCCGGGTGGACAGCGGCGAGAATAGCGGCCAGCGTGCGGGCGAGACCTCACCCGCCGCCTGTTTCGCGCAGCCGCCTCACTCATCGTTTTCAGATCATGTCCACCATCCTGCAGCAACTTCCCCTCGGCCAGAAGGTCGGTATCGCGTTTTCCGGCGGCCTGGACACCAGCGCGGCCCTGCACTGGATGAAGCTCAAAGGCGCCCGACCCTACGCCTACACCGCCAACCTCGGCCAGCCCGACGAGCCCGATTACGACGAGATCCCGCGCAAGGCCATGCTCTACGGCGCCGAGCACGCGCGGCTGATCGACTGCCGTGCTCAGCTGGTTGCTGAGGGTATCGCTGCGCTGCAGGCGGGCGCCTTCCACATCAGCACCGCTGGCATCACCTACTTCAACACCACACCGATCGGCCGGGCGGTCACGGGCACGATGCTGGTCGCGGCGATGAAGGAAGACGACGTCCACATCTGGGGCGACGGCAGCACCTTCAAGGGCAACGACATCGAGCGTTTCTACCGTTACGGCCTCCTGACCAACCCCGCGCTGAAGATCTACAAGCCCTGGCTCGACCAGACCTTCATCGACGAACTGGGCGGCCGCGCCGAGATGAGCGCCTTCATGACGAAGGCCGGCTTCGGCTACAAGATGAGCGCCGAGAAGGCCTACTCCACCGACTCCAACCTGCTGGGCGCCACGCACGAGGCGAAAGACCTGGAGAGCCTGGACAGCGGCGTCACCATCGTCAACCCGATCATGGGCGTGGCCTTCTGGCGCGACGAGGTCGAGGTCAAGCGCGAGACCGTGGTCGTGCGCTTTGCCGAAGGTCAACCTGTGGCGCTGAACGGTGTGGAGTTCGCCGACCCGGTGGCCCTGATGCTGGAAGCCAACCGCATCGGCGGGCGCCACGGACTGGGCATGAGCGACCAGATCGAGAACCGCATCATCGAAGCGAAAAGCCGCGGCATCTACGAGGCGCCGGGCCTGGCGCTGCTGTTCATCGCCTATGAGCGCCTCGTGACCGGCATCCACAACGAGGACACGATCGAGCAGTACCGCGACAACGGCCGCAAGCTCGGCCGGCTGCTGTACCAGGGCCGCTGGTTCGACCCGCAAGCCATCATGTTGCGCGAGGCCGCGCAGCGCTGGGTGGCGCGCGCGGTCACTGGCGAAGTGACGATCGAACTGCGCCGCGGCAACGACTACTCGATCCTGAACACCGTGTCGGCGAACCTCACCTACGCGCCCGAGCGGCTGAGCATGGAAAAGGTCGAGAACGCACCGTTCTCGCCAGCCGACCGCATCGGCCAACTGACCATGCGCAACCTCGACATCACCGACACCCGCGCCAAGCTGGGCATCTACACCCAGGCCGGCCTGCTGTCGCAAGGCAGCGGAGCCGCCCTGCCCGGCCTCAAGAACGACAGCCCGGCCTGACCCGGCCCGCCCGCCGCGCCCTCCCCTTCAAATGCAGTTCACCCCATCACCATGACCGACCAGATCACCGCCTCCATCGCCACCCGCGCCAATGTGTACTTCGACGGCAAGTGCGTCTCGCACAGCATCACGCTGCCTGACGGCACGAAAAAGAGCGTGGGTGTGATCCTGCCCTCCACGCTGAACTTCAACACCGGCGCGCCTGAGGTGATGGAACTGGTGGCCGGCGCCTGCCGCGTGAAGTTGTCAGGCAGCGAGCGCTGGGTCGACTATGCCGGTGGGCAATCGTTCAGCGTGCCCGGCCAGTCGTCGTTCGACATCGAAGTGACCGACGCGCTGCACTACATCTGCCATTTCGGCTGATCGCCCCTCACGAAGGAGAACAGGGCATGAAGGCATTCGACACAACAATTTCGCGCCTCGCATGCGGCGCATTGCTGGCGCTGTCGCTGAACGCGACGACCCAGGCAGCGCCCTTGCCCAAGCTGCACCTGGTCTGCAGCGGAGTGGAAACCGTCGAAATCATCTACGGCACCGAGCTCGACCCGCCGCGCAAGGGCGACTTCCGTGTCGAGTACAACATCGACCTCGACAAGAAGGGCATCGCCAACGCCCGGAGCGGCAAGCTGACGTTGATCAACATCGACGACAAGGAAATCAGCTTCGGCGCCGCCACCGATTTCAACCCTGACAACAAGGACGCGCCCGGCCCGAAGACCAACGGCACCGGCGCCAACGCCACCGGCGTGGTGATCAACCGCACCAACGGCAAGTACTTCTCGATCTCGACACGCAAGTACTTCAGCACCGACCCGTTGCCCGAAGGCGCCACCGAGCCACCGATGATCACCAATGTGCGCACCCGTCAGGGCGTGTGCACCGCAGGCACGCCGTCACCGTCTTTCTGAGCGCGTACCGCTCAACCCCACGCCCCCTGCGCCTCTGCCCAGCCGATCACCGCGATCGGTGAGCCGTCGGGGCGGATGAAGGTCAGCGGGCCGAGGAAGGTCATGTAGAACTCGCTGTCCACCGGGAACTGGGTCTTGTCGTGGCGGGCGCCCGAGGCTTCGAAGCCGTAGCCGGGGGCCACGGCGGTGTCGCCACCAGCGGCCTTGCCGCCGCGCACATCCATGCGGCCCTTGGTCAGCAGGTATTCGCCGGGACCGGCGTGCACGTGGGGAGCGAACGACGAGCCGGCCGGGCAGTCGAAGATCGCCGTCCAGGCGCCCTGCTCGGGCGACACGTGCAGCAACTTCCAGCGGATACCACCGGTCGAGAACGCCTCGGGAAACGGCTGCCATGCCAGCGCGTCGATCTGCACGTATTCCTCGTCGGTCTTCGGCTTCATCGTGTCTCCTTGGTGGTTGGCTTCGGTTGGTTCACACCCCAGCGCGCGTGAGCTTGGCGCTCAGCGCCTGTTGCAAGGTGTCGGCACTGTCTTGCAGGTGCGCCTGCGCTTCGGCGCTCAGGCCAGGGCGTTTGGCGGCGGTGTTCAAACGGGCCAGCAGCGTCTGCGCCTGTGCACGCACCAGGCTGCGCGCATCGGCGCGACTCAGTGCGCCAGGGCGCAGCAGCTGGTTGGCGATGCGGGTCACGTACTCGCGTTGCAGTTCTCGGCGCGGCGATGGAATGTCGCCCGACTGGCCCAGCTCGCTCCACACCACATCGCTCAGTCGGCGATGCAACTCGGACAGACGCAGCGCGTCCTTCGGCAGCTTGTCTTCGCTGTCGAGCAGGCGCACCGCCACGCCGTCGCTCAGCAGGTTGCCCAGCACATTGCGCTGCAACTCGATCACCAGCGAGGCGAGCGAGAAATCGGTGACCAGCGCCGTGGCGGGTGTGCCGTCGCCGCGCAGCGCCGCGTCGCCGCGCTCAAGATAATCAACCGCCAGCTTGCGCTGCAGTGCCGGTGAGATTCGGAAGCTGTCGGCCGACAGGAAGCCGCGGGCCAGCAGATCGAGCGCGGCACGCTGCTCGACTGCGGGCTTGGGCGACAAGGGGTCGCGGCCACTGCCGGCATGGTCGCGCAGCGTGCGCACGCCGCCGATCTGCCGTGTCAGCACGCCGGCCGCACGGCCCATGTCGCGCAGCGCATAAGTGACCGAACGGCGCAGCACTGCGTAGTCATCATCCGCGGGCAAGGTGCGCGCCTCTTGGCGAGACAGCAAGTCGCGCGCGATCGTGATGCGCTTGCGCGCAAAGGCGATCACATCGGCGCCGAGGTCGAAGTGCAACGTCTCGGGGTCGACGCCGAGGAAGTTGTCTTCGTCGGTACCGAAGGCCAGCAGCGGCTCGGCACTGCGCGCGGCGATCTTGGCCAGGCCGCTGGCTTCCTGATCCGGCGGCAGCGGGCGGTAGGCGTATTCGATCGCCCAATAGTCGTAGGGCCCGATCGTGGCGCTGAACACCGTGCCCTGTTGGGGCAAAGGCACGCCGGGCGCGGCCAGGTTCAGCGCGGCGTACTCCATCACCGAGCCGCTGATGCCATGGTTGGCCGTGAACGCCGGGTCAGCCAGTTGCGCTTCGGTGTACGCGCGTGAAGAGCGGAAGTTGTGGCGCAGGCCCAGCGTATGGCCGACCTCGTGCATCGTCACGTCCTTCATGTAACCCTGCACAAAGGCCTCGGCTTCAGGGCTGTCGGGCGTAATGTCGCCGCGGGCTTCCAGCACATCGAGCGCATAGCCCAACTGCTCGGCCGCCTGTTCGGCGTAGGCACACCACGACTGCGGGCGCATGCCGCGTGCCGCCAGTTCAGCTGGCATTTCGGGCGAAGCGCTCACGGGTGACGACGCCAGCACTTGCGACCGCAACGCGCGCAGGCTGCGTGAAGACAGGCTTTCGATGCCGATGTCCGCATCGAGGATTTCGCCCGAGCGCGGGTCGACATGGCTCGGGCCGATGGCACCGAACGACGGGTTCGAGTTGGTCATCCACCGAACCGAGGCACGGCCGAAGTCGAGTGTGTCCCAGGGCGCGTCGTCCGGTTGCACCTCCACGCGGATCGCGTCCTTGAAGCCGATCTTCTCGAAGGCCTTGTTCCACTCAAGGATGCCGGCGGTGATCGACGCTCGGTACTTTTCGGGGATGGTGCGATCCAGCCAGAACGTGATCGGCTTGACCGGTGGCGACAACTCGGCCGCGGGATCGGACTTTTCCAGGCGCCAGCGGTTCACGAAGCGCTGGCGGGGGGAGCGCGACAAGTCGTCGCTGAAATCGGAGCGGTTGCTGGTGAAGTGGCCGAGGCGGCCGTCGGCCCGGCGCGGCGCCATCACCTGCTCGGGCAAGCGGGCGAGCGAGTAATGCAGCGTCATGAACAGGCTGCGCGGGTCAGGCACGGTGCGCGGCTGCGACGGTTGCGGTGCGCCCGGCGGTGCGGCCCCGGGGTTGGGGACAGCGATCGTATTCGTGGCGTAATGGCTCATCACCTCCAGCACCAGCAGGTCGTCGGTGGCGCGCACATCGGTGATCACCGAGTTGCGGCCATCGAGGCCATAGCCCTGGCGAAACTGGCGTTGCAGCCCCTGCGCAATGCCCATCATGTCGTTGACGAACAGCGCGTTCGCGTCAACCAGCACCGACTTGCGATCGGGATGCGGCAAGCTCGCCACCGACGTCGCTGACAGCAGGCTGGGCGAGAACGCGGCGTCCACCGCGCGGCCAGTGGGTGTGTTGGGAGCCGCCACGTACTCGGTGTTGCGCGCCACCATCTGCACCACGTTGTAGATGCGGCGGAACTCGATCACCAGCTCGTCGCCCATCAGGCCGCCGAAGAAACGCGGTTCGCCGATGCCCGTCTTCAGCTTGGGCGACAGGAACAGCGGCTGGTTGAAGTCGGACGGCTTGAGCTCGATCCAGACCTTTTCGTCCTTCTGCCACACCGTGAACAGACCGCTCGACGGCTTCGCGTCCTTGATGACATCGGCGAAGGGGCGCGGGGTACCGGGTGCTGCACCTGCAGCAGGCGCTGCGCCTGGCGCTGAGGGCGGGCGCGGTGCGGCGTTGGCGGCGCCGGCAACCGGTGCACCCGCATTGGCCGGGGCATTGGCACCAAACGGCGAGGCTGCTGCAGGCGCGCGCTGAGACGCCGGCGCCGTCGGGACCGCGGCACAACCCGCCAGCACCAAGGTGCTGACCGCCACCGAGCACTTCAGCAGCGTCCCGCTGCGCGGCAGAGCGGCCAGCCTCATTTGAGCGCCTTGAAACGCACCCGCTTCGGCCGTGCGCCTTCCTCGCCGAGGCGCTTCTTCTTGTCGGCTTCGTATTCCTGGTAGTTGCCGTCGAAGAAGACCCACTTCGAGTCGCCTTCCGCGGCCAGGATGTGCGTGGCGATGCGGTCGAGGAACCAGCGGTCGTGGCTGATGACCATGATGCTGCCGGCAAATTCGAGCAGCGCGTCTTCCAGCGCACGCAGCGTTTCAACGTCAAGGTCGTTCGACGGTTCGTCGAGCATCAGCACGTTGCCACCAGCGATCAGTGTCTTGGCCAGGTGCAAGCGGCCCCGCTCACCACCGGACAGGTTGCCCACCAGTTTCTGCTGGTCGTTGCCCTTGAAGTTGAAGCGTCCGAGGTAGGCCCGCGACGGCACCACGAACTTGCCGATCATCAGGTTGTCGAGCCCGCCCGACACGTCCTGCCAGACCGTCTTCTCCGCTTCGAGGCTCTCGCGGCTTTGGTCAACGAAGGCCATCTTGACGGTGGAGCCGATCTTCACCGTGCCGCTGTCGGGCTTCTCCTTGCCGGCAATCATGCGGAACAGCGTGGACTTGCCGGCGCCGTTCGGGCCGATGATGCCGACGATCGCACCCGCCGGCACCTTGAAACTGAGGTCGTCGATCAGCACGCGGTCGCCGAAGCTCTTGGTCACGTTCTCGAACTCGATGACCTCATGCCCCAGGCGGTCGGCCACCGGGATGAAGATTTCGTTGGTCTCGTTGCGCTTCTGGTATTCAACGTCGGACAGTTCCTCGAAGCGCGCCATCCGCGCCTTGCTCTTGGCCTGACGGCCCTTCGGGTTCTGGCGCACCCACTCGAGCTCCTTCTTCATCGCCTTGGTGCGGGCGTCTTCGGACTTCTGCTCCTGCTCGAGGCGGGTTTCCTTCTGCTCCAGCCAGGTGCTGTAGTTGCCTTTCCAGGGGATGCCTGATCCACGGTCGAGCTCAAGAATCCATTCGGCCGCGTTGTCGAGGAAGTAGCGATCGTGGGTGATGGCCACCACGGTGCCACCATAGCGGTGCAGGAACTGCTCCAGCCAATCGACCGACTCGGCATCCAGGTGGTTGGTGGGCTCGTCGAGCAGCAGCATGTCGGGCTTGGACAGCAGCAGCCGACACAGCGCCACGCGGCGCTTTTCACCACCCGACAACTTGCCGATCACGGCATCCCACGGCGGCAGGCGCAGCGCGTCGGCGGCCAGCTCAAGCTGCAGGTCGGTGTTCTCGGAGCCGGCCGACGAAATGATCGCCTCCAGTTCGGCCTGCTCTGCAGCCAACGCGTCGAAGTCGGCATCCTCGGCGGCGTACTCGGCATACACCTCGTCGAGTCGCTTCTTGGCCGCCAGCACGCCGCCGATGCCTTCCTCGACCGACTCACGCACCGTCTGATCCGGGTTCATCACCGGTTCCTGGGGCAGGTAGCCGATCTTCAGACCGGGCATCGGCGTGGCTTCGCCCTCGATGTCCTTGTCGACACCGGCCATGATCTTCAGCAGCGTCGACTTGCCCGAGCCGTTCAGGCCCAGCATGCCGATCTTGGCGCCAGGGAAGAAGCTGAGCGAGATGTTCTTGAGGATCTGGCGCTTCGGCGGAACGATCTTGCCGACGCGGTTCATGGTAAAGACGTACTGGGCCATGGGTTGCCTTGAAGAATTCAGTGAATGACAAGCGGTGTGCGACGCGCCAGCGGCCGGTGGCGACGGTCTGGTCGCGAAAGCCCCGTCGGCGCAAACCGCCTATTGTCGTTGCTCAAGGTTTGCCACGGATTCACCTGCCTGATCACCATCGACATCAGGGGAAACCCGTTAGACTCGACGCAACCAGCGCGGAAACCAGTCGCCGCGCTGATGTCATCCTGACCGGGCCCGCGTTGTTCTGGCGCCCCTCACACCCCTCTGCCTGCGACTGGCGCTCGATGTAAGAGCGACAGGCCGATCCGCTGTTTGGAATTTCCACATGTCTTTTGAATCCCTCGGCCTCGCCGAGCCCTTGTTGCGTGCCGTCGCTGAATACGGCTACACCACCCCCACGCCGATCCAGATGCAGGCGATTCCCGTCGTGCTGTCGGGCAGCGACCTGCTCGGCGGCGCGCAGACCGGCACCGGCAAAACGGCCGGCTTCACGCTGCCGATGCTGCACCGCCTGATGGAAAAGCCCGCCGTGCGCGATGCCAAAGGCAAGCTGCCCATCCGCGCGCTGATCCTGACGCCCACCCGCGAGCTCGCCGCCCAGGTCGAGGAAAGCGTGCGCACCTACGGCAAGTACAGCAAGCTGACCTCGATGGTGATGTTCGGTGGCGTCGGCATGCAACCTCAGATCGACAAGCTGCGCCGCGGCGTCGACATCCTCGTCGCCACGCCAGGCCGCTTGCTCGACCATCACCAGCAGCGCACGCTGGACTTGAGCCACATCGAGATCTTTGTGCTCGACGAAGCCGACCGCATGCTGGACATGGGCTTCATCCACGACATCAAGAAGGTGCTGGCCATCGTGCCGGCACAAAAGCAGAGCCTGCTGTTCAGCGCCACCTTCAGCGACGAAATCAAGGCGCTGGCCGACAAGCTGCTGAACAAGCCGGCCCTGATCGAAGTGGCGCGCCGCAACCAGACCGCCGACACCATTGCGCAGAAGGTCCACCCGGTGGGCCGTGATCTGAAGAAGAACCTGCTGGCACACCTGATCAAGTCGAACGACTGGGAGCAGGTGCTGGTCTTCACGCGGATGAAAAGCGGCGCCAACAAGCTGGTCGAGTTCCTCGAGAAGCAAGGCATCAGCGCGATGGCGATCCACGGCAACAAGAGCCAGGGCGCCCGCACCAAGGCACTGGCCGAGTTCAAGACCGGCGACCTCACGGTGCTGGTGGCAACCGACATCGCCGCGCGAGGGATCGACATTGACATGCTTCCGCACGTCGTGAACTACGAACTGCCGAACGTGCCAGAAGACTATGTGCACCGCATCGGTCGCACCGGCCGCGCGGGCGCGCAGGGTGAGGCGATCTCGCTGGTGTGCCCCGACGAGAATGGCTTCCTGCGCGACATCGAGCGGCTGATCAAGCGCGAGATTCCGAAGGAAATCATCGAGGGCTTCGCGCCACCGGTGGGCGAGAAGGCCGAGCCGATCGTGCTCGGCCGCATGGTCATCGGTGAAGGCGCGGGCCGCGGTGGATTCCGCAGCTCCGGTGGTGGCGGTCGCAGTGGTGGCGGTGGTGGCGGCGGCGGTCGAGGTCGCAATGACGGCCGTTCGGCGCCGTCGCGTTCAGGGGGCGGTGGCGGTTACGGCGGCGGCGCGCCCGCGCGATCAGGCGCGAGCAGTGGCGGCCAGGCACCCCGTGCGCCGGCCCGCGATGGCCAGGCGCCGCAGGGTGCGCGTGCGGCAGCTCCCGCAGGTCGATCGGCCGGCCCGCGAACCGAACCGCGGCGCGAGGGTGGCGCGCTGTTCACCCCCCGTTCGACCGGACCGAAGCGCTGACGCATCGGCGGTCGAGCAGGCCGCCGCCAACCGCTGCGGCCCGCGGCGGGTCGATCAATCGAAGCGCCGCTCCCTCAACCATTTGGTGGCGACCCACTTCTCGCCGTCCAGCACCGACGCGCCGCCGTGCAGCGTGCGCGTCATGGGGTGCGGACGGTCGTAGCTGAAGAACACCGCGTTGCCCTTGACCGGCAGCACGCTGAAGTGCGCATCGGGGAACACCGTCGCACCGCCCCGCGGCGGCGTGTTCAGGTACATCACCAGGCTGGCCACCCGTTGGCCGCCGCGCTCCAGCACCGCGGCTGTGCCGGGTTGCAGCGGATCGAAGTAGTCGTAGTGCGGCTTGTATTCGGTGTGGGTTCGGTAGCGCAGCACCTGCAGGCCTTCGCCGTTGTCCATCGGCCAGTTCAACAATGTGGCGATGCGTTGCTCGATGCGCGCACACAGCGGGTTTTCCGCACGCTCGAAGAACATGCCCTCGCTGGTGCGCGCATCGTTCACCTCGCTGCCACCGGTGCGAACTTCGACAGTCTCTGAGCGCGCCAACCGTGCGGCGGCCAGTTCGATCAGGCCATCACACTCCGCCTCGGACAACAGGCCGCCCAAGACCACGATGCGCGGGTTCATCAAGCTCGCGAGCACATGCACGCCCGCAACGGCACCGGCGGTCAACGGTTCGGCACTGCACAACAGACTGCCATCGGTGGCCATCGGCTCCGGCACCCGCACTGGGGGTGGCAGACCATGCAGCCGAGCCTGCTCGACCAGATGGTCTCGCAAGGTGTCTTCGAGCGCTTGCTCGGCGACTTCGGTCGACCAGCCGCTGTCACGCATGGCCTGCAGAACGACTTCAGGTGCCCGGCCCGCACTCGCCTGCTCGACGATCCAGCGTTGCAGCTCAGGCGTGATCTGCTGGGCTGCGACCATGTGCAAGCCTCAGAGCTTGCGCCGAAAAACCAGCCGGTGCGGCTCGGACGCCGCTGCCTCGAACGCGTAGCCTTCGCTGTCGAAGGCTTGCAGCCCCTGCGGCATCTGCACGCGGTGCGTGATGGCGTAACGCGCCATCAGACCGCGCGCGCGCTTGGCGAAGAAACTGATGACCTTGTACTGGCCCGACTTCCAGTCTTCGAACACACATTCGATCACGCGGGCCTTCAACCAATGGTTGGTCGGGGTCGGCTGCACCGCCTTGAAGTACTCTTGCGACGCCAGGTTGACGATCACGGGCGATGGATCGGAGCGCATTCGATGGTTGATGTGGCGCGCCAGCGTGTCGCCCCAGTAGGCGTACAGGCTCTTGCCGCGCGCGTTGGTCAGCGCGGTGCCCATTTCGAGCCTGTAGGGCTGCATCTTGTCCAGCGGACGCAGCAAGCCGTACAGACCCGACAGGATCAACAGGTGCTTCTGAGCCCATTCAAGGTCTGCTTCTCCGAGCGAGGGTGCGTCCAGGCCTTCGTAGACGTCGCCATTGAAGGCCAGCACCGCAGGCTTGCTGTTCTTGACGGTGAAGCGCGGGCTCCACACGCCATAACGACCGACGTTCAAGGCCGCCAGCGGCTCGGACAAATCCATCAGCGCGGCGATCTCGGCCACGCTTTTGGCTTTGAGCAGGTTGATCAGCTCGGCCGATTGCGAGACGAATTGCGGTGTCGTCGCATGGCTCACCCTGGCGGGGCGCTCGTAATCGAGTGTCTTGGCGGGGGACAGCAGGAACAGCATGGTTCTGATTCGAAAGAGGCGGGGAACACACCGCACTCTATCGAAAGATGCACCGCCTGCAGCGGTGCACTCACCAGAGGAACCAAGCCGTGGTGAAGCGGCTTACTTCTTCGCGTCGTCGACCGCGTCCTTGATCTTGTCGCCAGCCTTCTCGATCTGGTCACCGGCGTTTTCGGCAGCGTTGTCCACGGCCTTGCCGGCTTTCTCTAGCGGACCTTCCTTGGGCTGGCAGGCCACGATGGCCAAGGCGACCGTGGCAATGAAGATATACAAACCATTTCTGGGGTTGAGCATGATGAAACCTCCCGAGTTGAGCGCCGCCGGTGCTTGGCCGGTGGCTGAAAACCGCAATAGTGCGAACTGATTGGCACTTTAGGGTCGCTTCTGCAGGCTGTCATTCGGAAGCTGTGACGCTTTGTTGTACGCGTCCTCCTACAGCGCACACATTTACTCACACGATGAGCGGACGGGGTGCCGAGTTACGGCGGGACCCACTCAACGGAAATCGCGGCTGCGGGTTGTGAGGCCATTGAGCAAGGCGGTGTGGTCGATCAGCTTCGTCGCCAGCAGGTGCATCACCGCATGCTCGCTGCCGCGGTCGCTGTGACGCTGCCATTGGCCATACACCGTCAGCAGCGTCGCAGCCAGCAGCGGCTGGCGCTGGGCCTGTGCCACGGCCGGCCAGACGATCACGTTGATGCTGCCGGTGTCGTCTTCCAGCGTGACGAAGACCGTGCCCTTGGCGGTGCCGGGCCGCTGGCGATGCGTGACCAGGCCACTGGCGCGCGCGATGCGTCCGCTCGGGTAGCCGCGCAGCACGGCAGCGGTCTGGACCTTGAACGCATCGAGCTGCGGGCGCAGCAGCGCGAGCGGGTGACGCTTCAGTGTCAGGCCCGTGCTGCGGTAATCGGCGCGCATGTCCTCGGCCGCAGTGGGTGCGACCAGCGCCGGCGGAAACGCTTCGAGCGCGGGTTCGCGGCAACGCATCTCGTGCAGCAGCACGGTTGGCTGCGCGTCGATCGCAGCCACCGCCCAGGCGACCTGATGTCGATGGCCCGCTGGCGTAGCGGCACCGCTTTGCATCTGTGACGCCACCAGCAGCCCACGCAGCGCGTCGGCGTCGGCCAGCAGATTCAGCTCGTGCGCACCCAGCGCGGCGCGGCGCGCCAAGTCGTCGAGACTGCTGAATGCGCCCTGCTCGCGCGATTGCACGATGCGACCGGCCACCTCGGTCGACAGACCGCTGATGCGGTTGAGCCCGAGGCGCACCGGGCGAACCCCCGCACCCCGCCCTTCGAGGTGGCTGTCCCACCAACTGAACCGCACATCGACCGCACGCACTTCCACGCCATGCGCACGCGCATCCCGCACCAGCTGCGCGGGCGCATAAAACCCCATTGGCTGGCTGTTCAGCAGCGCGGCCAAAAACACATCGGGGTGATGGCGCTTGATCCAGCTGCTGGTGTAGACCAGCAACGCGAAACTGGCGGCATGGCTTTCCGGAAATCCGTATTCGCCGAAGCCCTGGATCTGCTTGAAGATGCTCTCGGCAAAGTCACGCTCGTACCCCTTCTCGACCATGCGACCCACCAGGCGCTCGTGGAAGGGCCCCAGCCCGCCCTTGCGCTTCCAGGCCGCCATGCCACGGCGCAGGCTGTCGGCCTCGCCGGGCGTGAAGTCGGCCGCCAGCACCGCGAGCTGCATCACCTGCTCCTGGAAGATCGGCACGCCCTTCGTGCGTGAGAGCGCCACTTCGATTTCCGGCTTTGGGTAGCTGACCGGCTCCAGCCCATCGCGCCGCCGCAGGTAGGGGTGCACCATGCCGCCCTGGATCGGGCCGGGCCGCACGATCGCCACCTCGATCACCAGGTCGTAGAACTTGCGTGGCTTCAGGCGCGGCAGCATGCTCATCTGCGCGCGGCTTTCGATCTGGAACACGCCGACGGTGTCGGCCTGGCAGATCATGTCGTAGGTGGCGGTGTCTTCGGAAGGCACGTCCTGCATCCCGAAGGGGCGACCGAGCTTTTGCCCGATCACATCGAGCGCGCGGCGCAGCGCGGTCAGCATGCCGAGCGCCAGGATGTCGACCTTCAGCAGACCCAGCGCATCGAGGTCGTCCTTGTCCCATTGGATGACGCTGCGACCGTCCATCGCCGCGTTCTCGATCGGCACCAGCTGCGCCAGCGGCCCGCGCGAGATCACGAAGCCGCCTGGGTGCTGGCTCAGATGCCGTGGGAAGCCGATCAGTTGCTCGGTCAACTCGATCCACAGGCGCGTGGTGGGCGCCGCGATGTCGAAACCCTGCTCGCGCAGGCGCTCGGCATCGATGTGCTGACCATCGAACCACTGCTGACTTTTCGCGACCCGGTCGATGTGCTGCGCATCCAGGCCGAGCGCGCGGCCCACGTCGCGCAAGGCGCTGCGCGGGCGGTAGCGGGTGATCACGGCCGTCAGCGCTGCACGGTCTCGCCCGTACTTGCGGTAGATGTACTGGATGACTTCTTCGCGGCGCTGGTGCTCGAAGTCGATGTCGATGTCCGGCGGCTCGTTGCGCTCGGCACTGATGAAGCGCTCGAACAGCGTGTGCTGGCG
>LNFM01007204.1_pt1 | contig 17602 bp, 17 predicted proteins | sample 596031 | NCBI WGS metagenome assembly LNFM01 (sample SAMN04254537, study PRJNA301005) | activated carbon metagenome | isolation source: dual media filters at the Ann Arbor, Michigan drinking water treatment plant | place: USA: Ann Arbor | reverse complement strand
GGGTTCGATGAAAAATCGAACGGACGTCAGCGCGGGTCGCGCGACGGCGATCATTGATCCGATCGAAAAAGTCGCGCGTGAACTCTCGGCACGACTGACTCCTGAAGTTCTTGAGCTGAAAAAAGTCGATCGCAATGAATTGTTTGCCAAAGACTTTAAACCCAAGACCGCGACGCCTCAATTTATGGTCGTAAGCTCTGTGAAAAATCCAATCACGATCGCGGATGTAGGTGATCTAAAGAACATCGGCTTCGCGAATCCGTTCGCAAGTTCGGGAACGAACTCCAGCGCAAGTTCGGGTGCGAATTCGGCAGCAAATTCAGGAGCCAAATCCGGATCTGCCAAAGGCGAAAAAACCGGCCTCGGCCAAAGATCAGCCCTTGGAAAACCAGCGATCGAAGAGTCTCGTACCACCGACAAATCGCGACTTGATAGCGCCACCGTCTTTAGCGTCGGTACAAAACCAAACGCACAAATAAATGAGCCCTCGACTCCGGTCCGTACCGCCAGCGCACCCGTGGCGGCGAACAGAACAACAACCACGCCGACTGCGACCAATTCCACTGCGACCGTGCCGGGTAAAAACAAACCTGCGCGAAGTATCGCCTCTTCAAAAACGCAGGAAGAATTCAAAGCCATGGAACGAATGGATCTTGTCCGCTTTATCACCAGCGGTTTCCGAAACGTGTCGCCCGAGCTTGAGAATCCGGCACTGGCCGAGGCTTTGGTGAAAAATAAAATCCAAATCCTTGATCACGAAAATCGAAAAATCGGATCAATGGCGCCTGAAATGACCTTCATTTACCGATCCGACCTTGGTCGATTGGTGCAAACTCGAGTCGACCGAGCTCGCAAATGATCCGGTTCTTTCAGCGACAAAAAAAGTACTCGCTTTTTACGCTGGTTCTGATCGCGGTGACCGTGGGTACGATCGTTTACGTTCCGATGTCGTTGGTCTTAGACTTCTATGACCGCGTCGATGAATTCACCGTGCAGCGTGAAAAACGCCTCACTCAGTATCTTGGCATCAGCCAATCCCTTTACCGCGCCGGAGCCGACCAAGACCTCACGGCTCTCTTAAAAGAAGTTCGCGACCAAGGCGACATCAGCTACTTCGTTATCTACAAACAAGGCGAACTCGCCTACGCCGAACCCAGCGACAATGCCTTGGCCGCAGGTCATACCTTCGAACAACGAGCCCCAACGGCTGGTCAAGACCTCATCGACGAATCGCGAAGCGAACGAAGCGAGTTTTTGTCCGATGATATTCTTCTCACAATAGGAATCGACAAACGAAAGTCCGTCATTTTCGATGTCATCTTCGGCACGACCATTTGGAAAGGTGTGCTTCAAGATATCTTCTCAATCATCGCTATGGCGGCGTTCGCGTTCTGGGTCCACACGCGTGATCTCACTCGGCTTAAAAAAGAAATTACACGTTTTGGTCGAGTGACTAGCGATGTGAATCCAAAACGCTCGCTTTCGGCCGAAGCGGAAGCCATCGTCGCGGGCTTTCAAGGTTACGCTTATTCTGAAAAAAACCTAAAAGACAAATCCGACCGATTGTCGGCCCAGGTTTTACCGGCGCTAAAACGCGAACTCTTTAGCGGAAAAGCCCCGCCCTACACTTTCAACTGCACGCTTGTCAGAACCGATATCAATGGCTTTAGCCAAATCTTCAATTCCCCCTACCGGGACCGCTTTGCGAAACACATCGATGACTTCTTCATTGGACTCACCGAGATTGTGTCGCGATACGAAGGACTCATCTACGAATTCGTCGGTGACGAGGCGATTTTCTACTTCAAAGATTTTGTCGAAGAGGATTATCAGGTTGAAGATCAACTGGGACCTTCGACCTCAATTAACCGCGCTTTGGATGCCGTGCGCGACATTCATTTGCTTGCAAGCGATATCAATACAAGAACGCAGCTTGAAGGTCACCGCTTCACTGTGAAGTCGGCGTTCGCTCACGGAACGCTCCGCTTCGGACAACAAGTCGATGGCTTTAGTTTATCAGGTGGCGTGCTGATTGAGACCGTTCGAATTTTGTCGACCGTCACGGACAAAGCCGAAAGCCATCTCTACTTCGCCTCAAGACACACGCCGTATCTCAGAGACGATATTCAAACTGAAAAGGTCGGTCTCTTTAGCCTTAAAGGCTATTCGGAAGATGTGGCCTTGGTGCGCTGGCTCAGCTCCACGCCCCTCTCCCACCACATTGCCAATGTCGCCTCCGAGAGCGGCTTGAACACTAAATTCGACTTCGTCTCGCAGCATCGAAGCGACTTCAGTCTTGAGACAATCATCAGCAGTGCCGCGGCGGCCAGAGATGGTTGGTCGCTTCAAGATCATCTTCGACTTGTGCACGCTCTTCGCACGATCAATGTTTATAAACCTCACCATCCGCTGGGGGAAACGATCAACGATTGGCTGCGTTCGGCACGAGCGCTCGCTCCGCTGAACCCTGAATGGCATCGTCTGGTCTCTGCGATTTTGATGATCTTCCCAAATCTTGTTCCTAAGTCTGCGCTCACGGAAAAAGATATTCTGGAGCTTGAGAAGCTGCTTGATTCCGATGATGCAAGAACAGTGGCCAATACGATTTCGGTTCTGACTTTATATCAGGTCGAATCGAAAGTCCGTCCGCTCACTGCACTCTTTGCCAGCGAAAATAATCGGATTGCCGCCAACGCCATCATTCACGAAGGTTCCCGCGAACTTTCAGACAGTATTTTGACTAAACTCGATCAGATGATTTTTTCGAACGACGAAGCCAGACGCGCTTCGGGGCTCTATGCTCTTGGAGAAATCGCACGACTTCTTCGAAGCCGCGATCCTGTGTACTACTCGACTCGAATCGATTTTCACAAACTAGTCGCGCGAATACAAAACTTCACGACCAGCACAAACGAAAGCGTCGCCACACAGGCGACGCGAGCTTTGGCTAAAGCTGAAATCGCCACCGAGACATTCTCGGCGGCGGCTTAAAGATTACGACTAAACGCGCTCGCGTTTTTCCCACGGACCACGACGTTTTGGAATAGCCGCTCCGCCCAGAGCGACATCGTCGCCGCCATTGTCACGACCACGTCGCATTGGGGCGCCAGTGCTTTTCGTCGACTTACCGAAAGGCTTTGCCGATTTTTTACCAGCAGCTTTCGATTCGCCCGAAGCCGCAACGCTGTCTCGCAATCGAGGCGCTACGTCCGCTGTTGTCCAAGAGTCATCGCCTTCGCGGCTGGGGCGCGTGTAGCTGCGCTCAGCACGAGGTCGCTCGGACCGAACCGACGAAGGACGCTCGGCTCGTGGCGCCGAAGGTCTTTCAGCTCGCGGCCCTGCAGGCTTGTCCATACGCGGCCCTGCAGGCCGACGGAACTCCCCTTGAGGCGCTGCTTCGATACCGCCACCGCGTGGCTCAATACCACCACCGCGTGCTTCAATGCGACCCGCGGGTCCTGCTGAACGACGATCATCGCCGCCCCGGCCCCATGAAGGACGAGCACTTTCATAGCGCCCGCCGCGGTCATTGCGATCGCCGCCGCGATCCGAACGGTATCCACCGCCGCCGCTGCGTCCGCCGCGCTCGTAACGATCTCCACCACGTCCGCCGCCACTGTAAGGCGAAGACATCTGTTGATCCGCACGAAGCGCTTTGATCGTTGGACGACTTAAGAGAGCAGGGTTCTTCTTTTCCAAAATACGTGCGGCCAGTGCTGCGAGCTGCGGAAGAACCGCTTCGTCCACGGGCTGCATCTCCTGAATGAGTTCAGCAATAATCTGGTGCGACGAATTCTTGTCGTTAAATTCAAGCGGAGTTTTAAACAAGGCTTCAACTTCACGACCCAACACCGCTCGTGCGATATCGCCTGGCTCTGGTACAGCAACGTGCTCAAGCTGAATACCGAGTTTTCGCTCGAGCTGACGCAAGATTCCCATACGCTTTGGCCAAACGAACGACAGAGCGATACCTTCTTGTCCCGCGCGGCCCGTTCGGCCGATACGGTGAACGTACGATTCGTCTTCGCGAGGAATGCTCATGTTCACGACATGAGTCAGACCTTTCACGTCAAGACCGCGTGCCGCAACGTCGGTCGCGATAACGATCTTGATCGTTTTTTTCTTCCAAGCAGCAAAAACCGATTCTCGGTCGCGCTGAACTTTATCGCCATGAAGTGAATCGACTTTGAAACCTTCGTGCTTCAAAGAAGATTCTGTTTCAGCGACTTCGGCTTTCGTCTGACAGAAAATCAGGCCGTAGAAATTTTCATTCACGTGAAGGTAACGCTTCAACGCCTCAAGACGATCTTCTTCGAACGTCAGCATGTACTGCTGACGAATCAAAGGCTTCTCTTCTTGGCCGCGAGCATCGATCATCTTCGCGTTTTTGATATAGCGAGATTGAACGCGCTTGATGTCGGCACTCATCGTCGCCGAGAAAAGCCATGTGCAGTGTGGCTCGGCTCCTTCATCGCGGTTTGAGAACGACTGAAGAATCTGATCCAAAGCTTCGCGGAATCCGACCGAGATCATTTCGTCGGCTTCATCCAACACAAGTGTGCGGATTGTTGTGAGATCAATCGCTTTTCGCGTCAGCATGTCGATCAAACGACCCGGAGTCGCCACAACAATGTGTGGACCCGACTGAATACCTTCAAACTGACGGCGATACGAATCACCACCATAGATACTTAGAACACGAATGCGTTTTGCGTCGCCCATTTGGCCAAGAGCCGTCGCGACCTGCTGGCAAAGCTCGCGCGTCGGGCAAAGCACCAACGCCTGAGGCTTACGAATCGAAGCGTCGATGCGCTCGATGATTGGAATACCGAACGCGGCCGTTTTACCGGTTCCTGTTCGTGCAAGAGCTACGAGATCGCGGCCATTTCCTTCACGAGCTTCGAGCAAAAGTGGCAGACACTGAAGCTGCACTTCGGTCGGCGTCGTGTAGCCGATTTTCTTGAGCGACTTCATCACGAGCTCGCTCAAACCAAATTGATCGAAACCATTAACGACAGGACTAGAGACTTCCGCCGATGAAACATCGGGTGACACATCAGACACTGGGGGATCCTTTCGCTGGCATTGCCAGCAACAAACCATCGACTTTGTCGACGGAAGGAAATCAAACCCCCGGTGGCTCCGCGCCGACACCCCAAAAAGAATGTGTCGGCAAAAAAGTGAGCGCGAGGAGGCGCTTCCGAGCGGCCACCCTGCTCGCAGCGTGCAGAAAGGTCAAAGGGTCTCTTCAATCAAAGCTCAAACCCCTCTAATTTCGTGGAAAAAGTGCCCAAACGACTTTGGACGCGACACTTTCTAAACCGTGACCGTGGGTTGAGCTAAAGATCGAAGGGCCTCGAGGGGGGCTTTTTTCGAGGGGGTTCTGATGAGTCGCTCCGTTTTTTTCGCGGTTTCTCTTATTCTTGGCTTCGTTGCAGCGCCTGCAGCGAATGCGATGACCTTGCACCACTCGGAAGACTTTTTAGCTTCGCTTCATCGGCAATCGCGAATTCAAGCCCCCAGACTTCACATGGCCGCAGGAAAGACGAGAATTGCGCACCCGTCAGTGCTTCAAGATCTTGGCATCATCGGCGGAACCGCCTCGGCCATGTACAACAGCTTCACGAACACTTTGGTCCTTCAGCCCGAGATGACGATTTTTGATGAGGCCTTCAGCGGTGTTCGTCTTCGTACAATGCCTGAACTGCACCAAACCAGCGGCAGCTATTCGAGCACGAACGCCGGAATCTTGTTTCACGAGCTTTCGCACGCCGAGTGGGACTTTTACGTCGAAGAAAAAGTCGAAACCTACGACCGCGAACTGATGAAAGTGATGGATTTAGAAGTTCCCAAGATCGCTCGCGCGGCGAAGCTTTCTTCTCTTCAGACATTTCCCTTAGCTTCGGAAATTTTCGCTTATTACCGCGAAGACCTGATCTCTGCCATTTTGAATGACACTAACGAAATTAAACTCGCCAGCGGTCTTCACCCTGACACGAATGCTTGTTCAAAAGTGACAAAGCGACCGGAAGTCTTGCGAAATTTCTCACCGTCGTCGCTCTCTTACACGGACCGTGCTTTTTTAAGGTTCGCGTACGTGAATGGAAAAGACGTCGATCTTGAGCTCGCACCCGAATCGCAAAAGCTCATCAACGAAGCGCTCGCAAAACACGCTCGAGCGACCCTTCGGTTTCCGGAAAACCGAATCGAGCTACTCGCGATTCTAAGCCAAGACCGCCGTCTTCAAGCGGCCGTCACGGCTTGTCTCTCAAACTAGCAAGACAAACTGAAGACGAAGAACGCTGGCAGCACTCCGGCGATTGACCTAGATGCCGGAAACAGAGAAGGTCGCCTGCATGAAATTCTCTCGAAAAATTCTTCTGCTTGGGTCCGGAGAGCTCGGTAAAGAGCTCGTCATTTCTTTAAAACGCCTCGGCCAGACCGTCATCGCGGTGGATCGCTACCCAGGTGCTCCGGCGATGCAGGTCGCCGATCACTTCGAAGTGTGCGACATGCTGGACGCCAGCGCCCTTGAAGCGATCGTCACTCAACATAAGCCCGACCTCATCGTCCCCGAGATCGAAGCGATCCGAACAGAAAAACTGATCGAATTCGAAAAACGTGGTTTTACAGTGATTCCCACCGCCGAAGCTACGCACCTCACGATGAATCGAAACGCGATTCGCGATGTCGCTGCCAACGAACTCAAACTTAAGACCGCCAAATTTCTGTACGCAGAGAGTGCCGAAGAGCTTCAAGCAGCGTCCGACAAAATCGGCTACCCGAACGTGGTAAAACCCGTGATGTCGTCGTCTGGAAAAGGTCAGTCGGTTGTTAAAAACAGAACCGATGTGGCCAAAGCTTGGACCTACGCTTGTGAAGGTATGCGCGGCGATAAAAAGCGAGTGATCGTCGAGGAGTTCATAAAGTTTGATCTGGAGATCACGCTTCTCACGATCAAACAGCGAAAAGGAAAGACACTGTTCGTCGCCCCTATCGGTCACCGGCAAGAGCGCGGCGACTATCAAGAGTCATGGATGCCTGCAAAGATGACGCCGACTCAGCTAAAGAAAGCCCAGACAATCGCAAAGAAAGTAACGGACCGCTTGGGCGGCGCAGGACTTTTCGGCGTCGAATTTTTCATCTCGAAAAAAGGCGAAGTCTATTTCTCAGAACTCTCCCCCCGACCCCACGACACCGGCATGGTCACGCTGATCTCTCAAGACCTCACCGAATTCGACCTCCACGCAAGAGCCATCCTCGGCCTCCCAATTCCGCAGATTAAATACTTCGGCCCGTCCGCGTCCGCCGTTGTCCTCGCTACCGAAGACTCAAGCGAGACAGATCGCCTCGAGTTCTCTGGCATAGAGAAAGCGCTCGAGATAAAAGACGTCGACGTCCGCGTTTTCGGAAAACCGACCATGCGCCCCTACCGAAGAATGGCGGTTACGTTGGCGAGAGCAAAAACGACAGACGCCGCACGAAAGCTCGCTGCTAAAGCCGCAGCTAAAATCACAGTCACTAAAGCAAAAAACTGATCTTTGGGTGGAGGGTCGTGACGCCTTCCCTCTTTCCGCGACGCAGGCATCCTGGCCTTCGCCGCATCGGCTCGGCCTTCCGGGCCTCGGCCCGCGCTTACGCGGGCTTCCCGATTCGGAGGTCGCGGAAAGAGGGAAGGCGCCCCGATCCTCTCAGCGGATTCGGTTCAGTTTTTTGCTTTAGCGATAGTATATCCAGCCGTCGATCAGGCGGGGCATCGGCATTTCTACCGAGAGGTTTAGTTCGGAGCCCCATGTCGGATTCGAGAATTCCGAAATATACTCGCGCGCCAAAGATTCCGATCCCAGCGGTATCATCGACTGCACGAGTGTCGGAACTGGTGTTGCAATAATAAAGTCCGAGCTTGTGTGACGCCGGCGGAGTTCGGCGCGGAAGACTTTGTCTTGTTCGGCGACCTTTTCAAAGCCGGTGTATTTGGGGCGCGCGGCCAACGGGAAGTGTTGTTGATATTGTTCGAGTTTGGAAGATTCGGAATTTCTTTTACCCACGCGACGGTCGTTCCAGAGGTCGCAGCCGATGGGATCTAGAAACCAGCTCAGCATAATTTCTGGTGTGTACTGAAAAAATCCCGGGGCGGCGTCTCTTCCTTGAAGTTGAAAATGCCGATACCAAGCTGCGATTTTTTCTTTTTCAAAAAGATCCCACACAGACCTCAAATAAGGCGACTCCCCAGGCACGTAGTCCTCGGGAAGCCTTTTAACGATAAAGTTCTCGCCACTTCCAAGAACACAAAAACCATCGGTCTGATCGGCCAACCACATCGTGGTCAATAGCTGAGGACTCACACACTGCGTGCGATCGGCGTAAGCCAGTGCTTCGGTTTCCCAAAACTTCAGTAGATCGAGGTCCACGAATCGAATTGTAAGACCCAACTCGCGACCGACCCGCTCGGCCCACTCGACATCGTGACGGTTGAGATCGTCTTTAAATCGTAAGGTTGAGACACGAATGTCGATTCCTGCCTCAAGAAACGATCGAAGAGCGACTTCGCTATCGACACCGCCCGAGAACAGAACATCAATGGGAAGCTTCGTGGATTCACGAATGCGCCGGGCTGTTTCGATGCACTCTTTCCTAAAATTGAAGGGAAGCCTTTGGGTGCGCCCGTACCGAATAAACCACTTATCTTCGGCCGAAGTCCTCAACGAAAAAGGCACCTCTACACCGCCAAATTGATTCGCATTCGAGTAACCAAACTCGAAGTGATTCTCAAAGCTTAACTGAGTTGGCCGGCCCTCCAGCACTCTCATTCAAAACTCTTCATTGCGATCTACGGTCACGCTTGACTGGAAAGTTGTCAATCGACTCTCCATCTCGCTAACCGGAAATTCGGCGCTCGCTGTCTCATACAGCGGAGGATCCATGCGCCGAAACATCAATCCCGAAGCCCGCCGCCCCTTCGCTTTTGACATTCTAAATGCAGCAATTTTACTGGTCATCGTATGGGGTGCCTTCTCCCTGTCGGCGGCAAGCACAAGCTCTGTCACTGATTTCGAGTTCAACGATCCCATCCTCGCCGATACCGGCGAAGAGCTGATGCTCGCGTACCGACCAGAACTCTTGGCCGACGACACCTTGCCTGCGACCGGATCTTTGGAATAAGGTCTGTGTCAGAAAGCGCACGCCCAACTCCGCGCTTTTTTCAGCGTCAGGAGCCAACGTGCCGTCCCCCATCAAGCCAAGTCCCAAAGCTAAACGCCAGCGCCGAAGTCAGCTTCCTTTTAAGAACGTAATTCAAATTTTGGTCGAGCTCGATGGCGTTGAACCGACGGTGTGGCGTCGTATTTTGGTGCCAGAAACTTTTTTCTGGAGCGATCTTCATCCCGTGCTTCAAGCCGCGATGGGATGGGGCATGGAACACGATCACGAATTTATCTTAGAAGAAAAGCACGGCCATGAAGCCGACGACAATTTCGAAAGCGAAGTCCCTATACTTCAGACTGCAAAAGTCGAAGAGAGCTTCGAGTATCTTTATGATCCAGAAGATCAGTGGCGCCACAAGGTCACGATCGAAGAAGTCTCACCTCGGAACGAGCTGATCACATATCCTGTTTGTATCGGTGGAGAAAACGCATGTCCGCCGGAAGAGTGCGGCGGACCGAAAGGCTATGAAGACTTGTTGAACTGCCTCGCCGATCCCGACTCAGAAGATCACAAGAACGTGATGGAGTGGGTCGGCGGATTCTTCGACCCCACAGGGTTTGATGCGAACTACGTGAACCAAGAGCTGCTGTGGCCACTCTCGGAAGAAATCCTCTAACGGCGCTCGCCGCTTCGAGTGAGTGCGATCTCGGCTAGTAACACTTCCGCCATCATCTGATCCAAGCGAGCTGTCGCCGCCGGCGTCGTGTTCGACGCGCGAAGGATTGAAACCATCTCTGAGAGATCTTGGATTTCCTGAGTTTTCGGGAGCCGATTACCTTCGATTATATTTTTCAAAGCCTGACCTTCGGCCCCAAGGCGGAGGTTCAATCCCGTGATCTGACCGTAGACAAGTGCAAGAAGCTCGGGATTCTCGGCTGCCAAACGAACCGATGAGGCCGGAATTTCGCGAGCGATCGCCGCGCGCTGAGTGATGCCCGAAAGCTCAATCTGAAGACCCGATAAGCGCATCTCCTGCATTTCCTGAAGACGCTTTTCAAGTTCCGTCAGCGGTCGGCGCGCAGGCGCCGGATGATCAACGTGATTGTAGTTACCCGACTCAATCGCGAACCGACGCTCGTCACCCGTCATCACACGTGGACGCGGCACCTGAAGTCGAGCCGACTCACGCGCTCGAAGTGAATCCGATAGATCTTTTTGGATTTGTTCCATCATTGCGGTGATAGCGGTCTCTCGCTCACCTGAGGTCGCAAGAATTTCCGATCGAACGGCGTCTCTTGCCTGCTGCTGGCGAGCTTCGGCGAGTGTCGCCGGGCGAAAGAGGCCTTCGCATGTTGCACCCATCGCCGAGGAGAACGACAGAACCGGCGAAACCAAGAGGCCAAGGACAAAGAGCTTCGAGATTGGAAAATTTGGAAGAAGTGGTTTTAAATTGGGCACGTGGTGGTCCTACAATTCTTTGTGTATCCGCTCTCAGCCGTCTCTCAGCCGAAAACGATTGGTTTGACCACTAGCGTTTTCATTTCTCGGGCCAACTGCACTCGTCCTTGGCTGCCAGACCGCCCCTGTTTCCAAAGGCCCCGTTAAGACGCGATATGGCCCCCGTTTACGCATGCGGCTAGAGCAAAATGTTTTTGACGACCCAAGGCTCGCAAGAGGTAGTTTTGATAAAGGCGTCCAGGGATTTGGGCGCGCGCAAGATATAAGCTGGAAATAGGGTCCGGCGTTTCTACCAGGCACCGTAAATGCCTGACTACTTGGAGAACGAAATGGATCATTCCGCTCGAAAGATGTCTTCGGCCGTTGGTAACTCTGCATGGGGAACCATGTTGTCCCTCAGTCTGACCCTTACTTTAGTTCTGGGTCTTGCGATTGCGCCCAACTCTGCTTTTGCTGGCCAACAATTTCCTCTGGGTCCCGACCTACAAATGACGCCTGGATCACTTTGCAATCGCGGCTCGACGACTCGCTACCCTGAGCGAATTCGTTACTGCGCTCGGCACGTCGATCCTCAACTAAAAAATCAAATCATTCGCGATTACGATATGGAGCTTGGTTACAACGTTCGGCAAATGGCTCGTCGCAAGTTTAAGATCGACCATTTCATTCCGCTGTGCGCCGGCGGCAGCAACAACGTCGATAATCTGTGGCCGCAGCATGAGTCAGTTTACGAGATCACTGATCCTTTAGAGCCAGCCGTTTGCGAAAAAATGGCGGCGGGTCGCCTTCTTCAAGTGGACGCAATCATTCTGGTCCGCCAAGCGAAAACGGATCTCTCAAAAGCGCGAGAGATCCTTTCGTACATCGAGTCTCTTTAGTTTTAAAACCAGTATTTCAGAACGCCGTTCACAGTGAGTCCATCGGACTCATTGCTGCTGACGATCATGTAGCGAGCTTCTGCGCCCACCGACAGATACGACAGGTACTGTCCCGACCACTCGCGGACAGGAATGTCGAAGCCGACCATCGGAGCAAGACCGAAGTACGTTGCGTCTTGGTTGATGATGGGTCCCGTCGCTACGCCCACGTAGCTATTTTTGATGACCGGAAGTGTTCCACCAAAGTTGTAGCTTCCGCGAACCAACACGGCCGTGCGATCAAGATCGCGAACGTTTGAATTTTTAGCTTCGTTTTTCGAGAACGTAAGCGACATTCCAAGACCAAACGGAATGTACGGCTGAAAACCAAAACTCATTCCGTACTCGGCGCCCGTCTTGTAGCTGCCTTCAGGATTTGTCACTCCGGCGGTCACGCCGATGTGCGGGTTCAAACCTTCCTGCAAAACTTCGCGCGGTGTCGGGAATGTCGACGACGTCACGGCTGTCGAAGGAGCTTCCATCGACGTCGCAGCCACGACGGACGTTGCTGACAGCGATGCGGCAATAAGAACCGTAAGTAGGCCCGCGGTTCGGGCCGAAATTTTAGACGAGCGTACGGACTGAGTGGTCATCGAGTGTCTCCTAGAAAACAGGTTGAAGCCGAACGCTCCCCCAGATCATGCGCTTTCAGCAATGAGCAACGCTTACCGTCACCACCACAGCCGTCGTGCCTATCATCATCACCATGTTGACCCACGGTCACCTGCGGCTCTTTCGGGCAGATTCCGCTTCCCGGACTGAATCCGGGGACCGACCCTTAGATTTTGCGCGGATCGATTCGACTGTGGCCCTAGGGAGCGGCGTGACTTTCGCTCGTGCGAATCCCCGCCCCGTCAACTGCACCTAAAAACTCAGGAGCTCATTCATGCCCGCCGACAACCGGACCGCGAAGTTTGAAAAATTCATGGAAAATAATTTTGCGCCAAAAGCCGAGCGCCTCATCGAACGCCTGGCCAAGGACGCCGAGAATCGACCGCTCATTGCCAACGTCGCTTGCCTGGTCATGGCCCTCATGAGTCTTCACTCGCTTTCCGCTGTTCCTCTAATGTGGGCCTACCGAGACCTTTACGAAGCTGTTCCGCAGGTCTCGAGCTATCTGACGGTCTTCATCCTTGGCGCCGCCGTTCAAGCAGTCGCCGCTTTTGGGCTTTACCGTTCTAAAACCTACGGAATGCACGCCGTCGCGCTTTCGATCGTCATGGATGTCATTGCCGGAGTGACGACAGGCGCCTTCGACTTCGTGGGTGCGATCGTCAGTGGCTTCTTGTTCTACTTTTTATGGCTGGAGCGAGCGAAGTTTTCGAAGCCGTCCTTGCCTGTTCAGGAGTAACCAAGCCATCCTTTAAGAACTTATGTCGGTTCAAAAAGTAGATGTGCTTGTTATTGGTGGAGGAATTGTCGGAGCTTGCGTTGCGCGCGAGCTTCAGACCTCGGGCCGTCAAGTCACATTGGTTGAACGCGGACAACCAGGCCAAGCGTGCTCTTTTGCTAACGCCGGATGGCTCACGCCGTGTTTTGCGATGCCACTTCCGCAGCCCGGTATGTTTTGGAAATCCATCGGCTGGCTTTTTGATCCGACAAGCCCTCTTCACATTCAACCAAATTTGAGTCCGACTTTAGTGCGGTGGATGTGGCTTTTTTTAAGAGCGATGAATCGCGAACAGATGGAGAAATCTGTTTCGATCCTCACGAAAATTTCCTCCTTCAGTCTCGACTTCTACCGCGAGCTTGGTGCGCGATCGAAGCGCCCGATCGGATTCGAAAATCGCGGACTTTTAATGGTGAGCGGAACCGCAGCGGGTCTTGATTACGCCACGATCGAAATGCAGCTTATGAAAGAGCGCGGGATTGATGGGCGTCTCATGAAACAAGATGAAGCGCTAAACTTTGAGCCGGCTCTTCGACCGATCGTTCGTGGCGGTGTTTATTTTCCTGGCGAAGCGCAAGCCGACCCTTACGCGACAACACTTGCCGTCATGGATGAATTTACGGCGGCTGGAGGAGTGAGCCACGCCAATGCCGAGGCCTACCAGTTCGAAATTGAAAATGGTCGTATCCGCCGTGTTCTCACCACGCGTGGAGTTTTTGAAGCTGATCTTGTGGTGCTGGCCACAGGCGCTTGGTCCAAAGACGTGGCTAAGGAACTGAAGCTAAATATTCCGATTTTGGGCGGTAAAGGTTATTCGATGAGTGTGGATATGCCCGAGGGAGCCGACTCCGGTGTGGATTCTGATTTCAGAAAGCCAAAGGTTCCGATCATGATTGTTGAAAAGAAAATCGCGGTGACTCCTTTTCAAAATCACGTGCGTCTGGCTGGAACATTGGAATTGGTCGACCAAGATTTTTCGATTTCTTCGCGGCGTCTTCAGGGCGTTCACAGCGGCGCGCGCGAGTACTTAAAATTCGATTCAGATTTTTCTGAGGCTCGCGATATTTGGCGAGGCCTTCGGCCTTGTACGCCCGATGGTGTTCCGATCATTGGACCGTCGACGCGTGTCTCGAATCTTTTCTACTGCGCGGGACATCAACTTTTAGGTTTTCAATCGGCGCCCGGATCTGCTCGGCTGGCTGCGGACTTGATTTTAGGACGATCACCTTTGGTCGATCCAAAAGGTTTTCAAGCCGATCGTTTCGAATAGCGAAAAATCATCTCGGCCACACAAACTGGTTTTTCGCTGCCGTTTTTTTCGATCGTCACGGACCACGTCGCCTGTTTTACCGATGGCGAAATCTCATCAAGACTCTTCAAAAGAAACCGTGCGCGAATTTCACTACCCGCCGGAACCATCGCGATAAAACGGACCTTGTTGAGTCCGTAGTTGATCACTTGAGAGACATCTTCGATTTCAAGTGTCTCCAGCGCGAATTTCGCCAAGAGAGATAGCGTCAGGTAACCGTGCGCGATCGTCGACTTCACCGGAGACTCGGCCTTCGCTCGAGCGACATCCACATGAATCCACTGATGATCGTCGGTCGCATCGGCAAAACGATTGATGCGGTCTTGATCAATGAGAAGATAGTCGCTAGCGCCAATCTCCTGCCCCAAATACTTTGAAAGCTCGTCAAGACTTCGAAGTTTCAATTTTGCCATGTCATATCCTCATTTCGCAGATCTCGGGGCTGATGATCAGTCGCGCTTCGGTGTTTTTCATGATCTCTTCGACCGAAACGCCCGGAGCAAATTCCTTTAAGACCAATCCTTCTGTCGTTGGTTCAATCACAGCAAGCTCGGTCACGATAAGACTCACGACGCGAATGGAAGTCAGCGGTAACTTCGATATCTCCTTAATTTTCGATTCACCTTTAGAGGTATGAAGCATCGCTACGATGACACGTTTTGCGCCCGTGAGTAAATCCATGGCGCCGCCCATGCCGGGTACCATTTTTCCTGGAATCATCCAGTTCGCAAGTCGGCCCTTCGCATCGACTTCAAGGCCTCCAAGAACGGTGACGTCCACATGCCCGCCGCGAATCAGACCAAACGACATGGCCGAATCAAACGCGGCAGCCCCGGGAAGCGCTGTCACAGGCGACGCCCCTGCGTCCGTGAGATTTACGTTTTCAAAGCCTGGAAGCGGACGCGGCCCCATTCCGACAAGACCATTTTCAGAATCAAGCGCGATATCGACATCCCGTGGAATGTACTGAGGCACGAGCGTAGGGATACCAATCCCGAGATTCACAAGAGTTCCGCTTTTTAATTCTTTTGCCACGCGCCTAGCGATCAGCTCTTTTGGATCCATGGCTTCGCTCACACATCACCTCGAAACAAATAATCGACAATAACTCCGGGCGTGTTCACTTCGTCCGGCGACATCCCGCCGATCGGAAGAATTTCATCGGCGTCGGCAATCACGACTTTTCCCGCCATCGCCATGACGCCGTTAAAATTGTCGGCCGTGAATTCGTAATTGAGATTTCCGGCGGCGTCCGCAAGCTTTGTATGGACAAGCGCGAAGTCGGCACCCAGTGGAGTATCCAAAAGCCAGTCCTCGCCTAGGATTTCGATCACTCGTTTTCCTTCGGCGACCATTGTGCCAAGACCCGTCTTTGTCAGAACACCGCCAAGACCGTAACCGTGCGCGCGGATGCGTTCGACCAGAGTTCCTTGCGGAACAAGCTCGACGTCAAGTTCACCGCTCAGCATTTGCTTTTGCGTTTCGATGTTCGTTCCGATGTGCGAGGCATAAAGTTTCCTCACACATTTTGCTTTGATCAATCGGCCGACGCCAACATCCGGTCTTGCCGTGTCGTTGGTGATCACCGTCAAATTTTTTCGTCCGCCTTTGATCAGCGCATCGATGATTCGGGTCGGCGCACCGACTCCAAGAAAACCACCCACCAAGAGACTTGCTCCATCGGGGATGAGATCCAGAATATCTTGAGTTCGGCACACGGGCTTTTTCAGCATCTCAACGTCATAGCCGAAGTTTAACGGCGCTACAAAGGAGCAATTGCTACCGCTTGAGCCAGTCCCGAAGATTCACGGTGTGGACGACGGGCTCGGCCTCCATCGTGGTCGACATCGTCCAATTTTCAAACGAGAGACCTGGATGCTCGAGTTGAATCTGTTGAAGCTGCATCTGATAAAAACTTCGATCGTCTCGAGAGATGAGAAGCTTGATGGGATGAGTGTGAAACGAGTCGAGTGCGACAATCTTTTGACCCTTTGCGAGCGCATTCGCCGTATCCATCAAACTCAAATAGAACTCATGATCAGAGACAATTCGGTTGGGGTGATTTGATGTGTGATAAAAATAGACCCGCTTGCCGCTGCTGAACGTAAAAACATCGAGGCCCACTTCGACGACGGGATACTCATCGCCCCGATCGCGAGACGCCAAGTTCAACGGATCTTTGCGTGGCTTTGTTGTGAACGGCTTTTGACTTGTGGAACTTCCAAAAACTTCTTCGCGAAGTTCGGGGCTTCTTGCCAAAATTTGAATGTCTTTGACGGCGCTGGCAAGCCAGGTCGGAAGTTTTCTGACACCACGGAGGTGAAAAGGCTCGGGAAAGTTATTTAGCGAGTCTGTGAATTTTAGAGTTTTACCTTCGAACTTCAGCGGATTTTCCAAGAGGGAATTGACCTCTTTGGGCGTCGTAAGTTCTTGGACGGTCGATGGCGCCGAAGATCGCGCCGACACCATCCGACCTTGCGACTGAAACAACGACGAGCACTCGCGACTTACGTCTGCGAAACATTGTCCGCTGGCGAGAAGCGACATTAGGCTTAAGAAAAATAAACACCGGTGAATCTTCATCCTGGTCGACCTTACCGCAAAACTTTGCTCTCTTCGACGATATCAAAAAGCGCAGCAGTGGAACTTACAAGACCGTAAAAAATTGCCCGGTGTAAGAAGGGCCCTGAGTTCTGGCTCAGAGCGAGGGTTTGAATTTCCAGATGCGGTCTTTGATGAATTCAGGAGTGAGAATGGCGACCATGCGCGCTCCACGACGAATCAGCACATAGCTTTTCATACCCCAAGGGTAATGCGACAAAAGGATCACTTGATCCAGCCGGTTGAAAAGATAGTCCATGACGATCGCAATGATGACGATATCGTCCAAGAGGCCGAAGAACGGGATCCAATCAGGAATGATGTCGAAGGGAGAAATCACGAGGGCCAAGAGCGCCACGAGCACCGCTTTATCGCGATCCGGGATTCTGGGGTCGCTCGATACGGCTTTGATGAACTCGATCAGCTCTTTGATTTTCTTCAACATTGCCCGAGGATGCCTCATTTCAGGCTCGAAATCACCGTCTGCAGGGGCCTCGAGATGCCATTTTTAGGTTGAATCGAGGCCTGTCGAGCCGTATATCCTTAGGCCTCAAAGCAAGTGCCCGTCCGGGTGCTGTTGTATGGTGATTGTAGCTCAGTTGGTTAGAGCATCGGATTGTGATTCCGAGGGTCGCGGGTTCAAGTCCCGTCTTTCACCCCATTTTACTCCCTGACATTTAAGGTTCTTCGGTTCTTCTCAGTTCATGGTGGGCGTGCGCCTAAAAGCCATTAACAACAAGCATTTAGCAGTCTCAGTCGGTAATTTTCGAACGACGTATACCC
>LNFM01015645.1_pt1 | contig 17603 bp, 8 predicted proteins | sample 596031 | NCBI WGS metagenome assembly LNFM01 (sample SAMN04254537, study PRJNA301005) | activated carbon metagenome | isolation source: dual media filters at the Ann Arbor, Michigan drinking water treatment plant | place: USA: Ann Arbor | reverse complement strand
TTTTTATAAACGGGTTTATCTCATACTTCCGATGCATCGCGCATCCCGCTCGCGTTTTATTCTTTCCCCGGTCGCCCATGCCGCCCTCAGCCTCGTGTCCTGCACGGTGCTGGGCCTGGGGCATGGGGGCCTCGCCCACGCGCAGGGGCCGGCGGCTTCGCAGGATCCGGCGCGCCCGCCGGCGCTGTCGGTGCCGGGGACGATCCCGCGCCGCGATGCCTTGCCGGGCCAGCTCAAAAGCTCTTCCATGCTGGCCGAGCAGCCCCCCGGCGGGCCGGGCATTGAGTTGCCGACCTTTGTTTTCGGGGACCGCCTGTCCGGCCGCCCGGAGCTGGAAACCGTGATCGACGGCAACGCCGAATTGCGCCGGGGCGGCTCCTCGATACGCGCCGACTGGCTGCAGTACGACCAGCCCAGCGATGTGGTCAAGGCCCGCGGCAATGTGCGGGTCAACAGTGCCGGCAACCTGTTCAACGGTCCGGAACTGGAGATCAAGCTCGACACCTTCGAGGGTTTTTTCACCCGGCCTGACTACCGCTTTTTGCAGAATGACGGTTATGGTGCGGCCCGCCATGTGGATTTCATCGACGACAAGCGCCTGGTCGCTTACGACGCCAACTTCACCACCTGCCAGCGCGGCGAAGGCCCGAGCTGGATGCCGGCCTGGATTGTCAATGCCAGCCGCATCAGTTTCGACAAGGAGGCGGACGTGGGCGAGGCCTCGGGTGGCGTGTTGCGTTTCATGAACGTTCCCATCCTGGCCGCGCCCACCTTCAGCTTTCCGCTCAGCGACAAGCGCAAGTCCGGCCTGCTGCCGCCGACGATTGGCCTGGACAGTGTCAACGGAACCTCGGTCACGATTCCCTATTATTTCGACATCGCGCCGCAACGCGACGCCACCTTCGCGCCGACCATCATGAGCAAACGCGGCGTGGACCTGGCCGGCGAGTTCCGCTACCTGGAACGCAATTACAAGGGCGAGTTGCGCGCCAACGTGATGCCCAATGACAGTTTGCGCGACAGGACCCGCTGGTCCTACAACTACCTGTCCAACGGCACTCTCGCTACGGGGTTGCAGTCGGTCGGTGGCCTGGGCTTCAACCTGAACCTGAACCGGGTCAGCGACAACAACTACTGGCGGGATTTCCCCTCGACCGGCCTGGGCGGGTCCAGCAATGTGCTGACCCAGCGCCTGCTGACCAGCGATGCCAGCCTCAGTTGGGGCAGGGGTTATTTTTCGACCACCTTGCGCACGCTGAAGTACCAGACCCTGCAGGACGTGAACTCCCCCATCGTGCCGCCTTATGACCGGATGCCGCAATTGACGGCGGCCTACACCCGTGCCAACGTTCCGGTGGCGGGCCTGAGTGGCTTCGATTATTCGGTGACCACCGACTACACCCGCTTCGAGTCGGACCGCCTGCTGACCCGGCAACCCAATGCCAACCGCGCTTATGCGCTGGCCCAGATCAGCCGGCCCTGGATACGCCCGGCGGGTTACATCACGCCCAAGCTGATGCTGAATTCGACCACTTACCAGTTCGATGGACCGCTGGTCAACGGTGCGCGGTCCGCGTCGCGAACCGTGCCGACCTTGAGCCTCGACAGCGGCCTGACCTTCGAGCGCAATGCGAGCTTTTTCGGCCGGGCCTTCACGCAGACGCTCGAACCGCGCCTTTTTTATGTCAACACCCCCTATCGCGACCAGAGCACCCTGCCGAATTACGATTCGGGCCTGAATGCCTTCAACTTTGCGACCCTGTTCACGGAAAACGAGTTTGTCGGCAACGACCGTATTTCAGACTCCAACATGCTGACCACGGGCGTGACCTCGCGCCTGCTGGATCCGGACACCGGTGCCGAAGCCATGCGGGTAGGGGTCGCGCAGCGGGTGCGCTTCAGGGACCGGCAGGTCACTCTGCCCGGCGAGGTGCGGGTGTCCGAACGGCTCAGCGATCTGCTGTTCGGCGCCACGGTCAACCTGACGCCGGCCTGGTCGCTGGACACCACTGTCCAGTACAACCCGAAAACCAATGTGTCTGAGCGTTCTACCGTGGGGGGGCGCTACAGCCCGAGCAATTACCGCGTGATCAGTGCCGCCTACCGCCGCCAGCGCAATGTCAGCGAGCAATACGAGGTGGGCTGGCAATGGCCGGTCAACGACCTGTGGGGCGACAAGGGCAAGGAGCTCGGCGCAGGACGCGGCCAGGGCCCCGGGCGCTGGTACAGCGTCGGCCGCCTGAACTACAGCGTGCCCGACAAAAAACTCGTCGATGTGGTCGTTGGCCTGGAATACGATGGCTGCTGCTGGATAGGCCGGGTGGTGCTGGAGCGCACCCAGCTGGGCACGCTGGCGCTGGTGGGTTCCGGGTCGTCCGCCAGCACGCGTATCCTGTTCCAGCTTGAGTTCGTCGGTTTCTCCAGGATTGGCAACAATCCCCTCAAAACACTGAAAGCCAACATTCCGCGTTACCAGTATCTGCGCGAGCAGAGCACGACACCGAGTCGCTTTACCAACTATGAATAAATACAGCCGTCTTCATTCCCCTGTCTGCCGCCCTGTCCTTGCGATGGCGCTGGCCCTTGTGCTGGGTGTGCCGTTGACGCATGTGCAAGCCCAGTCGCTGCGTGTTCCGGGCCAGCCGCAGCTGCGAGCGCCTGGTCTGGGTGTGCTGGGTTTGGGCACTGGTACCGGCGTGCAGCGCCAGGCCGACTACATCGTGGCTGTGGTCAACTCCGAGCCGATCACCAACAACGAAGTCCGTGCCCGCCTTTTGCGCACCGAGCAGCAGATGCGTCAGCAAGGCGCGCAGATTCCACCGAGGAATGAACTCGCGCGCCTGTTGATGGAGCGCCTGATCGTGGAACGCGCCCAGCTGCAGCTGGCCAGGGAAACCGGGATCCAGGTCAGCGACGCCGCGGTCGACGACGCTGTCGCCAATGTGGCCAGGCAGAACCAGATGTCACCCGCCGAGCTGAGCCGGCGCCTGGAGGCGGAGGGCTTGGCGTTTTCCCAGTTCCGCACCGACCTGCGCAACGAGATCACTCTGAATCGCCTGCGCGATCGCGAGCTGGAGTCCCGTGCGAAAGTCAGCGACCAGGAGATCGAGCAATTCATACGCGAACAGGATGGCGGCAGCACCGCCGCTGCCGCGACAGAAATCAACCTGGCACAAGTCCTGGTGGCCGTCCCTGAAAACGCCAATGCCGAGCAACTGGCTGCACTTCAGGCGCGGGCCCAGCTGGTGGCGGAGCGGGCACGCAGCGGCACCGACTTTGCGCAGCTGGTCAGGGAGTTTTCCAATGCGCCGGGCGGCAGCGACGACGGGCAGATGGGCTTTCGAACCCCGGATCGTTATCCGGAGCTTTTTGTCAATGCCGTGCAGAACCTTCCGGTTGGCGGCGTGGCCGGACCGGTTCGCAGCGGCGCGGGTTTTCATGTGCTCAAGCTGATCGAGAAGAAACGGGCCGGCATGCCGGGAGCCACGGTGGCTGAAACCCGGGCCCGCCACATCCTCTTGCGCGCCGGCCCCCAACTGAGCGAGGCGGCAGCGATAGCGCGCCTTGCGGAATTCAAGACACGTATTGCCGCCGGACAGGCCGATTTCGCGGCGCTGGCCCGTGAGTTCAGCCAGGACGCATCGGCCAAGGATGGGGGTGATCTGGGCTGGGCGGGCGCCGGCATGTTCGTTCCCGAGTTCGAAGAGCGCATGAACAGCCTGGCACCGGGGCAGGTGGGCGACCCGCTGGTGTCGCGTTTTGGTGTCCATCTGATCCAGGTGCTGGAGCGGCGCACCAGCACCTTGTCACCGCGCGATCAGCGCGAGGCGGTGCGTGCTGCGCTGCGCGAGAAAAAGCTGGAAGAAGCCTACGTTGCATGGGCCCAGGAAGTGCGTGGCCGGGCTTATGTGGAATATCGGGAACCGCCGCAATAATGTCGCCCCCACGGTCGTTCGCTTTGCCTGACTCCCTGCCCCCCAACGGTGCCGCTGCGCCTGCAGGCTGGCGGAGCCAGACCCGCGGCCCCGGCTGGCCTGAAGGGAATTCAAGCCCGGTCATTGGCGCCGGCAAATGAAGCACATCCCACGCAAGCGATTTGGCCAGCACTTTCTGACCGATCGCAGCATCATTGACGCCATCGTCGATGCGATTGCACCCGGGGCGGGTCAGGCCATGGTTGAGATTGGGCCCGGCCTTGCAGCCTTGACCCAGCCGTTGGCTGAACGCCTGGGCAAGCTGACGGTCATTGAACTGGACCGGGACTTGGCACAGCAACTGCAGGCGCATCCGCAGCTTCGGGTGATCCAGGCGGATGTGCTCAAGGTCGATTTTGTCCGGCTCGCTCTCGAACATGCGGGGCCTTCCGGGAAAATCCGTGTGGTTGGCAACCTGCCTTACAACATCTCCACGCCCATTCTGTTTCACCTGCTCGATGCCGTTGATGTCATCGCAGATCAGCACTTCATGCTGCAAAAGGAAGTGATCGACCGCATGGTGGCGCAACCCGCGACCAGCGACTATGGGCGGCTCAGCGTGATGCTGCAATGGCGTTACGCCATGGACAATGTGCTGTTTGTGCCCCCGCAGAGTTTTGATCCGCCGCCGCGGGTGGACAGCGCCATTGTGCGCATGGTGCCGCACGTCACGCCCGCCGCGCTGAGCCCTGCGCTGTTGAGCGAGGTGGTTCGCGTGGCTTTCAGCCAACGCCGCAAGCTGTTGCGCCACTCACTGGGCAAATGGCTGGAGCAAAAACAGCATACCCGGCCTTTCGACCTGCAGCGCCGGGCCGAGGAAGTCCCCGTGGCCGAGTACGTGGCCCTGGTTCAGGCGCTGGAAGCAGCCGGCACACCTTGATCGGCGCCCCAAAGCAAAAAGCCCGTCATTGACGGGCTTTTTTGATGCAGCAGCACTCAGGCTGCTGCCAGCCAGTACCCCGCGTTGAACGGGCTGCTCATGCGCAGCGCCAGTGGCGACACGTGTTTGCTTGCTGGGCCTCATTCGCCCGATCCCCTTGGCCAATGTCTGGGGAGCGGGCTACAGAAAAGAATAGAAACATCTGAACGGTATCTTTCGATCCGCCCAGTAGTCCGCGGCATCCCGGAAGATGTCCAGCAGCTGCTCGCGCGCTTCCTTGTCGAACTTGGCATGGGCAGGGATCTGCTCAAGCACCACGATAAAACCAGGCTGCGGGCCGGACTTGTGAACCAGGTCCGTCATGCAGTCGTAAAGCGCATCGAAATTTTTCCCAAAATGCGCCGGGAATGTGTACTGTGCCGCGATCATGTCCAGCACGTCCTGCTTGCTCTGGGCATTGCCCAGGTTGGCGTACAGGAAATGCTGGTTCAATTGCGTGGCGGCGTCCTGCAGGTCCTGTACGCGGAAAGCGCGTATGGATTGCACGATGTTGGGTCTAACAGTACGAAGTGGCATGTCCATCTCCGCGTCTCTTTCTTAAGTCAAAAACTCAAAGTTGACAATCACTGCAGAATCTACTGAACAATTCTGCGAAAACTCGCGTAGTGATCATCTGTGTAATAACAAGCATCGGGCACCGTGGGCACAAAACCGCCACACACGATACGCCGGGCCCCCCGACTGCGTTCACCGGGTGTCTGTACGGTGTATTCGCGGTAATAACTGCGTCTGCTGGCAGGAAGAAGTTTTTCCCGGTTACCAAACACCGATCCGTCCTTGTCGTACCTGAACGGTCCACCCTGATAAATCAGCTTCACCACCTTGCGGCCCTGCACCGGCAGCTCATCGATGACGACGGTGCCAATCCGGGAATCGATGCCAGGCCCTTTGGCCTGCACCATAGCGGGGCTGAACCCTGTTCCCAAAACAGTCAACATGACTGTCAGGACCAGTCGCCAACCAGCCCAACCTTTTCGCAACATGAAAAAAAGTCTTTCCTGAACGAGGATTAACCGCAGCGACCAAGTAGATCTGCCGGGTTAACCCTTAATTTCAAGAGCTAGAGTTTGACGCATTCAGCCGGAAAATGCAAGGGCCTGCTCAATGATTAGGCAACCGGTCGGAGCATCCCGACCCCGCCTAAGTTAGTACTAGCTGTCTAAAAATGACTTATCGGGAAGCGTTGGCGTCCGCGACCGTCAGCGCTGTCATATTGACGATACGGCGTACCGTGGTGCTGGCAGTGAGGATGTGCATAGGCTGGCTGGCGCCCAGCAGCACCGGGCCAATGGCGATGTTGCCGCCGGCTGCGGTTTTGAGCAGGTTGTAAGCGATATTGGCTGCATCAATATTGGGCAGTACCAGCAAATTGGCTTCCCCTGCCAGTGTGCTGTTGGGCATCACTGCGGCGCGCGCGGCGGCATCCAGTGCCAGATCACCGTGCATTTCGCCGTCCACTTCCAGCCAGGGCGCCTGTTCGCGGAGCAGTTCCAGCGTGCGCCGCATTTTCAGCGCGCTTGGCAGGTTGGATGTGCCGAAGTTGGAGTGTGACAGCAATGCCGCCTTGGGCTTGAGGCCGAAACGCATCATTTCCTCGGCGGCCATCATGGTGATCTCGGCAAGCTGCTCGGCCGTGGGGTCGTAGTTAACGTGGGTGTCGACCAGAAACACCTGGCGGTCCGGCAGCAGCAAGCCGTTCATGCAGGCATAGGTGCAGACGCCGGGCCGCTTGCCGATCACCTGGTCCAGGTAGTCCAGGTGATGCGCGGTGGTGCCCCAGGTTCCGCAAATCAGACCGTCTACGTCGCCCTTGTGCAGCAGCATGCCGGCAATCAAGGTCAGGCGGCGGCGCATCTCGATTTTCGCGATCTGTACCGTGACGCCGCGCCGCTCCATCAAACGGTGATAAGTCTGCCAGAAGTCACGATAGCGGTGATCGTGTTCGACGTTGACCACGTCGTAGTCCAGCTCTTCCTTGAGGCGCAGGCCGAATTTCTCGATACGCTGGGCAATGATGGCGGGACGTCCGATGAGCGTGGGTCGTGCCAGGCCTTCGTCGACCACGATCTGACAGGCACGCAACACGCGTTCTTCTTCCCCTTCGGCATACGCCACGCGTTTTTTGCCGGCCTTCTTGGCCGCCGCAAAGATCGGCTTCATGGTGGTCCCGGAGGCGTACACAAAACTCTGCAGCTTTTCGCGGTAAGCATCCATGTCCGTAATGGGCCGCAGCGCAACGCCGCTGTCGGCGGCCGCCTGCGCCACCGCGGGCGCGATTTTGATCATCAGACGCGGATCAAACGGTTTGGGAATCAGGTATTCGGGCCCAAAGGCGAGTTTTTCGCCGGTGTAGGCCGCCGCGACGACTTCACTCTGTTCTGCCTGGGCGAGTTCGGCAATCGCATGCACCGCGGCGATCTCCATCTCGACGGTGATGGTGGACGCGCCAGCGTCGAGGGCGCCCCTGAAGATATAGGGGAAGCACAGAACGTTGTTGACCTGGTTCGGGTAGTCGGTACGGCCGGTCGCCATGATGGCGTCGTCACGCACCGTCTTGACATCTTCGGGCGTGATTTCGGGGTTCGGATTGGCGAGCGCAAAAATGATGGGCTTGGCCGCCATGCGCGCCACCATGTCTTTCTTGAGCACGCCCCCTGCCGACAGGCCCAGGAAAAGGTCCGCGCCCTCTATGACGTCCGACAGCGTGCGGGCCGGGGTTTTCTGGGCGAACTGGATCTTGTCATCGTCCATCAGCTCGGTCCGGCCCTCGTACACCACGCCGGCGAGGTCGGTCACATAAACGTTTTCACGCTTGATCCCCAGTTTGAGCAGCAGGTTCAGGCAAGCCAGCGCGGCCGCGCCGGCCCCGGAGGTCACCAGCTTGACCTGCCCGGGGGCCTTGCCCACCACCTTGAGGGCATTGAGAACAGCCGCACCCACAGTGATCGCGGTGCCGTGCTGGTCGTCATGGAAAACCGGAATTTTCATCCGCTTGCGCAACTCGCGCTCGATGTAGAAGCAGTCAGGCGCCTTGATGTCCTCGAGGTTGACGGCCCCAAAGGTGGGTTCAAGCGCAGCGATGATGTCGACCAGCCTGGCCGGATCGCTCTCGTCAATTTCAATGTCGAAAACATCGATGCCGGCGAACTTCTTGAACAGCACGCCCTTGCCCTCCATCACCGGCTTGGCGGCCAACGGGCCGATGTTGCCCAGCCCGAGCACGGCCGTGCCGTTGGTGATGACGGCGACCAGATTGCCGCGGCTGGTATACCGGAACGCGGCGTTAGGGTCTTTGACAATCTCCTCGCAAGGAGCAGCAACGCCGGGTGAGTAGGCCAGCGCCAGGTCGCGCTGGTTGGTCAGTTGCTTGGTTGCCGCAATCGCAATTTTGCCCGGGGTCGGAAACTCGTGGTACTCCAGTGCCGCGCGGCGCAATTCGTCGCGTTTTTCCTGGTTGTTATCGGGGGCTGCGGGCACGACTGCGGACATCAAGTTGTCTCCTGAGCGGCGACCGCCGGGCCGCCATTTTTGTAAGGGTCTGCGATTGTAGGCCGTCCCATGGGGAAACCCTAGTAAGTGGATCTACGCAAACAGGTGCAGCGGCTTTGACTTTTTCACAAAGCCCGAAGCCTGCACGCGGGCGCCCGACACAACCCTCCGCTGACGGATCGCGTTTGCCTCAGACAGACGCGGCGCGCTGGTCGCCCCAGCGCTGCCAGGCCTTTTCGTGAAAGAAAAATGCAAACGCCTGAACGGTGGGTTCAAGCAGACTCAGGGTCAGCGCCAGTAAAAAGCTGCCTGTGACGGCATAGGCGACCAGGGCCGCAACCGTAACGTGCACAAGGTAATAGCTGGCGGTTTTTCGGAGGGTCGGAAGATTCGAACGGATAAGGCGGGTCATGACTTTCTCCTGTGCTACGGCCTGTATTGGGGTCTGGCAAATCAATACGACACTTGGCCTGGACATCGTTTGAAATAGACAGTACATATCATCAATCAACATATGATAGTCATACTCTTTGGTGCGCGTGATTGGCTTTTCCTACCCCCGCCATTGACCGAGTGCCGGTACGACGCATATTCCCCACATTCCCTGTGCGAAAAGCCCGCGTTTGTCGGAATGGTCTGTCCGCCAATCAACTCTAGCTAGTCCCCGATGGGAACTTCACCTATACTGGCAAAAGTAATAAAAAACAATTTGTTGCACTCTGGGGCCCTGTCAAAAGGCTAATGTGAACCGCTTGGGTATCTCACTGCAGACACTGATCTGGCCCTGCGCGTTGGCCACGGGCATTTGCTTGCCTGTATTTGCCCAGCAGCTGCAGCGACCCGACGCGGGCTCGCTCCAGGAGCCACAGCGACAGATTCCCTTGTTGCCTCATCCTGGCGCGCCGTCGATCGGCTTGCCGGATCCCAAGCCCGCGTTGCCTGCCCAAAACACGGTGCGCATAGTGCCCACAGCGTTCCGTTTTACAGGCAACACCGTCTTCGACGGCGAAACCCTTGCGGCCCTGCTGGCGGAGCATGTCAACCAGCCAAGCAGCCTCACCAGATTGACGGAGGCGGCCAGCCTGGTGAGCCGGTATTACCGCTCGCGTGGCTATCTCCTGACGGAAGCCTACCTGCCTGAGCAGGCCTTTCAGGCCACGGGCGGCACGGTCACCATCGCCGTGATCGAAGCGCGCATTGGCAAAGTTCTTGTGCAGGTGGAAGGGGATCACGGCTCTTCCTCGTTTGCCCGGCGCGTGGCAAACGCCAACTTGCAGCCCGGCACGCTGATCACCGAATACCTGCTTGACAAGCCGGTGCTGCTGTTGCGCGATCTCGCTGGCGTGGATGCCAGCGCGACGGTGCAGCCGGGAGATGCTCTTGGGGAGGCCGACGTCGTGGTGACCATTCGCGCCGAAGGGCGGCAACTCAATGGTTCGGTCAGCCTCGACAACTTTGGCGCGCTGGCTGCCGGAGGCGTGCATGCCACCGGTAGTCTCAATGCCAGCAACTTGTTGGGCCGGGGCGACGTCTTCAGCCTGCGTGTCCAGCTCAGTGAGGCTTCCAGGAGCAGTCTCTACCGGCTGGCCTATGCCGTGCCGGTCGCCCCTGATGGCACGCAGCTGACACTCAGTGCGGCCCGTACGGACTATGCACTGGGAAGGCAGTTCGCGGCATTGGGCGCCACCGGCAAAGCCGAAATAGTTGGCGCCTCCTTGACACGCCCCCTCATCCGCTCACGCGAAAACAATCTGTACGGCTTGTTCAGCCTGGAACACAAAAAATTCAAGGACCTGATCGCCACGCCGGCCAATGACAGCAAGCGACAAATCGCAGCCGCCCGATTTGGACTGCTTGGGAACTTTGTCGATGAGGCCGTGGGCGCGGGAGGCTCCAGCAGTTATGCGATAACGCTCACCCGGGGCCGGCTCGCACTCGACGCCGCAAGTGAGGGCTTTGACCAGGGATTCGGCGGCTTGCAGACCGTGGGCTCATTCAGCAAGCTGAATCTGGAGTTCCAGCGTGCGCAGTTTTTTTCCAACCCGTCCAGCCTGCATATCAACTTGCAGGCACAGCTGGCCTCCAAAAATCTGGCGTCGGCCGAAAAAATGTCGCTTGGCGGGCCAACCGGCGTGCGAGCTTACCCTGTCGGTGAGGGCGTGGGGGACGCCGGACTGCTGGTCAATCTGGAATACCGCTACCAGCTGCCTGCCCCTGTGGCGTTGGCCGGCCAACCCATCAGCCTGGCTGCTTTTTACGACTATGGCACGGTCAGATTCAATCAGGATGCCATGGTGCTGGCCGGCCCCAATCGCCTGGCGCTGGGTGCGGTGGGCGTGGGCGCGCTGGCGGGACGCGTCAACAACTTCCTGATCACCACCTATCTGGCCTGGCGCACAACTCCCATCGGACCCTCGACCGGGGACCCGGACCGATCTCCGCGTGCCTGGGTGTCGGCGCAAAAATGGTTTTAAACAGATGGACAAGACCTTGAGAATCACCTCGGGCGGAAAATGCAGGACTCGCGGTCCCTGGGCAGTCCGTACCGTTGTGGTCCGCCTGTCACGCAAGCTCACGGCCACCTACCATATCCCTAGCGGGCGTTTGCTGTCACGACTGCTCGCTGCCATGCTGTCGGGTTTTGCCAACCTGGCGGTCGCGCTGCCCGCGGGCGTTGATGTCGTGGCCGGCCAGGCAAGCGTCAGCACGCCAACGGCCAACAGCATGCTGATCCAGCAGGGCAGCGACAAAGCCATCCTGAACTGGCAGAGCTTCAACATTGGAGCCGGGCAGTCGGTTCAGTTTGTTCAACCTGGCGCCGCCTCTGTGGCCCTGAACCGCGTGACCGGGGCAAACCCGTCGGCCATTTACGGTTCGCTCAGCGCCAACGGGCAGGTTTTCCTGATCAATCCGGCAGGCGTCATGTTTGCACCGGGCGCACAAGTCAACGTGGGCGGCCTGGTGGCATCCAGTCTGGCCATCAGCAACGAGGACTTTGTCGCCGGCCGCTATAGCTTCAGCAGCAGTGCCGGGGGTAACGGCAGTGTTATCAATCACGGCAGCATCAACGCCGCGCGCGGCGGCTACGTTTTGCTTGCAGCGCCCAGCGTCAGCAACACCGGCTCCATCACGACCATTGGCGGCGCGACCGGCCTGGTGGCGGGTTCGCGTGTAAGCCTGGACACCTCGGGCGCGGGGCTGGTGCGCTTCTCGGTAGACGCGGCTGCGGTTAACGCCGTTGCGGCCAACAGCGGCGTGATTTCCGCTCAGGGTGGGCAGGTGGCGGTACTGGCAAGCGCTTTAGGTGACGCCATGGCCACCGTGATCAACCAGACCGGCGTTATCCGCGCCACATCCGCGACCGAGCGCAACGGCATGATTGTGCTCAGCGGCGGCGCCAGCGGTGCCGTCAACGTTTCCGGCACGCTCGATGCCAGCGGCTCTGCAAAGGGCCAGACGGGCGGTACGGTACACGTGTTGGGGGACAAGGTGGCCTTGACTGGCGCAGCCCTTGTCAATGTGTCGGGCGACGCAGGTGGCGGCACCGTGTTGATCGGCGGCAATTACCAGGGCATGGGCACGGAACAAAACGCGAGCGCGACTTTTGTGGGTTCGCATGTTGTGATCGATGCCAGCGCCGGGCGCACCGGCAACGGCGGCATGGTGGTGGTCTGGTCCGACGACACCACGCGCTTCGGCGGGACCGTTTCAGGCCGTGGCGGAAGCACTTCCGGCGATGGCGGCCTGACGGAGGTGTCGGGCAAACATTATCTGGACTACCAGGGCTTTGTGGATCTCGGGGCTGCAAGCGGAAACATCGGAACCTTGCTGCTCGACCCATCCGACATCACCATCTCAAATGCAGCCAGTTCCGGGGGCCTTGGCGCCGGACCGACTTTTCAAAACGGCACGGGCGTGGCCAACCTCAACGTCGGCACCCTGCTGACGCAGCTCGGTGGCGCCAACGTGATCGTCAATACAACGCCGGGCACCGGTGGAGCCGGCAATATCACGGTGTCTGACGCGATTGCCTATACCGGGGGTACCGCCCGCACACTGACCCTGAATGCAGGCAACAGTATTGACATCAACGCGGCGATCTCCTCGACAGCTTCGGCACTGACAACCAACTTGAACGCGACGGCGGCTACCACCTTTTCGGCGGCCGGTTCGATCAGCACCAATGGCGGCAACGTCGCCATCACGGGCACTGGCGCCAAAATCCTCGGCAGCATCAACACAACCGGCGCCACCGGGACCGGCAACCTGACCGTAGGTTCAACCGGGTCGGTTGGCCAGACCGCGTCGAGCGCGCTGGTCATCAAGGGCGCCACGACTGTGGCGGCTGGCGCAGCCAACGACATCACGCTGAGCAACGCTGGCAACAATTTTGCAAGTATTGGCATCACCAGCGGCAAGGATGTCAGCCTTACCGACAGTAACGCGCTGGCGCTGGCGACGTCCACAGTGGCGGGCAGTCTGACGATCAATGCTGGAGGCTCGGTCACGCAAACCGGGGGCATCGTCGCGCCAGTGCTCAATGCTACGCTTGCGGGCGCGGGCAGCGCGCTCACGCTGGCGACAGCGGGCAACAACATAACCCAGCTGGGGACCATCACCACACCCGGGGGTTTCACGCTCGGCAACGGCAACAACGCTGTTGCGATCAACGGTGCCATCTCCACAACCAATGCCGCAGTGGCCCTCACCAGCGGCACCGGGGTGACGACCTTTGGCGCCAGCGGCTCGATCGCCAGCGGCGGCGGCAACGTCACACTGACGAACAGCAACGCCGCCAAGGTTCTGGGCAATATCGACACCACGGGCGGCGCCGGCACGGGAAACTTCACCGTCACTGGCGCCGGTGTGATCAGCCAGACCGCAGGCACGGCGCTGAAAGTCAAGGGCACAACGACCATGGGTGCCGGTGCTGGCAACAATGTGACGCTGAACAACGCCGGCAACGACTTTACAGGCGCAGTCTCGGTAACAACAGGCCTGAACGTCGGCATCACCGACAGCAACGCCCTGGTGCTGGGCACCTCCACCGTGTCCGGCACCCTGGGTGTCAATACGAGCGGGGCCATCACGCAGACCGGCGCGCTGGTCGTGACCGGGGCCACTACGCTGACCGCTGGCGCAGCCAACGACATCACGCTGAACACGGCAACGAACAACTTTGCAAGTATTGGCATCACCAGCGGCAACAACGTGTCGCTGCGCGACAGCAATGCGCTGGCGGTGGCGGCCTCGAATGTGGCGGGTGCGTTGACGCTGACCGCCGGCGGGGCCATCACACAAACGGGTGCGATCACGGCGGCAACGCTGACGGCCAAGACCTTGAGCACGGGCTCGGCCATCACACTGAACCATGTTGCCAACGACGTAGCAACGGTGGATCTGCGCGCCCGCAACGGCGCGGACACTGCCAATGCCAATGGCGCGCTGTCCTATCGCGACGCCAATGGCTTTGATGTGGCTGCCGTCAACACCGCTGGTACCCGCGGGGCGATCACCGCAGCGTCGCTTGCAGTGCCGGGTACCGGCAGCGGATCGCTGCACCTGGACACCCAGGCCAACAACATCGCAACATTGAATGCCATCACGGCTGCGGCAGGTTTTGCGCTGAACAATGGCAACAACAGCGTAACGGTCAACGGCGCCATCACCACGACCAACGGCGCCGTAGCAATAGATGCAGGAACGGGTGCCTACGCCCAGAACAACGTGGACATTGACGCGGGGGCCGGCTCGATCAGCGTGACTGCAGACACGGTAAGCATCGCGACCAACACCGCGAGCAATGCGTTGAGAACCAGTGGTGTACTGACCATCAAGGCCAAAACCGCAAGTCGCGCGATGTCCCTGGGAGGCGCGTCCGGCTTTGATCTTTCGACGGGGGAAATTGCATCCATTGCGGCGGGAGCCACCGGCCCCATCGTGATCGGGGATACAAGCAGCAGCGGTATTCTGACGATCGGGAACAACATCGGGTTGGGCGGCAAAACCGTGACGCTCAATGCGGGCTCCATGACCGATACCGGCACGCCCACCATCTCCGCTCTCAATGTCACCCTCAATGCCAACGGGCAGATCGGCACGAGCAGCGCCAACGGCATTGATATCGCGGCCACCAATCTGAATGTCAACACCACAGGCAACGCCAGCGCTTTTGTGCGTACCGGCGCCATCAACCTCGGTGTGGGGACAAGCGCATCCAGCGTCGGAAGCGGGACGCTGGACCTGACCGCCAGCGGAGCGGTCACGCAGACGGCGACAACCGGCAACATCACCGCCGGCACGCTCAAGGTCCAGAACCTGACGGCCAACGCGCCCATCACGCTGACTAACAGCGGCAACAACGCCACCACCGTCAACCTGCGGGCGACGGGTACCGGAGCAATTCAATACACCAGCAGCGCGGGTTTTGACGTAGCCGCAGTGGCCACCGGTGGCAACGCCACGCTGTCGTCAGGCGGCTCGGTCACGCAGTCCGGCGCCATTGGGGCGGCTGGCCTGGCGCTCACCGGGACCGGCGGCGCGCACACCTTGCGACATACAGGCAACGCCGTGACCACGCTGGCGGCCAACACCGGCAGTGTTGACTACAGCCAGGCCGGCGCGCTGGCCGTGGGTACCGTGGCCGGCGTGGTGGGTGTCACCACCACCGGCACGGCCAACATCGAAACCACGGGCGCTGCCTCCGACCTCACCTTGAACAATGCGGTGACGTCCGGCGCCAGCGGTGATGCTGTCGTGCTCAAGGCGGGCAGCTCTAACGCGGCCGGTACCTCAACAGGTGGGCAGTTCATCATGGGAGTCGGTGGCAGCATCGCCGCATCGGCGGGCCGCTACCTGGTGTACAGCGGTGATCCAGGCGTCACGACCGAGGGCGTCACGGGCTACAGCAAGCGCTACAACACCGCCGCGACTTTCACGCCGGGCGGTAGCAACAGCATGTTCTTGTACCGTGTGGCGCCCACGCTGACCATCAGCAGCGACAACGCCACCAAGACGTATGGGCAGGTCAACCCGGTGTTCACCGGGAACTCCAGTGGCTATATCGACGGAGACACCGCCGCCAGTGTGGGCGTGACCCGCACCAGTGCCGCCGTGTTCAACACGCCGGTGGCGCAAAGCGGCACTGCCATCACCTCGGGTGCCACCAACAACGAGAACTACACGCTGGTGCTGAGCCATGGCGCCTTGCAAATCGACAGGGCGTCCATCAGCAGCGTAGGCGGGATCACGGCCAATAACAAGACCGTTGACGGCAACACCAGCGCCACCCTGAACACAGCCGGGGCCACGTTTGCCGGCATTGTCCCGGGCGACGTGCTGACGGCCTCGGGCATCGGCAACTTCGACACACCGTTCGTGGGTGCGAACAAGCTGGTATTCATCAAGGACATCATTTTGGGCGGCGCGGCAGCCGACAACTACACGCTGGCCGACAACACCGCCACCGCGCGGGCGGCCATCAACAGTCTGGCCAATTTCACTGCTGCCTTGCTACCCGCCGCGCCACAGGCTCCGGTGGTTCCTGCCACCCCTGCCGGCCTGACCGTGGCCGACGCGAACGCCCTGCTCGAGCAGGCCCCGACGGCGTCGGGTGGCTGCCAGGACCCTGACGGAGCGGGTGCGGGTTGCGTGTCGGTCACCACTGTCCGCGAAGCGAGCGACCAGGCGCCCGGCCTGGTGTCGGTGGTGGTTGCCGGCGTGGTGACGGGCTTCCAGTTCACCTTGCCTTCAGGCCCTGCTGCCCTGGTCCGGGCCTCGGTGGCGGCGGCGGAGGTCTTGACCATCGGCGGACGGCCTCTTCCCGACTGGTTGCGTTATGACGCTGCGGCACAGGCCTTTGTTGCGCGCGATGTTCCTGCCGGCGCCTTGCCCATGCAGATCCGGGTCAGGGCCGGCAACCGCTCGGTCATCCTGACCATCGCGCGGGCACCCGGCAGCGCGCCGGCGCCGGGTGGCGTGCTGGTGCAGCGGCTGCCGGCCTCGAACGTGGAAAAGCCGGGCTGAGCGAAGGTCAGACGGCTGCCCCCGTTTGCTGGCCAGCCATAAATGCAATCGACAGCAGGGCTGACTCCCCAAGGCGCGAGGAAGCCAGAGATGGATCCCGGATCAAGTCCGGGATGACAGGCGGAGAGCATGCCGCCGCATAACCCGGCTTGGGGGGACCACTCTGCTGGGGCAGAGTTGCCGCGGGTTTCAACCCGCCATCAGTGCCTCGATCTCATCCGCATCGACCGGCACACCGCGTGTCAGCAACTCGCAACCTTTGGCCGTGACCAGCGCGTCGTCCTCGATCCGGATACCGATGTTCCAGAACTCCCTGGGCACACCCTTGGCCGGGCGCACGTAGATGCCGGGTTCGATGGTGGTGACCATGCCGGGCCGCAGGATGCGTGAGGGTTTGCGCATCACGGTCTGGCCCAGCGCATCGCGCTCTTCGCGCGGTTTGCTGCCGGGCTCGGTGTAGTCGCCGCAGTCGTGCACATCCATGCCCATCCAGTGGCCGGTGCGGTGCATGTAGAACTGACGGTAAGCGCCGGATTCCAGCACGTCGTCCACTTTGCCGTGTTTCTTTTTGTCGAGCAGGCCGGTGTCCAGCATGCCCTGGGCCAGCACGCGCGTGGCCGCGTCGTGCGGGTCCATGAAACGCTTGCCGGGTTTGGTGACCTTGACGGCGGCGTCCTGGGCGGCGAGCACGATGTCGTACAGCGTGCGCTGCGCCGGCGTGAACCTGCCATTGGCCGGGAAGGTGCGCGTGATGTCGCTGGCGTAACTGTCGAGTTCGCAGCCGGCGTCGATCAGGCACAGGTCGCCGCTTTTCAATTCGGCGTCGCCAGCGCGGTAGTGCAGCACGCAGGCATTGGCGCCGGCAGCAACGATGCTGGTGTAGGCCGGCCACTGTGAGCCATGGCGGCGGAACTCGTGCAGCAGCTCGGCTTCCAGGTGGTACTCGCGCAGGCCGCCTTTGACCGGGTCGCGCAGCATCGCGGCCGAGGTCTGCATCGCGCGCACATGGGCGGCGGCCGAAATCTTGCCGGCGCGGCGCAGGATCGCGATCTCGTGCGTATCTTTCACCAGGCGCATTTCATCGAGCACCTTGCACAGGTCGTGCTGGCTTTGCGGGCATTCGGCGCCGAAGCGGATGCGCGCGCGCACCTTGCCGAGCCAGCCATCGACCTGCG
>LNFM01007202.1_pt1 | contig 17606 bp, 16 predicted proteins | sample 596031 | NCBI WGS metagenome assembly LNFM01 (sample SAMN04254537, study PRJNA301005) | activated carbon metagenome | isolation source: dual media filters at the Ann Arbor, Michigan drinking water treatment plant | place: USA: Ann Arbor | reverse complement strand
CGGGAGCAGCAATCGCGATGTCGAAACTGCACAAACAAACGGTGGCGACAACCGTTCTGAGCATCACGCTACCCTTCGATGTATCGATCGCAACCTCTCCCCGCAGCAAGGTCGTCACTACTGGTGAAGCTGAATTCGGGCGGGATGGCGTTTGAAATTTGATCGCAATCTGTCGCCGGAATGGTTATTCCGAGAACTGCAATATTCTGAAATCTCGCCGCCGGGATAACGCTGGAGCGACCGACGGGCACCGGGCCGACGGCACAGAAGGCGGCACCGCGATAGACCAACCCTCGCGTCCGAACTATGCTCCGCGCCGATCAACCCATAATGGAGAGCTGCCCGATGCAGATGCGCACGCTTGGCAAGACGAAACCTCTGGCCGTTCCCGCGATCGGGCTCGGATGCATGGGCATGACGCCGATCTACGGCACGCCCGATCCCGCCTCAGCCGTCGCCACCATCCAGCGCGCCGCCGATCTCGGCGCAGGCTTCCTCGACACCTCTGACGCCTATGCCAACGGCGCCAACGAGGAACTCGTCGGCCGCGCTATCAAGGGCATCCGCGACAAGATCATCCTCGCCACCAAATTCGGTAACGTCCGTCTTGCCGATGGTCCCGGCGCCAACGGCCGGCCCGAGTATGTGATCGAAGCCTGCGAGAAGAGCCTGAAGCGTCTCGGCGTGGACGTCATCGACCTGTATTACCAGCACCGCGTCGATCCCGCCGTACCGATCGAGGACACCATCGGCGCGATGGCGAAGCTCGTCCAGCAGGGCAAGGTCCGCTATCTCGGCATGTCCGAAGCCGCAGCCTCGACCGTCCGCCGCGCACACCAAGTTCATCCGATAACCGCGCTGCAAACGGAGTATTCGCTCTTCACCCGCGATGTGGAGCCGGAGATCCTCCCGACCTGCCGCGAACTGGGCATCGGCTTCGTCGCTTATTCGCCGTTGCAGCGTGGCACTCTGACCGCCGAGATCAGTAAGCTCGACGATCTCGCCGAGAATGACCGGCGCCGCGAGCATCCACGTTTTGCCGCGGAGAACCTCGCCAACAACGTGCGCCTGCGCGCGCCGCTGGAAGCGCTCGCCGCCAAAGTCGGCGCGACGCCCGCGCAGGTCTCGATCGCCTGGGTTCTGTCGCGCGGCGACGACGTCGTGCCCATCCCCGGCACCTCGAAGTCGCATCGTCTCGATGAAAATCTCGCAACGCTCGGCAAGTCGATCACGAAGGCGGACCTCGACGCCCTCGGCGCAGCCATCGACGCCGCCAAGGTCGCCGGTACCCGCTACCCCGGTGGTCAAATGAAGACCATCGGCATCTAGCAATCATAATTCTGGGTCGCGCGGCATCGCGCGACCCCATCGAACGCAGAAAAAATCACTGCCACACTCCCGTAAACAGTGCCGCTGCCTCGCCGATCGCGTCCCGTAGAACCGGTCGCGACGCCACCGGTCAGCGTCGAAAGATGCAGTGCGCCGATGGCAACCGGCCCGGCCGGAAGAGCAAGCCGAACAGATCGCCCGCCCTCGCGACGGAAACCGCAAGCATCAATCGTTCCCCTCCCATACCAGCGGATACAGATACCAAGTATCGGCCGCTAGCACTGGTCCTGAGGAGATTCCAAATGATTAAACGAAAGCTGGCCCTGGCTGCCGGCGCACTCGTGCTCGTCGGTGGCGCCGTTGCCATTGCCGCGGTTGGACACCGCGAGGGGCGGATGCACCGCGACCGGCCCCATGGCATGGAGGACTTCGCACAGGGTCCAGGAATGGGAATGGGCGATGAAAGAGGCAGAGGTCATCACAGAGGCGGACACTCGGGCCCCGGCGATGCCGGCGGCCAAGATATGCGTCGCGGCTGGTTCGACCGGTCGCTGACCACCGATGAATTCGAAGCCCGCACCCGCGAGCGCTTTGCCCGCCTCGACAAGAACAGCGACGGCGTGATCGATGCCGCCGAGGTCGAAGCCGAGATCACCCGCGCCACGGAACGTCGTGGCCCCATGCGTGAAAGAATGATGCAGCGCTTCGGCCGACACGCCGACACCGACCGCGACGGCAGGGTAACCCGCCAGGAGGCCCTCGACCGTGCCAAGCGCGACTTCGCGCGTATCGACCTCGACAGCGATGGACGGATCACCGATGCCGACCTTCCCCCGATGATGCGCGGTCGCGACGTGCTCAAGGGCGAGGCGTCAGGCATGGGGCGGCGCGGTGGCGGCTTCGGCCTGGCCCGGATCATCGGCGCCGACGCAAACAAGGACGGCATCGTCACTCAGGATGAATACGTTTCAGAGGCCGGCCGCCGTTTCGACCAGTTCGATCGCAACAAGGACAACTCGATCGACAAGGCAGACCGCGACGCCATGACGAAGGAAATGACGGACTATCGCGTCCGCCGCTTTCTGCACTCGCATGGAGCCGGCAAGGAGAACCAGCTCACGCGCGAGCAGTTCATGGCTTCTGCCAAGCAACGCTTCACTGAACGTGACACCAACAGCGACGGACGCCTCGACCGCGAGGACAGAGGACGTGGCATGCGCCTGCACCGCGGACACGGTCCAGATGGTCACGGGGAAAGTGGCCCTGGCCGAGGGGGGCGCGGCCCCGACGACCGCGGCGCGCCACGCTGATGACCTTCCCCTGAACCGAGTACCGGCAGCTGGCATTCGATCGCCAGCTGCCGGTTATCCCCAGCGACGCTGCAGGATATCGCCCCAACGACGCGGCCCGTGCAATTCTGGAGATGCGCCGTGACGGCAAGCCCGATCGCGCTTCGCAGGAACACAGAGGATAGACCGGCAATTGCTGTTGGCTGTCGCATGACGACTGCAGATGACGAGCGCACTTTGATGGTGAGGCTCCGTGCGCGCGACGCCGGGGCCTTCCGTATGCTGGTCGATCGCCACATGTCCGCTCTGCTTGCGATCGCCAGACGAGTTCTGAGAGACGAGGCGGAAGCCGAGGATGTCGTGCAGGAAGCATTCGTCAAGCTCTGGCAGAGCGGCGCGGGCCTCGAGATCGGCGACGCCGGCGTCCGCCCATGGCTGCGCCGCGTCGTCACCAACCAATGCATAGATCGCATCCGAGCCGGCCGGCGAACCGACGTGACGGACGAGATCCCCGAGCGGCCGGTTCAGGCCACCCAGTTTACGAACCTCGCCGAGATCGATTTGTCGGCCCGGGTCACGCTCGCATTGCAGGGGCTTCCCGAGCGACAACGGCAAGCCCTTGTGCTCTTCCACTTCGAGGGGCTCTCCCAGAACGAAGTTGCAGTTGCCCTGGAGGTCAGCGACGAAGCGGTGGAGTCCCTTCTCTCGCGTGCCCGTCGGACGCTTCGGACCACCCTGAAGGACGAATGGCGGCAACTCCTTCCCGGTGAAGGAGGTGACATATGACAGCAAATCGAGAGATGACGACGTGGAGCCCGGCGGCTCCATTCGGAGAGGCAAGGCGAGCATGACCGACAACCACGAGTTCGAGACGCCGCGAGCAGAGCTCGTGCATCTCCTCGACACCTGGGGCAACGACCGGAAACGCTGGCCGATAGCGATCCGCGCCAGGATCGCAACCTTGTCTGCGATCGTGCCCGAAGCACGGACCCTGTTCGCTGAAGCACAGGCACTCGATCGACTGCTCGACGCAGTACGGGATGCACCGGCCCGCATATCGCCCGAACGAGCTTCCGCGCTCGCCGATCGGATCGTGGCTGCAGCCTTGGAGAGTGATCCCTCCGCCGCAACCCCGCCCCCCCCGCCGACATCGCTCTTTCCGGCAAAGCCAACCGTCGTCGCCTTCCGCACAAAGCCCGCTCCCCGCCCGGTTATCGCGCATGGCTGGCAGGCCGCCGGCCTCATCGCCGCGAGCCTGATGGCCGGCATCTACCTGGGCGGCAGCCTCAATCTGACACCGGTACTGCAGGAATTGGCGGAAGCCGCCGGCGTTTCGACGGTCATCGATCCCGCTGTCGCATCGATCGGCGACGACCTCAACGACGAAGAAGCACAATGACCGACGCTCTCTCCACCCCGCCGCCCAATCGCCGCAACTGGCCGCGGATACTGTTGATCACTTCGCTCGCCTTGAACGCACTATTGATCGGCGTGATCATCCGCGGGCTCTGGATCGCGCGCACCAACTTCGCCGTGGGCGGCGGCACGGTCGAGGCCTCGATCCCCGCGTTCTTGAATTCACTACCGCAGCAGCGCCGCGAGGAACTACGGCACGGAACGCTGCCCGAGCGTCCCACGACCCTGCGTCCGCTGCGTGTGGAGGTTCGCCGGGCACGAGCCGATGCCGCCCGCGCGTTCCTCGCCGAACCGTTCGACAGACAGGCGTTCGTCGCGGCACAGGAGCGCCTGTTCGAATCGGAGAACAATCTCCGCCGCGCCATCCAGGATATCCTGCCGGAGCTGGGCGAACGCCTCACCTCGGCGGAACGCCGCGCCTACCTGCATTGGCGGGGCCACGGTGGCGAGCGCCGGGGCAGATGGCGCGGCGAGCGCGGTGACGGTGATGAGCCCGTCACCGGACCGCGAAAGAACTGAACTCCAGTTCCTTCAGGCGCTGCGAACAACGTCGTCTCGGAAAAACAATCCCTGCGTACTCTGCTCCAGTGTCGTGCGCAGGCGCAGGCTGTTTTCGTGCAATTCGGTCTCGAGACGGCAATGCATGAGATCGAGCAGACCCGAAGCGAGCCAGACGGCCAACTCCCGACGTCCCAATCCGACCTCGAAATGCGACAGTTCCCGACCCGGCTGGATCAACGGAGCGGCACCTTCCGCAACTTCGGTCACGTCGACGACCAGCGCCACTTGCCCATGACTGCTCGTCGCCGAAATTCGGATCGAACTGCCGGCGGCAGCCCGCGACTGCGCGATCGATATCAACTGCCGGACCGCCCGCGGCAGGATCCGCCGATCCCCCCGCACCTCGATATCCTGGGGGATCCGCACCTCGAACCCGATACCCCGACCGAAATCATGGCCGCCAACCTCGTTGAGCGCCCCATCCACCAACGGCACCAGAGCAATGTCTTCGAGCGCAGACGCCTTCGGCTGGGCCAGCACTGCCGTCATGGTCAAGGCGTCCTCTGCCGCCTTCAACAGCTCGACGCCGCTCGTCCGGATATGGCCCACGTACTCTCGATACCTGGCATTACCGATCGGCCCGAAAACTTCCTGTTCCATCGCGTCGGAAAAACCGATCACGGCATTGAGCGGCGTTCGCATCTCATGACTGATGCTGGCCAGCAGATCGATCCACTGACCGACCGCCCCGGCCGCGCCTCGATCGAGCGGGCGCACGTTGGCCCCCCCCTGCTCGGCACCAGGAATTCCCGCACCGGGGAGCCCCACCTCACCCCAACCCGCACGAACGGAGTCCTGCCGTGGACCGGCGTCGGTAAAAACCGCCATCCTGAAATCCCCTAGAAGTCGAAAATGCCCTGCCGCCCGATTGTCGCTGTCGAGATCCGGGACTGCGCCCACCCGTCCGAATCGCTGAAATCAACCATGACGTGATCCGGGGGGATCTGTCGAGTTCAACGATTCGGGCACAAAAAAGGCAGCGCCGAGGTGGGTAAAAAGAGCAACAGTTGCGGCTACTTAGGGCGACGACCCACAGCATCTACACATGCAGTCGCAACTTGCTCAGATCGATTGGCCAGCCCTCTCCTACTCGACCATTTTGGATGCGATCTCGAACACATCGCGCGACAGCCCATCGGTCTTGGCTATACCCTGCAGCACCTTCTTGGCTTGCCGCCGCCGCTCCGGTTCTAGCGCCCGCCAGCTCCGGAACGCATTGAGCAACCGCGCCGCGATCTGCGGATTGAACTTCTCGATCGCCAGCACTTGCGCGGCGAGGAACCGATAGCCCGCGCCGTCCGGCCGGTTGAACTGCGACGGGTTCCCCACCGCGAAGTTGCCGATCAGCGCCCGCACCTTGTTGGGCGTCGTCAGCGAGAACAGCGGGTTCTGCATCAGAGCCTCTACGCGCTCCAGAACGTTCGCCTCCGGCACGATCGCCTGTGCCGCGAACCATGTGTCGATCACGAGGTGATCGTCCTTCCAGCGATCGTGGAAAGCTTGCAGCACGTCCTCGCGCTCGGGCGCCTTGCTGCCGGCGATGAGATAGAGGGCATGCGCTTCGTCCGTCATATTGGTCGCACGCCGCGAATGATCGATCAGCCGCTTGCGGTCTGCCGGGGTGTCACGCGCGACGAGCAGCGACAAGACCGTATTGCGAAGCGCACGCCGTCCAGCACCTGCCGCTTCCGGTGAGAATGTGCCCTTGACCGTAAACTTCTGGTAGAGCCGTTCGAGCTCGTCGCCCAGTAGCGTACCCACGAGCTTGACGAGTTGCCGGCGCGCCGCGTGGATCGCGCCGGGATCGACATTGCGTGCGATCTCACGCGCGATATCCGACTCACTCGGCAACCGCAGCAGCTCCGCGACATAGGCCGGCTGCAGCTTCTCGTCGGCGATGATCGTCTTCAGCGCCGCCACATAGGCAGCGCCCTTGGACGAGCGCTTCCCCGCCTCTCGCGCCCGCACCAGGTGAATGAGCGTCCGCATCGCGTAGTCGCTCGCCGCCTGCCAGCGATTGTAGAGATCGCCGTCGTGCACCATCAGGAACTCGAGATCGCGTTCGGCAAGGTCGATGGAAAGCTTCACGGGCGCCGAGAACCCGCGCAGCAGCGACGGCACCGGACGGGAACTGACGCCGCTGAAGCGGAATGTCTGCTTGCGCTCCCGAACGTGCAGGATGCCGTCGCGCACCGGCGCGCCGTCCGCGAGCACCATCGGAATTTCCGCACCGTTCGCCCCGATCAGACCCGCACGAACCGGAATATGCATCGGCTTCTTCTTGGGCTCGCGCGCGGTCGGCGTGTTGACCTGCTCGAACGTCAGCTCGGCCGTCTTGGAAGCGCGGTCCCACGTCATCTTGGCAATCAACTCGGGCGTACCCGACTGACCGTACCATTGCTGGAAGTCGGTCAGATCGACGCCGGCCGCATCCTCGAAACTCTTTATGAAGTCCTCGACGGTTGCCGCCTCCCCGTCATGGCGCTCGAAATAGAGGTCCATGCCCGCCCGGAAATTCTCCGCGCCGACGATCGTCTCGATCATGCGCACGAGTTCCGCGCCCTTCTCATAGACCGTCGCCGTATAGAAATTGTTGATCTCGATGTAGTGATCCGGCCGCACCGGATGCGCGAGCGGCCCGGCATCCTCGGGGAACTGCGCCGCCTTGAGCTGGCGCACGTCTGAGATGCGCTGCACGGGGCGCGAGCGCTCGTCGGCCGAGAACTCCTGGTCGCGATAGACCGTGAGCCCCTCCTTCAGGCACAACTGGAACCAGTCGCGGCACGTGATGCGATTGCCGGTCCAGTTGTGGAAATACTCGTGCGCGACGACGCTCTCGATCGCTTCGTAGTTTGCGTCCGTCGCCGTTTCGGCAGAGGCGAGAATCAGCCGGTCATTGAAGACGTTGAGGCCCTTGTTCTCCATCGCGCCCATATTGAAATCCGAAACTGCGACGATATTGAACACGTCGAGATCGTATTCGCGGCCGAACCGCTTTTCGTCCCATTTCATCGAACGCTTCAGAGAATCCATGGCCCAGTGCGCACGGTCTTCCTTGCCCGGCTCCACGTAGATCCTGAGATCCACCTCCCGGCCCGACATGGTCACGAACGACGACGCGATCGACCCAAGGTTGCCGCCGACGAGCGCAAACAGGTAGCAGGGCTTGGGATGTGGGTCCTTCCACACCGCATAGTGCCGCCGCCCTCGGTCGAGCGTCCCGCGCTCGACGGGATTGCCGTTGGCGAGCAACACCGAAGCTTCGTCCACGCCCGCTTCCACCCGAACCGAATAGGTCGAGAGAACATCGGGCCGGTCGAGAAAATATGTAATGCGCCGAAAGCCCTCGGCCTCGCACTGCGTGCAATAAATGCCGCGCGACCGATAGAGCCCGTTCAGTGCCTTGTTCGCTTCCGGGTTGATGTGCGTGACGATGTCGAGCGCGAACCCAGCATGCGGCGGCCGTGGCAGCATCAGCGTGGCTGGCGTCAACTCGTAGTCGCCCCCACCCAGCAGCTTGCCGTCGAGCTTGATGCTCTCGAGATCAAGTAACTCGCCATCCAGCACCAGCGCCGGCTTGCTCTCCGTCGCCAGCGGGTTCGGCCTGATCTTCAACCGCGAACGGACGCGCGTCTCGGTCGGATGCAGCGAAACGTCCAGCGTCACCGTCTCGATCAGCCAGGCCGACGGCCGATAGTCTTTGAGGCGGATGGGACGCGGCGTATCGGTTTTCATAAGCGAGGTCTCCGGGCAAGGCGTGAATTGCCCGCGACCATAGAATGTATCGCTGCCCGGCTAAAGCCCGGAGCGGTGGCGCTCGGTTAGGACTGGCGTGAAAAGCACCCAGTGCTCGATATACGTCAGATCCGCGGTTTGACCCCGACCACCCGCCAGTCCCCGCCGACGAACCGCATTTCGACGACGACGTCGGGCTGGGCCGCCGCCGCATCCTTCGCAATGCCGACCTCGAACGCCAGCGGCCCGAGGAAACTGAACCGCTTGACGTTCTGATAACCGAACGTCGGCGGCGCCGCATTGGCATCCGCGGCAATTGGCGCAGACGCAGCCGAAACAGGACCCGGATCGACCTTCGCCGCCCCGCCCCCCAATCCGGGAATGCCGACCCGACCTGCGATCTGCCCCAATCCTACAGGCAGCTGCCCACCGGGTATTTGTACCCCGCCCCCGCCGCCAGCAGCCGAACCGCTGCCGAGACCGGGCAGCCCGATCTTACCAACCTGCTCTTTCAGAATTCGCTCGGCATTCTCTTTCAGCGCGCCGCGGTCGTTGACCACGCGAATGAGATTGGGCGCCGTGACGAGATGCACCAGCGCCGTATCCACGATCTTCGGGACCACATCGGCTTTGATCTGATTGAGGATCGCGGCCCCCGCTGGACCGACTTGTCCCTTGAGTTGCTGGTCGTAGACCTCGCCGACCTTCTGCACAGCCAGCGGCTTCAGCGTCTCCCGAACATCCGCAAAAACGATCTTCCGCTCGAGGACCGCGCTATCCCGCGATTTCATGGCTGTGGCGATCTGATAGCCGCTCCAGCCCGGCCATGCCACGTAGAAGCCTATCAACAGCAGCACGACGACAGCAATGAAACGCTTCATGGGTGAGCCTCCTGATTCTCGGCGTGCGAAAATCACCGCTCAGGTAGCACGACTCGCCTGTCGCAACGATGACGGAGCGGCAGCCATCCCCAGCAGCCTCTCGGAGGGTGCCGAGAAGCCAGCGTCAGCGGCGCGATTCGGCCGCGCACTTCGCGAGTTCCTGATCGCGTAACTGGGCCTGCCGCTTCCATTGATCCGGACTGACGGACTGGCACCACTGCATGTGAGACGTCCGATCGAACGACCAGGACTCCCCCCTGAAGCCGCATTTGCGATCGACGTTGAGCTTCTGCTGTTGCAGAGCCGTATTGGCATACCAATCGCAGGTCGCCTGAGCCGAGCCGATCTGTGCGGCAGCGCCGAGCCCCAGAGCGAAGGCGGACAATGCGGCGGCAGTGCGAAGGAAGGCCATGGGACTTTGGTCCTTGCGAAGACGGCACGGCGTCTGCGAGTGGCGACCACCCGGTCGAACAGCGGACGGCCCGATCACCGATAGATTTCTCATATTCAAGCAGGCGCGTCACTCCGGACCAGACCGGTTCTCGCCCCCCTCGGTCGATGACACCTGCCCGAGTGGCAGTCCGGCCGCACCCGCAGACATCTTCGACGAGATAACACCTATCAGCCTTGGCATGAACCCGCGCTGAATGCAGCAATTTCCGGCAGTTGCCGGCATTCGTGACGAACCCGCGGCATCCGCCGTGATATCGAGCCATGACGGAACCGGTGCATTTACATCGCCGTCGGCCCCACGGCCCGGTCGAATCGAACTAGGACTGCTGTTGGGCGGCTGGGATCGGGATGCCCACCGCGAAGGAGCACCGTCCGGGCATGGCACTGTCTGCAATCGACGACAGGTTGGCGATGGAAGCGTACGCGCCTGCTACCGGGCCGGCCAAGCTGGCCGAAGCCCCCCTTGCTCGCGCTCAGGCCGTGCTCGAACGCGTGTTCGGCTACAAGAGCTTCCGCTCTCACCAGCAAGCCATCGTCGAAACGCTGATCGGCGGCGGCGACGCACTCGTCCTGATGCCCACCGGCGGCGGCAAGTCGTTGTGCTATCAGGTGCCGGCCCTCGTCCGCCCGGGCACCGGCGTCGTCGTCTCCCCGCTGATCGCCCTGATGCAGGATCAGGTGGACGCGCTGAAGCAGGTCGGCGTAAACGCCCGCTTCCTCAATTCGACGCTAGGCCGCGCAGAGCAAGACGAGGTCGAACGAGAACTGCGCAGCGGCGTACTCGAAATCCTCTACGTCGCACCCGAGCGCCTCGTGCAGGATCGCACGATGTCGATGCTTGCCCGCGCGGACATCTCGCTGTTCGCTATCGACGAGGCGCATTGCGTATCGCAGTGGGGCCACGACTTCCGTCCAGAATATCGCCAGCTTCGCGTGCTAGCCGAACGCTTTCCGAACGTACCGCGCATCGCGCTCACGGCCACGGCCGACGAACGGACGCGCGAGGAGATCATCACAGAGCTGGCGCTCGGCCAAGCCCGGCAGTTCGTGGCGAGCTTCGACCGCCCGAACATCCGTTATACCATCGCCGAGATGGGCAGCCTCAGTGCCCGCGAACGCATGTGGCAGTTCATCGACGGCGAGCACCCCACGGACGCCGGCATCGTATACTGCCTCTCGCGAAAATCGGTCGAGGAGACCGCCGCGTTCCTGAAAACCAAAGGCCGCACCGCCCTCGCCTACCACGCTGGCCTCGATCCCAAGGTCCGTGCGAAGGTACAGCAGCGCTTCCTAGCCGAGGACGGCATGATCGTCGTCGCGACAATCGCGTTCGGCATGGGGATAGACAAGCCAGACGTGCGCTTCGTCGCCCACCTCAATCTGCCCAAGACGATCGAAGCCTACTATCAGGAAACGGGCCGCGCCGGCCGCGATGGTGATCCCGCTAACGCGTGGCTCGCCTACTCGCTCCAGGACGTGATGCAGCTGCGCCAGTGGATCGCGCAATCCGAAGGCAGCGAAGCCTTCAAGCAGGTCCAGCGTGGCAAGCTCGACGCGCTCATCGGCCTCGCCGAACTGCCGACCTGCCGCCGCCAAGCGCTGCTCGCCTACTTCGGTGAGCAGATGGGCCAGCCCTGCGGCAACTGCGACAACTGCATCGACCCGCCCGAAACCATCGACGCGAGCCTGCCGGCGCAGAAGGCATTGTCAGCCGTATACCGCACCGGCGAGCGCTTCGGCGTGCACTATCTCGTCGACCTCCTGCTCGGCAAAGCCGACGACCGCGCGATCCGCAATGGCCACGACAAGCTCAAGGTGTTCGGCATCGGCAAAGAACTCGACGCGTCCGGCTGGCGCTCGCTCTACCGCCAACTCGTCGCGGGCGGATTGCTGACCGGCGACGAGGAAGGCCGTGGCTCGCTCCTCCTCACCGACCGCGCCCGCCCAGTTCTGCGCGGCGAGGACACGTTCCGCATGCGCCGCGTGCTGTCGGTCGACAAGCCCAAGCGCAAGGAGCGCCGTGAGCGCGGCGGCAGTTCGTCGGTGACCTCGTCAGCGGGCGACAAGACGCTCGTCGCCGCCCTCCGCGAACTGCGCGCGCGCCTCGCCGCGCAAGCGAACGTGCCCCCTTACGTGATCTTCCACGACAAGACGATCGCCGAAGTCGCAGCCAAGCGCCCGAAGTTCATCGGCGCACTCGAAGACATCTACGGCCTCGGCGCGCGCAAGATCGCCAAGTTCGGTGCCGACATCATCGAAACCGTGACCGGCGCACGCCCCCACCCCATGCTCGACAACAAATTATCGGTGACGATCAACCAGACGCTGGCGCTGCACATCGCCGGCAACGACGCCACGGCGATCGCCGCCGAACGCGGCATCGAGAAGAACACCGTCATGGGGCACTTCGCCGAGGCGATCGAGGCAGGACTGCTCGAAGCAAAGAACGTAGTCGGCCTCGATCAGTCCGAAATCGACGAGATCCACGCTGCCTTCGAGCGCCACAGCACCATAGACTCCGGCCGCCTCGGCCCTGCCCACGCCTCACTCGGTGGCCGTTACGACTACGGCACGCTGAAGTGTCTGCTGGCGGAGTTGGCTTGATCTCGCTCAGACGGCTGCGGGTCGATGCGCTCTCAGGAACGAGCGGATCTGACGCACGGCCAGAGGGATCAACTCTTTAGGTTCCTTCCACGGGTACATGCTGAGCTCCGCCTTCGGCGCAAGCATCGCGGTCTCGATCGCAATCGCATGCGGATGCGCGGGCACGTCGTCAGGCAGGATGAGCACGGGTGTTTGGCAATTGCGCACGAAATCCCGGCTCACCGTGAAAACGAAATCGGGATCTGTAAGGTACATTTTCGTCAGATACGCCTGAACCATCTCCATCGTGATGTCGGGCCGTCGCTTGACCAGGTCCGGTCCCCATCCCGCGATGCTGCCGTCGTAGAGCACGGTAGGCATCTCAGGTCGAAATCCAACCGGCTGCGCCGTCACCGCTGCAACGAGCCGATCGGGCGCCCGCTTCAGTAGGTTCCAGATGAAGGGGCCACCGATGCAGAAGCCCAGCGCCATGAACTTCTCGATCTTCAAGTGATCCAACAGGTCGAGCTGATCGGCGGTATGGGTGTCCCACGGCCGATCGACCTCGAGCGGCCCTGTGGAATGGCCCGTGTTGGCGTTGCGTAAATCGAACGAAATGCAGCGGAACTCGTCTCTGAATTCGGCGATCGGATTGAATGGCGCGGTGCTGAAACCCGCGATCGCCGAGTTCAATCCGCCGCCGGAAATGAGAAGCAGCGGATAGCCCGGACCACCCGTGTCCTCATAGCGGATACGAACCGGCCCTTTCTCGTAGAACTGCATGCCACTTGCTCCTTGCTCGACCTGCTGCGACGGCCTCAAGACACAGGCTCCACGATCACCATCCAGGCGACACCGAACTTGTCGGTCACCGCGCCGAAGCATGGCGAGAAGAATGTCGGGGCGATCGGCATCTGAACCTTTCCGCCATCGGCGAGCGCGTTGAAGAGCCGGTTCGCCGCCGCCTCGTCGTGCACCGTCAGCGACAGCGACATGCACTCGAAATCGAGCGAACCGGACCGCATCCCGTCCGACATCATGATCGTGGCTCCATTGATGCGGATCGCCGCATGCATGATCCGCTCATCGAGCGCCGCTGATACCTTGTCCGGCGGCGGCTGGTCGGGATTGTCCTTGAAGCGCATCATCATCAGCACTTCCGCGCCGAGTTTCTCCCTGTAGAACCCGATCGCCTCCTCGCAGCGGCCACGGAAGAACAGGTAGGGCGTCACGGGTGAAGCCAAAGCGCCCAAAGACGCGATGTCGCCGACATACGGTTTGAACCCGCCCCAATACATGCGCTTGGCATCGAACGGCATCGACTTCGGATCGCGACCCGCCATCCGTGGATCCTTCATGGCCCTGCCGCTGACCTCGTCGCGATGCTCCCGCGAGCGATAGGTGATCAGCGCAACGAACACGGTCTCGTCCGCCTTCAACGCGAGGCTGCGCGGAAACGACGTGACCTCTCCGGCCGGCACATCGTCGCCTTCAACCTCGATGCAGGCAAGCGCGCCGTTCTCGCGCCAAACGGACAGAAACAACTCCACCTCGTTGCGGTAGGCCGCGATATTCGCGTTTGGCACGGGCGCGACGATCAATTCGAGATACTGGCTCATGTTATTCCCTTAGGTTCAGATCGCCGGAAGTCCAGAGGCGGGCAGGCCCCTCTTCTAAGATGGCCTCGTATCCTCAAGACGTGGCGACGGAGACCGAACCGACAAGCTTCTCGCGCTATTTCTCGGCCGATGCCGACGGCGAAGTCGCTGGCATATCGCGGGACACCGACGTAGATCACGAGAGCACGAAGGGAACAATCCATGACCAACGTCCTGATCCTGCTCACCTTGCCCGAAGACGTTCGACTGCAGTACCGCGACCGTCTGCGCGCACTTTTCCCTGAGATTACCATCAATCTCACCGACCACCATTCCAAGGTCGATCCCTTCGCGCCGAACGCCGACGTGCTCATCACGTTCGGCCCGATGCTTGTCGACCGCGTGTTCCAGCTCGGCCGGAACCTGAAGTGGGTACAGGCACTCGGCACCGGCGTAGACAATCTGATCGACCTTCCCTCGCTGCCCAAGGATGCCATCGTGACGAACCTTCACGGCATTCATGGGCCGCCGCTGTCGGAAGCAGCCTTCGGCGCAATGCTGTTGCTGTCGCGGCGCATGCACCATTCCGTCCGCGCGCAGGATAGCAAGCAGTGGGGGCGCTGGCCCTCGACGCTGATGAACGGCAAGACCGCCGGCATTTTCGGTGTCGGCGCGATCGCCTCCGATCTCGCGCCACGGTTGAAGGCCTTCAACATGCGTACCGTCGGCATCACTTCTGCAGTGCGTCCCGTGCCGGGCTTCGACGGAATGCGTTCGAGCGCCAGCCTCGCCGACGCCGTGCGCGATCTCGACTATCTCATTCTGCTGACGCCGCTCACGCCGGCAACGCGCAACGCGGTAGACGCCCAGGTGCTCGCCGCGATGAAACCGACGTCGTTCCTCATCAACCTCGCGCGCGGCGGCGTCGTCGATGAAGACGCGCTTCTCGACACGTTGAAGAACCGCCGCATCGCGGGCGCGGCGATCGACGTATTCGTGCAGGAGCCGCTGCCGCCCGATCACGGCTTCTGGGACCTCGACAACGTTTTCATCACGCCGCATCTCGGCGGCTTCAACGACCAGTACGTCGATCACGCGATGCCCGTCATCGAACGGAACATGCGCGCCTTCCTCGCCGGTACCGCACCAGCCGGCATGATGAATGTGGTTAGCAGAACGTAAACACCGCGCAGTGCCCACGTTAACTCGGCCGTTTCCTGGTCCTGTTAGACTCACACAAGAAATTGTTGCCGAAGTCATCCGGCTGCGCGTGGGAGATTGCAATGGCAAGAAACTGGCTCGCTGGAATTTGCCTTGGTGGCCTTGCCGCGGTAGGCCTTTCGGTTGCAGCGACTTCGTCCGTGGAAGCGCACGGCTCGGGCCATCATCGCTTCCACCCTCATCATGCCGGCCATCAACATGCCGGGTACAAGATCATGCGGAAGGCGCGCCCCGCGAGCCGCGCTGCCTTGAAGCGCTATCGCACGGGTAGCTGGCACTGCAATCCCTGGTCGGGCTCGCGCATGCTGCACGGCCAGCTCTTCGTGCTCGGCAAGGGCAATCACTACGGCGCATGCCTCGAGCATCAGACGCACGTCGCCCGCGACTGGCGCGAATGGCAGGCCCACGACCGCGAGCGCGGCCGTATCCATTGGCATTCGCACCGCGAGCACAACTGGCTGAAGAACGCCGATCTGCGCCGCCGGGTGCGTTGACGCCTACGCCTTTCCGAACCGCTCCGCCGACCGCGCCTTCGCCTTTTCGGCTTCCGTCTCGCGATCCCGCGGCGGCGCCTTCGTGTGCAGCGAACCGAGCAGCTCCCGCGCAACGCGCGCCACGTCCTCCACGGCCTTTTCGAACGCCGCCTCGTTCTCCTTCGACGGCCGTGCGAACCCGCTCAGCTTACGCACGAACTGCAGCGCCGATGCGTGGATCTCATCGTCCGTCGCGGGCGGCGCAAAGTTGTAGAGCGTCTTGATGTTCCGGCACATCGAACCACCTCAGATCTCGCTTTCCCTGGCGAGCGCATAGCGATAACCGGGATCCGAAACAATTCACCGGCAAGACCCCGGGTCTCGCTCACGCCGCCCGGGGAAGCAAAGTATCTGGGTGTTGACCTGCAAGCGACGCACACCAGATCCCATAGAGCACGCCCCAAAATAGCGGGTCCAGGGACGCGTCCCTGGTCAGGGAGCGTGAGGGATGAAATCCCTCACATCGCCCGGCAGGGCGATCCCCCCACCGGCCCTACCGGCCACCTCCCCCACGTCATGCGAATGCGTGCTCCGCACGACGGGCGAGGAGAACCGAGAGCGCAGCTTCTCAGTCCCGACGCAACAGCACTCAACCCTTCGCGCTGCCCAGCACCTTCTCGGCGATGGTGCGGAACTCTTCGTCCGTCACCAGCCCGCGCTTGTCGATACCGAGAGACTTCACGGCCGATAGCATCGCCTCGATCGCCTTGTCGTCGGCGGTGTCGTACCCGAGCTTTTCCAGATTGTAGGTGATCGACATCTTGCCGCTCTTCTTGCCGAGCACGACCTCGCCCTCGCGGCCCGTCAGATGCGGATGCGTGCCGAACATGGCGAGCGGTTCGCGCACCACGAGATCGACGCCGATGCCGCTCTCGCGGGTGAAGTTGCGCGCGCCCAGGATCGGCTTGTTGACGGCGATCGGCAGGCCCGATACGCGCCGGCACACCTCGCCCAGCGCCGGCAACTTGTCGAGCTTGTACTGCTCGTAGCCGTAGAGCACGTGCAGCGCGACGGCGAGTTCCTCGGCCGCCGCATTGCCCGTGCGCTCGCCCAGCCCGTTGGCGGAGGAGTGCACGCACGACGCGCCGGCTTCCACGCCGGCGAGTTCGGTTGCGACGCCCATTCCGAAGTCGTTGTGAGTGTGCACTTCCACCGGCAGGCCACCGGTGAGGCGCTTCGTCCAGCGCACCATGTATTTGATCGCCTCGGGGGTCGCGCAGCCCATGGTGTCGACGACGCCGATCGAGTCGGGCGGTGCAGCTTCCATCAGGCGCTTCAGCACGAACTCGTAGTCCTCCTCGCGAACGCGCGTGGTGTCGTAGGGGAAGTAGACGGTATGCAGCCCCTTGGATTTCGCGTAGTTCACGACGTCGATGCTCTTGCGCAGCACGTCCTCGGCGGTCCACTTGAACTGATACTTGAGCTTCGGATACCCGATCGGAATCTCTATGATGACGCCGTGGCAACCGCAATCGACGGCCTTGTCGATGTCGACCTTCATCGCGCGCGCGAACGAGTAGATCTTCGACTTGAGGCCGAGCTTGGCGATCTGCTTGATCGCCTCGAAGTCCATCTCGGAGACGGCGGGCATGCCCGCTTCGATGCGCTCGATGCCGACGTCGGCCAGCGCCTCGGCGATCGCGATCTTGTCTTTCACGTCCATCACGACGCCCGGCGTCTGCTCACCGTCCCGCAGGGTGGCGTCGTGGATCTCGACCTTGTCGGGAAGCTGCCGGTTGGCCTTCACCTCGGGCGCGTCGTTGTAGGGGCAGACCCACCACTGCCCCTCGCGGTAGTACCGCGCGTCGTTGTTGCCGCTGATAGGCGTGCCGTTGCCGTCGCTCATGGGTGTCTCCTCGGTGCGCTCGAAAGCAGAATATGGGAACCGGAAGCCCTTCCATAGTCCAGTTGCGGGCGGTGGGCTACTGCGAGCCACCACCTCGAGGATTGGAAGCCAGTGCCCGACTGGTAACCTCGAGAAACGAAAATGGGGACACACACGATTTC
>LNFM01007199.1_pt1 | contig 17606 bp, 17 predicted proteins | sample 596031 | NCBI WGS metagenome assembly LNFM01 (sample SAMN04254537, study PRJNA301005) | activated carbon metagenome | isolation source: dual media filters at the Ann Arbor, Michigan drinking water treatment plant | place: USA: Ann Arbor | reverse complement strand
GCGGTTTGCTTTCTGTGGCACTTTCCCTGGGGTTTGACCCCCGCCGGTCGTTGACCGGCACCGTATTCCCGTGGAGCCCGGACTTTCCTCCAGCAGAAGATCACTCCCCCACCAGCGGTCGCCCAGCCAACCGACGCCGTGCGTGACATCGCCCGCGCGCGGCGCCCGGTCAATCGGGTGACGCGGCCTGGCTGCGCGATCTCGTGCCAAATGCGCTTGCGAACGCGTCGCAATTGCGGTAGTTCTCCGTCCACGCAACGTCCAAAGAGGCACCCCAGCAATGCGCCGCCGCCATCTGCTTTCGATGCTCCCGATCCTTGGCCTCGCCGTCACGGCCCCTGCCGCGTTGACATCCGCGGCCCTCGCGCAGGGGCAGGAACTGAACCTGTACTCCTCCCGCCACTACGACACGGACCGGGAACTGTACGACGCCTTCACGCGCGAGACCGGCATCCGGGTGCGCTTGATCGAGGGCGATGCGGACCAGCTGATCCAGCGCATCCGGACCGAGGGCGCGAACAGTCCCGCCGACGTACTGATCACCGTCGATGCCGCCCGCCTGGCGCGCGCGAAGGAGGCTGGCATCCTCCAGCCGATCCAGAGCCAGGTTCTCAACAGCCGCATCCCGGCCAATCTGCGTGATGCGGAGGGCTACTGGTTCGGCGTCTCCAAGCGCGCCCGCGTCATCATGTATGACCGCCAGGCCGGCCGGCCCGAGGGTCTCAACCGTCTCGAGGACCTGGCCGATCCGCGCTTCCGCGGGCAGATCTGCGTGCGTTCCTCCTCCCACCCCTACAACACCTCGATGACCGGTGCCGTGCTGGCCGCCAACGGCCCGGAGGCAACGGAAGCCTGGGCGCGCGGCGTTGTCGCCAACATGGCGCGGCCGCCGCAGGGCGGTGACCGCGACCAGTTCCGCGCCATTCCGTCCGGCCAGTGCAAGCTGGCGATCTCCAACACCTACTACCTCGGCGGCATGATGACCTCGCAGCGCGCCGAGGACCGGGCCATCGCGGGGCGGATCGGCGTGATCTTCCCGAACCAGGCCGAGGGTGACCGCGGCGCGCATGTGAACATCTCGGGCGCCGGCGTGGTCCGCACCGCGCCGAACGCCGCCGCCGCGCAGCGCTTCATCGAATATCTGACCAGCCCGCGGGCGCAGGAGATCTTCGCGGTGGGCAACATGGAATACCCGGTGGTGGCCGATGCCCCGGTGCACCCGGTGCTGGCCGCCTTCGGCGAATTCCGCGAGGACCAGCTCAATGCCGGCACCTACGGCGCCAATGCGGCCGAGGCGCTGCGGATCATGCAGCGCGCCGGCTGGCGCTGAGCGCGGCGCAACCTGGGCGGGCCACATTCCCGCCCAGTCACTTCCTTTCAGTTGCAAAACGCAGGCTGCGAAAAGGGCGGACTGGATGTATATCTGCATCTGCAATGCGCTGACGGACAAGCAGATCGCCGCCGCCCTGGCGTCGGGTGCCACCCGTCCGCACGATGTCTATGCGGCTTGTGGCTGCCGCGCCCAATGCGGCGGCTGCACGGGGACCATCCTGTCGATGGTCCGCGCGGGATGCGGCGACGGCGGGAAGTAGCCCCCAGATCCGGTTCCCGGCCGGGTCACCGGTTAGAAGGATGCGGATGTGCGCGACGCCAAGGTCATTGAATACCTCAACCTCCAGCTCACCAACGAGCTGACCGCGATCAACCAGTATTTCCTGCATTCCCGGACGCTGCGGCACTGGGGCGTGACCAAGCTGGCGCGCAAGGAATACGAGGAATCGATCGAGGAGATGAAGCACGCCGACTGGCTGATCGAGCGCATCCTGTTCCTCGGCGGGCTGCCCAATGTGCAGCGGCTGAACCAGGTGCTGGTCGGCCAGAATGTGCAGGAAATCCTCGAATGCGACCTGAAGCTCGAGGAGAAGGCGCTGGTCGACCTGCGCGACGGCATCGCGCATGCCGAATCCGTGCGCGACTACGTCTCCCGCGACCTCATGCTGAAGATCCTGGCGAATGAGGAGGAGCACGAGGATTTCCTCGACCGCCAGTTCGATCTGATCCGCCAGATCGGTATCGAGCGTTACATCCTGCTGAACAGCGACGCGGCGCCCGACCAGGACTGATCCGGCCCGCTCCCCCCGGCGCCGGCGCGCCAGGCCTGCGGCGAGACGCCCACCACCTGCCGGAACATGGCGGTGAAGGCCGCCGGGGCGCCGTAGCCGAGGTCGAGGGCCACCGCCGTCACCCGCTCCCCCGCCGCCAGCCGGGGTAGCGCCGCCTGCAGGCAGGCGCGGCGCTGCCAGGCGCGAAAACTCAGCCCGGTCTCCGCCCGGAACATCCGGGTGAAGCCGCGCCGGCTGAGGCCGAGTTCGCGGCACCAGGCCGCGATATCCTCGCCGATATCGGGTGCGGCGCAGAAGCGACGACAGGCCTCTGCGAGGCGCGGTTCGACCGGCGCCGGCAGGCTGAAGGGCAGGGTGGGGGCGCGCACCAGTTCCTCCACCAGCAAGGCCACGAGGTAGCCGGCGCGGCCCTCCGCCTCATATTCCAGTGGCAGGTCGATAGCCGCGATCAGCAGATGCCGGAGCAGCGGTGCCACGCCGCGAACCTCGCAGACAGCCGGCAGGCGCGCCGCCGCTGCGCCCTCCAGATACACGCTGCGGGTCGAGACCGCGCCGAGCATCCGGATGGAATGGGAGATGCCGCCCGGAATCCAGACGCCCGCCTGCGGCGGCACCACCCAGCCGCCGGCCTCCGTCACCACCATCATCGTGCCGCGCTCCGCATGCAGGAACTGGCCACGGCGGTGCGAATGGGTCGGGTGCCAATGGCCCGCGGAGTATTCGTTGCCGACGGCGATCAGCGGTCGCGGCGTCGCCTCGTATTCCTGCGCCCGCGCCCGCCGCACCATGCCCGCCTCCGATCATCTCTGGCCTGCATGCGAAAGCGGGCCGCCGCCTTCCGGGTAGGATGGCGGCGCCACTGCCACAAGCCGGAACGCGCCGCATGAACCCCGCCGACATCGCCTTTCTCGCCAGCGCCGCCTTTTTCACCTCCGCTCTGACGGCGGTGGTGGGCGCGGGTGGCGGGACGGCGCTGATCGCCATCATGCTGCAGGTCATGCCGCCGGTGGCCGCCATTCCGGTGCATGGCGCGGTACAGCTTGCTTCCAACATCTGGCGCGTGATCCTGCTGCGGGACAAGCTGGTCTGGCCGATCATCTGGCGCTTCGCCCTGCTGATGCCGGGCGGCGTCGCGCTCGGCCTGCTGCTGTTCCAGGGCCTGCCGACCGCGGCGGTGCAGATGCTGATCGGATTCTTCGTGCTGCTGTCGCTGTTCACCCGGCAGATGAAGCGTTTCCACGACCGGGACCTGCCGCTCTGGGCGTTTGTGCCCGTCGGCTTCGTGACGGGGGCGCTCAACATGGTGGTCGGCGTCATCGCGCCGATCCTGGGTGTGCTGGTGATCCGCCGCGACCTGTCGAAGGAACAGGTGGTGGGTACGCTCGGCGTGTTCGGCGTGGTGGGCAATCTGCTGAAGGTGGCGGGCTTCACGCTGGTGGGCTTCAGCTTCGCGGAATACGGCACCACCATCCTGTGGATGATCCCCGCCGCGCTGGTCGGCACCACGGTGGGGCAGGTGGCGCTGAGCCGCATGGAGGAACGCCATTTCCTGCCGATCTTCCGGCTGGTGCTGGTGGCGCTGGCATTGAAGCTGATTGTCTGGGATGGGCTGGCGCGGTTGCTCTAGCCGAGGGCGCGCGCGAGGGCGGCACCTTCCTCCGCCGTGCTGCCCTGGCCCGGGCTGCGGCCGGCGCGGCGATACCAGTAGCCGGCATTGGCGTCATCGCCCTCGATCCGGTGCAACCAGCCATGCACCCAGGCGGCCTCCGCGCCCGCATCGGCCTGGATGATCTCATGCGCCGCCTGCCAATCCCCATCCAGGGCCAGGCGGATCGCGCGCAGCAATGGCTCGTTCTTCGTCATCCCCGCCGCATCCCCCGCACCAGCGCCGCCACCGGCAGCAGCCCGACCAGCACGATGAGCAACGCGGCGGTGGACGCCTCCGCCAGCCGCTCATCGGAGGCCAGATTGTGCACCCGCACCGCCAGCGTGTCGAAGTCGAAGGGTCGCACGATCAGCGTGGCGGGCAATTCCTTCATCGTATCGACGAAAACCAGCACCCCGGCCGTCAGCAGCGCGCCGCGCGCCAGCGGCAATTCCACCGCGCGCACCGCCTGGCCCGGCGTGCGGCCCAGCACGCGCGCGGCGCCGAACAGGCTGGGCCGGATACGCGCCAGGCCCGATTCCACCGCCGACAGCGCCACGCCCAGGAAGCGCACGAGATACGCGAAAATCAGCGCCGCGATGCTGCCCGACAGCAGCAGCCCGGTGGAGACGCCGAAGCGCGCCCGCATCCAGGCATCCAGCGCATTGTCGAAGATCGCGAACGGCACCAGCGCGCCGACCGCAATCACGGAGCCCGGCAGCGCATAGCCCAGTGCCGCCACCCGGTTGGCCGAGGCCCGCAGACGGGAAGGATGCAACCGCTGCCCCCAGGCCAGCAGCGCCGCCAGCGCCACCGCCAGAACCGCGGTGATGCTGGCCAGCGTCACGGAATTCAGCGCGAAAGGCACGGTGCGGCGCGGGTCCAGCGGGTCGCCAGCCTCCAGCATCAGGCTGAACAGCACCGCGCCGGGAATCACGAAGCCGAGGCAGACGGGCAGGGCGCAGGCCACGATGGCCGCCATTTCCTTCCAGCCGCGCAGCACCACCGGGCGCAGCGGCGGGCTGCGCGTGGTGGTCGGGTGGAAGCGCCGGCCGCCGCGGGAGGCACGCTCGAGCAGCAGCAGCATGGCCACCAGCCCCATCAGGGCCGCGGCCAGTTGCGCCGCGGCCGGCCGGTCACCCAGGCCGAACCAGGTGTCGTAGATGCCGGTGGTGAAGGTGCGGACGGCGAAATGCTGCACCGTGCCGAAATCCGCCAGCGTCTCCATCAGCACCAGCGCCACGCCACCGGCCAGCGCCGGGCGGGCCATCGGCAGGGCCACATGCAGGAAGGTGCGCGGCAGCCCGTGGCCCAGCGTGCGGCTGGCCTCCAGCAGGCAGACGCTCTGCTGCAGGAAGGCGTTGCGGCACAGCAGGTAGACATAGGGGTACAGCACTGCGGCCAGCATCAGCGCCGCGCCCGGCAGGCTGCGGATCTCGGGGAACCAGTACTCGCCCCAGCGCAGCCCCGTCACCTCCCGCAGTGTGGTCTGTACCGGGCCCGCCACGTCCAGCAGCCAGACATAGGCATAGCCGCAGACATAGGCGGGCATGGCGAGGGGCAGCAGCAGGGCCACCTCGATGACGCCGCGGCCGCGAAAGGCGCAGCTGGCGACCAGCCAGGCGGTCACCGCGCCCATGGTCGCTGCCAGGGCGCCGACCAGCACCGCCAGCAGCACGGAGTTGACCAGCAGATCCGGCAGCAGGGTCTGGAAGATATGCGCCTGGTCGTCGCCGAGCGGCGCCACGGCGGTGACCAGCACGGCCGCCAGCGGCGCCGCGATCAGCCCAGCCGCCAGCAGCGAAGCCCAGGCCCAGGCGGGCGCCAGGCGACGGCTGCGCGGCGGCCCGGGGCGCTGACGCTCTGCCGGGAAACCTTCGAGGGAAAGCTTCTCGCTCAGGCCTCCGGCTCCGCGAGTTGGGCCTTCGGCTCTGCCGGTTGGGCCTTCGGCTCCGCGAGCTGGGCGGCGGTGACGCGCTTCACCTCCAGCCGGTCATCGAGGCGCGTGTACCAGCCGGCGCCATGCATGCGGCCCACCAGGCCGAGTGCCGGGCTGTCGATGTAGCACTTCGCGGGGTCCATCACCGCGGCGTCCTTGATGTGCATGGCCCGCACCTGGCCGAGCACCAGGCTGTGCGCGCCGATCGGGATAGTCTGGAACAGCGTGCACTCCAGCGCCACCGGGCTGTCCGCCAGCCGCGGCGGGGCAACCTTGGTGGAGGGCAGCGTTGCCAGGCCCGCCTGCGCCACCTCATCCACCCCGGCCTCGAAATCCGCCGCGGTGATGTTCATGGCGGCGAGCGTGGCTTCGGTGACCAGGCAGATGGTGAACTCGCCGGTCGCGGCGATATTGGCCATGGTGTCCTTCACCGCCCCGCTCGGCCGGTTGCCGACGCCGAGGGCCACGATTGGCGGGTCGGAGCCGAAGACGTTGAAGAAGGAATAGGGCGCGGCATTCCGGCGGCCTTCCGCATCCTGCGTCACCACCCAGGCGATCGGCCGGGGCACCACGGTGGAGGTGAGCAGCTTGTAGCGACTGGCCACCGGCAGCGCATCGAGGTCGAACAGCATCAACGAGGCTCCGACATTGTGCCCCGTCTAGTGCCGCCCGCCGCCGCCGCTGTCGAGGGGCCGCGGCCTCAGCCGCTCAGCACTGCCGGCGTTTGGGCACCTGCATCGCGCGCATCTCCTCCCGCGCCACAAGCTCCGCCGATTCGGCCAGCGCCGCGGTCAGCGGCAGACCAAGGGAGCGCGCGGCGCGGGCCAGTGCGGCGCCGCAGAGCCGAAGGCCGTTCAGCGTGCTGACGCGAGCGCGGGTCTCGGGCACGGCCAGGCGGTGTTCCGGTTCCACCATGTCGAATACGAAGGTGCGGCTGCCGTCCTCGTGCCGCGTGACAAGCGGCGTTTCCTGCAGCAGCGCGTGCAGCAGATCCTGGTCCGGCAGGGTTTCAAGACGACCTGCACGGTCGTGGACGAAAAGGGTGATCCGGGCGACCTGGCTCATGGTTCTCCGCGATCGTTCTTTTTGCGGCTGGGCGACGGCCCTGACCCGTCGCCCGTGACTGAAGCGCAACCTTATTCTAACGAAACCACTTCCGGTTGAAAGTCAAGATGGACCTATCTTGAATTTATTATCCTACGGCATCCGGTGCGGCCGATGCGCGCAGCAGAACGGCGTCCACATTGCTCAACGCGCGCTGGCCCATGGCGTCGCGCGTCTCGATTGTGGCGCTGCCGAGATGCGGCAGAAGCGCCACGTTCTCGAGCCCGAGATAGCCCGGGAAAACCTTTGGTTCGCCGTCGAACACGTCAAGCCCGGCTGCCCGGATATGCCCCGAGGCCAGCGCCTCCACCAGCGCCGCGTCATCCACGGAGCCACCGCGGCCGGTGTTGATGACGACCGCACCCTTGCGCATCCAGGACAGGCGCTCCGCATTCAGCCATTTCCGCGTGGCGTCGCCGCCCGGCATGTGCATGGACAGGATATCGATGGCGGACAGGAAGCCGCGATCGTCGTCGTGGAAGGTGGCGCCCTGCTCCTGCTCGGGGGGCACCCGGCGCAGGTCGCGGTAGTGGATTTCCATCCTGAATCCGCGCGCCATGGCGGCGAGTTCACGCCCGATGCGGCCGAAGCCCGCGATGCCCAGGCGCTTGCCTTCCAGCGTCACGCCCATCAGCTGCGTCGGCGCCCAGCCATCCCATTGGCCGGCGCGGACCATGCGCTCACCCTCACCCGCGCGGCGGGCGGCCATCAGCATCAGGGTGAAGGCGCATTCGGCGGTGGCGAAGGACAGCACCTCCGGCGTGTTGGCGACCGTGATGCCGCGGGCCTTGGCGCCGGCGATGTCGATATGGTCGGTGCCGACGGAGAAGGTGGCGATGACCTTCACGCTGTCCGGCAGCGCGGCGATGGTGGCAGGTCCCATCGGGTCCCCGGCGGCGCACAGGATGCCGGCGGCGCCGATCTCCGCCGCGCGGCGGGCGATCTCGGCGCCGTCCCGGTACCAGGTCTCATCGGCGCTGTTGAGGCGGGCGTCGTAGTCGCGCGCGGCGCGGGCTTCGATGGCGTCCGGCAGGCGGCGGGTCAGCAGCAGGATTGGCTTCGGCATGGTGGGTCGTCTCCCGGGCAGGTTTGCCACCTTGGTAGCAGAGCGGGGCCGGGTTGCCAGTGGTGCTGGCTTGCCAGCGGGGGCGGCAGGTAGCAGTTTCCCGGCCAACCGACGGATAAGGAACATCGACCATGGATCTCGGATTGAAGGGCAAGCGCGCCCTGGTGATGGGGGCCTCCAAGGGCCTCGGCCGTGCGATCGCGGACAGCCTGGCGGCGGAGGGTGCGTCCGTGGTGGTCAGCGGGCGGGACCAGGCCAAGCTTGATGTGGTGGCGGGGGAGCTGAAGGCCGCCGGCGCCGCGAACGCCTTCGGCGTGCCGGCCGATGTCGCCAATGGCGCGGACATGGACAAGCTGGCCGATGAGGCGGTGCGCCTGCTGGGCGGCGTCGATATCCTGGTGCTGAACCATGGCGGCCCGCCGCCCTGCGTCGCCTCCGAGATCACGGATGCCTCGCTGCACACCTGGTTCGAGCAGATCGTCGCCTCCCCCATCCGCATCTGCAACCGGCTGATGCCGGCGATGCGCAAGCAGGGCTGGGGCCGCGTGATCGTGGTCGGCAGCACCGGCATGCAGCACCCGATTCCGAACCTGGCGCTGTCCAACACGCTGCGGGCTGCGATCTGGGGCTGGCTGAAGACCTTCTCCGGCGAGGTGGCCAAGGATGGCGTGACGATGAACGTCCTAGCGCCCGGCAGCATCATGACGGACCGCATCACGCAGAACGCCGCTTCCCGGGCCGAGAAGGCCGGCACGACGGCGGAGGCGGAGATCGCGCAGATGGCCGCGGAGATTCCGGCGCGCCGCATCGGCATGCCGAGCGAGTTCGGCCCGATGGGCGCGTTCCTCGCCAGCGAGCAGGGCGCCTACATCACCGGCAGCATGATCCGCGTCGATGGCGGCCGCGTCCGCAGCATGCTGTGATCCCGAACCTCTCCCCGGACGTCGAACTGGCCGCGCGGCTGTTCGACGCATTGCGCGAGGCCAGCTTCGATGGCGTCGGCATCACGCGCGATGCCTATGGGCCCGGCGAGCGTCGTGCGCATGAGCAGGTGCGCGCGGCGGCGGAGGGGATCGGGCTGGAATGCCGCACGGACCCGGTGGGCAACCTGCTGATGACCCTGCCGGGCAGCGACCGCAGGGCGAAGCGCGTGCTGCTCGGCAGCCACCTGGACAGCGTGGCGGAAGGCGGCAATTTCGATGGCGCCGCCGGCGTGCTGTGCGGCCTGGCGGCCGTGGCTGCCATGAAGCGCGCCGGCTTCGTCCCGGGGCGGGACGTCACGGTGGTGGCGGTGCGGGCGGAGGAGGCGGGAAGCTGGTTCCCGATCTCCTACCCCGGCTCGCGCGGCGCGCTGGGCCTGCTGAAGCCCGAGGAACTGCAGGTGAAGCGGCAGGATAACGGCCGCTCGCTCGCCGACCACATGCGCGACGAGGGCTTCGATCCGGGCTTCGTGGAGCGCGGCGGCAAGACTTTCTCGAGCGACGACACCGCGGCGTTCCTCGAACTGCATATCGAGCAGGGGCCGGTGCTGGAAGGGCAGGGCGTGCCGGTCGGCATCGTCACGGGCATCCCCGGCAGCCGCCGCCTGCGCGCGGCGCGCGTGCTGGGCGAGTACAACCATTCGGGCGCGACGCCGCGAAAGTACCGGCGCGATGCGGCGATTGCACTCGCCGAGCTCGCGCATCGTGTCGATGACCGCTGGGTGGAGCTGGAGGCGCTGGGCCACACGCTGGTCGTGACCTTCTGCGTCATGGGCACGACGCAGGATGCCGGCTTCACCAAGATCGCCGGCGAGGCGCGCTTCCAGCTCGATGTGCGGTCCGTCAACCCGCGAAGCTGCGACCTGCTGATGGAAACGCTGTACGAGGCGGTGCCGGAGATCGAGGCGCGGCGCGGCGTGCGCTTCGAACTCGGCGCCGAGACCAGCAGCCGCGCCGCGCCGATGGATGAGGCGATCCGGTCCGGCCTGGCGCGTGCGGCGGATGCGCTGGGCGTGAAGCATCTGGCGATGGCGAGCGGTGCCGGCCATGATGCGGCGGCCTTTGCCATGGCGGGCATCCCGAGCGGGATGATCTTCGTCCGCAACCAGAATGGCAGCCACAATCCGAAGGAAGCGATGCGGATGGAAGATTTTGCCAAGGCCTGTGCGGTGGTGACGCGCTGGGCGAGCGAGGCCTCGCAGTGAGCGTTGCGGCACGCCTCGCCGTCGATATCGGCGGCACCTTTACCGATGTGGCCGTCGAGCGGGACGGCGAGCGCTGGACCGGCAAGGTCCTGACCACGCCGCATGCGCCGGAGCTCGGCGTGCTGAACGGTGTGAAGCTGGTAATGGAGAAGGCCGGCCTGACGCCCGCCGATATCGCGCTGGTCATCCACGGCACCACCCTCGCCACCAATGCGATCATCGAGCGCAAGGGCGCGAAGACCGCGCTGCTGACCACGGACGGCTTCCGCGACGTGCTCGCCCTGGGCAACGAGTCCCGCTACGACCAGTACGACCTCAACATCGACCTGCCGCAGCCGCTGATTCCCCGCCGCTGGCGCCTGACGGTGCCGGAGCGGCTGGACAATGAGGGCCGCATCCTGCTGGCACTGGATGAAGCCGCTGTGCGGTCGCAGGTGGAAGTGATGCGCGCCGAGGGCATCGAGAGCCTGGCCATCGGCTTCCTGCATGCCTTTGTGAACCCGGCGCATGAGAAGCGCGCCGCCGCCATCGTGCAGGCGATGTGGCCGGAACTGCCGGTCTCGCTCTCCTCTGAGGTTTCGCCCGAGATGCGGGAGTGGGAGCGCTTCTCCACCACCGCCGCCAATGCCTATGTGCAACCGCTGATGGCGAGCTATCTGCGCCGCCTGGAAACGGGCCTGAAGGAGGGCGGCTTCGGCTGCCCACTGTTCATGATGCTCTCGGGCGGTGGGCTGACGACGCTGGACACCGCTGCACGCTTCCCGATCCGCCTGGTGGAATCCGGTCCGGCCGGCGGCGCCATCTTCTCCGCCCATGTGGCGAAGCAGCGCGGCTGGTCGAAGGTGCTGTCCTTCGACATGGGCGGCACCACGGCCAAGGTCTGCCTGATCGATGATTTCGCGCCACAGGCATCCCGCACCTTCGAAGTGGCCCGCGTCGGCCGCTTCAAGAAGGGCTCCGGCCTGCCGCTGCGGATTCCGGTGATCGAGATGGTGGAGATCGGCGCCGGCGGCGGCTCCATCGCGCATCTCGATGCGCTGGGGCGAATCCAGGTGGGGCCGGAAAGCGCCGGCGCCGATCCCGGGCCGGCCTGCTATGGCCGCGGCGGCGACAAGCCGGCGGTGACGGATGCGAATCTGGCGCTCGGGCGCTACGAGCCGGACCTGTTCGCGGGCGGCGCGCTGAAGCTGCATGTGCAGCCGGCGCTGGATGCGCTGGCAAAGCATGTTGGCGAGGGGCTGGGGCTGGCGCCGGAAATGGCGGGGCTCGGCGTGGTCGAGATGGTGGATGAGAACATGGCCAATGCGGCGCGTGTCCATGCCATCGAATCCGGCAAGGGCTATGGCGGCCGCGGCATCATCGCCTTCGGTGGCGGCGGGCCGGTGCATGGCTATCGCGTGGCGGAGAAGATCGGCGTGGACCGCGTGCTGGTGCCCTCCGGCGCCGGCGTCGGCTCCGCCATCGGCTTCCTGCGCGCGCCTGTCGGCTACGAAGTGGTGAAGTCGCTCTACCAGCGTTTTCGGACATTCGACGTGAATGCGGTGAATGCGCTGCTGGCGGAAATGTCGGCCGAGGCATCGCGCGTTGTCGCCGAAGGGTCCTTCGGCGCGCCGACGGAGGAACACCGCATCGCCTTCATGCGCTATGTCGGCCAGGGCCACGAGATCAACGTGGCGCTGCCCGCCCGTCCGCTGACGGTGCAGGACGTGGCCGAGATCCGCGCGGCCTATGACGCCGAATACACCCGCTTCTACGATCGTCCGGTGCCGGGCAGCGATGTCGAGATCCTGTCCTTCGCCGTGACCGTCGCGACGGTGGCGGATGCGGTGGAGCCGGTGGCGCCCGTCGCCGACGCACCCGCCCCCGCGCCGACCCGCGTGCAGCAGGTGCGCGACACGGCGACGGGGCAGGTGGCCGCGTGGCAGGTCTATGACCGTGCCGAAATGCCGGTGGGCGCCACCGTGCCCGGCCCCTGCATCGTCTCCGAAGCCGAGACCAGCACCCTGGTCGGACCCGGCTGGCGCTGCCGCGTCGACGGCCTCGGATACCTGGAACTGACCCGCGGGGAGGCTGCGTGATGTCGGACGCACTGACGAAGATCCAGCAGCAGATCCAGTGGAACCGCCTGATCGCGGTGGTGGAGGAACAGGCGCAGATCATGATCCGCACCGCCTTCTCCACCACGGTGCGGGAAGCCGGTGACCTTTCGGCCGGCGTCTTCGACCTGCAGGGCCGCATGCTGGCGCAGGCCGTCACCGGCACGCCGGGCCATGTGAATTCCATGATGGAATCGGTCGGCCATTTCCTCGCGAAATTCCCAGCCGAGACGATGAAGCCGGGCGACCACTACATCACCAACGACCCCTGGCTCGGCACCGGCCATCTGCACGACCTCACCGTCGTGACGCCCGCCTTCCAGCGCGGCAGGATCGTCGGCCTGTTCGCGAACACCGCCCACGTCATCGATGTCGGCGGTCTCGGCATGGGCCCTGAAGGGCGAAGCGTGTTCGAGGAGGGGCTGTATATCCCCATCGTCAAATGCTTCGACCAGGGCAAGCCGAACGAGACGCTGTTCGATTTCGTCCGCGTCGGCACCCGCACCCCGGTGGAGCTGGAGGGGGACATCTATTCCCTCTGCGCCTGCAACGATGCCGGCGCCAAGCGGCTGGTCGAGATGCTGGACGAATTCGGCATGGACAGCCTGGACCCGCTGGCCAGCTACATCTTCGACAGTTCGCTGAAGGCGACGCTGGAGGAAATCGCGAAGATCCCGCAGGGCACCTATAGCGGCCAGATCACCTCGGACGGCTATGAGGCGCCCGTCACGCTGAAGGCCGCGATGACGGTGAAGGCGGATGAGATCGTGGTGGACTACGCCGGCACTTCCGGCCTGTCCGGGCGGGGGATCAACGTGCCGGCCTCCTATTGCCGCGCCTATTCCTGCTTCGGCATCAAGGTGGTCGTGGCGCCCGAGATCCCCAACAACTGGGCCTCCCTCGCGCCCTTCCGCATGGAGATCCCGGAAGGCTGCATCCTGAATGCGCCGCGGCCCTATCCGGTCTCCGTCCGGCACGTCGTTGGCCAATTGCTGCCCGATTTGATGATGGGCTGCCTGCACCAAGCGGTGCCGGACCGGGTGACGGCGGAGGGCTCCTCCGCCTTGTGGAACCCACCGCTACGGGGCGGCGCGCAGGTCTCCGGCGCGGCGGCGGAACTGCCGGATTTCGAGATCATCACCTTCAATTCCGGCGGCACCGGCGCGCGCCGCACCAAGGACGGCATGGACGGCACCGCCTTCCCCTCCGGCGTGCGCACCATGCCGGTGGAGGCGACGGAAAATGTCGCGCCGGTGATCTTCTGGCAGAACCAGATTCGCGAGGGTTCGGCCGGCGCCGGCCGCACCCGGGGCGGCTTCGGCAAGGTCATGGAGATCGGCACCAAGGGCGAGGCCGAATTCGCCGTGAACGCGATCTTCGACCGTGTTGCAAATGCACCGAAGGGCCGTGATGGCGGCGGTGATGGCGCGGCGGGCTGGGTTGGCCACATGGATGGCACGACGGTCCGCACCAAGGGTTTCCAGATTGTGCCCAAGGGCAAGCGCCTGCTGCTGAAGCTGCCGGGCGGCGGCGGCATGGGCGACCCCAGGCAGCGTGACCGCGCCCTGGTGGAGCGCGACGTGGCGGATGGGCTGATCACCGCGGAGCAGGCGAAGGCGCTGTACGGGACCTGAACCCGTTGCGCACACGCAGTCTTTTCAGCGTGTAACCGCAGCCTCCGTCGCCCTTGGGCGGGCGGAGGCTGCCCCCACTTCCCCAACCATGATCCAAACGACACGACGCGCCGCGCTCGCCGGCGGCCTGCTGCTGCTGGCAACCCCCACGCTGCGGGCGCAGCCGCGCCCGGCAGCCGGCCGCTTCGCCCCCGCCTTGGCGCGTGCCGCCGATACGCCCGGCCTGCGCAGCCTGATCATCGCCCAGAACGGCGCGCCGGTGCTGGAGCGGGTGTTCAGCGGCGGCGGGTTGGACCGGCCGACGAACATCAAATCCGCCTCCAAGACCATCCTCGCCATGCTCGCCGGCATCGCCATCGAGCGCGGTGTGCTTCAGGGGCTGGACCAGCCGGTTGCGCCCATCCTCGGCAATCGCATCCCGCGCGATGCGGACCCGGCAGTGCGGCGCATCACGCTGGCGCATCTTCTGTCGATGCAGGCGGGGCTGGAGCCGACCTCGGGCGCCAACTACGGCCGCTGGGTCAACAGCCGGGACTGGGTGGCCTTCGCGCTGGGCCGGCCGATGGTGGATGCGCCGGGCGGGCGGATGATCTACTCCACCGGCACCTCCCACATCCTGGCCGCCGTCCTGGCCCGCGCCAGCCGCCGCAGCGTGCGCGACCTGGCGCAGGACTGGCTGTTCCGCCCGCTCGGCCACACGGTTCCGGAATGGACGCGGGACCCGCAGGGCCTGCATTTCGGCGGCAACGAGATGGCCCTCTCGCCCCAGGCGCTGCTGGATTTCGGCGAGTGCTGCCGCAATGGCGGCCGCCACGACGGCCGGCAGGTGATCCCGGAGGCCTTCCTCCGCGCGTCCTGGGTGCCGCGCGGCCAGTCCGCCTGGTCCGGGCAGCGCTACGGGCTGGGCTGGTGGATCGCGGAGGCGCGGGGCCAGGCGGTGTATTTTGCCTGGGGCTATGGCGGGCAGATGCTGTATCTGCTGCCGGCGCTGGGGCTGACGGTGGTGATGACCTCGGACGCCGATGTGCCGCGGGTGCGCGGCCAGGTGCAGACCCGGCACGCGCTGCTGGTGGAGGGCATCCTGCCCGCCTTTACCGACGCCAGCTGAGCCTCATGCCGCGCGGGCGAAGCGGATGTCGTCCGAGATCACCGTGCCGGGGCCGACCGGCAGGCGTTCCGCATTCGCGTCCCCGGTGCGCTCGAACCGGATGTTCTCGCGCCAGATGTGGCGCAGCACGTCCTTGAAGACGTCGATCGTCAGCAACTCCCCGGCGCAGCGCCGGTAGCCGAAGCCGAAGGGGGCGTAGCCGGCATGGTCCACCTTGGGCCAGGCGTGACCCTCGACCTCGGCATAGACGGTGCCGAAGCCGCTATTGGTGATCCGCCCCTGTCGCCCGTCGCGCAGCGGGCGCGCGGCGGTGCTGAAGGGACAGCGCGCGAAGATGCTGGCCTGGCAGGCTTCCTGCGTCACCTGCGCCGTGGTCAGCGCGCCCAGGTAGCGGTCGGGGTTGAAGGTGCCGGGGTCCGGCCAATGGCGCGGATCCTGGCTCGGCTCCGGGTGCGGGTGCAGGATGAAGCTGGTCTCGGGCGCGGCACCGCGGCCTGCGATGGTGGACAGGCTGCCGGTGTTGGGCAGGATGGTTCGGAACAGCTCCATCACCATCCGGTCGAGCCGTGTGAACGGGCTGTCGCCGGCTTCGTCCGGATCGCCCTCCATGGTGCGGCGGAACCAGTCCTGCACGGCGCGGTCGCCCTGGTCGCGCTCCAGCAGGGCCATGACGTTGTACAGCGTGTTGCCCCACTGGCTGAAGGCCAGGAAGTTGTGGAAGCACTCGAAGACGATGTCCTCGCGGCGGAAATTCTCGCCCTGCTCGCCATTGACCAGCCAGTAATGGACGAAGGTGGCTTCCGGCGTATCGACTCGTCGGTCCAACACGTCCTGCACGCGGGCGTCGATCCAGTCCCGCAGGGTGGCGCGGAGCGCGCGGACGCGCATGTAGTTCTCGTACACCTCGGGCAGCCGGGGGTCCCAGAAGCCGATCACCGCGTTGAAGCCGGCGCCGAGATCGCGCACCTCCTGCGGAATATTGTCGCCCCGCACGCCGAGGTGCAGGTCCCAGTACAGGTCGAAATAGCCGTCGTAATAGGTGCGCATCAGCGGCTTGCCGGCGTTCCCGCTGTCGAACAGGCTGTCCAGGAAGCGCGCGACCTTGGCCGCATAATGCGCGCGATACAGGTCCGGCGTGGTTGCCGTCATGTAGATGCGCTTGCGCGCATTCTCCGGCCCGCGCTGTTCATAGCCCTGCAGGAAGACGGAAAGCCCCTCCGCCTGCATGTTTTCCTGCCAGCCATCATACAGCATGCCCCAGAGATGCGGCGGAATCGCTGCCTGCTTGCTGAAGGCCAGGTCGATCATCGGCAGGGTGAGGCGATCTCCGGTGTAGATCGCCATGCGCCCGAAGGGCTCCACCGCGCCGCGGATATAGGCCGGGTCGAAGCGCGGCGCGGTGCCGCGCTGCCGGGGGCTGCCGGTCTCGGTATGGGCCAGCGCGTCGCGGCCCGACAGCATGGTGCCGGACAGCAACCCGGCGGCCAGGCCACCGAGGACGGAACGACGGGACGGGCGGTGCGGGCAGCGCTGCGGGGTCATGCCATGTCTTCCGTGCTAGGGGGGCGTGGCGGCCGGGCTCGCGGCAGGCAACGTCGTCCCCATCACGCGGTTGCAGGCTCCGCTGCGAAATGTGCGGGTCAGTCGTCCGGCGCACCCTTGGTCCGGTCCGTCACGCCGGGCGGGTCCGGATAAAGGTCGGATGGCACCTTCGCATCCGGGTTCCGGGTCGTGCCGCCTTGCTGCACCTTGGCGGCCGTGTCCTTGCTGGCGGGGTCGGCGCTGTTCATGCGGTCGCCGGCGCCGGTGGGAAGCTTCGGTTTGTCCTGGGTCATGCAGCCTGAACGCACGGCAGCCGGCCTGGCTCCCTTTCGCGAAGTCCTGCGGCTTGGCATGATCCCCTCGGCCTCAAATCCAAGGGAACCCGACGCATGGCGCTCCGCTGCGACCTCATCATCCGCGACGCCACGTTGATCGACGGCACCGGCGCCCCGCGCCGCACCGGTGACATCGGCGTGAAGGGCGACCGCATCGCCGCCATCGGCGACCTCGGCGGCGCGACGGCGGATCGCGAGGTAATGGCCAGTGGCCGCGCCGTGGCACCCGGCTTCATCGACGCGCATACCCATGACGACCGCGCCGTGCTGTGCGGCCCGCAATGCACCACCTGCAAGACCAGCCAGGGCGTCACCACCGTCGTCGTCGGCTGCTGTGGCGTTTCGCTCTCCCCCGCCCGCTTCAAGCGCATGCCGCCGCCGCCGCTGGATTTGATCGGCGCGGAGGGCTGGTGGCGCTTCGGCGATTTCGGCGATTACGCGGAGGCGCTGCGGAAGCAGGGCAGCGAGGTCAACACCTACGCCCTGGTCGGCCACCAGACCATGCGGGTGGAGGCCATGGATGGCGACGTCGCCCGCCCCGCGAATGACCGCGAAATCCACCACATGCACCAGCGCCTGAAGCAGGCACTGGCCGAGGGTGCCTCCGGCTTCTCCACCGGCCTCTACTACGACCCCAACAAGCATGCGACGACCGATGAGGTCATTGCGGTGGCGGAGGCACTGCGGACCACCGGCGGCCTGTACTCCACGCATATGCGCGACGAGGCGGACAGGGTCCTGGCCTCGATCGAGGAGACGATGAAGATCGGCAAGAATGCCGGCGTCGCGGTGCAGATCAGCCACCACAAATGCTCGCTGCCGGAGAATT
>LNFM01010027.1_pt1 | contig 17607 bp, 13 predicted proteins | sample 596031 | NCBI WGS metagenome assembly LNFM01 (sample SAMN04254537, study PRJNA301005) | activated carbon metagenome | isolation source: dual media filters at the Ann Arbor, Michigan drinking water treatment plant | place: USA: Ann Arbor | reverse complement strand
GTGCCGCCCATCAGGCCCAGCAGCCGCCGGCAGATCGCCAGCCCCAGGCCGGTGCCGCCGTACTGGCGCGTGGTGCTGCCGTCGGCCTGCGCGAAGTGCTCGAAGATGCGCTCCTGCGCCTCGGGCTCGATGCCCAGGCCGGTGTCCTCGACGACGATCTGCAGCGGCAGCCCCGCCGTGGCGGGGCCCGAAGCGTCCGCGCCCTGCAGCACCGCCACGCGCACGACGATCTCGCCGCTGTCGGTGAACTTGATCGCATTGCCGACCAGGTTGCTCAGCACCTGGCGCAGGCGGAAGGGGTCACCGCGCAGCGCCAGCGCGCCGGCCTGCGCCGGCACGTCGGCCGCGAGCTCCAGGCCCTTGAGCTCGGCCGGCTGCGCGAACATCGCCAGCGTGTCCTCGACGATGTCGGCGAGGTCGAAGTCCACCGCCTCGAGCAGCAGGTGGCCCGATTCGATCTTCGAGAAATCGAGGATGTCGTTGATGACGCCCAGCAGATGCTGGCCCGAGGCCTGCACCGTCTCGGCCCACTGGCGCTGCTGCGCGTCCAGGGGGCTGGCCATCAGCAGCTCGTTCATGCCCAGCACGCCGTTCATGGGCGTGCGGATCTCGTGGCTCATCGTCGCCAGGAACTCGCTCTTGGCACGGTTGGCGGCCTCGGCCGCATCCTTGGCGCGCAGCAGCTCGGCGGTGCGCTTGAAGACCTTCTCCTCGAGCTGGTCGCGGTAAGCGGCCAGGCTGTCGTCGCGCTGCTGGATCTGGCCGAGCATGTCGTTGAAGCCGCGGGCCAGCGCGTCGATCTCGGCGATGTCGCAGGTCTGGGCGCGTAACGCGAAGTCGGCGTCGTCGGAGACGCGGTCCATCAGGCGGTCCAGGTCCGCCAGCGGCTGCAGCACCGACGCGCTCAGCCGGCCGACCAGCAGCCGGCTCGCGGCGAGCGCCAGCAGCACGGCCGCCAGCAGCGCCAGCGCCTGCCAGGCCAGCTGCCAAAGCAGCGGCGCAGTCGACACGCCGAGGTGCACGACGCCGCGCAGCTCGCCCTCGAAGTGCACCGGCTGGACGACGTCGATGCGCGCCAGGCCGACCGTGTAGCCCTCGGCGCCCGCACCGCCGTCGCGTTCGTGTTCCCTGCCGTGCGCATGCGCATGCGCCTGGCCGTCGCGCACGTAGCCGGCAACCCTTCTGCCGTCGGCCGCGTGCACGCCGGCGTCGTGCACCTGCGGCAGGTTGCGCAGCGTCTGCAGCATCTCGTGCGCCGACTTGGCGTCCCCGAAGACCAGTGCGGCAGTCACGTTCTCGGCCAGCATGCGGGCCTGCACGCGGCTCGTGTCGACGAGCGAGACCAGGCCGTGCGCGAAGCTGCTGGCGACGACGACGAAGGCGATGATCGAGATCGCTGCCGCCAGGACCCTGCGGTTGATGCCCGACAGGCGCTGGCCCAGCGTCGCCAGGCCCGGGGCGCGGTTCATTGCACCACCTCCGTGGCCAGGCGCAGCAGGCGCGAGCTCAGGCCCAGGCCCGCGGCGCGCGCCGCCACCAGGTTGGCCTCGAAGGTCACGCGCTGGTCGACGACGTTCATGTTCAGCATCGCACCCTGGCGCAGCGCGCCCGGGCTGTCGGCAACGATGAGGGCGCCCTGGCCGGCCAAGGCTGCGGCCACGCGCGGCAGCAGGCCGATCGACGCCGCCGGCACGAAGACCACTTGGCAGCCGGCCACGGCATCGAGCGCGGCGCGCCGTTGCACCACCAGCGTGCGGCTGCCGACCGGTTTGCCCTGCAGGCCGTCGGCCTCGGGGCCGAAGGGGTCGGCGCCGACGATGCACATCTGCAGGCTTGTCGGCGTCGCTGCCGGCCACTCGGTGAACTGCGCGAAGTTGTACAGGAAGGCTGCCTTCAGCCGGTATTCCGGCGGGGCAGTGGCCTGCGCGGCGGCCTGGCGCGGCGCTGCCAGCAAGGGGCCACCCAGGGCCGCCCATGCCAGGCTGGCGCCAGCACGCAGTGCGCCGCGGCGGGCTGCAGCCCCGGGGCCCAGACCGGCTGTCCGCTCAGCGGGCATGACGGCTTTCCGGCGCACGCGGCTGCTCGCCCGGCGCCCCGGGCACCCCAGGCGCACGGCTGAATTCCAGCTGCAGCAGGCGTTCCAGCGGCATGCGCAGCAGCAGTTCCAGACTCAGCGCCTGCGCCTGCCCGGTCGTCAACAGCGCGGCCAGCAGCAGCGTCGACACCCTGAGGCGAGTAAAGCGGCGGGCGGCGTCGAACGCAGGCGCGACGGAAAGCAGCACGTACAACGGTGCGTCCTTCAGAAGTGCCAGCGGCCGAGCACGCGCACGCTGCGCCCGTCCTGCTCGAACGTGTTCTGCCAGTTGACGTCGGCGCCCGGGTGCGCGTGGCGCTTGTCGAGCAGGTTGCGCACCGACAGCGACAGGTCCAGCCCCGACAGCCAGCCGACTGCGGCCAGCGTCAGGTGCGTCTGGGCGTTCCCGCCTGTCCGGCTGCCGTCCAGCGTCAGCCGCTCGCTCTCGGCCTGCCACTCGACCCCCGCCCGCAACCCCGCCACCGGCAAGGGCGCGGTGAAGCCGATCTTGGCCAGTCGGCGCGGCGAATTCAGCAGCCGCTGTCCGCCTTCGGCCTGCACGTCCTGCAGCGACACGCTGGCACGCAGCCGGCCGCCCCAGCGCCAGGTCTTGTCGGCCGAAAGCTCCAGGCCGTTGGCCCGCACCCGGTCGCCCGAGCGGTACTGCGACAGTCCGGACACCGGGTCGACACCCAGGCTGATGAGGTCGCGCATGCGCCAGTGGTAGGCCGAGGCGCGCAACGCCAAGTCGTCGGCGATGCGGTGGTCGGCCACCAGCTCGGCGGTGTCGATGGTCTCGCCGCCGAGCGCCGGGTTGGCGACCTGCGAGAAACCATCTTCGTAGTCGCGTTCGTAGGCGTTGGGGGCGCGGTGGGCGCGGCCCAGCAGCCCCTTGAGCACGGTCGTCGACGCCGGCTGCCAGATCAACGCCGCGCGCGGGCTGAACTCGGTACCGGTGCGGTCGTTGCGATCGACACGCAGGCCGAGCGTGGCCGACCAGCGGGTGTCGATCTGCCATTCGTCCTGCGCGTACACGCCCACGCGCCAGCCGGGCGAGCGGATGGTGAAGTCGTTGCCGGGATCGGCCTCGTCGAACACCGACTGGTCGGCCCGCACGTTGTCCTGCAATTCGATGCCGGCCATCAGCGTGTGGCCCGCCCAGGCGGTGGACAGCAGCCGCAGCTCGCCACCGCGCCAATCGCTGGCGGCCGGGAAGCGGAAGGGTGTCGTGTATGTCAGCACCGAGCGGTAACGCTCGACACCAGCGAACAGCCGCGTGTGCAGCTCCAGGCTGCCGCCCTGGAAGTTGTCGCGACGCTGCCATTGCGCCAGCGCGTAGCCGTCGCCCTGGTATTGCCCGGGCACCAGGGGGTCGGAGAAATAGGCACCGGTCGGGTCGTCCTTGCGCCAGCGGCCGAGCGTCAGGTCGGCCGACCAGGCGTCGCGCGCCACGCGTGCAAACAGTTCGACGTCACGTTCGCCGTCCAGGCCGCGCGCCACGCCCGCCACCCCGGCCTGACCGAAGTCGAAGCCCAGGTCCTGCCCGCGCGCACGTTGCGCGCTCACGGACAGCAGCAGGTCGGTGCCGTCGGCCAGTCGGCGCCCCCAGGAGGCGCGGCCTTCGGCCAGGCGCTGACGGTCCTGCACCCCCAGCGCCAGTTCGCTGCCGACATCCGCGCCGCTGCGCGTCACGAGGTTGATGACACCGAACATCGCGTTCTGGCCATAGACCGCGCCGCCGGGGCCGGGGATGAACTCGATGCGCTCCACCAGGTCGAGGTCGATCGGCAGCTGGCGCCCCATCGGGCCGGCGTCGAAGGTCGGTTCGTTGGACCGGTTGCCGTTGACGGTGACGAGCACACGCGTATTGAAGTCGCCCGGCAGCCCGAAGCCGCGCGTGCCGAGGTAGGTGTACTGGCGGTCGTAGGTGACATGCACGCCCGGCAGGCTGGCCAGCGCCTCTTCGAGCGTGCGCCAGCCGAAGGCGCGGATGTCGTCGCGCGTGATCACGCTGGCCGCGGCCGCAACGCGTTGCATCGATTGTTCGTACTTGGATGCGCCGACGATCTTGACGTCCAGCAGCTGCTCGAGGCTGAGCGCGGTGAGGTCGGCGCTGGCCTGCGCGGGCCAGGCCAGCGCCACCAGCATGGCGCCGATCAGCGGTCGGCCGGGGTGGCGGAGGCGGTGGGGGGCGGGAAGCAGGCGCATGGGCGGGGCTGTGGTGATGGTGACGTGGCCAAACCCATATCGGTCGGAATCAGGATGTTCTTGAGCCGCTGGGGCCCGGCGTGAGCGGCCCGACTCAGGCGACCGTGACGCGGTTGCGCCCTTGGTGCTTGGAGTGGTCCATCGCGGCGTCGGCACGTGCCACGAGCAAAGCCGGGCAGCAGCAGGAACTCCTCGCCACCGTAGCGCGCTGCCAGCACTCCGTTGCCCTTCGCGGCGCCATGCAGCAGCTTGCCGAAGGCCTCGAGCACGCGGTGGTCCACCTGGTGGCCATGTGCGTCGTTGACGCGCTCGAAGTGGTCAAGGCCGAGCATGGCCACGCACAGCAAGGCCGGCCGCCCGCGCGGCGAGTCGAACAGGTCGCGCATGCTGCCGCCGACGCGCGCAGGCGGTCCGCATCCCCGTCGATGGTTAAATCGATGCCAAAGCAGGAAAGGATGGACGTGCGCGACGCCGGCGAATCGGAACCTCAGCGGGCAAAGCCCGTCGCCGTGGGCCTTGCCGGCATCCGGCTGGCAGCGGCACTGATGGCGCTGCTGGTGCTGGCGTCGATCGGCGGATTCGTGGCCCACGAGCGTTCGCAGACGCTCGAGGAGGCGGCCGCCCTCAGCGACCGCCGCGCCGGCCGCCTGGCCGGCGAGCTGGGTGACGCGCTGGCCGTGGCGGCGGCGGCGGTGCAGCGTATCGAGGCCCGCCTCGAACAGGTGCCCAACGGCGAACCGGTGGCAGGCGTGCTGGCAGTGCTGACTGCGGAGCAGCGGCCCCTGCTGGCTGCAATGCCACTGCCCCTGCGGCTGGTGGCGCTGGGTGTCGATGGGCGGCCGCTGGCGGCCGATGAGCCGGCGTCCGGTGAATCCGAAACCGTGCCCGCCACCGACGGCTGGCAGGTCGGGCTCACGCGCGGCGCCGCCGGCAGCCGCAGCGTGCCGCTGCTGCGTCGCGCCGCGCCCCATCACCACGGCGTGGCGGCATTCCTGGTCGAACTCGACCATGCCGCCCTGATCGGCCGGCTGGAGTCGTCGCGGACGCCGGATGGCGGCACCGCGGCGTTGTTTCGCATCGAGGCCGATGGCAGCACCGTCTTGCTGGCACGTGCACCCCTGGCCGAGGCAGAGATCGGGCGGTACGTGCGCGGTGCGCTGGCGGCCGCGGTGGCGCGTTCACCCCGGGGTTCGTTTAGCGCGCAGACACAAGTCGATCAACAGCACCGCACCGTGGCCTACCGGCGGCTGGAAGGGGAACTCGCCACGCTGGTCGTGGCCTACGGCATGGCCACCGACCCCGTGCTGGCGGAATGGCGCGCGCAAGTGCCGTGGGCGGCAGGCACGGCGCTGCTGCTGCTGGGCGGCATCGGTGCCGGGCTGCGCCGGTTGGAGACGGCGCGGCGGGCCCAGGCCGGCCAGTTGCAGGCGCTGCAGCTCAGCGAGCAGCGGCTGCGCGAGGCGCAGCAACTGGCGGCCATCGGCAGTTGGACGCTGGACATGCGCAGCGGCGCGCTCGCGTGGTCGGACGAGGTCTTCCGCATCTTCGAGCTCGACCCGGCGCGCGCCAGCCCCGACTACGGGCACTTACTGGCCACGATCCACCCCGACGACCGCGCCGCGGTCGACCGGGCCTGGCAGACCGCGGTGACCGGCTGCTGCTGCCCGACGGCCGCATCAAGCACGTGCAGGAGCGCGGCCGCTGCAGCTATGCCGACGACGGCACGCCGCTGCGTGCGCTGGGCACGGTGCAGGACGTCACCACGCGTGTGCAGGCCGAGCAGGCGCTGCGTGCCAGCGAGGCCAGCCACCGCGAGATGTTCGAGAGCAACCCGCACCCGATGTGGGTCTACGACCTCGACACCCTGGCCTTCCTGGCGGTCAACGACGCCGCCATCCACCAGTACGGCTACGCCCGCGACGAGTTCCTGCGCATGACCCTCAAGGACATCCGCCCTCCCGAGGACGTGCAGCGGCTGCTCGCCAACGTGCACCAGGTGACCGAGGGCTACGACGACGCCGGCACCTGGCACCATCGCACCAAGGACGGGCGCCTGCTGGAGGTGGAGATCTCGTCGCACACGCTGCACTACGAGGGCCGCGCGGCCGAACTGGTGCTGGCCCACGACGTGACGCGCCGCAACCAGGCCGAGCAGGCCGTGCGCGACAACGAGGAGCGGCTGCGCCTGGCGCTGCAGGCGGCCCACCAGGGGCTGTACGACCTGGACCTGCGCACCGGCGAGGCCGTGGTCAGCCCCGAATACGCGACCATGCTCGGCCACGACCCGGCGGACTTCCGCGAGACCAATGCCGCCTGGCGCGAGCGCCTGCACCCCGACGACCGCAGCGTGGTGGAGCAGACCTACCTGGACTACGTGGCCGGCAGGCGAGCCGACTACCGGGTGGAATTCCGCCAGCGCCTGCGCGACGGCGGCTGGAAGTGGATCCTCTCGCTCGGCCGCATTCAGGCGCGCGATGCCCAGGGCCAGCCGCTGCGCATGCTGGGCACGCACACCGACATGACCGCCATCAAGGACGCGCAGGCGGCACTGCAGGACAGCGAGGCACGCTTTCGTGTGCTGTTCGATGCCAGCCCGGTGCCGACGCTGGCCTATGAGCGCGGCAGCCTGCGCCTGCTGGCCGTCAACGAAGCCTTCACGCGCCTGTATGGCTACAGCCGCGACGAGGCGCTGGCGCTGCACATTCCCGACCTCTACCCGCCGGAGGTGCGCCCGGCCATGGTCGAGCTGGCCACGCGGGTGCGGGGCCTGAACCACATCACCGACATCCAGCACCTGAGCAAGGACGGCCGGCGCATCGACGTCGAGACACGATCGCACGACTTTGCGGTGGACGGCCGGCCCGGACGCATCTCGGTCATCGTCGACGTCACCGAGCAGCGGCGCGCCGAGGCCGAGCGCCGCGCGGCGGCCGAGCGGTTCCAGAAGCTGTTCGAGGCCGCGCCCGAGGCGATCTCGGTCAGCGCGTTCGACAGCGGGCGCTTCGTGCTCGTCAACGATGCCTTCTGCGAGCTGTTCGGGCGCCCACGGGAGCAGGTGGTGGGCCGGACCTCGCTGGAACTGCAGATGTGGAACGGCACGCCGGCGCGTGAAACCATCGTGCAGCGACTGCGTGCCAGCGAACCGGTGCAGGGTTCCGAGGGCGTGGTCAGGCGCGGCGACGGGCAACCGATCGACGTGCTGTTCAGCGCCGAGCGCATCGAGTTCGACGGCCAGAGCGCGTTGCTGCTGATGTTCCGCGACATTTCCGAGCGCAAGCGGCTGGACTCGGCGCTGCGCGCGAGCCAGGCCCGCCTGACGCACCTGCTGTCGAGTGCGCCGACGGTGGTGTACACGGCGCGCGCCGGCGGTGACTTCGGCGCCACCTACTACTCGCCCAACCTGCCCAAGCTGCTGGGCTGGCAGCCGCAGGACTTCGTGGCCGACGGCAGCTTCTGGCTGGACCACGTCCACCCCGACGACCGCGATGCCCTGCTGCAGCAGATGGACGGGCTGGGCAGCCGCGACGACCTGGTGCTGGAGTACCGCTTCCAGCATGCCGACGGCAGCTGGCGCTGGATGCGCGACCAGATCAGCGTCCAGCGCGATGCGCAAGGGGCCCCGATCGAACTGGTGGGCGCCTGGATCGACATCACCGAGCGCCGCGAAGCCGAAGGGCAGGTGCGCCAGCTGGCAGCCGAGCTGGAACAGCGTGTGCAGGAGCGTACGGCGCAGCTCGCGCAGAGCGAGGCGCGCTACCGCACCATCTTCGACACCGTGCCCATCTCGATCGGCGAGGAGGACTGGTCGGCGGTGCAGCGCCTGCTGCGCGACCTGCGCCGCCAGGGCGTCGACGACGGCCCGGGCTACTTCGCGACGCGGCCCGACTTCGTTCAAGCGTGCCTGCGCGCGGTGAAGCTGCGGCGGCTGAACCAGAAGGCACTGGCGCTGCACGAAGCCCGCAGCCAGGACACCGACCTGCCCGACCTGCAGGCCTTCTACCCGAAGCCCGAGGACCTGCCGCAATTCGTCGGCGAGCTCGAGGCGATGTGGGCCGGGCAGCGGCTGTTCACCGCCAAGCGGTCCTTGCCGTCGGTGACGGGCAAGCCACTGAGCCTGATGATGTCGATGTCGCTGCCGGGGCTGGACGACAACGACGGCACGGCGCTGGTGTGCCTGGTGGACATCACCGAAATCGACCGCCTGAATGCCGAGCTCGACCTGAGCGTGGAACGCCTGAGAAAGGTCAACCGGGAGCTGGAGACCTTCACCTACTCCGTTTCCCACGACCTGAAGGCGCCGCTGCGGGGCATCGACGGCTACAGCCGGCTGCTGCTGAGCGACCATGTCGACAGGCTCGACGATGAGGGCCGCCAGTTCCTGCAGCACATCCGCCAGGCCACGCAGCACATGGGCGCGCTGATCGACGACCTGCTGGCCTATTCGCGGCTGGAGCGGCGCGAACTGGCGCTCGCGCCACTGTCCCTGGCCAGCGTGGTGGAGGCGGTGCTGGCTGGATTGAAGCCGGGCCTGGACGCCGCCGGCGTGCAGTTCGAGGTCAAGGTCGAACCGGGGCTGCAGGCGCTCGCCGACACGCAGGGCCTGACGATGGCGCTGCGCAACCTGCTCGACAACGCCGTCAAGTTCAGCCGCGCCAGCGTGCCGCCGCACATCACCGTCGCTGCCACGCGATCGAAGGATGGCGTCGAGCTGTCGGTGCACGACAATGGGGTCGGTTTCGACATGAAGTTCCACGACCGCATCTTCTCGATCTTCCAGCGGCTGCACCGCGCCGAGGACTACCCCGGCACCGGCATCGGACTGGCGATCGTGCGCAAGGCGATGGAACGCATGGGCGGCCATGTCTGGGCCACCAGCCAGCCGGGCGAGGGTGCCACTTTCACGCTCCAGTTGCCGGAGGCCTGACCGTCATGAACGACCGCCCGATCCTGCTCGTCGAGGACAACCCGATGGACGTCGACCTGACGCTGCGTGCCTTCAAGCGCCGCCGCGTCACGAACACCATCCACGTCGCCCGCGACGGCGAAGAGGCGCTGGCCTGGCTGCCGCGCTGGGAAGCGGGCGAACCCTGGCCGGCGGTGATCCTGCTCGACCTCAAGTTGCCCAAGGTGGACGGGCTCGAGGTGCTGCGCCAGCTCAAGCAGCACCCCACGCTGTGCGTCATCCCGGTGGTGGTGCTGACGACGTCGGAAGAAAGCGCCGACGTGCAGGCGGCCTACCACCTGGGGGTCAACTCCTACATCGTCAAACCGGTCGAGTTCGAGAAGTTCATGGACGTCAGCGAAAAGATCGATCTGTACTGGACCGTGGTCAACAAGCGCAGCTACTGAGCCGAGGCTATGCGCATACTCTTCGTCGAGGACAACGCGCGCGACGCCGACCTCGTACACCGCGCACTGATGCGCAGCGAAGCCCCACCCGCGCGACTGGAGCTGGCACCCAACCTGGCCGCGGCACGTGCGGCGCTGGCCGAGCCGCTGCGCTTCGACCTGGTGTTGACCGACCTGAACCTGCCCGACGGCCACGGGCTCGAACTGCTGGCCGAGATCCGCGGCCGCGGCCTGCCGCTGGCGGTGGTGGTGCTGACGGGCCAGGGCGACGAGGATCTGGTGATGACGGCGCTGCGGGCCGGCGCCGACGACTACCTGGCCAAGACCGACACCTTCGCCGAGCGTGTGCCGGCCACCGTGCGTGCCGCGCTGGCCACGCACCGCAACCACAGCGCGCGCCACGCGCTGCCGCTGCGCGTGCTCTACGGCGAGCACAGCGCGCTGGACATCGACCTGACACGACGCCACCTCGAGGCCCATGCACCGCACATCCGCATCGAGTGGGCGCCCGACGCACCGGCCGTGATGCGGCAACTGCCCCGCGGTCGCGGCGAGCCGTCGAACTTCGATGTCCTGCTCATCGACTTCCGCCTGGCCGGCGACACCGGGCTGGACGTGCTGCGGACACTGCGCCAGGAGCGCGAGCTGGACCTGCCGGTGGTGCTGGTCACCGGCCAGGGCAGCGAGGACATCGCCGCACTGGCCATGCGGCTGGGCGCTACCGACTACCTGGTCAAGCGCCTCCACTACCTGCTGGCCCTGCCGGCGGTGCTGGAGAGCGCCTTCCACCGCGTGCAGGCGACGCGCGAACAGGCGGCGCTGCGAGCGCTCAATGCATCGCTGGAACGCAAGGTGGCCGAGCGCACCGCCGAGTTCGAGGCCGCCAAGGACGCGGCCGAGGCCGCCAACCATGCCAAGTCGGCCTTTCTGGCGCGCATGAGCCACGACCTGCGCACGCCGCTCAACGCCGTGCTGGGCTTCTCGCAATTGCTCATGCTGGACCCGACCCTGGCCGAGGCTGCCCAGGCGCGGCGCCAGGTGCAGCTCATCCACGACGCCGGCAGGCACCTGCTGGAGATGATCGACGAGGTGCTCGACCTCGCACGCATCGAATCGGGCGGGCTGCGGCTCAGCCTGGAGCCCGTGGATGCCTGCCAGCTGTTGGCGGAAGCGCTGCGGCTGGTGGAGCCGTTGGCCGCACAACACCGGGTGACCGTCGAGCATCGACCCACGCGCGGCCCCTGCCTGGTGCACGCCGACCGAACGCGGCTGCGGCAGGTGCTGGTCAACCTGTTGACCAACGCCATCAAATACAACCGCGCAGGTGGCGAGGTCGAGGTGGCCATCACGGGCGACGAAACCGGCGCCCAGGTGGCCGTGGCCGATGACGGCCGCGGCATGACGCCGCAGCAGCTGGCGGCGCTGTTCCAGCCCTTCAACCGCGTCGGCGCCGAAGGCAGTGGCATCGAGGGCACGGGCCTCGGGCTCGTCATTGCCAAGCAACTGGTCCAGGCCATGCATGGCAGCCTGGCGGTGAGCAGCACCCCGGGCGCGGGCTCGACCTTCACGCTGTGGCTGCCCGCGGCCGCGCAGCCGCCGCGGCCGTCGGTGCCACCGCAGGCAGCCCTGCTGCGCCTGCTGCCGGCGACCGCGGACGGTGCGCCGCGCCGCGTGCTGTACGTGGAGGACAACCCGGTCAACGCCGAGCTGATGCGCGGCTTGCTGCAGCTGCAACCCACCGTCGAGTTGCAGGTGGCCGAGGACGGTGCGACGGCGCTCGCACTGACCGCCCGCTGGCAGCCCCAGCTGCTGCTGATGGACCTGGACCTGCCTGACATGAGCGGCATCGAGGTGCTGCGCCGTTTGCGTGCCGACCCCGCCACGGCCGCCATCCCCTGCCTGGCGGTCTCTGCCTTCGCCCTAGGGCCCGAGATCCAGCATGCACTCGACCAGGGCTGCGCGGCCTACCTCACCAAGCCGTTCGCTGCAGACGAGTTGCTCACGCTCATCGAGCGCCACACCGGCTGATCGGCGGACGCCGGCTGCGGCCGCGACGCCGGCTTGGGCAGTTGCAGGGTGCCTGCGCGCAAGCCGCCCAGGCGTTGCCCTTGGGGGCAGCATGTCGGCGTCGCACAAGGATGGGCTGGCTGCAAGGTGTCCCATGGCGCCGCGGCCCGCTGTGTGCCGATGCCGAACCGGCCAGAGCCAAACAGCGGAGATTCGAACACCCAACCCAAAGCCGAAACGGCGTGCGACCTGCGTCCTGGGTGCCGATTTGCAGCCTCGGCTGCGGGGCCTACGCCCGGGTGATCCAGTGCAGTTCGAGATGACGGTCTGCCCTACGGGCTTGAAGACGCCGAAGCTTGTGTGCTCTTTTTTGCTTCAGGGTACTTTCGAAGTTGTCCGGCGTGGGAGGGGCTCAATCCCGAAGGAACGACAGCAAGGCAGCGTTGAACGCAGGCGCGTGCGACACGTTCAACCCATGGGGCGCGCCGTTCACGCTGACCAACTTGCTGTGGGGCACTGCACGGTGCGTGCGCTGCCCCGAGCCTTCAAGCGGCACGATGGCGTCGGAACCGCCGTGGATCACCAGCACGGGCACCGTCAGCTTCTTCAGGTCTTCGCGAAAGTCGGTGGTGGCGAAGGACTCCATGCAGGCCAACGCCGCATGCTGCGCCGACTGTTCGCACAGGACGATCGCCTCGCGACGCTGAGACTCGGTGACCTGCAACACACCGTCGGCTGAGAAGAAGGCCGTCGCGAACTGATCAAAGTAGGCACTGCGGTCCCGCTCGAACGCCGCCGACTTCTCTTTCGCCTTCTCGGGCGTGAGCGGGCCGTCGGGGTTGTCGGCGGTCTTCATCAGGTACGGCGGCACGGCCGAGGCGAACACCACGCTGTGCAGTCGCGACTCGCCATGCCGCGCAACGTAGCGCGCCACTTCGCCGCCGCCCATCGAGAAGCCCACCAGGGTCACATCCTGCAGATTGCACTGGTCCATCACGCGCTGCAGATCGTCTGCCAGCGTGTCGTAGCTGTATCCCGATTCCGGCTTGTCGGAACGGCCAAAGCCACGACGGTCATAGGCCACGACACGGTAGCCGGCTTCACGCAGCACCGAGACCTGAGGTTCCCAGGCCTGGGCCGACAGGGGCCAGCCGTGGATCAGCACCACAGGTCGACCGCTGCCGCCGCTGTCCTCGACGTGCAGGCGTACGGTGTCTGCGAGCACCGCGTCGGCCGTGCTCGACTGTTCCAGGTCCGCAGTGGCTCCGGCAGCAGCCCCGCCCAGAGCGCCTGCCGCGGCGCCCAGCGTGGCGCCCACCAGCACCCCCACCGGACCTGCCACCGCGACGCCGATGGCGGCGCCTGTGGCCATGCCGGCCACCATGCCGCCACCCGTCATCACCGACCTGGCCTCGCGCTCGGCCTCCTCGGGCGCCAGGGCTACTTGCGCCCCGGCGTTCGGGTCCTGCGACGGAATGCCGTGCCCAGGCCGAGCCTGCTCGGCAAGGTCTGGATCAGCAGGTGCCGCGTGCGGCGGCTGCAGAGTGGTTTCGTTCATGGGGTATTCCTCCGGAAGTTGACCTCGAAGCGAGCACGAGAGTCGATGAGTGGCAAAAGCTCTTGTACGGCCTGCCCTGAATGCGTCCTGTCCGCCTGCAGGCCGAGACGACGTAGGACATTGGCGTCGATCGACGGCACCCGAGCCAGCAGCCGGACCACGCGTCTCATCCCGGCATCGACATGCGACGCATGTCCACCCATGCGTCGTACTCGGCCTCGCTGACACCGCCGGCTTCGAGCGCCGCCTGCCTCAGGGCCATGCCATGGGCATGCGCATGGTGGGCGACCCGGCTGGCCCGGTCGTACCCGATGTGCGGCACCAGCGCGGTCACGCCCATCAGCGAGTTCGCGATCATGGATTCGGCACGCCGGGCATCCACCTCGATGCCCTCGATGCAATGGGCCCGGAAGCTCTCCATGGCGTCCGCCAGCAGGCGCAGGCTGGCCTGCAGGTTCAACGCGATCAGCGGCTTGTAGACGTTCAGTTCGAACTGCCCCTGGCTCGCGGCGATGCCGATTGCCACGTCGTGGCCCATCACCTGGGCGCAGACCATCGTGAGCGCCTCCACCTGCGTCGGGTTGACCTTGCCCGGCATCATCGAACTGCCCGGCTCGTTGGCCGGCAGCTTCAACTCGCCCAGCCCGGCACGCGGCCCGCTGCCCATGAGGCGGATGTCGTTGGCGATCTTGTTGAGCGACACCGCGAGCGTCCTGAGCGAACCGTGCAGACCCACCAGGGCCTCGTGCCCGGCCATCGCGGCGAACAAGTTGGGGGCCACTGCAAAGGGCGCGTTCAACCGGCGGGCCAGCACCGCAGCAACACGGGCGCCGAATTCGGCGTGTGTGTTGAGTCCTGTGCCGACGGCCGTGCCGCCAATGGCCAGCGCATGCACATCGGACAGCGCCCGTTGGATGGCGGCTTCGGCGAGTGCAAGCTGGGCGTCGTAACCGCCGAATTCCTGACCGAAGGTGACCGGCGCGGCGTCCTGCAGGTGGGTGCGGCCGACCTTGAGCAGGCCGCTGAAGGCTTCGGCCTTTGCGCGCAGCGCGGCACGCAAGCTTGCCAGCGATGCCAGCAGCGGCCGCGCACGCAACACCGCGGCAATGTGCATGGACGTCGGGAACACGTCGTTCGACGACTGCCCCAGGTTCACGTCGTCATTCGGGTGTACACGGCGCTGCGCGCCAAGCCCGCCGCTGATTGCGCTGGACGCGAGACGGGCAATGACCTCGTTGACGTTCATGTTGCTCTGCGTGCCGGAGCCGGTCTGCCAGACCGACAACGGGAACTGCGCGTCCAACTCGCCGGCGGCAATGCGCGTCGCGGCGGCGGCGATTGCCGTGGCCCGGTCGGGCTCCAGCAGGCCGAGATCGCCGTTCACCTCCGCTGCGGCGCGCTTGACCTGTGCCAGCGCATGCACGATGTCCAAAGGCATGCGCTGCTCCCCGATGGCGAAGTAGCGAAGGCTTCGAGCGGTCTGTGCACCCCACAGGGCATCGCCCGGCACCTCGATGGGCCCGAAGCTGTCGGTCTCCGTGCGGGGTTGGAGCGACGCCCGCCCGCCTTCGACTGGGGGCTGTGCGTTCACGGCTCGAGCGCCGCTTCAAGCTGCGCCTTGTTCATCGTGGAGCGTCCCTTCGAACCGCACTGTCGGGCCTCGTTGCGAAGTTGCAGCAAGGTTCGTTGTTGACGACGTGTGCAACGATCTCCTCGGCCAGGGGCTGGGGCTTGTCCTGATCGAGCAGGCTGTCCTTGATGTGCACGTACTGGCGATCGCGCTTCGCACTCCAGCTCTTCTGTGGCATGACGATGCCTCCGGTTCTCGAACCGAACAGGCCGTAAGTCCTGTTGGCGGGCCACTGAATGTCTGCTGCAAGGTGCGGCCTTGTCTGTTCTGCACCGTACGGTTGCGCCGGTCAGATCACGTCAAGCTGCAGGTCTGTGCAGATGCTCGGTAGCACGAGCGCAGCCGTGCGTGGCTCGAGCTCTGGCGCAGCGAAGCCGGGCTCGATGGCTTCTCCGCCTTCGATCTGATGGCGGCCACCTGCGTGCGCATCCCGGCGCCCTTTCGCTTGCGCGCGCGTGACGGCATGGGCCGGAGAAGACGCGCTGCTGCCCTGGTTCGGTGGCAGTTTCGGGAGAGTCCGGATGGATGAGGTGCTTGCGCTTCTGCCATGGCCCTTGAACATCAGGGCCGCGAGGAAGAACAGCGCGGCGGTCGTGCGCTGAGCGGCGCCCCTCAGCGCGTCGGCGTCACCCGCCAGACGGTGTTGGACAGGTCATCGGCCACGATCAGTGCGCCCTTGGGGTCCAGGGTCACGCCGACCGGGCGGCCCATGGTCTTGCCGTCGACCTGGAACCCACTGACGAAGTCGACCGGCGGTCCGCTCGGGCGCCCGTTGGCGAAGGGCACGAAGATCACCTTGTAGCCGACAGGCGCGTCCCGGTTCCAACTGCCGTGCAAACCGATGAAGGCGCCTTCGGCAAACGGGGCCACGAGCCCCGGCTGCACAAAGGCCAGTCCCAGAGGTGCAGAGTGCGACGGCAGGGCGAAGTCCGGACGCACCGTGGCCTGGACCTGTCTGTCGTTCTGGGGCTGCGCGCGGCGATCGACGTTGGGGCCCCAGTATGCGTAGGGCCAGCCGTAGAACGCACCTTCTTTCACGGAGGTGAGGTAGTCCGGCACGAGGTCGGGGCCCAGTTCGTCGCGCTCGTTCACCACCGCCCAGAGTTGCCGGCTTGCGGGCTCGAAGGCCAGTGCCGTGGGATTGCGCAGACCGGTCGCGAACGTGCGCGTGGCGCCACTGCCGGCGTCGACCTGCCAGACCATCGCGCGGTTCTCCTCCACCGCCAGGCCGCGCTCGCCGATGTTGCTGTTGGAGCCGATGCCGACGTAGAGAAAGCGGCCGTCGGCATCGGCCGCGAGGGACTTCGTCCAGTGGTGGTTGATCGCCGAAGGCAACTTGGCCACCGTCACAGGCGCGGCAGTGGCCTGTGTCTGCCCGACGACGTACTCGAACCGTACGAGTGCGTCCTGGTTGGCGACATACAGGCTGCTTCCAACCAGCGCCAAGCCGTAGGGCGCATTGAGGTTCTCCGCGTAGACCCAGCGGCCTTCGTAGATGCCATCGCCATCGGCATCTCGCAGCAAGGTCAGTTGGTTGCCGCCTTTGACGGACGTGGTGCCCTTGGACTTGAAGAAACCGGCGATGGTGTCCTTGGGCCTCAGGACGGGGGCGCCCCCGCCCTTGCCCTCGGCCACCAGGATGTCGCCATTGGGCAGCACCAGCGTCTGCCGCGGGACTTTCAGGTCGGTGGCGATGGCCTTGATCGTCCAGCCTTGCGGCACCGCGGGACGGCGGTCGCCCCAGCCTGCCGGTTCTGCGATGCGCATGCTCGGCAGCAGACCCCGCTGCGGTGGCGGCAGGTCCGGGCTGCCGTGTTGCACGCCGCTCGGTTCGACCGCTGCGACGGCAAAGGTCAGTGTGGTGCCAAGCATCACGACTGCCGCGTGGGCCGCCGCGATGCGCAGGCGCTGGGTCGTCATGCCCTCCTCCGTAAAGCGCTTGCGAGCCCGACCGCGCTGGCCGTCGCGGCGAGCACCACCACCACGGCCGACAGGATCAGTCCGGTCGGCATCGCTGCCCAGCCGTCCTTGCCGTGGACCAGTGCATTGATGAGGCCGACGACGAAGGTGGCCAGCAGCAAGGTCAGATAGATAAGACCTCGGCGATGACGCATAGCGGGCGAACGCAGCAGATCCGCTGTACCCCACAGCAGCGCCGGGCCCGCGATCAGCAAGCCTCCCGCGATCAACCAGGCGGCGAAGTTGACCCACTGGATCTGGTGGCTGGTAGCGTAGGCCCAGTCGCTGAGCAGTGCGCCCAGAAACAGCGGCACGGAGGTCAAGGCAAAGACGGCGTGCATGGTGAGGGCCACGATCGCCCACGACAGGGCCGGCGTCTGTTCACCACCGAACAGTGCGCGATGTCTCTCCGTGTTGTGATGCCGATGGGAATCGCCGCCTCGGACTGGGCTTGCGCCCAAAGCGGAGGACCACAGCATGGACGAACCAAGGACTTGGACCCCCTACTGCGGGGAGGCCCCTGGCCCCGAGATCTGGCTGAGCCGCTGGAGTCTCGACCCGGTGCTCGGCACGGTCCTGCTGCTGGCTGCGCTGGCGCTGTGGCGAGTGTCGGTGGGTCGGGGCGTCACGCCCAGGCGGCTCCTGAGCCTGCGCAGCGCGTGGGCCCTGACGGTCGTGCTCTACGTGTCGCCGCTGTGTGCCTTGAGCTCGGCCTTCTTCACCGTCCGGGTGATCCATCACATCGCGCTGGTGCTGGTGATGGCGCCGTTGCTCGCGTTCGGCTTGGAACCTTGGCTGCGTCGATGGCCGACTTCGCTCTGG
>LNFM01007198.1_pt1 | contig 17607 bp, 13 predicted proteins | sample 596031 | NCBI WGS metagenome assembly LNFM01 (sample SAMN04254537, study PRJNA301005) | activated carbon metagenome | isolation source: dual media filters at the Ann Arbor, Michigan drinking water treatment plant | place: USA: Ann Arbor | reverse complement strand
ATGAACGCAGCAGAGCACCCCGGCGGCCTGCTCCTGCGCCACTTCAGGCACGCAGACGGCAACGAAGACCCGAACGTCCGCAACGGGCCGCAAGTCGCCGCCCACCTGCGCGTTGCTGCAGGTCTGCTCTGTCAGTCGGCGTAGGCGCTCATCGGCACGCAGCTGCAGAACAGGTTGCGGTCGCCGTAGACGTTGTCGACGCGCCCCACCGGCGACCAGTATTTCTGCTGGCGCAGCCCTGGCAGCGGGTAGGCGGCTTCTTCGCGTGAGTAAGCGTGCTTCCAGTCGGCCACGAGCAGCGCGGCCGCCGTGTGCGGCGCGTTTTTCAGCGGGTTGTCGTCCTGCGGCCATTCACCGCGTTCGACCCGCGCGATCTCGCCGCGGATGGCGATCATCGCGTCGACGAAGCGGTCGAGCTCGGCGAGCGGCTCGCTCTCGGTGGGCTCGATCATCAGCGTGCCGGCTACCGGGAAACTCAGCGTGGGCGCGTGGAAGCCGTAGTCGATGAGGCGCTTGGCCACGTCCTCGGCGCCGACACCGGTGCTCTTGGCCAGGCCGCGGATGTCGAGGATGCATTCGTGCGCCACGCCGCCGCCCTTGAGCGTGGCATCGCCACCCGAGTACAGCACCGGGTAGTGTTCGGCCAGACGCGCGGCGATGTAGTTGGCGCTGAGGATGGCCACCTCGGTGGCGTCACGCAGGCCCTCGGCACCCATCATGCGGCAGTACATCCAGCTGATGGGCAAAACTGCCGCGTTGCCCAGCGGCGCGGCGCTCACGGCACCCACGCTGTGCGCGCTGCCGATACCCGCCGTGCGGTGTGCGGGCAGGAAGGGCACCAGGTCGGCCACCACCGCCACCGGGCCCACGCCGGGGCCGCCGCCACCGTGCGGGATGCAGAAGGTCTTGTGCAGGTTGAGGTGGCTCACGTCGCCGCCGAACTCGCCCGGCGCCGCCACGCCCACCAGCGCGTTCATGTTCGCGCCATCCACGTACACGCGCCCGCCATGCTGGTGCACCAGCGCGCAGAGTTCCTTCACGCGCACCTCGAAGACGCCGTGCGTGCTGGGGTAGGTGATCATCACCGCAGCCAGGTTGGCGCCGTGCTGTTCGCACCGGGCCTTCAGGTCGTCCATGTCGACGTTGCCCATCGCGTCGCACTTCGTGACGACCACCGTCATGCCCACCATCTGCGCGCTGGCCGGGTTGGTGCCGTGTGCACTCTCCGGGATCAGGCAGATGTTGCGGTGGCCTTCGCCGCGGCTCTCGTGGAAGGCCTTGATGACCAGCAGCCCGGCGTATTCACCTTGCGAGCCTGCATTGGGCTGCAGGCTCACGCCGGCGTAACCCGTGGCCTGCGCCAGCCAGGCGCAGAGCTGGTCGTTCATGGCCCAGTAGCCGGCCAGCTGGTCGCGCGGCGCAAACGGGTGCACCTGCGCAAATTCGGGCCAGGTGATGGGGATCATCTCGCTGGTGGCGTTGAGCTTCATCGTGCAGCTGCCCAGCGGGATCATGCTGCGGTCGAGCGCCAGGTCCTTGTCGCTCAGGCTGCGGATGTAGCGCAGCATCTGCGTTTCGCTGTGGTGGGTGTTGAACACCGGGTGCGTGAGGTAGGGGCTGCTGCGGCGCAGCGCCGGCGGGATCAGCGGCTCGATGCCCTTCTCGTGGGCGGTGATGTCGGGCGGCAGCTGACCCGATTCGGTGAACCAGCTCCACAGCGCGACGAGGTCGTCGCGCGTGGTGGTTTCGTCCAGCGTGATGCCCAGGTGCAGGTCCGACGAGCGGCGCAGGTTGGCGCCGCCGGCCAGCGCGCGCTTCAGGATGGTGTCGGTGCGTGCGCCGGTCTCGACGGTGACCGTGTCGAAGGCCTGCGTCGTGAACAGCTTGTAGCCCAGGCCCTGCAGCCCCTGCGCCAGGATGGCGGCGTAGCTGGCCACGCGCTGCGCGATGCGCTTCAGCCCCGCGGGGCCGTGGTAGACGGCGTACATGCTGGCCATCACGGCCAGCAGCACCTGCGCGGTGCAGATGTTGCTCGTCGCCTTCTCGCGGCGGATGTGCTGTTCACGCGTCTGCAGCGCCAGCCGGTAGGCAGGCTGGCCGTGCGTGTCGACGCTGACGCCCACCAGCCGGCCGGGCATGCTGCGCTTCCACTCGTCGCGGCAGGCCAGGTAGGCGGCGTGCGGGCCACCGCCGCCCATGGGCACGCCGAAACGCTGCGTGTTGCCGACCACGATGTCGGCGTCGAACTCGCCCGGGGGCACCAGGAGCGTGAGCGCCAGCAGGTCGGCCGCGACGATGACCGCGGCCTGCTTCGCGTGCGCCTGCGCTACCAGCGGCCGCAGGTCATGGATCTGCCCGGTGGTGCCCGGGTACTGCGCGATGACGGCGAAGCAGTCGTGCGCGGCCATCAGCGTGGTGGGGTCGCCCACCAGCAGCTTCAGGCCCAGCGGCGCGGCGCGGGTATGCAGCACCTCGATGGTCTGCGGGTGGCAGTCGCCGGCGACGATGACGGTGTCGGACTTCGACTTCACGCTGCGCTTGGCCAGCGTCATCGCCTCGGCCGCTGCGGTGGCCTCGTCCAGCATCGACGCGTTGGCCATCGCCATGCCGGTGAGCTCGCAGACCATGGTCTGGAAGTTCACCAGCGCTTCCATGCGGCCCTGGCTGATCTCGGCCTGGTAGGGCGTGTAGGCCGTGTACCAGGCCGGGTTCTCGAGGATGTTGCGCAGGATGACGCCCGGCGTGTGCGTGCCGTGGTAACCCTGCCCGATGTAGCTCTTCAGCACCCGGTTCTGCGCCGCCACGGCCTTCAGCTCGGCCAGCGCCTGCGCTTCGCTCAGCGGCGCCGGCAGGTCCATCGGCTGGCTGCGTGCGATGGCGCGCGGGACGATGGCGTCGATGAGCGCGCGCCGGCTGGCCGCGCCGATGACGCTGAGCATCAGCGCCTCGTCCTCGGCATAGGGGCCGATGTGGCGGGCAGCGAACTCGGTGGCGTTCTCGAGTTCACCGAGAGGCTTCAGGGCAGACATCAGCATGGCGGGGTTCCGGGCGGGGCAGGGCGGGCGGGGCAGGGCAGGGGGTCGGGGCTCAGAGCGTCTTCAGCAAGGCGTCGTAGCCCGGCGGGTCCATCAACTGCTCGAACTCGGCCATGTTGGTGACGTGCACCTTGAAGAACCAGCCGTTGCCCAGCGGGTCGGTGTTGGCCAGCGAGGGGTCGTCCTTCAGCGCCGTGTTGACTTCCACCACTTCGCCGCTGACCGGCATGTAGAGGTCGGCCGCGGCCTTCACGCTCTCGACGACGCCGGCGACCTCGCCCTTCTTGTAGCTGCGGCCGACTTCGGGCAGGTCGACGAAGACCACGTCGCCCAGCGCGTCCTGCGCGTGGTGGGTGATGCCGACGACGGCGGCTTCGTGGTCTTCGATGTTGATCCACTCGTGGTCGGGGGTGAACATGGTCGTCATGGGTGTGCTCCTGTGGGGGATCGGTGGGGTGTTGGTTCAGCGCTTGTAGCGGTGCGGTGCAAAGGGCATGGGCGTCACGCGCATCGGCAGACGCTTGCCGCGCACCTCGGCGTAGACCTCGTGGTGCTGCGCCGCGTGGTCGACGGGCAGGTAGGCCATCGCGATGGGCTGGTTGACGGTGGGGGCCAGCGTGCCGCTGGTCACCACGCCCAGCTTGTGGCCGTGGGCGTCGAAGAGCACGGTGCCTTCGCGCACCGGCACCCGTTCCAGGCCGACCAGGCCGACACGCTTGCTCGGCGCCGCGCCGGCCAGGTGGCTTTCGATGGCTGCCGCACCCGGGTAGCCGCCGGCGCGTGCACCGCCGGGGCGTCGCACCTTCTGGATGGCCCAGCCGAGGCCGGCCTCCACCGGGCTGGTGGTCTCGTCGATGTCATGGCCGTAGAGGCACAGGCCGGCTTCGAGGCGCAGCGTGTCGCGTGCACCCAGGCCGGCGGGCTTGACTTCGGGCTGGGCCAGCAGGGCTTCGGCCAGCGTGATGGCATGTTCGGCCGGCACGCTGATCTCGTAGCCGTCCTCGCCGGTGTAGCCCGAGCGCGTGACGAAGCAGTTGATGCCGGCCAGGTCGAGAACGCCGCCGCTCATGAAGACGATCGCGGCCACGGCCGGGTTCAGCCGCGCCAGCGCGTCCACCGCCTTCGGGCCCTGCAGCGCCAGCAGCGCGCGCTCGGGCATCGGCACCACCGTGCAGCGGTGGCCGATGTGGGTCTGCAGGTGCCGGAGGTCGGCATCCTTGCAGCCGGCGTTGACGACGAGGAAAAGGTCGCCGAAGGCCGGCTGCGCCACCGCGTCGGGGCGCACGATCATCAGGTCGTCGAGCAGGCCGCCGCTGGCGTTGGTGAAGAAGGCGTAGCGCTGCCTGCCGACGCCCAGGTCGACCACGTCCACCGGTACCAGCGTCTCGAGCGCCGCCGCGGCGTCGGCACCGACCAGCCGCAGCTGCCCCATGTGCGAGACGTCGAAAAGCGCCGCGGCCTCGCGGCAGTGCTTGTGCTCGGCGATCACGCCGGCCGGGTACTGCACCGGCATCGCATAACCGGCGAAGGGCACCAGACGCGCGCCCAGGCGCAGGTGCAGGGCGTGCAACGGCGTGTGCAGCAGCGGGGAGGCGTCGGCGGAGGGGGCGGAAGACATGGCGCAGACCTTTCGAGGGCGTCGATGCAGGCACCGCCATGGGCGGTGTGCAGGGCCCTCGCTGTCCGCTTTACCTGAGAGATTCAGCGCTGCCCCGTCGTGTGCCCGTGCACATCGATCGGCAGGCCTTGCCCCTTCGGTGGGCCGCCTCGTGTACCCGGCGGCCTCTCTCCAGTGAGGTGAGGAAGTCAGTCCTTTTGCCTGAGCGTTCGAGGTGGCGTCCTGCCCGTCCTCTGCGCCTTCGGCGGCCTCTGCTCGAGGCTCTCTCCTGACGGCCGGCAGTGTAGCAGCGGGCCTGCGCGGCGCCGCCTCAGAACAGCTTGCCGACGTTGAGCAGCGTCAAGACCCCGAGCGCCGCGAAGATGGCCGCGGCGATGCCGTGCACGAGCTTCATCGACACCTTCTTCGCGATGGCGTCCCCCAGGAACACGGCGGGCACGTTGCTGATCATCATGCCCAGCGTGGTGCCGGCCACCACGGCCACCAGATCGGGGTAGCGCGCGGCCAGCGCCACGGTGGCGATCTGCGTCTTGTCGCCCATCTCGGCGAGGAAAAAGGCCACCACCGTGGTGCCGAAGACACCGAAGCGGCCGGCCGTGTGCACGTCGCCTTCGTCGATCTCGTCGGGCACCATCATCCAAGCCGCCATGGCCAGGAAGGACAGGCCGATGACCCAGCGCAGCACGTCGGGGCCCAGCGCGCTGGCGACCCAGCCGCCCAAGGCGCCGGCCGCGGCGTGGTTGGCCAGCGTGGCCACCAGGATGCCGGCGATGATGGGCCAGGGCCGGCGGAAGCGCGCGGCCAGCAGCATGGCCAGCAGCTGCGTCTTGTCGCCCATTTCGCCGAGCGCGACGACACCGGTGGAGACGAAGAAGGCTTCCATGCTGAGGGTTCCAGGGGGGCCGGCAGAGGACGACGGACTGCGCTGCCGCCCCGGCCCGTCCGGGAGGCGGTGCAGGCTAAGGTCTGGCCAGGCTTGGAAGCTGCTCGCACCATGGCCTTGAGGGCCAAGTGTGTTGACGCGAGCCCCTGCCGTGGGCAGGGCGGCTACTCCCCAATGACGAGAGCGCACCGAATTCTAATGAGGTGCGCCTCCGATACCCGATGCCGACTGGTGCGCGCTGCGCGTGGCGCGTAGGCACGTGGCGCCGGGCCGTTATGTTCGGTAGCAGACCGACCGACAGGCGACGGTGTGAAAGGCTCGCTCATGCAAGCCTTTGCTGCCCTGTTGCGCAGCACCCCCGCACCATGATCCTGCAAGCCGCCGCTGACCTGACCCCGCCCTGGGGCACCGGCGCTTACAGCACCAGACGTCACGGCACGACGCTCGCCACCTGCGACAGCGAACCGGTGCAGACGCCGGGCTGCATCCAGGCCCACGGCGCCTTGCTGGTGCTGCGCCTGGGCGACCTGCGCATCCTGCAGGCCAGCGAGAACACCTTGCAGCACCTCGGTGAGGCGGCGGCAGACTTGCTGGGGCGACCGGTGGGGCATGTGATCGGCGCCAGGGGTGTCGCGCGCCTGCACGAGATGCTGGAGCGCGACGTGCTGGACCGCGGGGCCACCTACGCCTTCACCCTGCCGGCCCGGGCCGGCGCCTTGCCGCTCGATGTCTGCCTGCACACCAGCGGCGGCGTCGCGGTGCTGGAGTTCGAGGCCACCGGGCGCGCCGGTCAGCATAGCGAGGGCGACTTCTTCGGGCTGGTGAAGTCGGCAGTCGGCCGCCTGCAGGCCACCGCCAGCGTGAGCGCCTTCTGCCAGCACGTGACCGAGGAAGTGCGCGCCATCACCGGGCTGGACCGCGTGATGGTGTACCGCTTCCATGCCGACCTCCATGGCGAGGTCATCGCCGAAAGCAAGCGCGACACCCTGGCGCCCTGGCTCGGGCTGCACTACCCGGCAGACGACATCCCGCTGCCGGCGCGCGAGATCTTCAAGCGGGTCTGGATCCGCCCGCTGCCCGATGCCGCCGGGGCACTGATCGAGATGCTGCCGCTGACCAACCCCGACAGCGGCCACGCACTCGACATGACGCACTGCGCGCTGCGCGGCGCATCGGTGATGTACACCGAATACCTGGCCAACATGGGCGTGGCCGCATCGCTGACCATGCCCATCCGGCGCGACGGTGAGCTCTGGGGCCTGATCGCCTGCCACCACTACACCGCCACCCAGTTCCCGTACCAGGTGCGCGCGGCCTGTGAGCTGCTGGCCCAGGTGGCTTCGCTGCAGCTGAAGTCGGCCGAACACGCCGAGCAACTGGCCTACCGGCTGAAGATGGACGACGTGCACCAGCAGCTGATGGCACGTTCGGCGCGCGAGGGCGATCTGCTGGCCCTCACCGCGCACCAGCCCTCGCTGCTCGATGCCATCGATGCCGGCGGCGCGGCGCTGTTCCACCTGGACCGCTGGTGGTGCGTGGGCAACGTGCCCGAGGTGGCGCAGCTCGACGCGATGGCGGCCTGGTTGTACGGGCAGCCCGAACTCGAATCGGTGACACGGCCGGTCTACGCCACGGACGCGCTGGCGCGAGTGTGCCCAGCCGCCGCAGGGCTGCAGGACATCGCCAGCGGCGTGCTCGCCGTGGCGCTTTCGCGCAAGCGGCGCGGGCTGATGGTCTGGTTCCGGCCCCAGACGGTGCAGACCGTGAAGTGGGCCGGCAACCCCCACGACGAACCGCCCGTGCCCGGCCCGCAGGGCCGGCGCCTGAGCCCGCGTGCCTCGTTCGAACTGTTCGTCGAATCGGTTCGCGGGCGGTCCCTGCCCTGGTCGGACATCGAGGTCGACGCGGCGCTGCGGCTGCGCCTGCTGGTGCTGGAACTGGTGATCACCCGCGCCGAGCGCCTGGCCGACCTGAACGCCGACCTGACGCGCAGCAACGAAGAGCTGGATGCGTTTGCCTACGTCGCCTCGCACGATCTGAAGGAGCCGCTGCGCGGCATCCACCGCTACGCTCACCAGTTGCTGGAAAGCGCCGGCGCGATCGACGCCGAGAACCGCCTGCGCGTCGAGAACCTGATGCGGCTGACGGTGCGCATGGACAGCCTGCTCGACTCGCTGCTGCACTTCTCGCGCGTCGGCCGCATGGAACTGGAACTCGAGGACACCGACCTCAACGCGGTGCTCGAGGAAGCGCTGGAGATGATCGGCGCGCGCCGGCTCGAGAGCCGCTGCCGCATCGACATCCCGCGCCCGCTGCCCCGCGTGCAGTGCGACCCGGTGCGTGTGCGCGAGATCTACAGCAACCTGCTGACCAATGCGCTGAAGTACAAGCGCCACGCCGATGCCCGCATCGAGGTGGGCCACTTCGCCGCCGATGAAGCGGCCGAGCGCCCCAACGCCCCCGCCGAGACCGCCGGGCAGCCCGTCTTCTACGTCCGGGACGACGGCATCGGCATCGACCGCCGCCACCACGAGCAGGTGTTCCGCATGTTCAAGCGCCTGCACGGGCGCGACGACTACGGCGGTGGCGTCGGCGCCGGCCTGACCATCGTGCAGAAGCTGGTGCAGCGCCACGGCGGGCGCGTCTGGCTCGACTCGACTCTGGGCGTCGGCACCACCTTCTACTTCACCCTGCCCGGCTTGCCGGCAGCGGCCTAGCGCCATGCGCATGCGGCACATCCTGGTGGTCGAGGATTCCGACGAGGACTTCGAGACCGTGCTGGACGCGGCCCGGCGCGGCGCTGTCGTCCATCCGATCGTGCGCGCCACCTCGGGCGAGGAGTGCCTGCGCCTGCTGCACGGCGACGGGCGGCGCCGCGATGCGCTGCCCATGCTGGTGCTGCTGGACCTGAACACGCCCGGCGACGACGGGCGCGAGGCGCTGCGCGAGATCCGCAACGACGCCGGCCTCGACGCGCTGCCGCTGGTGGTGCTGAGCGCCTCGGCCAACCCGCGCGACCTGGACTTCTGCTACGCCCACGGTGCCAACGCCTACCACGTCAAGCCGGTGGACCATGCGGCGCACCTGAAGGTGCTGCAGCAGATCTTCGCCTACTGGCTGGGCAGCGTCGTGCTGCCCGCCTGAACACCGCGAGACCCGATGGCAAGACCCTGCTGGCACATCCTGCTGATCGAAGACAGCGAAGACGACCGCGCCGACCTGCGCCAGATGCTGCTGCGCGGCAGCAACCGCCGCTACCGCTTCAGCGAGGCGGCGCTGGGCGCGGCAGGCGTGCGCCAGGTGCTCGAAGCCGAGCACGGGCCCGTCGACTGCGTGCTGCTGGACTACGCGCTGCCCGACATGGACGCACCCGAGGTGCTGGCCGCTCTGTGCCGCGGCGCTGACATGCCGCCCTGCCCGGTGGTGGTGATCACGGGCACGGCGAGCGAAGACGGGCTCAGGCTGCTGAGCGCCGGTGCGCAGGACTACATCGGCAAGCGCTGGACCAGCCCCGACAGCCTGACGCGCGCGGTCGAGAACGCCATCGCACGTTTCGCGTTGCTGGCCGAGCACCAGCGCGCCGAAGCGGCCCTGCGCACGTCCGAAGAACGCTACCGGGCGCTGTTCAACTCCATCGACGCGGGCTATGCCGTGATGGAGATGTTGTTCGACGACCAGGGCGCCGCGATCGATGCGCGCTACCTGCAGGTCAACGAGGCGTTCTCGCAGCAGAGCGGTATGGGCGATGTCGAAGGCCGGACCGTGCGCAGCCTCATACCCGACATCGAGCGGCAGTGGTTCGAGAGCTACGGTAGCGTGGCGCTGACGGGCATGCCGGTACGCTTCCAGCGGCACGCCGAGGGGCTGCAACGCTGGTTCGACGTCTACGCCTTCCGCCTGGGTGCACCGCAGGCGCGCCAGGTGGCGGCGCTGTTCTACGACATCACCGAGCGCATGCAGGTCGAGCAGGCGCTCATCGCCGCCAAGGCCGAGGCCGAGACGGCGAACCGGGCGAAGTCGGACTTCCTGCTGAGCATGAGCCATGAACTGCGATCGCCCTTGAGCACGATGCTCGGCTACGCACAACTGATCGAGGCCGGCACACCCGCACCCACGCCGGTGCAGCAGGACAGCGTGCAGCAGATCCTGCACGCCGGCTGGTACCTGCTGGGCCTGATCAACGAGATCCTGGACCTGACGGTCATCGAGTCGGGCAAGCTGGTGCTGTCGTCCGAGGTGATGGCGCTGAACGAGGTGCTGGACGACTGCCGGGGCATGATCGAACCGCAGGCAAAGGCTGCCGGGATCGAACTGGGCTTTCCCGGCCTCGCGCCAGCCTGCCGGGTGCGGGCCGACGCCCTGCGGACCAAGCAGGTGCTGCTGAACCTGCTGAGCAACGCCATCAAGTACAACCGCAGCGGCGGGCGCGTCGACGTGCGTTGCGCCGCAGCACCCGGCCAGCGTGTGCGCGTGACTGTCGAGGACACGGGCCCGGGCCTGGCTGCGGCGCAGTTGGCGCACCTCTTCGAGCCCTTCAACCGGCTCGGCCAGGAGTCGGGCGGCGCGCCGGGCACCGGCATCGGCCTGGTCATCAGCAAACGGCTCGTCGAGATGATGGGCGGCAGCATCGGCGTCGAGAGCACGGTGGGCGTGGGCAGTTGCTTCTGGTTCGAACTCGAAGCGGCACCGGCAGTGGTCAGCAGAGACCTGCCGGTGCACACCGTGCTGTGCATCGAGAGCGACGCCCAGCGGCTGCAACAGGTCGAAGAACTGGTCGCCCGTTCCCCCGGCGTGGGCCTGCTGCGCGCGCGCAACCTGCGCAGCGCCCTCGAGATCGCCCGATCGGCACGGCCGCATCTCATCCTGCTGGGCACCAGTCTGCCGGACGCGGGTGCCCTGCAGTTGCTGCGGCTGCTGGAGAAGGACCCGTCCACGGCGTCCATCCCGGTCATCAACATGGGCGCCGGCCCCGAACTCGACACCTTCGACGACGACCCGGCGTCGGGCTTCCTCGACCACCTCACCCCCCCGGTACTGAGTGAAGCGTTCGCGCTTGCGCTCGGCCTGGCCTTTCAACCCACGCCCGCGGACGGCCAACGCGCCACCGCACCGGAGACGCCATGATGCTGACCGACGCCGACCTCCTCAACGCCAGGCTCCTGATCGTCGACGACCAGCTGGCGCACGTGAAGTTGCTCGAACGTGTGCTGCGCGATGCCGGCTACGTCAACGTGGACACCACGATCGACCCGCTGCAGGTGTGCATGCTGCACCGCGAGAACCCGTACGACCTGATCCTGCTCGACCTGCAGATGCCCGAGCTGGACGGCTTCGGCGTGATGGAGGCGCTGAAGGCCGACACGGGGGCGGCCGTGCTGCCGGTGATCGCACTGACGGCCCAGCCGGGGCACAAGCTGCGCGCGCTGCAGGCCGGTGCCCGCGACTTCATCAACAAGCCCTTCGACATGGTGGAGGTCAGGATCCGCATCCGCCACTTGCTGGAAGTGGGCCTGCTCTACAAGAAGCTGGCGGCGCACAGCCAGGAACTGGAGCGCACCGTGGAGCTGCGCACGGCGCAGCTGCGTGAGAGCGAAGCCCGCTACCACAGCCTGGTCGACCTGGCCTCCGACTGGTACTGGGAGCAGGACGACGTGGGCACGGTCACGCGGGTGTCCGGCCCGATGATGGAGATGATGGGCCTGCCCGACCCTGCGCTGACGGGCGAAGCCGCCGCCGACAGCGGCGACACCTGGGACGCCGCCGAACGCGCCGCGCTGCACGACAACATCGCGGCGCGGCGGCCCTTCCTCGACTTCATCCTGAACCGCAGGGGCGCCGACGGCTCACGGCGGCAGTTCCGCGTCAGCGGCGAACCCACCTTCGACAGCACCTGCCACTTCACCGGCTACCGGGGCGTGGGCGTCGAGATCCTGTCCGCGCGCAGCTAGTCCGCCGGGCCGGCCGTGCGGCTCAGACCTCGTGGGCCAGCGGCAGGTTCAGCAGCAGGTTCTGGGGTTTGCAGCGCAGCACCTGCTCGGTGTTGTGCATCAGCCCCAGATAGACCGGCTTGCCGGCGACGTCGGCGCGCATGTCGCGCCGGTCGGCGAATTCCAGGCGGAACAGGCTGACCAGGCGCGCCATGCGCTCGTCGTCGACCGGGCGGTCTTCATAGAGGTCGTCGAGCAGCTTGCTGGCTTCGGCGTCCAGGCCGACGTGCCAGCGCCACTGCGGGTCGTCGATCCTGGGCTGCGGCGTGATGCGCACGTCCACGCCCAGCAGGTGGCGCAGCCAGCGTTCGAGCACCCGCGACAGTGCCTTGAGCCCCGAGTGCGCATGCGTGAGGTGGAACTCGAGGCCGTGGCCGAGCTCCTGCTTGATCTCGTGCGTGAGGTCGAGCAGGAAGTTGTGGCGGCCACCGGGCCTCGCGGCTTCGGCCCAGTAGGCGGCGGCGTTGTGTGGCTGCAGCACCTGCATCTGCACCGCCTTCAGCGGCTGTGCGGCCTGCGCCAGCAGCCGGCCCAGGTCGCCGAAGCCGTGGGTTTCGCGCTGCAGGTCCAGCGTTTCCTTGTCGCCGGCCAGCAGGCGGCCTTCGTGCGTGCTCAGGCGCTGGGTGCGGAACAGCATCTCGGCGGCGCGGGCCTCGAAGGCGCTGGGTGTGGCGTCGTCTTCAGCGTCACCGCCACCGTCGAGCAGCCCGCGCAGCACGGCCTGCACGACGAGGTCGATGAACAGCGGCGGCACGGTGACGCGCCCGCTGCGCCACAGGCCCAGCAGCCAGGCTTCCAGCGTGCCGGCCTGCAGCAGCGCGTCGCGCAGGGACAGGAAGTGGCTGTAGTTCTCGCGCGCGTCGGCGTCCTTCAAGGCGGCCAGTTCGGCCGGCGGCACGGGGCGCAGCGGGTCGCGCTGCAGCGCCTGGTGCAGGCGCGTCTCGGCGCGACAGGACTCGGGCACCAGCGCCAGCTCGGGCCGCGCCAGCCAGGCGGCCACGTAGGCCGGCGTGGGCTGCAGCCAACCTTCGGTATTGCGTTCGAGCAGGGTGTAGCCGCAGGCGGGCCAGAAGTCGGTGGTCACGGGGTTTCCAAATGGGCGACGGCGCGGCCGCGATTCTCGCCGAGCCGAGCCCAGGCCTGCGGCCGGGGTTCAGCCCGCGAACAGCCGCACCTGCTCGGCCGCCAGCCCCAGCCGCACCGCGCTGCCCACCGCGAAGGCCGCGCCACCGAACTGGTGCGGATGGTCGACATGCAGCGCGTGGCTGCCCACGCGCACGCTGTAGCGCGTGAACTCGCCGAGGAACTCGGCTGCCTCCACCGTTCCGGGCAAGGCGATGCCCTGCACGGCGCTCGTGGTGCCGGCGCTGTCGATGGACAGCGCGTGCGGGCGGAAGCCCATGGTCAGCGTGTCGCCAGCGGGTGCCTGCACGCCTGCGGGCAATTGCACGTCGCCCAGGCCCGCCACGTCCAGCGTCAGCGCGCCGCCCTGGCGCGCACGCACCCGCGCCGGCAGCAGGTTGGTCGTGCCGACAAAGCCGGCGACGAAGATGTTCGCCGGCTCGTCGTACAGCGTCACCGGCGCGCCCACCTGCTGCACCACGCCCTGGTCGAGCACGGCCATGCGGTCGGCGGTGGTCATGGCCTCTTCCTGGTCGTGGGTGACGAAGATCGTCGTCAGCCCCAGCCGGCGCTGCATGGCCAGCAGTTCCTGGCGCATTTGCACGCGCAGTGTCTTGTCGAGGTTGCTCAGGGGTTCGTCCAGCAGCAGCACCTGCGGCTCGATGACGATGGTGCGCGCCAGTGCCACACGCTGCTGCTGGCCGCCACTGAGCTGGTTCGGCCGCCGCTCGCCGTAACTCTGCAGACCCACCAGTTCCAGCGCCGCGCCGACCTTGGCCTTGATCGTGGCCTTGTCGACCTTGCGTTCCACCAGCCCGAAGGCCACGTTGTCCCACACCGTCATGTGCGGCCACAGCGCGTAGTTCTGGAACACCATGCCGACGTTGCGCAGCCAGGGCGGCAGCGGGCTCACGTCCTGGCCGTCGATGAGCACCTCGCCGTGCTGGTGGCGGTTGAAGCCGGCGATCAGCCGCAGCAGCGTGCTCTTGCCGGAGCCGGAAGGCCCGAGCAGCGCGAAGAACTCACCCGGCTGGATGTCGAGGCTGACGTCCTTCAGCACCTCGGTCTTGCCGTAGGCCAGCCGCACGTGGCGGCACTGCACGCTGACTTTTTTCATCGTTGTTCTCCGGGGGCATGCGTGGCCAGGGCCAGCGGCGGCAGCTTGTCGTCGACGGGCCGCTGCGTCAGCCGGCTCCCGGTGCGTTCGACAACCACGTGCGAAATCCAGGTGCCGATGGCCACGACGATGATCGCCAGCACGCCGAGTGCGGCGCCGGGGCCGCGGCCGGCCACGCTCTGCATGTAGAGGTAGATGCCGTAGCTCATCGGTGCCTGCGAGTCGGCCGAGACGAGCAGGATGGTGGCCGACAGTTCCACCGCGGCGGTGATGAAGCTGGTGACGAAGCCGGCCAGGATGCCGCCCACCATCAGCGGCACCGTCACGCGCTGGATGGTGCGCAGCTTGGTGGCGCCCAGGCTCTCGGCGGCTTCCTCCAGGCTCACGTGCACCTGCTGCAGCGCGGCCACGCAACTGCGCAGCGCATAGGGCAGGCGGCGCACGGCGTAGGCCAGCATGATCATCACCCACGTACTCGTCAGCAGGATCTCGGTGCCCGGCAGCACCATGCCCTTGAACAGGCGCAGGTAGCCGATGGCCAGCACGATGCCCGGCACGGCCAGCGAGGCGGTGGCGATCCAGTCCAGCCACTGCCGCGCCGGCAGCCGGGTGCGCAGGATGAGGTAGGCGATGGTCACGCCCAGCAGCACGTCCAGCCCGGCGGCCAGGCCGCAGTAGAGCAGCGTGTTCTTGATCATGCCGCTGCTGTCCTGGAACACGGTGGTGTAGTGCTCCAGCGTGTAGGCATCGGGCAGCGGCGAGTAGCTCCACACGCTGGCGAAGCTGAGCAGCAGCACGCCGATGTGCGGCGACAGCGTGAGCAGCAGGATGAAACCTATCCACGCATACGCCGCCACCGAGCCCAGCGACGACAGCTCGCGGCGCTGGATGCTGCCGCCGCCCTTCTGCAGCGTGCTGTAGTCGCGGCCCTTGAGCATCTGCGCCGACAGCGCCATCGCGGCGATGCTGAACACGATCATCAGCACGCTGATGACGTAACCCAGCGGGTCTTCCAGCCCCACCTGCGTGATGCGCAGGTAGGCCTGCGGCGCCAGCAGGTTGGTCTGGCCCATCACCAGCGGCGTGCCCAGGTCGTCGAAGACCTTCACGAACACCAGCGAGGCGCCGGCCACGAAACCCGGCGCGGCCAGCGGGAAGATGACGCGCCAGAACAGCCGCCAGCCGGTGCAGCCCAGGTTCATCGCCGCCTCTTCCATGGCGCCGTCGATGTTGCGCAGCGCCACGGTGAGGTTCATCAGGATGAACGGGAAGTAGTGGATGGCCTCGACGAAGATGACGCCGTTGAGCCCGTCCATGATGGGCAGCGTGAAGCCGAAGTGCTCACCGAGCAGCAGGTTGACGCTGCCGCTGCGGCCGAAGATGAGCTGCAGCGCCACCGCGCCGACGAAGGGCGGCATGATCAGCGGCAGCACGCCCAGCGTCTGGATGAGCAGCGCGCCGCGGAACTCAAAGCGCACCGTGAAATAGGCCAGCGGCACCGCGATCAGCGACGCGAACACCGCCGACATCACGGCCACGTAGAGGCTGTTGAAAAACGCCTCGCGCATCAGGCTCTGGCCGAAGAAGGCGCTGAAGTGGCCGAAGGTCAGGCTGCCATCGCCGTCGAGGAAGGCGGTGATGAACACGCGCATCACCGGCAGCACGAAGAACAGCAGCAGGAAGCACAGCACCAGGCCGCCGGCCAGCCACACGCCGGCGCCATGGCCCTGGCGTGTGGCAGCCACGGCCGGGCCGCGCGGCTCAGGCACCGCGGTGCTCGTGCTGCTCACGGCGCCGGGTCAGCGGGCTTGGGCCAGGGCCTGCTGCGCCAGGGTGCGCGCACGCTCGTAGTTTTCCTTGGCGTGGCGGCTCCAGGTGTCTTCCAGGCCCGTGACCTGCTTGTTCACCGCGGCATCCTTCTTGTTCTTCGTGAACAGTTCCAGGAAGTCCTTGTTGCCGGCCATGCCCTGGCCCACCGCGGGCGAGAAGGCCAGCGCGCGCGCCTGCTTCACCAGCTCGGCCGCAGCGGCGTTGGGCTTCTTCGCCAGCGCGGCCTCGGCCTCGTGGATGGCCTTGGTGGCGGCCTGCAGGTCCTTGATGCGGAAGGTGATGGTCTGGTCGAACATGGCCGACACCACGTTGTAGCGGCTCTCCGACAGGTCGGCGTTGAAGGCCACCTTGGCGCGCTTGGCGATCTCGAAGGCGTCGGGGTAGCCGGCCGGGGCCTGCAGCTGCTTCAGCGGCAGGATGGGCAGGCGCGAGATCTTCGGGTCGAACAGCAGTTGCTGGCCTTCGGTGGACACCGTGTAGCGGATGAACTGCTTGGCCTCCTCCGGGTTCTTGCTGCCCGCCACCAGCGCGATGTTGGCCGGCACCACGGCCGTCACGTCGGGGTAGACGAAGTCGACCGGGAAGCCGCTGTACTTACCGGCCAGGCCGAAGAAGTCGATCACCAGGCCGATGCCGAACTGGCCGTTGTTGACGCCGTCGGGCACGCCGAAGCTGCGTTCAGTGATGGCGGCGCAGTTGCCGGCGATCTGCAGCAACTGGTTCCAGCCCTTCTCCCAGCCTTCGCCTTGCAGCATGGTTTCCACGGTGAGGTGGGTGGTGCCCGAGCGCGAGGGCGAGCTCATCGCCACGTGGCCGAAGTAGACCGGCTTGATCAGGTCGGCCCACTGCTTGGGCGCCGGCAGCTTGTTGGCCGCCATGTAGCGGGTGTTCCACATCAGCCCGTAGCCGGCCAGGGCCTGGCCCAGGTAGCGGCCCTTGGGGTCGTTGATGGGGTAGGCGCCGACCTTGGCCGGTGCCGCCTTGTTGGCCAGATCGGCGGCGTTGGACAGCAGGTCCTGACCTGCGAGCACTTCGAAGGCATCCGGCGCGCTGGCCCAGAAGATGTCGGGCCGCTGGCCCACCGGCAGTTCACGCACGTAGGCGATGCCCTGCACGGTGTTCTTGTTCAGGATCTCGACCTTGATGCCCGGGTTGGCCTTTTCGAAGGCGGCCTTGTAGGCCTGCGTGAGCTCTTTCGGGAAGGAAGTGACCACGGTCACGGTGCCGGCGTGAGCCCAGCTGGCCAGCAGCAGGCTGGCGGCGAGGGTGGACAGGCGGGCCAGTGTCGGACGCATCGCAAGATCTCCTTGTTTTGGGGGTGTTCGGCCAAGACGATAACCCGTGAGGGCAGCCCGGGATATCGGGGAAGCTGCGGTGGCCGGCAGGCACTGTCCCCAGTTCGCGTGGGGCTACGATGCCGGCATGGCCGACGACATCGCCACCCTGCGCCGCATCCTCAAGACCTGCCGCACCATCGCCGTGGTGGGGCTCTCGGCCGAGTGGCACCGGCCCAGCTACTTCGCGGCCAAGTACATGCAGGCGCATGGCTACCGCATCGTGCCGGTGAACCCGCGATACGCCGAGATCCTGGGTGAACGCTGCTACCCGCAGCTCGAAGACATCCCTTTTGCCGTCGACATGATCGACGTCTTCCGCAAGCCCGCCGACGTGCTGCCCATCGCCAGGAGCGCGGTGACCATCGGTGCGAAGTGCCTGTGGCAGCAACTGGGTGTGGTGAACCTCGAGGCCGACGCACTGGCGCGTGGCGCAGGGCTGGACAGCGTGATGGATCGCTGCGTGAAGATCGAACACGCGCGGCTCTTCGGCGGGCTGAGTTGGGTGGGCGTGAACACCCGCGTCATCAGCGCGCGGCGGCCAGTGTGAAGGTGGAGTTGGCTTCCGCTTGCGGCCCGTTGCTGAGGTTCGTCGGCGTGACGCGTGCTTGCGACTGTGGCTGCAGGGCGGCGGCGTCGCCTGCGGTCTCCGACCCACCGCGCGGTCGACCACTGTGGCTG
>LNFM01009982.1_pt1 | contig 17609 bp, 16 predicted proteins | sample 596031 | NCBI WGS metagenome assembly LNFM01 (sample SAMN04254537, study PRJNA301005) | activated carbon metagenome | isolation source: dual media filters at the Ann Arbor, Michigan drinking water treatment plant | place: USA: Ann Arbor | reverse complement strand
TCCACAGCAACGAGATTGCGGCCAGCATGGGCATCAACGTGTCGCGGGTCTGCACCCTGGCGTTCATGTTCGGCATCTTTCTGGCGTCGCTGGCCGGCGCCCTGACGTCGCCCATGATTTCCGTCCAGCCGGGTCTGGCCTCGGGCGTGATCATCGTCTCGTTCGCGGTGGTGATCATTGGCGGCCTGGGCAGCATCGAGGGTGCGGCGATTGGTGCCGTGATCGTCGGGCTGGCCCGTGCACTGGCGGTTCACACCTGGCCTGCGGCAGAACTCTTCAGCATCTACATCGCCATGGCCATCGTGCTCATGTTTCGGCCTGAGGGTTTGTTTCATCGCATCCAGGCGAGGAAGATCTGATGACCAACAGTCTGAAAAAAACGATCCTGACCGGCTTGCTGCTGACGGTGCTGTTTCTGGCGGCCGGGCTGGTGATGCCCAAGTGGCTGCTCTTCCTGTCGACGATGGCGCTCTCGCACGGTCTGGTGTCGCTGGGCATCGTGCTGCTGATGCGCATCGGAGTGGTCTCCTTCGGCCAGGGCTTTGTGTTTGCCGTGGGCGGCTATGCCAGCGCCATGGCCGCCAACCACCTGGGCATCACCGATGCCTTCCTGATGGTCTTGATCGGTGGCGGGGCGGCGGTGCTGTGTGCACTGCCGTTCGCGCCCCTGCTGTCGCGCTACCGGGGCATCTTTTTCGCCATGTTGACGCTGGCCATCTCCATGGTGCTCTACGGCATCCTGGTCAAGACGGAAGCCCTGGGGGGTTCGGACGGTTTCAACGTCAGCCGACCCACCCTGTTTGGCCAGAGCATTGCGTCCGAGCAATCCAACTGGCTGCTGTACAGCGTGGCCGTGCTGGTGGTGGGTGTGCTGGCCACCCTGGCGCGCATTTATGTTGACTCGGTGCGCGGCCTGGTGTCGCTGGCGATTCGTGAAAACGAGTTGCGGGTGGAGTACCTGGGCGCATCGGTGTCGCGGGCGGTGGCGCTCAACTACGTGCTGGCTTCGTTCATGGGAGGCGTCGGTGGCGCACTCACACTCATGTCGCTGGGCCACATCGAACCCAACTTTGCCTACTGGACGACGTCGGGCGAGTTTGTGTTTGTGGCCATTCTGGCGGGGCACCACAGCATGCTGGCGGTGTTCCTGGGTTCGTTCGTGGTCGAGGTGGTGCGTTCTTTCTCGAACCTGTATTTCCCCAACACCTGGCAACTGGCCATGGGGCTGTTCCTGCTGGTCGTCATCCGCTTCCTGCCCCTGGGGCTGGGGAGTCTCTGGACGAACAGACGCAAAAAGAAGACCACCGATGCTGTCGGCACGAGGCCTGATGAAGTCCTTTGGCGCGGTGACCGCCGCCGACAACGTCAACATTGAAATCCCCACCGGCCAGCGGGTCAGCCTGATCGGCAGCAACGGCGCCGGCAAGACCACGTTCGTCAACATGGTGACGGGTTACCTCAAGCCCGACGCCGGCACGATCGAACTGGATGGACAGCCCATCGCAGGCCTGGGGCCGAGGCGGATCACCGGCATGGGCGTGGCACGCTCGTTCCAGATCCCGCAACTGGCGCTGGACATGACTGCCCTGGACAACATGCTGGTGGCTGCCGCCTGCAACGATGGACATCAGTCGTTCTGGCGCCCGGCCCATGCTGCCGGCCGGATCGACCGGGCCATGGCGATGCTCTCCAAGTTCAATCTCGAGGAGCACGCCGAGCGCCGGGTGTCGGAGCTGCCCGGCGGTGTGCGCAAGCTGCTGGACATTGCCATGGCGCTGACCGGACGTCCCAAGCTGCTGCTGCTCGACGAGCCCACCAGCGGCGTGTCGGTGGATGAAAAATTTCCGATGATGGACACCATCAGCGCGGCCCTGGCAAGCGAGCGGGTGACCGTTTTGTTCGTCGAGCACGACATGGAGATCGTCACCCGGTATTCGGACCGTGTGATCGCGTTCTACAGCGGCCGTGTGATTGCGGATGACCCACCCTCGACCGTGCTGGACGATCCCCAGGTCCAGCGGTACGTCACGGGTTCGCTCAAGCGGGGACACTGACATGCTGCAAATCGATTCGGTGCACGTCACCATCCAGTCCGTCCAGGCCCTGCGAGGCTTCTCCCTGGACGTGCCCGTGGGCCAGATGGTGGGCCTGGTCGGGCGCAACGGGGCTGGCAAGACCACCCTGCTGCGCACGGTCATGGGCCACCTGAAGCCCACGCAGGGCCGTCTGATGTGGGACGGCAAAGACCTGGCCGCGATGCCGCCCCATGCGCGTGCCGCCCTGGGCATCGGCTACATGCCCGAAGACCGTGGTCTGGTGCCCGAACTGACGGTGGAGGAGAACATCCTGATTCCCGTCTGGGTCTCGCCCACCCTGCAGCCGCAGGAGCGTCTCGCGATGGTTTACCAGGTGCTGCCCGAGCTCAAGGACATGAAAGACCGGCGCGCCCTGCTGCTGTCAGGCGGTCAGCAAAAGCTGGTGGCGCTGGCCCGCGCGCTGGCGGTCGGCACACGCCTGCTGTTGCTGGACGAGCCGTTTGAAGGGGTGGCACCCGCCTTGTCGCAACGCCTCTCGGAGGTGATTTTTGGTTTGCGCGGCAAAGACATGACGGTGGTGATTGCGCAGTCTGAGCTCAATCACGCAGCGTCCATGCTCGACCAGGAAGTGGTGATCGAGCGGGGCGCCAATGCAGCGCCTCGTGGCGCAGTGGCATGACCACCGGCGCCTCTGCATCAGAAGCCGACCCGGGCTTGCCGCGCCCCTGGGCCGGATTTGCGGTGCCGCCGCGCCGCCGGGAAGCCCATTTTGGTGACCGCGTGCTGCCGTGTTTTCCGGGCCGTGTGGGCAGTCTGCATGCCATGCTGGAAGCCACCGTGGCGCGCCATGGTGAGCGCCTGGCCATGGTTTTCGAAGGCCAACGCTGGACCTGGCGTGAACTCGCCGGGCTTTCCGCGCGTGCTGCCAGCGGATTTTTGAAACTGGGTCTGCAGCCCGGTGACCGGGTGGTTCTGTACCAGAGCAACCACCCGAGCTTTGTGATGGCCCTGCTGGCATTGCAACAGCTGGGTGCGGTGGCCGTGGCCGTGGGCCCGCGCGAACAAAAGGAAGGCCTGGCCTGGATCATCCAGCACTGCGGCGCTCGTGGTGTGGTCTGCGACGCCAACCTTCTCGAGCGCTTGCCCGGTCCGACCGATGCGCCTGCATTGCAATGGGCGGTCTGGGTCAATGACCAGGCTGTCGTGGAGGCCCACCACCCGCGTCCCCCGGCTGGCCTGGTCGCCGCTGACCAACGGCTTCACTGCGGATTTGACGAGTTGCTGCTGGAGCCACCGTGCAGCCATGTGCAGCCGGTGCAGGAAGAGGACACGGCCATCGTTCTGTACACCTCGGGCACCACCGGGCGTCCCAAAGGCGCGATGCTGACGCATTTCAACGTCTTGCATTCGGTGCAGCATTTCATCAGCTGCATGGCGCTGACCGAGTCAGACCGGTCGATGCTGGCGGTGCCGGTGACCCACGTCACGGGCCTCATCGCCAACCTCATGACGGTCGTGGGAACGGGTGCCGCACTGCTGGTGCTGCCGGTCTTCAAGGCGGAGCATTTCCTGCAACTGGCCGCCAGGGAAGGAATGACCCACACCCTGATGGTGCCGGCCATGTACAAGCTCCTGTTGCTCGATCCCCATTTCACCGGGTTCGAGCTGTCGAGGTGGCGCATCGGCGGCTTCGGTGGTGCACCCATGCCCACCTCGACCATCGACGACCTCGCGAAGTGCCTGCCAAGCCTCCAGCTGCTGAACGCCTACGGCGCCACCGAAACCACGTCGCCCACCACGATGATGCCCATCGGCCAGACCCGTGCCCACGCCGACACGGTGGGCATTGCCTTGCCCTGCGCGGCGGTGATGGTCATGGACGAGCAGGGGTGTGAACTGCCCGCCGGCGAAGTGGGGGAGCTCTGGATCAGCGGGCCCATGGTCGTGAAAGGCTACTGGAACGATCCGGCCGCCACAGCCCGCGAATTCACCGCCGGGTGGTGGCACTCGGGCGATACCGCAAGAAGGACATGATCAACCGGGGCGGTTACAAGGTCTTCAGCACCGAGGTCGAGAACGTGCTGCTGCAGATGCCCGGCGTCATCGAAGCAGCGGTCGTGGGTGTGCCGTGCCCCGTCCTGGGTGAACGCGTGCACGCCCATGTGTACACGCAGCGCCATGATCTGGACGTGGGAGAGGTGAAGGCTTTCTGTGCCGAGCGTCTGGCCGATTACAAAGTGCCCGAACACCTGACCTTGAGCCCCGCAGCCCTTCCGCGCAACGCCAACGGCAAACTGATGAAGCGGCATTTGCGAACAACGCCGATGGACGCTGCTTCGTAGGCTGAGAGCGTTATGTCCGTCATTCTCCTGGTTGAGTCAGGCGGGAGCGAACCACCCTTTATTCAAACGTGACCACCTCGCATCAAAAGAAGCTCTAAAAGGGAGCGAGCGCACACGCGAACGCGTACGTAAAAAAGCAATTCACTTGCACTCCCTCGATATTGTTGCGGCCTTGTGCTCCAGGCGAGGATCATGGAGTGAAACAGCATGGACGGCCAAAAAGCACGGCACGTGAAGAAGACGTTGTCTTCGGAGCACTCGACTGCAAAGACGAAAGTCTGATGGGGATGTCGATGCAGACGCTGGCGAGCCTGCGGACGCCGATCGCACTGGCGCACCCGCTCGGTTAGCATAGTTGCTGGCAACGCAGCCCTTATGCCAGCGGGCATCTTGATGCTGGTCAATGATGTCGACCGCGTACCTCAATATTCGCAAGCCGTACACGCCTCCGTGTGGCCTCGGCATTCAGCGCTCGGTGATAGCTGGTACGGATCCAGTCACCGATGCCTGTTTGCCGGGTGCACATTGCGAGTTTGTTCAAGGCCAGAAAGTGCCGTTTTCGCTGCGCATCCAGGAGCCCAGGTGTGTCCTCAGCCATCAAGATTTTCCAGGGCCGATTCGGCCGTGTCGCCCTGCTCGACATGGACGCGCCGTTGGTGGGGCATGCGCATCACCACTGTCATATTCTCATCAAGGCTGGTGGCTCTGACAGCGCGTTTCGCGTGCGCGGGGAGCGCGCTGCAATCTCGGATGACACGGCGGTGCTGGTCAACGCTTGGGAGCACCACGCCTACGAACACGACGTCCCGCCCGGGGCGCGCACACTGATCCTGGCGCTCTACATCGAACCAGGGTGGCTGGCCGATCTGCAGCGTTCACTGGCCCTGTCGGGGCATCCCCGCTTCTTTCCACAGTCCTGTGTCCGTTTGACCGCTGCCACGCGCAAGATCGTCGAAGAGTTCGTGCTGGAGCTCTGGTGGGGCGACGAAGTCTCCCCGGGACGCCTGGAGGACCTGTTGTTCAACCTCATCATTGCAGTGGTCGAGAGCTACTCGGGCTGGCGTGACCTGACCAGTTTGTTGCGCAGCAAGCCTCCTGTTTCCATGGACCCTCGCATCCGAAAGGCCATTGCGCTGATGCGTCAGGACGTCGGACATGAACTCGATGTCGACAGGGTGGCTACTGCCATCGGTCTGTCGCGGGCCCACTTCTTTACGCTGTTCCAGCGCGATACGCGGGTTACGCCGCTCGTCTATGCGAACGTACTGCGCTTCGAGGCGGCAGTGCAACGTTTGACACACAGCCAGGAATCGGTGGGTGATGTATCCCACGACCTGGGCTTTTCCGCTCCAAGTCACTTCTCGCGATTTTTCCGCGCACACCTGGGCATTACCCCAAGCGACTACCGTCGCAAGGTCAATCTGTTCGACCCACCTCCCGGTCAGTCCTCGGACGAGATCTGAGGGCGAACACGAAGTCATCAGACTATTTGGACAGCCGGCAGATGCGTCGGTCATTCGTCCGACGCTTGTGATACCGCATGAGCTCCCTGTTTCCCGACACTGGCGCTGCAGAACAAAAGCAGCCGTACGTCGGCACAGGAGACAAGATTGCACGCAGATCCCTCACTGGTGGGCGCCGCCCGGCAGGCATGGGTCGGCCAGCGCATGGAGCGGCTGGAAGACGATGCCCTGCTGAACGGTCGCGGCGCCTTTGCCGATGACTTGGGTACACGCCCGGGCACGCTGCATGCGGCGGTTCTTCGCTCGCCCCACCCGCACGCCCGACTGCTCGGTATTCATACGCAGGCGGCCATGGCTCTGCCCGGCGTCCGTGCCGTGCTCACCGGCGCCGATGTGCAGGCCTGGGCTCAGCCTTTCGTGGTCGGTGTCAAGCAGCCCATGCAGCACTGGGCGCTGGCCGTAGACCGCGTCCGTCACGTGGGAGAACCGGTTGCCGTGGTGGTGGCCGAAGACCGCTACATCGCTGAGGATGCGCTCGATCTCTTGCGCGCCGACTACGAGCCTCTCCCGGTGGTGATGGACATTGAGCATGCGCTGGATGGCGATGCCTTGCCTCTGCACGAAGCGGTGGGCAGCAATGTGGTGTCGGATCGTCAGTTCTGCTATGGCGATCCCGACACGGCTTTTGCGCAAGCTGGCGTCCGCACGGTACGAACCACCGTGCAATACCCGCGCAACAGCTGCTCGCCCATGGAGTGCGGTGTGGTGATCGCCGAGCACCTGCCGGGTGACGAAGGCTACGACGTACTCTCCAATTTCATGGGACCGTTCTCGCTGCACGCCGTGATGGCCCTGGCGCTCAGGGTACCGGGTAACAAGTTGCGCCACCGCGTGCCGCGGGACTCGGGGGGCAGCTTCGGCGTCAAGCAGGCGGTGTTCCCTTACGTGGTGTTGATGTGCCTGGCCTCGCGCAAGGCAGGCGCTCCCGTGAAATGGGTTGAGGACCGCCTTGAGCATTTGAGTGCAGCCACTTCGGCCACCGCACGGCTCACCACCATCGAAGCCGCCGTCACGCTTGATGGCCGCGTCACGGCCTTGCGCTACGACCAGGCCGATGAAGTGGGCGCCTACCTGAGAGCGCCAGAGCCCGCCACCTTCTACCGCATGCACGGTGCGCTGACCGGCGCTTACGCGATTGAACACTTGTCGGTGCGCAACCGGGTGGTGGTCACCAACAAGACGCCCACCGGTTTGGTGCGTGGTTTTGGCGGTCCGCAGGTGTATTTCGCGCTGGAGCGGTTGATGGACCGCATTGCCGTAGAACTGAACATCGACCCCGTCCAGCTGCGTCTGCGGAACTACGTACCGGCTGACGCGTTTCCGTACACCGCAGCGGCCGGCGCGGTGCTTGATTCTGGCGACTATGTGCGCCTGACCCGGATGGCCATGAGCGAAGCGCAGACCCGCCAACTGGCCGAGCGTCAGTGTGCGGCACGCGCAGCGGGCCGGCTCTACGGCATTGGTGTGGCTGCCATCGTCGAACCTTCGGTGTCGAACATGGGCTATATCAGCACCGTGCTCACGGCCGAGCAGCGCGCCAAGGCCGGACCAAAAAACGGCGCCATCGCCAGCGCCACCGTGGCCATCGACCTGCTGGGCGGCATCAATGTGACCATTGCGTCAGCGCCGGCAGGGCAGGGACACATGACGGTATGCGCACAAGTGGTGGCCGACGTTTTGGGTCTGCTGCCCACGCAGGTGGTGGTGAATGTGGAGTTCGACACCGCCAAAGATGCGTGGAGCGTGGCCGCCGGCAACTACAGCAGCCGCTTCGCAGGCGCTGTGGCCGGTGCGGTGCACCTCGCCGCGCAACGCCTGCGCGACAAACTCGCCCGTATCGCGGCCGCAGGTTGGGCGTGCGCAGCCAGCGACATCGGCTTCGAGGACGGTCGGGTGTTCAATCGCCGACAGCCTGCCCAGTACCAACCCTTCACACGCCTGGCCGCCAGTCCGCACTGGGCGCCCGCGTTGTTGCCCGAGGGCGAAACGCCTGGCCTGCGCGAAACCGCCTTCTGGACGCCCGACACCTTGAGCGCGCCCGATTTGCAGGACCGCGTCAACACCTCGGCCGCCTATGGTTTCGTGTTCGACATCTGCGGTCTGGAGATTGATCCCGACACGGGCGCCGTTCGTGTCGATCGCTACATCACTGCCCATGACGCAGGCCGCCTGCTCAACCCCGCATTGGCCGATGGCCAGATCCGTGGTGCCTTCGCTCAGGGACTGGGTGCGGCCTTGCTTGAGGAGTTCCGATACGGGGCCGATGGCAGCTTCCAGAGTGGCACGCTGGCCGACTACCTGATGCCCACCGCCTGCGAGACGCCTGATCCCGTCATCGTGCATCTGCAGACACCTAGCCCCTTCACGCCGCTGGGTGCCAAGGGCCTTGGCGAGGGCAACAACATGAGCACGCCCGTCTGCATTGCCAACGCCTTCGCAGACGCGCTGCGCCCACTGCACGACGTGACCGATGTGCGTCTGCCTCTCACGCCCGGGCGTGTGCTCGAACACCTGCGCACACCCGACCCGGCGCCTCGTCATCAGGTGGTTCCGGCGAACGCGCCAACCCCGAGTGGAAACGGCCTGACGCTCGCCGCGCAAGGCACGGTGGAGATCGCTGCGCCGCCGGAGCGCGTTTTCGAGGTGCTGCTCGACCCCGCTGCGCTGGCCCGTGTCATTCCAGGCTGTCACGCGTTGCAAGCCGACGGTGTCAACCGCTACCGGGCAGACGTCACGGTGGGCATTGGACTGATCAAGGCGCGTTACGAAGCGCGCATCACGCTCTCAGACATCGAGGCGCCACATCGCCTGCGGCTGATGGGGAGTGGCAGCTCCAACCTGGGCACCGGCGCGGGCGACGGCGTGGTGAGGCTTGAAGCCACGGCCAACGGTACCCGACTGCACTACGACTACCGGGCCCAGGTGGGCGGCAAGGTGGCCATGGTGGGCAGCCGCATGCTGGAGAGCGCGGCACGCGTGATCGTTGCTCAACTCTTCGAATCGCTGGGCCGGCAGGCCGCGGGCGACGCTGCCATGCCTGCACCATGGTGGCGCCGTCTGTTGCAGCGCCTGGGGTTCAAGCCATGAAGCCAGCCGCATTCGACTACGTGCGCGCCGACAGCGCCGAGGCCGCCGCTGCGCTGCTGCAGCGGTATGGCGAGGGCGCACGCATCCTGGCGGGCGGACAGTCGCTGATGGCCGTGCTGAACATGCGGCTTGCCCAACCCGAACTGCTGATCGACATTTCGCGCAGCGTCGAGCTGGCTGCGATCTCGGTGGAGGGCCACGCCTTGCGTGTGGGTGCCGCCGTCACGCAGGCGCAGCTCCAAGCCCATCCCGAAGTGCCACCTCTGCTGGCACTGGCGTTCCCGCACATCTCGCATTTCCAGATCCGCAACCGTGGCACCGTGTGCGGCTCGATCGCACATGCCGATCCATCGGCCGAGTTGCCACTCTGCCTCGTGGCTCTGCAGGGCACGGTGCACCTGCGCAGCACCCGCGGTGTTCGCCAATTGGCCGCTGCGGACTTCTTCACCGGTCTGCTGAGCACTGCGCGCCGCGCCGACGAGCTCGTGGAGGCGGTGAGCTTCCCGCGTCCTGCTACCGGCCAGTCCTTCGGATTTGCCGAGCATGCGCGACGCCATGGCGACTTCGCACTGTGCGCGGTAGCCGTTGTGGCTGATGCCAAGGGCATGCGTTTGGCTGTGGGCGGATTGAGTGATTGCCTGCAAGCCTTTGACCTGCCAGTGTTGGCGGACGCTGCGCTCGACGATGCCCTGAACGAGATCGCGTGGTCGTTGCAGGTGCGTGACGACCCCCACACCAGCGCTGCAACACGCCGCCATCTGCTGCGCCGTCTGGCGCGCCAGGCCATCCAGCCAGCAAGGAGACAACCATGAGTGAATCGGTTCTCGAACGAGGTACGTTGCACAGCGTACGCCTGACCCTCAACGGACGGGCGCGCACCGGTCAGGCTCGACCCCGCCTGCTGCTCAGCGACTTCTTGCGCCACGAACTCGGCGCCACCGGCACCCACGTGGGATGCGAACACGGTGTCTGCGGAGCGTGCACCGTGCGTGTGGACGATGTGGCCTGCCGAGCGTGCCTCATGCTGGCCGTGCAGGTTGAAGGCCGTCGCGTCGACACAGTTGAAGATCCTGAAGGCACCGATGCCATCCTGTGTGCGCTCAAGGCGGCGTTCAAACGCCACCATGCGCTGCAGTGCGGTTTCTGCACCGCGGGCATTCTGATGTCCAGCGCGGATTGGCTGCATCGCCAGCGCGCTGCCGGACACGTGCCGCAAGAAGCCGAGATCCGCGACATGCTCAGCGGCCACCTGTGTCGTTGTACCGGCTACACGCCCATCGTGAATGCTGTCATGGAGGTGGCCCGTGCTTGACCTCGGACGCACCTTTCTGCAAAGCGTGGACCGCGCCACCGACGCCATTGCCCTGGTCGATGGCCATGTGCGTCTGAGCTGGTCCGAATGGGCGCGCACCATCGGGGGCGTACAGCGCGGGTTGGCAGCGCTGGGCTTGCGGCATGGGGATCGTGTGCTCGGCGTGCTGCAGAACCGGCACGAAGCAGCCACGCTGCACTGGGCCTGCCAGTTCGCGGGCCTGGTGATGACGCCTTTGAACTGGCGTGCCAAACCTGAAGAGATCGACCACGCACTGCGGGATTCGGATGCCCGCTTGCTGGTTTACGAGGGCGCTTCACAGGAAGCCGTCATGCAATCTGCGCTGGCCCGATCGGTGGCCCGCTTGTCGGTGGGTATCGCAGGCTGCAGTGACCCAGGATTCGACCAGGTATTCATCGACCCCGCCGACCCGACGCCACAGGCACGAGCAGAAGACATATCGCTCATGCTCTACACCTCGGGCACCACCGGCGCGCCCAAGGGCGTACCGCGGCGCCAACGCGCCGAGCGGGTGGCTGCGCTGGCTCACGTGGCACAAAACCGTTATGGCTATGGAGAACGCACGTTGGGTGTGATGCCGCTGTACCACACCATGGGCGTGCGCTCTCTGCTCACCATGGCGCTGGTGGATGGTCGTTTCGTGTGCATGCCGCGTTTCGAAGCCGCAGCCGCACTGCGCGCCATCGAGACCGAGCGTGTCAGCCACCTCTATCTGGTGCCCACGCTGTACCACGACCTGCTCGCCCACCCTGCGTTCAAGCGAACCGACACGCAGTCGGTCCGCAAGCTTGGATTTGCTGGTGCCCCCATGCACGACGCCTTGCTGTTGCGCCTGCAACAGGCGTTCCAGCCCGAGCTGTTTGTCAATCACTACGGCAGCAGCGAGATCTACACCTTCTCGATCAACCAGAACGCGGTGGGCAAGCCCGGATCTGCTGGTCGTGCCGGTATCAACACACGCTTGCGCGTGATCAAGCTTGATGCCAGGAGTCCCGAGGACACGGCCGCTGCTCTTGAGGAGGGCCAGATCGTGGCCGATCTGCTCAGTGACGAGGCTTTCGAGGGTTACCACAACCGCCCCGAAGCAAACGCGCGCAGCCTGCGCGACGGCTGGTACTTCACCGGTGACACCGGGTACATCGACAACGAAGGTGATCTCTTCGTCACCGGTCGCGTGGACGACATGATCATCAGCGGGGGCGAGAACATCTCGCCAGTGGACATCGAGTCGGTGTTGTCGCTTCACCCTTGCGTGGACGAGGTGGCCGTGGCCGGACTCAAGGACGAGCGCTGGGGCCAGCGTGTGGTTGCGTTTGTGAAGTCGCGCAGCGCTGTGGCCGCTGAATCGCTTGACGCGCATTGCCGCAATTCCAATCTCGTGAACTTCAAAAGGCCGCGCGAGTACGTGTTCGTGCGCGAGATTCCCAAATCGCCGGTAGGCAAGGTGCTGCGCCGCAAGCTGGTGGCCGGCGAGTTCGAAGCCATGCCCCCGCCATTGCCTGCCGTGCCTCCGGCCTGACTGATCCACGGCCCCGTTCACCTGTTCCACCCTTTCTCTCACCGCAAAGGACCTCATGCAACTCAACGATCTGAACCACCCAGCGCTCACATTGAGCGCCGCTTTCGATGGCTACCGCGTCGAGATAGACCCCAAGCGGGAGCGTGCCGACATCGTGCTGTGTCGCCCGCCCTACAACGTGATATCGATGACGCAGCGCGAACAACTGCGAATCACCTTTGAAGCACTGGATGCCAATGAAGACGTGCGCGTGATCGTTGTGCGCGGCGAAGGCGAGCACTTCTCCAGCGGCGGCAACATCAAGGGCTTCCTCGAAGCATCTCCGGAGCATGTGAGCAAGCTGGCCTGGAACGTGGCGGCCCCCGCGCGTTGCAGCAAGCCAGTGGTCACGGCTGCCCGTGGGTACTGCTTCGGCGTTGGATTCGAGCTTTCTCTGGCGTGTGACTTCCGCCTGGTGACACCCACCACGCTGTACGCACTCCCTGAGCAGAAGCTGGGCCAGATCCCCGGATCGGGTGGCTCTGCCCGCCTGCAGAAGATGGTCGGAATCACGCGCACCAAGGACATCGTGATGCGCAGCCGGCGGATCCCCGGGCCGCAGGCCTATGACTGGGGCGTGGCCACGGAATGCGTGCTCGACATCGAGCTCGAAGCCGCCACCGACGCGCTGGTGGAAGAGCTTCGCGGCTTCTCGCCACTGGCTCAGCGAACCGCCAAGAAGCTGCTCAACGATACCGAGGATTCGCCGCTGTCGATTGCCATCGAGCTCGAAGGGCACTGCTACTCACGCCTGCGCAGCTCGAACGACTTCCGTGAAGGTGTGGAAGCCTTTCACGACAAACGACGTCCGCAATTCAACGGCACCTGATTTCACCGACCCATCCGCAACCACCCCAAAGAGGAGACAAACATGCATACCCGAATCCGTACCGCCAACATGACACTTGCGCTGGCCTGCTTGACCGGCAACGCGCTTGCGCAGACACAACCCATCCGTATCGGCGTGGTGACCCCCTTGTCGGGCACTTACGCCGGCATTGGACAGCAGGTGAAATGGGGGCTGGACTTGGCTGCGCGCCAGATCAACGCAGCAGGCGGCGTGGCTGGCCGCCCGCTTGAGCTCATATACGAGGACGAGGAGGCCAACCCTTCCGTGGCGGTCCAGAAGGCGGAGAAGCTCTTCCAGGTGAACAAGGTCGACTTTCTGACGGGCACTGTGAACAGTGGTTCGACGTTGGCGGTGGGCCAGCTCGCCGAGCGCAACAACCGTCTGATCGCCACCACCGTGTCTTTCGCGGATTCGATCACCGGCGACAAGTGCTCGCCCAACGTGTTCCGCGTCAACGCCCGCGCTGGCATGCAATCGGCAGCGCTGGCCGACTGGCTTGCCAGCACGCGACCCAACGCCAATGTGTTCTACCTGGGCCCTGACTACGAGATGGGCCGCAGCACCGTGGCGGCTTTCAAGTCGGCAGCCGAGGCAAAGGGCGCGAAGTCGGTGGGTGAGGTGTTCGCGCCGCTGGACAACAAGGACTACTCGCCCTTCTTTGGTCAGATGCGCTCGGCCCGCCCGGCAGTCATCTACACCTCGGTTGCAGGCAACGATACGGTGCGGTTGTTCTCGCAGATGGTGGAGTTCGGTATCAGCCGCAACGTGCAGGTGGTGGGCGCCTCCGGTACCGTCACCTCTCAGAACCTGCCTGCCATTGGAAAGGCAGCCGACGGTTTTGTGACCGGTGTGGGCTATGCCACCAGCATCGACTCGGACGACAACCGGAAGTTTGTGGTCGACTTCGAAGCCGCCAACAAAGGGGCTCCCGACCTGTACGGCGCCGACAGCTACGGCGTGCTGTTCTTCTACAAAGCCGCAGTCGAGAAGGCAGGCAGCACCGACACCGACAAGGTGCGAGCGGCCATGCGCGGACTGCAGTGGAGCACGCCTCAGGGCACCAAAACCATGCGCGCTGGCGATCACCAGGCCATGCAGGACATGTACGCCATGCGCGTGACGGGTGGCAAGTTCGAACTGGTGGGCAAGGTCAAGGCAGATGCCGCGATCGGCCCCGATGTCTGCAGCCGCTTCTGAGCCAACCCGGGAAAGCTACACCATGAGCACCGCCCTCGACTGGCTTCAATTCGTACTGGCACCGCAGATGATCAATGGTTTGTCGATCGGTGTGGCCGTGGTGTTGATGGCCCTGGGACTGACCATCATTTTCGGTTTGCTGGACGTCATCAACATGGCACATGGCGAGTTCTATGCCATCGGCGCCTACCTTGCCGTGGCCCTGCTCGGTCTGGGGCTGTCGTTCTGGTGGGCGCTCGTCCTGACGCCGCTGTTGATGGCGGTGCTGGGGTACGCCACCGAGCGAGGCCTCATACAGCGGGTTTTCCACAGCAAGGACCGACACACGCTGACACTGCTGCTCACCTTCGGCATGGCGGTGGTGCTCGAAGACGCGCTCAAGATCGCCTTCGGTGCCAACCCGCTGCGGCTGGAGGCGCCCATCGACGGCGCGACCGAGATGGTGGGCCTGTATTTCCCCAACTACCGGCTGTTCGTGATGCTGTTCGGTGGCGCACTCATCGCCGCAGTCTGGCTGCTTGTCTTTCGCACATCGGTGGGCGCCATCGTTCGAGCCGCAGCCCACGACCGGCACATGAGTGCTTCACTCGGAGTTCCGGTACATCGTGTGTATGCCGCCACCTTTGCGTTTGGCGTTGCCATGGCGGGCATCGCGGGTGTTCTCCTCGCACCGATCTACTCGGTGTTCCCCACCATGGGACGCGATTTCGTGCTCATCGCCTTCAGCGTCGTGATCATCGGCGGGATGGGCTCCATCAAGGGCGCGGTGCTGGCCGGTCTCCTGCTGACGCAAGTGCAATCCATCTCCAGCCTGTACATCTCCCCCGTCTGGAGCGATCCGTTGCTGTTCGGGATCATGGTCCTGGTGTTGATGTGGCGGCCACAAGGTTTGTTCGGAAAACTCGGGAGCGCCTGACATGAGCACACCCGCTTCCACCTCCACACTGGCTTCGCGCCGCAACGCGCTGGCCGCACCTGCGTCTGTGGCACCACGCCGGTCGGCCGCTTCCTGGCTCGCCATCCTGTTCTTTGCGGGAGCACTGTCGTTCGGCGGCCTTGCGCTGGCGATGGGTGATGTGTTTTACCTGCGCCTGGCAACCGAGGCCCTTATTTTTGGTGGCCTGGCGCTGTCGGTTGACTTGCTGCTCGGCCGGGTCGGGCTGCTGCCGCTGGGACAGGCGCTGTTTTTTGGTCTGGGCGCTTACGTCTCTGCGCTCGTGCTCAAACACTGGAGCGACTCCTTCTGGCTGGCGATGGCCAGCGCCCTGGTGTTCAGCGTCCTGGCGGGGTTGGTCGGCGGTCTGATCGCCATCCGCGCCAAAGGGGTGTACTTCGCGCTCATCAGCTTCGGACTGGCCCAGGTGCTGTCCAAGGTGATCTACAACACCCGCGAGCTCGGGGCCTCCGACGGGATCATTGGAGTGCCCGCCGCTGCGGTGGCGCCAGGCTTGAACTCAAGCACACCCGAAGGCTTCTTTCTGGTGGTGCTTGGCTTCATTGGCGCCATCTACATGGCACTGCGATATCTGATGGACACGCCCGCAGGCCGCCAGCTTGACGCTATCCGCACGAACGAATACCGGGTCAGTTTCCTCGGAGCAGACCCGTGGCGTTACAAGCTCGGCGCCTTCGTCGCTGCGGCCTGTATTGCCGGCTGCAGCGGCGCTCTGTACCCCATGCTGCGCGGCTTCGTTTCACCCGAGTTGATGTTTTTTCAGGTCTCGGGCAATGCGGTCATCAATGTCATTGTCGGTGGCACCGGCACACTGATCGGCCCGCTCTACGGCTCCGCCATCCTCACTGGCTTGCGCTCCGTGGTGGGTTCTTACACAGCCCATCACCACATCGTCATCGGCCTTTTGTTCGTGGTTGTTGTGATCGTGATGCCACGCGGCCTCATTGGCTACGCCACACCCGCGCTGCAGCGCTGGCTGGATACGCGCCGCTCGCGCAAGGAGGCTCGCCCATGAGCGCCATTCTTTCGGTTCAGGGTCTCAGCGTTCAGTTCGGTGCACTCAAGGCGGTGCAAGGCGTGAGCTTCGAAGCGCAATCGGGCGGTATCACGGCGGTCATCGGTCCCAACGGTGCGGGCAAAAGCAGTTTGTTCAATCTGATCAGCGGCGCCATCCGTCCCACCTCCGGAGTGGTTCATTTCGAGGGTGTGGACGTGACCGGCCTGGCACCACACGAGCTGCTGGGCAGTGGACTGTCGCGCTCGTTTCAGATCACCAACCTGTTCTTCGATCTCACCGTGCGAGAGAACCTGCGTCTGGCAGCGCAGTTTCTGGAGCGTGGTCGCGGCTTGTTTCGACCACTTGTACAAAGCACCATCGCCTGGCAACGCGTAGATGAACTGCTGAGTCAATTCGATCTGCAGTCCAGGGCCGACGAGCTTGCGGGCTACTTGTCTCACGGCGAGCAGCGTCGACTGGAGATCGCGGTGTCACTGGCATCGCGCCCGCGCATGTTGCTGCTGGACGAGCCCACTCAGGGCATGAGCCACACGGACACTCGCGAGACGGAAGCGCTGATTCGCGGCCTGTCGCGCGACCACGGGCTGTCCATCTTGCTGGTGGAGCACGACGTCGACCTGGTGATGCAACTGTCGGACCACGTGGTGGTCATGCACCAGGGCGAGAAACTGGCCGAGGGCGCGCCGGCCGACGTGCGTGCCAACCCGGCGGTGCAGGCCGCCTATTTCGGGGAGAGGCACTGATGCTCGAACTCAAAAATGTACACACCCACTATGGGCTGAGCCATGTGCTGCAAGGTATCGACCTGCGCGTAGGAAAGGGTGAAGTGGTCGGTTTGTTCGGTCGCAACGGCGTAGGAAAAACGACACTGATCAAAACCATCGCGGGCTGGGTCACGCCATCGCAAGGCGAGGTGGTGTTTGACGGCCACCGTTTGGACGGTGTTGGTGCAGACGTCATCTGCCGCCGCGGTATCGGGCTGGTCCCAGAGGACCGGCGCATCTTTCCTGGCCTGACCGTGGAGGAGAACCTGCGGTTGGGGCAGATGCAGTGCCCGTCACGCAGCCGTGCCGAGTCGCGACGACGTCTTGATGAGACCTACCAGCGCTTTCCCCGGTTGGCGGAGCGGCGGCGCCAGATGGGCACGACGCTGTCAGGCGGCGAACAGCAAATGCTGGCGTTCGCGCGCGTACTTGCCGGCGCCCCTCGCCTGCTCCTGATTGACGAACCCACCGAGGGACTTGCGCCCATGATCGTGGACGAGTTGTTCGCCCTCATCGGCGACCTCGCTCGTCAGGGCATTCCGATCGTGCTGGTGGAGCAGAACGTGCACAGGGCCATTCGGTTGACCACCAGGCACTATCTGATCGAACGCGGCCAGGTCGTCTGTGAAGGCAATTCAAGCGACGCTGGCCAGCGGGCTGCCTTGTTGGATCGCATCAGCGTTTGAGGTGGCGCTGAGCGCGTGACATCTGCTTATTGCAGCGGCGACTGTCCTGTCGGCTTCCGTTGAGGGCGATTCTGCCCATCGCGTAACTCTCACCCCCCGAGAGGAGAGAGAGAAAACGTCCCCAAGGCCTGGAGAAACTCCCCTGGCGGCAATTCAGAGAGAGGGCAGAGAATCCGAGGCCTCCCGAACCCCGCATGAACACTGGGGTTCGACCAACAAAAAAGCCCCTGCGTAACAGGGGCTTCTGGACTTGCTGGCGG
>LNFM01013922.1_pt1 | contig 17612 bp, 19 predicted proteins | sample 596031 | NCBI WGS metagenome assembly LNFM01 (sample SAMN04254537, study PRJNA301005) | activated carbon metagenome | isolation source: dual media filters at the Ann Arbor, Michigan drinking water treatment plant | place: USA: Ann Arbor | reverse complement strand
CCGTGCTGCGCAGCATGAAGGACAAGAACCCCGACGCCTTCATCGGCCTGACCTACCCGCCCGACACCATCCTGGCCAGCCGGCAGAGCAAGGAGATCGGCTTCAACCCGAAGTTCTTCTACGCCAGCGTCGGCACGGCCTTCCAGCTGTACCGCAACGTGATGGCCGCCGGCGCCGAGGGCGTGCTGGGTATGGGCAGCTGGAACGGCAAGAGCAGCCCCGCGGCCAAGGCCTACTTCGACGCCCACGTCAAGAAATTCGGCGCGGCCAAGGAACCCGACCGCTGGGCCAGCGGCGCCACCTGGGCGGGCCTGGAGATCCTGACCGCCGCGGTGGCCCGGGCCGGCCTGGACCGCAAGGCGATCCGCGACTACGTGGCGGGCACCGAGCACAACACCATCATCGGCAAGATCAGGTTTGCCGGCAGCGAAAACGTGGGCACGCCGGGCACGGTGGGGCAGTGGCAGAAGGGCGAATTCGAGGTGGTGTGGCCCAAGGCCAATGCCACCGCGCCCGTGGCGCCGAAGCCCAACTGGGTCTGAAGCCGTCCCCATGAGCGCAGGTTCCTGGCTCGAACTGATCGCCTCCGGCCTCATCACCGGGGGCGTGTACGCGCTCGTCGCACTCGGCCTGAACCTGCAGTACGGGCTGATGCGCATCCTGAACATCGCGCACGGCGAGTTCCTGATGGTGGGGGCCTTCATCACCTACACCGCGCACGTCACGCTCGGCATCAGCCCGCTGCTGATGGTACCGATCAGCTTCGTGCTGCTGATGGGGCTGGGGCTGGTCGTGCACCGACTCGTGTTCCGCCGCCTCACGCGCACCAGCCCCACGCTGGACATCTTCGAGGCGCGCGGCCTGATGGTCAGCTTCGGCCTGATGTTCCTGGTGCAGAACTTCGCGCAGACGCTGTGGGGCGGTGACCTGCGCGGCTACGACTTCATGGCCGAGCCGGTGGCCGTGGGCGGCGCGCAGTTCAGCGCCAACAAGCTGCTGCTGCTCTTCCTGGCCCTGGCCATCAGCGTGGCGCTGATCGTGGGCCTGAACAAGACGCTCTACGGCAAGGGCGTGCGCGCGCTGATGCAGTCGCCCACCGGCGCGCAGCTGATGGGCATCGACACCGAACGGCTGCACCCGCTGATGTTCGGCGTCGGCCTGGGCCTGTCGGGCGTGGCGGGCTGCCTGCTGAGCATGACCTACACGATCTCGCCGTCGATGGGCGAGCCCTACACGGTGACGGCGCTGATCGTCATCACGCTGGGCGGCTTCGGCAGCATGGCCGGGGCGTTGGCGGGCGGGCTGGCATTGGGTGTGATCGAAGCGGTCGGCATGCACTTCACGAGCCCGTCGCTCAAATCGCTGCTGAGCTACGGCATCTTCATCGCGGTGCTGCTGTGGCGCCCCAACGGCCTGTTTGTCCGCAAGTGAACATCCGGAAATGAGCGTCCGCCCATGAAACCCACCCACCGCGACCTGCTGATCCTGCTGGCGCTGACCGGCTGGGCCGCCGCGCTGCCGCACTACGCCAGCGAGTTCGTCGTCTCGATGGCGCTGACCTGCCTGATGTACGCCACGCTGTCCTCCAGCTGGGCGCTGTTCTGCGGCAGCACACGCTACCTGTCGCTGGCCACCAGCGCGTTTTTCGGCATCGGCGCCTACACCAGCGCGCTGGCGCTGGACAGCCTGCCCTGGCTGGCCGCCATCGGTCTGGGCGCGGGCATCGCAGCGCTCGTGGCGCTGGTGATGGGCGCGGCCGTGCTGCACCTGCGCGGCACCTACTTCGCGGTGTTGACCTTCGGCATGACGGAGCTGATCCGCCACGCCATCACCTACTGGGAGAAGCAGGTCAGCGGCACCGTCGGCCGCGTGCTGACCGTGGTGCCCGAGCGCGACACCGTCTACCTCACGGTGCTGGGCCTGGCGGTGCTGGCGGTGCTGACGAGCATCGTGGTGCGGCGCAGCCGCTTCGGCCTGGCGATGGCCGGCATCGGTGCCGACGAGCAGCGCGCGCAAACGCTGGGCGTCAACACGCGGCTGGTCAAGATCGGCGGCTTTGCGCTGATCGCCGCGTTTGCCGGCGCGGTGGGCGCGGCGATGAGCGTGCGCTGGACCTACATCGACCCGCACACGGTCTTCAACCCCTTCATCGGCTTCCAGACCGTGCTGATCGCGCTCATTGGCGGCGCGGCCACGCTGTGGGGGCCGCTGATCGCCGCGGTCGTCTTCAGCGTGCTGGCCGAGACGCTGCGGCTGCAGGCGCCGCAGATCTACATGATGTCGCTCGGCCTCTTGCTGATCCTGTGCGTGCTGTACCTGCCCGGCGGCCTGGCCAGCCTGCGCGTGCAGACCTTCCGGCAATGGGGCGAGGACCTGCGCAGCGGCTGGCGCGAGCTGTTCACGCGCAAGGCCAAGGAGGCCGCATGACCGGCCACCCGCTGCTGGAAGCCCGCGACGTGACGGTGCGCTTTGGCGGCCTCGTGGCGGTGGACGGCGTCAGCGCCGCCTTCGCACCCGGCGAGCTGGCCGGCATCATCGGCCCCAACGGCGCCGGCAAGACCACCTTCTTCAACGCGCTGTCGGGCGTGGTGGCGCCGACCAGCGGCGAGCTGTACGCGCAGGGCCGGCGGCTGACCGGCGCCGCGCCGCACCGCTTCGCGCAGCAGGGCGTGGCGCGCACCTTCCAGACGCCGCGTGTGTTCGCCGAACTGAGCGTCGCGGCAAACATCGATTTCGGACTGCAGTTCGCCGGCCGCCAGCGCACGGCGTCGTGGCTGCTGAAGGACGAGGCCAGCATCCTCAACCTCATCGGCCTGGCCGACCAGGCGGCGCTGCCGGCCGCGGCCATCACGCCGTCGCAGCAGCGGCTGCTGGAGATCGGCATGGCGCTGGCCACGCGCCCCAAGCTGCTGCTGCTGGACGAGGTGGCCGCGGGGCTGACCGAGAGCGAGGTCGAGGCGATGGCGCAGCTGATCCGCCGCCTGCGCGACGAACTCGACCTCACCGTGATCTGGATCGAACACGCGGTGACCACGCTGCTGCGCCACGTGGAGCGCGTGATCGTGCTGCACCAGGGCCGCAAGATCGCCGACGGCACGCCGGCCGAGGTGGTGCGCAACGCCGAGGTGATCGAGGCCTACCTCGGCGATGAAATGGCGGAGCCGGCATGAGTCCGCAGGCTCTGCCGAGGACGAATACCCCCTCGGGGGGCGCGACCGCAGGTCGCTGGGGGCACCTGTGCTGAACGACATCGAAGCGATGCTGGACCGCCGGCTCGCCCACCTCAAGATCAAGAGCCTGAGCGCCGGCTACGGCGCCTTCCTGGTTCTGCGAGACCTGACGCTGGAAGCGCGGCCCGGCCTGACCGTCATCCTCGGCCCCAACGGCGCCGGCAAGACGACGCTGCTGAAGGCCATCGCCGGCCTGATCCCGCGCGGCGGCGAGATGCGCCTGGACGACACGCTGATCGAACGCGACGCCAAGCCCGCCACCATCGTGCAGCGCGGCCTGGCGCTGGTGCCCGAAGGCCGGCAGCTCTTTCCGCAGATGAGCGTGGCCGAGAACCTGGAGCTTGGCGGCTGGCTCAGCACGCCCGCGCAGCGCGCAGAACGTCTGCAGCAGGCCTTCCGCGATTTCCCCAAGCTCGCCGAACGCGCGCAACAACTCGCCGGCACGATGAGCGGCGGCGAGCAGCAGATGGTGGCCGTGGCACGCGCGATGATGAGCGCGCCGCGCCTGCTGATGCTGGACGAGCCCTCGCTGGGCCTGGCGCCGAAGATGGTGGACGAGCTGCTGGCCATCGTGCGCCGCATCGCCGACGCCGGCACCACCGTGCTGATGGTCGAGCAGAACGTGCGCAAGGCACTCGCCGTGGCCGACCGCGGCTACGTGATGGAGCGCGGCCGTCTCGTCGCCAGCGGCCCGGCTTCGCTGCTCGCCCGCTCCACCGTGATCCGCCAGGCCTATCTCGGCCAGGCCACCCCCGACACCGCTGCATCCTCGAAGGAGAAACCCGTGCCCGATCTCACCATGCTCATCAACGGCCTGAACGTCAGCGCAGAAAAGGGCGCCACTTTCGAGCGCCGCAACCCGCTGGACGGTGCCGTCGTCACGCGTGCACCCGCGGCCAGCGTGGCCGATGCCATCGCCGCGGTGGATGCCGCCGCGGAGGCCTTCAAGACCTGGAGCCTGACAGGCCCCAGCGAACGCCGCATGCTGCTGCTGAAGGCCGCCGACGCGCTGGAAGCCAAGACGCCGCAGTTCATCCAGGCCGTGTCGGCCGAGACCGGCGCCACCGGCATGTGGGGCGGCTTCAACGTGATGCTGGCCGCCGGCATGATCCGCGAGGCCGCATCGCTGACGACGCAGATCGCCGGCGAGATCATCCCGTCCGACGTGCCCGGCAGCCTGGCCATGGGCGTGCGGCAGGCGGCCGGCGTGGTGCTGGGCATCGCGCCCTGGAACGCGCCGGTGATCCTGGGTGTGCGCGCCATCGCCACGCCGCTGGCCTGCGGCAACACCGTTGTCTTCAAGGGCAGCGAGAACTGCCCGCAGACGCACCAGCTGATCGCGCAGGCCTTCCAGGACGCCGGCTTCCCGCCGGGCGTCGTCAACTACATCACCAACGCGCCGGCCGATGCGGGCGCGGTGGTGGACGCCATCGTCGCGCACCCCGCGGTGCGGCGCGTCAACTTCACCGGCAGCACGCGTGTGGGCAAGCTCATCGCGCTGACCTGCGCGAAGCACCTGAAGCCGGCGGTGCTGGAGCTGGGCGGCAAGGCGCCACTGGTGGTGCTGGACGACGCCAACCTGGAAGACGCCGTCAACGGCGCGGCCTTCGGCGCCTTCGCCAACAGCGGCCAGATCTGCATGAGCACCGAGCGCATCATCGTCGACCACAAGATCGCCGACGACTTTGCCGCGATGTTCGCGAAGAAGGCCAAGAGCCTGCCGCTGGGCGACCCGCGCAAGCCCGATCCCGTCGTGCTGGGCTCGGTCATCGGCATGGGCACGGTGGAGCACTGCAACGCGCTGATCGACGACGCGCTGGCCAAGGGCGCCAAGCTGCTGTGCGGCGGCAAGGCCGACAGCACGTTGATGCCGGCCACCGTGCTGGACCGCGTGACGCCGGCCATGCGCATCTATGCCGAAGAGACCTTCGGCCCGGTGAAGTGCATCGTGCGCGTGGACGGCGTGGAGGCGGCCATCGCCTGCGCCAACGACAACGAATACGGCCTGTCGGCCGCTGTCTTCGGCCGCGACGTGGCGCGTGCGATGAACGTGGCGCGCCGCATCGAAAGCGGCATCTGCCACGTCAACGGCCCCACGGTGCACGACGAGGCGCAGATGCCCTTCGGCGGCGTCAAGGGCTCGGGCATGGGCCGCTTCGGCGGCAAGGCGGGTGTGCACGAGTTCACCGAGCTGCGCTGGATCACGGTGCAGACGACGCCGCGGCAGTACCCGTTCTGAGGCCGGGCCGTCGGGCGTCTTCAAGGATGCCCGACACTCGGGGGCTTGGCATCCGCCACACAGCCTCTTCGATCGCCCGCCATGCAATACCCCGCCTACGACCCGCAGTCTCCCGTCACGCCGCTGGCCGCTGAAGAGATCGGCGCACTCGACGCGCTGCTGCAGCGCCTGGAAGCCGACACGGCGATGAGCCTGGACGGCTTCGACGGCTACCTCACCGCCTTCGCCATCGGCCCGGCGGCGCTGCGCGAGATGCCGTCCGCCGACTGGCTGCCGCTGATCTGGGGCGGCGACACCGCCGGCCCCGACGACGCCGCGCCCTTCGGCACCAAGCGCCAGCGCAAGAACACCGTGGTGATGGCGCTGCGCCACCTGCGCCACCTGAGCCAGCTGCTGCACGACAAGCCCGACGACTGGGAGCCGATCTTCAGCATCGCCGAACACGGCGCCGACGAGTGGGCCGACGCGCGCGAGTGGTGCATGGGCTTCCTGCAGGCCGTGGATTTGATGCCCGATGCCTGGGGCGAGGTGTGGGCCGACCCGGCCCTGGCGCCGCTGCTGACGCTGGGCGGCGGCCTGGACGGCGTGGCGCAGCCCGCAGGCGAGGCCGACCTGGACGACCCCGCGGTGTGTGATGAACTCAGCCGCGCGGTGCCCGACGCGGTGCTGGGCTTGATGGCGAAGATCGCGGCCTGAACCGGCAGCGCGGTACGCGCGTCAGGCGGGAACGCGCGCCAGCAGCGCGGCGCCCAGCGCCTCGGCCACTTCGATGCCATCCACGCCAGCGCTCATGATGCCGCCGGCATAACCCGCGCCCTCGCCCGCCGGGTACAGGCCCTTCACGTTCAGGCTCTGCCAGTCCTTGCCGCGTGTGATGCGCAGCGGCGACGAGGTGCGTGTCTCCACGCCCGTCAGCACCGCATCGGGCAGGCTGAAGCCGGGGATCTGCTTGTCGAAGGCCGGCAGCGCCTCGCGGATGGCCGCCAGCACGTAGGGCGGCAGCACGGGCTGCTTGGGGTCGGCCAGCGCAGTGAAGTGCACGCCAGGCTTGTAGGACGGCTCCACGCTGCCCACCGCGGTGGACGGCTGGCCCTTGATGAAGTCGCCCACCAGCGCGCCGGGCGCCTGGTAGCCGCCGCCGCCGAGCTCGTACGCGCGGCTTTCCCAGAAGCGCTGGAAGGCCATGCCGTCCAGCGGGCTCACGGGCCCGTCGCCGGGGGTCTGCCGGTAGTCCTGGGGGCTGATGCCCACCACGATGCCGGCGTTGGCGTTGCGCTCGTTGCGGCTGTACTGGCTCATGCCGTTGGTCACCACGCGCTCGGGCTCGCTGGTGGCGGCCACCACGGTGCCGCCGGGGCACATGCAGAAGCTGTAGACGCTGCGGCCGTTCCTGGCGTGGTGCACGAGCTTGTAATCGGCCGCGCCCAGCACGGGATGGCCGGCGCTGGCGCCGAAGCGCGCGCGGTCGATCAGGCTCTGCGGATGTTCGATGCGGAAGCCCACCGAAAACGGCTTGGCCTCCATGTAGACGCCGCGCTCGTGCAGCATCGTGAAGGTGTCGCGTGCGCTGTGGCCCAGCGCCAGCACCACGTGCTCGGCGTCGAGCTGTTCGCCGCCGGCCAGTGTCAGGCCGCGGATGGCGCCGCCTTCGATGCGCACGTCCACCACCTGCTGCTGGAAGCGGATCTCGCCGCCCAGCGCCGTGATGTCGGCGCGCATCTTCTCGATCATGCTGACGAGCCGGAAGGTGCCGATGTGCGGCTTGCTGACGTAGAGGATCTCGTCCGGCGCACCGGCCTTGACAAATTCCGTCAGCACCTTGCGGGTGAGGTGGCGCGGGTCGCTGATCTGGCTCCAGAGCTTGCCATCGCTGAAGGTGCCGGCACCGCCCTCGCCGAACTGCACGTTGCTGGTAGGGTCGAGCACGCCCTGACGCCACAGGCCCCAGGTGTCCTTGGTGCGCTGTCGCACCTCCTTGCCCCGCTCCAGCACGATCGGCGCCAGCCCCATCTGCGCCAGGATCAGCGCAGCGAACAGGCCGCAGGGCCCGAAGCCCACCACCACCGGCCGCAGCCGCCCGCTGGCCTTGAAGTCGGCTGGGGCCCGCGCCACCAGCCGGTACCCGGTGTCGGGCGCCACGCGCACATGCGGATCCCCCGCGTGCCGCGCGAGCACGGCCGCTTCACCCTCGACCTCGCAGTCGACGGTGTAGATCAGCACGATGGCCGACTTGCGCCGCGCGTCGTAAGCGCGCCGAAAGACCGTGAAGGCCTTCAGCGCGGCATCGGCGATGCCCAGCCGCGACAACACCGCCGGACGAAGTTCATCGTCAGCGTGGTCAAGTGGCAAGCGAAGTTCAGTGATCCGCAGCATCAAGCACCACGGTCAATTGGGTGATGCGCAGCGTGACGCGCCGCGACCAAGCTTCCCCCCGCGGAACCGGCTCCGCCGGGCCGCCAGGGGACGGCCCCCTCGGGGGGTAGCGAGCGTCAGCGAGCTTGGGGGCTCGCTTAACCGCCCTTCTTGGGGCGCTTGCCCGGGTTCTTCTTGCTGCGCGTGTGCACGCCACGCTCCAGGCTGACCTTCTGGCCGCGCTTGGTGGTGACGGTCACGCCAGCGGGCGCGACGGGACGGGGGCTGGCCTTGCGGTCGGCTTCGGTGACGATCTTGTTGCCCATGGCGTGGCTTTCGAATTTGAACAAAACCCCGGATTAGGCCACAACCCGGGCGAGGGGCCTTCTGCCGATGGTCGCGACGCGGTCAGCGCGCCACAGTTGCACGCACGACAAGGCCCACCGGGAGCCGCTTCACGACTTGCTGTCGAAGGTGTTGCACTGCGGAATGCTGCCGCTGTCCAGCCCGCGCTTGAACCAGGTCATGCGCTGCTGCGCGCTGCCGTGCGTGAAGCTCTCGGGCACCACACGGCCGGTGCTGGCCTTCTGCAGCGTGTCGTCGCCGATCTGTGCCGCGGCGTTCAGGCCTTCTTCGATGTCGCCGCGCTCGAGCCAGCCCTTGCCCTTCTGCGAGTGGTGCGCCCACACGCCGGCCAGGCAGTCGGCCTGCAGTTCCACGCGCACCGACAGCGCGTTCATCTGCTGCTGCGAGACCTTGCCGCGCATCGCGTCGACCTTGCCGGTGATGCCCATCATGTTCTGCAGGTGGTGGCCCACCTCGTGCGCCACCACGTAGGCCTGTGCAAAGTCGCCGGGCGCGCCCATGCGCTTGTCGAGCGTGTCGAAGAAGTCGAGGTCGATGTAGACCTTGGCGTCGCCCGGGCAGTAGAACGGGCCCATCGCACTCTCGCCCGTGCCGCAGGCGGTGGGCGTGGCGCCGCGGAACAGCACCAGCTTGGGCTCCTGGTAGGTGGCGCCCTGGGCCTGCAGCACGCGGCCCCAGACCTCTTCGGTGTCGCGCAGCACGGTGCTGACGAAGAGCGCGGCCTTGTCGCTGGCGGGCACGGGCCCCGCGGGGGCCTGCTGCGCGGTGGGCGCCTGCACGCCACCCTCACCGCTGAGCAGCCCCAGCACGGTCATCGGGTTGATGCCGAAGATCCAGCCGGCCACCAGCGCCACGGCGATGGTGCCCAGGCCGATGCCGCGGCCCCCGAGTCGCGGACCACGGCCACCGCCGGCGCCCTGGCCGCGCCGATCCTCGACGTTGCTGCTCTGGTCTTCACCTTCCCACTTCATGCGCCACCCCCTGCCGGCGCCGGTCGCCGGAGAAGGCATTCTGCGCCGGATGCAGCGCACCACGCGCCCGACCGGGGTGCAGGCCCGAGCGGGCCCGCACGCGGGCCTGCCGGGGCCGCGGGCTCAGTGCAGCACGGGCTCGGTGGTGTTGCGGCCGTAGGCCTCGAACAGGCTCAGCGCGGTGCGGCGCAGCCGCTCGTCGCTGCTGGTGTGCGCGGTGGCCAGGCAGCCGTGCGCGTAGGCGGTGTCGGTGAACATGCGCGGCACGTCGATGGCCCAGCCCTCGTACTGCATCAGGCGCTTGAAGCGGGCCATCAGCGCCAGCGGCAGCGCCAGCACCGGGGCCAGGTGGTCGGGGGCGGCAAACGGGGTTTCGGCTTGGGCTCTGGACATCGCGGACTCCTGCGCCGGCAAGGCGCCGGCAGGCAGGGTCATCGTCCCGCGGTGCGTCCGCTGACAAGCGCCGATAAGCGGGGCCGAACGGGGCCAGTTCGGAAGCCACCCGGGCACGCCGGCTGCCGTGGGGCCCTCAGGTCTTGGGCAGCGTCACGCCGCGCTGGCCCTGGTACTTGCCGCCGCGGTCCTTGTAGCTGGTCTCGCAGACCTCGTCGCTCTCGAAGAACAGCACCTGCGCGCAGCCTTCGCCAGCGTAGATCTTGGCCGGCAGCGGCGTCGTGTTGCTGAACTCCAGCGTGACAAAACCTTCCCACTCCGGCTCGAACGGCGTCACGTTGACGATGATGCCGCAGCGCGCATAGGTGCTCTTGCCCAGGCAGATGGTCAGCACGTTGCGCGGGATGCGGAAGTACTCCAGCGTGCGCGCCACGCAGACGTCCTTGTTGATGTCGACGAAGCTGTTCTCGTCGAAGTTCTTCGGGTCCACCACGGTGCTGTGGATGTTGGTGAAGACCTTGAACTCCGGCGCGCAGCGGATGTCGTAACCGTAGCTGCTGGTACCGTAGCTGACGATGCGGTCACCGGCTGCGTTGGTGCGCACCTGGCCCGGTTCGAACGGCTCGATCATGCCGTGCTGCTCGGCCATGCGCCGGATCCACTTGTCGCTCTTGATGCTCATGTCTTGATGCTCACGTTTCGCCCGACGTCGCCGGGCGCAGGGCCGGAGTCTGCGCTAGGATGATCCGGCACCGCCCTCCTCAGGAGACAGCCCCATGGCCACCCCGTTCCGCAGCGCGCCCGAGCTGCTCAACCAGTACGCTGAATACCACCGCGACCGGCGCAACATTCTCACGCACTTCGTGGGTGTGCCGATGATCGTGTTTGCCGTGGGCGTGCTGCTGGCCGGCTGGAGCTTCAATCTCGCCGGGCTGGCCCTCACGCCGGCGTGGCTCGTGTTCGGCGTGGTGGCGATGTGGTACTTGACACGCGGCCACCTGGGCATCGGGCTGGCCACCACCGTGGGCGTGGGGCTGCTGATGCTGCTGGCCCACCGGGTCAGCGGCGGCAGCCTGATGCAGTGGCTGGCCTGGGGACTGGGCTTCTTCCTGGTCGGCTGGCTCGTCCAGTTCGTCGGGCACTATTACGAGGGCAAGAAGCCCGCCTTCGCCGACGACATCATCGGCCTGCTCGTGGGCCCGATGTTCGTGGTGCTGGAGCTGCTGGCCCCGCTGGGTCTGTTCAAGGGCCTGATGGCCGGCGTGGAGCGCCACGCCGGGCCCACCTTCATCCGCGACCTGGCTCACCCCGCCGCGCGCTGAGCCCGGCCTGCGACCAGCAGGCGGCCGTTCAGCGCGGCGCGTTCGGAAAGAACAGCGGCTCGCCGCCGATGCGGTAGCCGGCAATCGCCGCCTGCCCCGGGGCCGAGGTGATCCAGTCGGCGAAGCGCTGGGCGAGTGCCTGCTTCACGTGCGGGTGCCTGGCGGCACTCACCACCATGACCCCGTAGGGATTGAAGAGACTCTTGTCGCCCTCCACCAGCACCGCCAGCGCGCCGCGGTTCCTGAACGACAGCCAGGTGCCGCGGTCGGCCAGCACGTAGGCGTCGGTCGACGAGGCGATGTTCAGCGCCGGGCCCATGCCGCAGCCGCACTCGCGGTAGCCGGCCGGCCTGGCGGCGGCCAGATCCACCCCGGCGGTCTTCCACAGCCTCAGCTCGGCCGCGTGCGTGCCGCTCTTGTCGCCGCGCGAGACAAAAGCCGCGCCCTGGCGCGCCACCCGGGCCAGCGCTGCGGCGATGTCGGTGCCACGCGCCCGGGCGGGGTCGGTGGCGGGGCCGACGAGCACGAAGTCGTTGAACATCACCGGCACACGCTTCGCAGCGAACCCGTCGGCGACGAACTTCTCCTCTGCCGCCGTGTCGTGCACCAGCACCGCGTCGGCGTCACCGCGCCGTGCGGTGTCCAGCGCCTGCCCGGTGCCCAGGGCCACCACGCGCACCGCGATGCCGGTGGCCTGCGTGAACTGCGGCAGCACATGGCCGAACAGGCCCGACTGCTCGGTGCTGGTGGTGGAGGCGAGCACGATGAACGGCTGCTGCGCGGCAGCCGGGCCGGCAAGGCCCAGCACGGCCAGGCAAACGCCGGCCAGACACCAGCCGCGGCGGCGGAAACGGACGGTCAGGCCCATGGCAATTCACCCTTCAGGAATGACGCCGCCTCGGGCGGCAGCGTGTCGTTGAAGAACCGGCCCACCGGCAGGTCCACCACCAGCCGGCCGGCCTCCAGGTAAGCCACACGCGTGGCCAGCCGCTTGGCCTGGCCCAGGTTGTGGGTGCTGAAGACGAGCGTGATGCCGTCTTGCGCCAGGCCTTCGATCAGCGCCTCCACCTCGCGCTTGGCGCTGGGGTCGAGGCTGGCCGTGGGCTCGTCGAGCAGCAGCACGTCGGGCGCCAGCGCCCAGGCGCGGGCCAGCGCCAGGCGCTGCTGCTGGCCGCCCGAGAGCGTGCGCGCCGGGCGTTCGGCCAGTGCCAGCAGCCCCACGCGGGCCAGCGCGCGGTGGCAGCGCTCGGCACGCTCGGCACGCGGCACGCGGCGCAGCCACAGGCCGAGCAGCACGTTGCGGCGCACCGACAGCGCCAGCATGAAGGGCCGCTGGAACAGCATCGCCATCACCAGCTGCCGGCCGTCCGGCGCGTGCTGCTGGCGGCCGGCGGCCGGCAGCAGGCCGTGCAGCAGCCGCAGCAGGGTCGACTTGCCGCTGCCGTTGGCCCCCACGAGCGCCAGCCGCTCGCCGCGGGCGAGTGTCAGCGACACACCGTGCAGCGCCTGCACAGGGCCGAAGCGAACCCGGGCGTCGGTCAGCGTCACCAGCGGCTGCGCCGAGGGTGCGGCTGACGACGCCGACACCGCCGCCATCGCCGGGCCGCCGACCGGGAGGCCCGGCCTCAAACCCGCACCTCTTCGCGCATCAAGCTGCCGCGCGCCGGCAGCAGCGCCACGACGGCGTTCACGAGGCCCACCACGGCCAGCAGCACGGCGCCCAGCGCCAGCGCCAGCGGCAGGTCGCCCTTGCTGGTTTCCAGCGCGATGGCGGTGGTCATCACCCGCGTGACGCCGTCGATGTTGCCGCCGACGATCATCACCGCGCCCACCTCGGCGATCGCGCGGCCGAAGGCCGTCAGCAGCACGGTGACGACGCCGAAGCGCAGGTGCACCAGCATCAGCAGCGCGCTGAGCCAGGGGCCGGCGCCCATCGAGCGCAGCTGATCACCGCCCTCGGCCAGGCCGTCCAGCACGAGGCGACGTGTCAGCGCGGCGATCAGCGGCACCACCAGGATGCTCTGCGCCACCACCATCGCGGTCGGCGTGAACAGGATGCCGAGGTGGCCCAGCGGCCCGGACCGGCTCAGCAGCAGGTACACCAGCAGCCCCACCACCACGGACGGCAGCGCCAGCAGCGTGTTGACGCCCCACACCGCCACGCGGTGGCCAGGGAAACGCGCCACCGCCAGCCAACTGCCCAGCGCCAGGCCGAACAGCGCGCCCACGGCACAGGCGGTGAGGCTGACGCGCAAGGACAGCGCAACGACGCCGGCCAGGCGGGCATCACCCTGGGTGATCAACTGCCACGCGAGGTGCAGGCTGTGGGCGACGGTGTCCAAGGGGCGGGGGGAACGGGTTCAGGGTCAGGGGACGAACCGCCTGTCGGTCGCCACGCAGGGCACGGCGCAACGGGCGATGTCCCCGGCACGATTGTCGCCGCGACCCGCCGATCAGCCTATGCAAGGACTTGCCTAGGCCGGACCGTGGCGCAGCCGCCTGGTGATCAGGGAAACCCGGCCACGGGCCCGGGATGCCACGCCCGCCCGGGCAGAATCCGGGCATGCCCGAACTCGGTCCTTCCCCCCTCGTCAGCGGTGCCGAACTGCCCGTGGCCGCAGCCCGCGCGGCCATCGCCGCGGCGCTGCGGCCGATCACGCAGACCACCACACTGCCGCTTGCACAGGCGCTGGGCCGCGTGCTGGCAGGCGACCTGGTGTCGCCGATCGACGTGCCGGCCCACGACAACTCGGCCATGGACGGCTATGCGCTGCACGGCGCCGACCTCGACCCCGCCACCGCCACCGTGCTGCAGGCGCTGCCAGCCACGGTGTTCGCCGGCGCCGCGCCGGGCCCGGTACCGGCGCGCGGCCAGTGCGTGCGGATCATGACGGGTGCTGTCATGCCCGATGGGCTGGACACCGTGGTGCCGATCGAGCTCTGCACCGTGGAAGGCAGCGCGGTCACGCTGCACCCCGGCGTGCTGCGGGCCGGCGACAACCGCCGCCGCCGCGGTGAAGACCTGGCGCGGGGCCAGCCGGCGCTGCGGGCCGGGCGCGTGCTGCGGCCGGCCGACCTGGGCCTGATCGCGTCGCTCGGCTTTGCCGAGGTGACGGTGATGCGCCGACTGCGCGTGGCGCTGTTTTCCACCGGCGACGAACTGCGCAACCCCGGCGAGCCGCTGCCGCCGGGCTGCATCTACGACAGCAACCGCGCCAGCCTGCGTGCCGCGCTCGACCGCCTGGGCGTGGACGTGCTGGACCTGGGCCTGGTGCCCGACGACCCGGCCGCGCTGCAGGCCACGCTGGAAGCGGCCGTGGCCGGCGCCGATGCGGTGGTGACGAGCGGTGGCGTCAGCATGGGCGACGCCGACTACACCCGCGACCTGCTGGCCCGCATGGGCGAGGTGGCGTTCTGGAAGGTGGCGATGCGCCCGGGGCGGCCGTTTGCCTTCGGGCCCCTGCGCGGGCCCGGCGGCCCGGACGGTACGCATGCCCCCGGGCCCTTCCTGTTTGCCCTTCCTGGCAACCCGGTGGCGGCGCTGGTGACCTTCTACGCCTTCGCGCGTGAGGCGCTGATGGTGCTGGCCGGCGCACAACCCCTGCCGCTGCCGGTGCTGCAGGCGCGCAGCACGGTGGCCATCCGCAAGCGGCCGGGCCGCACCGAATACCAGCGCGCCGTGGTGGCACCCGCCGCCGACGGCAGCGGCTGGCAGGTGCGGCTCACGGGTTCACAGGGCGCCGGCATCCTACGCAGCATGAGCGAGGCCAACGCACTGGTGGTGCTGCGCCACGAGCAGGGCTCGGTGGCCGAGGGCGACACGGTGGACGTGTGGTTGTTCGACGGGCTGGTGTAGCCCGCAGTCGCCGCCGATCGCTCAGCCGCTGACCACGCGCACCGGGGCGCGCTGCGGTTCGGGTTCGGAGTCGAAGCGCTCCAGCCCGGTGTAGCAGAGGAAGTGTTTGTTGGACGCGCGGCCGAAGAGCGTCATGCCCAGCTTGCTGGCCAGTTCGTGCCCCATCGCGGTGACGCCGTTGCGCGACACGATGATCGGCACGCCCATCTGCGCCGCCTTCATCACCATCTCGCTGGTCAGCCGGCCGGTGGTGTAGAAGGCCTTGTCGGCGCCGGGCACGCCGTGCAGGCCCATCCAGCCGGCGATGGTGTCGATGGCGTTGTGGCGGCCCACGTCTTCCACGAACATCAGCATCTGCGCGCCCTGGAACAGCGCGCAGCCATGCACCGACCCTGCCTTGCGGTGGATGCTGTCCTGCTGGCGCATGGTCTCCAGCATGCGTTGCAGCGTGCCCTGGCGGATGCGCGCGGTGGCGGCATCGGGCAGCTGCACCGTGTGCAGCTGCGTCATCGCATCGCCGAACACCGTGCCCTGGCCGCAGCCGGTGGTGACGACGCGGTGCGCCGTCTTGGCCGCCAGGTCCTGCACGCCACCGTGCGTGCGCACCGCGGCGGCGCCGACGTCCCAGTCGACGGTGATCGACTCGACCTCGGCCACGTCGGCCACCAGCCGCTGGTTGCGCAGGTAGCCCAGCACCAGCAGCTCGGGCATCTGGCCCAGCGTCATCAGCGTGACGAGCTCGCGCTTGTCGACGAAGACCGTCAGCGGCCGCTCGGCCGGGATGTGTATGTGGCGGCGCTCGCCGTACTCGTCGAGGATCTGGATCTCGCGCAGCAACTCGCACTGCGCCTGCGTGAGACGAGGCGCGCCCGGCACGCGGGCCCGCTCGGGCAGCGGCGCGGGGGGCGGCGACTCGTTCAGCGCAGACATCACGACCCTCCGGGCGCCCTATTTCTTGGGCGCCGCAGCCGGCGTGGCCGCGGGTGCCGCCGTGGGGGGCGCTGCGGGTCCGCCAGCCACGGCGGTGGCAGGCGGTGCCGCCACAGGCGCAGCCACGTACGGACCCGGGTCCGCGCAGGCCGTGGCGCCCGCATCGGCGGGCTTGACGGCCTTGCCGTCCTTCTTGGCCTGCGCAAAGTACGCGGCCGCCGTGCGGTCCATGCTCTGGCAGAGCTGGTAGCCGGCGACCTTGTTGCCGTGGGCGGCTTTGGCCGCCGCTTCGGCGGCCTTGGCCTTGGCTTCGTCGCTGGGCGCGGGCAGCTTGGCCAGCGCGGGCGCGGCGGCCAGCGCCATCAGCGCGGCGGTGGCGGCGGTCAACAGGGTGTGATGGATCTTCATGCGTCTTGCTCCGCGAGGAATGTCAGGCCTGCCGGGGCGCGCCCAGCGCTGCGGCCGATGGGGAGGTGCCCGAACGCTGGGCCGGGATCTTGCCGGCCTTGACGTCGTCGTACCACCACTCGTGGTGCTCCTTGGCCCAGGCTTCGTCCACGTACCCGGTGCGCATGGAACCATACGCGCCCTTCATGCCCACACTGCCGATGTAGATGTGGCCGATGAACATGGCCATCATGCCCACCGAGGCGATGGCGTGCACCATGTGCGCCACCTGCATCTGGCCACGCGTGACACCCAGCCCCGGAATCAGCAGGTTGAGCACCAGGCCCGAGGCCACCACCAGCAGGCCCAGGAAGAACACACCGCCCCAGAACAGCACCTTCTCGCCGGCGTTGAAGCGGTGCGAGGGGACTTCATGGTCGCCCAGGATGCCGCCGCCGCGGCGCAGCCAGTTCCAGTCGCCCTTGGCGGGCAGGTTGTCGCGCACGAAGGTCAGGAACACCACCACCAGCGACACGGCAAACACCGGGCCCATGAAGTTGTGGATGTTCTTCAGCGCATAGCTCAGCCAGCCGAAGAGCGTGGCGCCCATCACCGGCAGCAGGAAGAACTTGCCGAAGGCCATCACGATGCCGCTGACGGCCAGCAGCACGAAGGCGATGGCGTTGGCCCAGTGCGCCGAGCGCTCGAAGGGCGTGAAGCGCTCGATCTTGCGGCCGGTGTCGACCTCGTGGCCGCCCAGCGGGCCCTTGCGCCAGTAGAAGATGCCGATGGCGCCCAGCACGATCAGCAGCAGCGAGCCGCCGTAGGGAATGATCCAGTTGTTGCGCACCTGGCGCCAGGCTTCGCCGGCGCTGGTGAAGCGCGAGCCGGGGTACTGCACGAAAGGCTGGATCAGCACGCCCATCTCGGCGCCGGGCAGCGAGGTGGTGCCGCCGGTGTCGCGCACGGCACGCCAGGCGGGCGCGTTGTTGCCGGGCTGCGACTTGGCGCGCTGGGCGTTGCTCTCGTCGGCGCCGGGCAGCGCGGGGGCCGTGAAGCCCGCGGGCGGGCCCTTCGGCGCGGTGGGCGCAGCAGCCGCAGCGGCGGGCGCGGCATCGGCCGCGGGCGCCGCGGTCTGGGCCAACGCCCCGACCGACAGGCCCAGGGACAGGCCCAGGGTCAGCGCGGCGGTGCGCAGCAAGTGAAGTGTCCGGCCGGTCATGGCGTCTCCCATTGAAGCGGGATCAGGGCGCGCTGGCCCGTGAATATTCGTTCTGCCCCTGGGAGCGCGTCTTGAGCTGCGCCTCCCAGCTGGTGGCGTCGCCGGCCTTCCAGCCGGCGGCCGTGTGCGTGCCGGTGTTGCCGGCGTAGGGCGACACGTCGGCTTTGCGCACGGTGGTCTGCGGCTTCTCGGTGCAGGCCACCAGCAGCACGCTGGCGGCCAGCACCACGGCGGTCAGCCCGCGCGTCATGACTTCTTGCCCTCGGGCTGGGCGCCGTTGCCACCGCCATTGCCGGCCGTGGGCTTGCCGTACGCGGTGCCCCAGCCCCAGACCTCGCTGCCCT
>LNFM01007193.1_pt1 | contig 17618 bp, 24 predicted proteins | sample 596031 | NCBI WGS metagenome assembly LNFM01 (sample SAMN04254537, study PRJNA301005) | activated carbon metagenome | isolation source: dual media filters at the Ann Arbor, Michigan drinking water treatment plant | place: USA: Ann Arbor | reverse complement strand
GCGCGTCGTCCCGACGTGTGCCCGTCGCTGCTGTACCAGCCGCCGAAGAAGCGCGTGCGCGGCGTGGGCGAGGTCCTCGCCGAGCTACCGATGCCTGCGACCGAGGCCTCGCGCGTGTGGGGCGACCTCCACACCATGCCCGCGCTGTCGTGGCGCAACTGGCTTCGACTGGCTCTGATCCCCGCCGGGGGAGACTGGCGCGACCTTGCCGGCGTCCTCGAAGGAAGGGCGCGCCGCGAGGTGTTCCGGCGTCACGCGGTCCAGCAGTGGAGCGAGCCGATCGACGCGGTGACTGGCCCTGGCGGACACAGCGTCGAGGCCGTCGCCGACCCGCGCGGCGTGGTCATGCGCGAACGGAACTGGAACGGCGGCACCTACGGCGTGGTCCCCTTCGACGCGCCCATCGGCGCCGTCGCGGGCGAAGCGTCGCCGTCGAACGGGCGCTACTCGGTGGCCGACCCGCGAGCTGCGGGTCTGCTCACGGGCGACAGCTGGCACCACGGCGCCCTCGGAGTGCGCCCATGGGATGGGCCAGCGGCAACGGTCACGGGAGGCGACCATCCGAGCAAGGGGCGCTTCGCGGTCGCGGACCCGCGGTACCGCATCGACATCACCTGCGAGGAGCGGCCCGGCGCGCATGGGGTGATGGAGTGGACGGGCTCGAGCGGAGCGATTGTCGGGTCGTCGAAGGTCGACAACCGACCGGTGTCCGTGGGCGATCCTCGCGTCGACGAGCTCCGCGTCCCCGTCGCCTACGACGCGGGCTACGGCGTGCTCCGATGGGATGAGCCCGCTCGCACGGTCGCCGGCACCGCAGCGGCGGGGACGGGCGCCTACGCGGTGGCCGATGGGCGCGACCGCACGTGGCTGCGCGACGTCCGCGTGCTCACCCTCGACGAGGCGATGGCGCTCGACATCGACGCGCGGAAGCCGCCTCCGTTCGTCCCGGTGATCATCGCTGAGGACGGCACGTGGCACCGGCCGCTGACGCTCCTTGAGCTCGCCGCGCTTCAGGGGATCCCCGCGATGGTCGACGGCGAGCCTCTTCGGCTCACCGGGACGCGCACGCAGCGCGCCGAGCACATCGGCAACGCGGTGCCCGTCGGCGCAGGTCTCGCGATCGCCGAGCGGATGCTCGTCGCGCTCGCTGAATCGAAGCTCGGGGCGATGTCGCTCTCGAGCGGCTCGTTCTGGGTGGTGCCTTCGGTGGCCCACCGTGAGGAGGTCGTCTCGTGGAACTCGTGATCGAACAAGAAGCCCTTGCAGACGCTCTCATGCTGCCGATGCGCTGCATCTCGAAGAAGTCCCCGCTTCCCATCTGCACCAAGGTCTCCCTACGCGCAGCCGGCGGCGTGCTCACGGTCGTCGGCACCGACCTCGTCCGACGCGGAGAATCGGCGGTCAAGGACGTGGAGATCCTCTCCCCTGGAGAATGCTGCGTCGAGGCGAGCACCTTCGCGGCGGTCGCACGGAAGATGCCCAAAGGCCCGGTGACTCTGAGGGTCGAGAAGTACGCTCTGACCATCAAGGCGGGGCGGACGAAGTCGACGCTGCCGACGGTCCCGTTCGAGGACTTCCCCCGAGTCAACGAGCTCGAGCGCCCGTCGGAGGGCGCATGGTCGAGCGTAGCGGTCGAAGCGCTGCGCGACGTCCTGGCAGCGCGCTACTGCATGTCCACCGACGAAGCGCGTGCGCACATGGCCGGGATCCACCTCAGCACGTCCGCTGGGATGGTCATCGCCCAGGCGTCCGATGGGCACCGCGGAGCGCGGTTCGAGTCGGACGATCCAGATGCCAAGTTCGGCGCCTTCCTGTTGCCGCTCCTGGCGCTCCACGACGTGCTCGCGATCGTCGAGGCCGCCGCGGGACGTGTCGAGGTCTCGTGCGGCAGCGGCGTCGCCTGGTGGAGAGCCTCGACGTCGGCCGGGGCGCTGACGCTCGTCCACCAGCTCGCGGAGAACCACTTCCCCCCGCTCGACGCGATCATCGCGCAGGCGACAAGGAACGCGCCGCGGGCGACCAAAATCGACCGCGAGGCGACCGCGTCGGCGGTGGGCCGGTGCAAGATCACAACGATGGAGAAGAGCGAGGGGATCGTGCTCACGCTCGAAGGGGATGAGCTACGGCTGCGGAGTGACAGCCCCGACCGCGGGACGACGCAGGACGCGGTCCAGGTCATCGGGACGACCGAGCCCACGACCGAGCCGATCGGTATGAGCGCGACCTACCTGCGGGAGACGCTCGACGCGCACGTCACCGACGAGGTGGACCTCAACACGGGCGACGGCCTCGCCCCCGTCATGGTGAGGTCACCCGGCCGACTGTCCCTCATCATGCCGCAGAGGGGGTAGCCATGGGATTCACCAGCGATGGCCGCATTCCTGAGTACGCCGACCTCGCCTCGCTGAGGCCCGAGCCGTTCGAGGTGCGTGAGACGTCCGCGGGCGCGGTCGTTGTGGACGCGCGTGGAGACCTCGTCGCCACCCTGCACGGCCACGACGCGTACACGGTCGGCCGGTCGATCGTCGGGATCTGGGGCGCTCGGATGGAAGCGAGCGAGCATCCGGACCTGCAGGAGCAGGTTGAGGACCTCGAGCACCGGGTCGACGAGCTCGACGGGATCGAGGACGAGCGGGACGCCTTCGAGCGCGAGCTCGAGGAGGCCAAGACCGACCTCGAGAACGCGCATCGGGCGATCGAGCAAGCCCGAGACGAACTCGTCTCGGGTGCCTCGAAGTCCGACCTGTTCACCAGGCTCAACTCTGCGCTCCCGTTCCGAAGGTCGTTCGCCGGCACGGAGCGAGACCTGAAGCTCAAGGGGCTGGCCGATGGAGGTGGACCGTGAGCGGCCGGGCGATGACGGCCGACGAACTGGCCAGCCTGCGCGCTTGGGCGATGGCAGAGCACCTCACAGACGACCCGTCCGGGGTGGACGATCCCATCGTCGCCCTCCTCGACCACATCGATGCGCTCACCGCGCGAGTAGAGGCGGCTGAGGCCGACCTGCGCGTCTGCCGTAGCACGCGGCGGTTCGAGCTGAGGGAGTTGGGACGACTGCGACCGGAGTCGCACGGTGCCTCCCCGGCACTCGCCGAAGCCCTGGAGGCAGCCGGCGACCAGCGAACCCGCGCCGACACCGCCGAGAAGAAGCTCGAGGCGCTGGAGAGCGTGGCAGCCAATCTCAGCGATACGGCCAAGGCGCTCCGCCGAGAGGTGGAGCAAGGCATCGCGATTCGGCAGTCCACCGAGAGCAAGCTCGCCCGCGCCGACTGTCTCGAAAGCGCCTCGCGGCAGATTCTCCGCGCCGCCCGAGGTGAGCCGTGAACGGCAGAAAGAAGGGCATCGACGAATGCATCGGCCGCGGCTGCGGTGGGCTGCTACGCGGCGTGGGCAGTGAGGTGCACGACGGCGAGCTGGCGTGGTGCGCATCGTGCCGGCGCCAACATACGTTCCACGTCGCCGAGGACGGCGGGCCGGTGGCCGTCACCATCGAGCGCAAGCGCAAGCCCCGCGCCGCCCGAGGTGAGCGGTGAGCGACACCATCGTCCTCGAGGAGCTGCTCGACGCGGCCGAGGTGGCCCGCATCCTGCGCACCACGCGCGCGGCGGTTGGGATGCTGGTCTATCGGGGCAAGCTACCCGTCGCGGGCCGGGGAGCCCGGCGCTCACCCCTCTTCACACGGGCCGACGTGGCGGCCTACGTACAGCGAGACACCCATGGGCAAGCGCGGAAAACGACTGAAGAGGTACCCGGGAGTGCAGGCGCTCCCGGACGGGAGGTGGCTCCTCCGAGCCAAGATGCGCGACCCGAAGGCGCCAAGGGCGATCGAGCTCGAGCGCATCGTCGAAGCCCCGACCGCCAAGGAGGCGGCGAAGCTGCTGATCAAGGCGCGAGAGGAAAGGCTCGCGGAGCGTCAGCCGCGGCGCGACGTGCGAGCCTCGCTGACCGTTTCCGTCGAGCGATGGCTGGCCCTTCGCGGTGACTCCCTTCGCCACTCGACGAAGGCCACCTACCTCCAGTCGCTGGTGCAGTGGTGCGAGCGGTTGGGCGAGCGCTACCTCGACTCGATCGAGCCTCACGAGGTGGCCGAGGTCCTCTCCTCGTGGAGATCTGCAGGTCTGTCCCCCGCGACGTGCAACGGGCGCCTCCGGGTGCTGAGGACGCTCGCGAAGGAGCTGAAGGCCGGACACATCGTCGAGGGCGTCCGCGCGGTGCCGTCCGGCGTGCTTGAGGACGAGGAGGCCGAGGACGAGGGCCGCGGCCTGTCGCTCTCCGAGCTGCGCGCGTACCTCGAGCACGGCCCCGCAGCTGCGGGGCACTCGTGGCCGCTCCTGCACACCCTGGCGCTCACGGGACTGCGCTTCTCAGAGGCGTCCGCCCTCGAGTGGCGGGATATCGACCTCGACGGGCGCTTGCTCCGCGTGCGACGGGGGCAGGTGGACGGGGTGCTCGGGCACCCGAAGGCTCGGGCTTCGCGCCGGACTACAGCGCTCCCCGACGAGCTCGTCGCCGCGCTCCGCGCTCATCGGGCGCGACAGGTCAGCGGGGAGGCCGTTCGATGGGTAATCGACGAACGGAGGGAGGTCGTGTTCCCCGGCGAGCGTGCGCACCGAAGGGGCGCCTCACCGTACCGCAGCGACTCGGCCACAGGCCGCTCGAGCGTGGCGGTGTGCGACGCGGCCGGCTTCGAGCTCGCCGGGCGCCCGCGGCTCCACACGCTGAGGCACACGTTCAACAACGCCCTTCGCCGGGTGGCCCCCGAGCTCATCCGGCAGGCGATGCTCGGTCACGCCGACGCTGAGATCGGCCAGACCTACTCCCACGCGACGCTGCTCGAGATCCGCGACGCGTCTTCAAAGGTGATCAGTCTCTTTCGGACTGGCAGCGATTCATAGAGCGGCGGCGCCGCAGAGGAGAGAACATGGGAGTCGACATCGGAGCGATCAACGGGATGAAGCTGGGCACCACCAACGAAGTTGGCCGGTACCTCTACGCGGCGCCGTGCTACGAAGCGCGCCTCGCGGGTCTCGACGCCGTGCTCGGGATGCCGATGGAGAAGATCGAGGGCGGCGAGGTGCTCGTGTCTGGGGAGTACGCGGGGACCTCGTGGCATAGCTCCTACAGCACCTACAACCGCATGCGGTCGTACCTCGCCCAGTGCGCCCACGGGCAGACGGCCGAGGAGTTCTGGCAGCGTCCCGGGTTCGAGCACGCGCAGGTGCCGTTCGGCGAACTGATCTCGTTCTCGGACTGCGAAGGATGCATCGGACCCGCAGCGTCGGCGCGGCTCGCGAAGCACTTCGCCGACCTCGAGGCGCAGGTCATGGAGCGCGCTGGCATCGTCTGCGGGGGCGAGGTCGAGCGGTTCCTGGACTTCTACTCCACCATGCGGCTGCTGTTCGAGCACGCGTCCGACCGCGGCGCGGTCTTCTTCAGCTGAACACTCCCCCACTTTTCCCCCCACCTCGCGTGTTGCGGGTGGTGATTTGAGGTGACTCGATGATACGGTCAGACCACGAAACCACAGGGAAAGGGCCCAGTTCTCGGAGGCGGCTTCCAGCTTGGGAAGCTGGCGCTCTACCAACTGAGCTAAGCCCGCAGAGCGGCGAACTTGTAGGCGAATCGGTCGCGGCGCGCAAGCTCGGCGGACGCGTCCCCCACTTTCTCCCCCACCTCGTGGCCCTCGTCCTCGCCGTTTGGGCTCTCCCAGCGTGCTCGAGGACCGCGCCCGAGGCGCCGGATTCCGGGGTCGTCGACGCGGGCGGAGACGGCTCGCTGCCGCCGATCCCGAGCTGGATCGAGTGCGACTACCGGCGGGCCCGTGACTTCCCCCCGACGCCGGAGTGCCCATGATCGCCTACACCTCTCGCACGGGGACGGCATCGACGCTCCACGCGTTGCGGGCGGCGGGATGGCGCTTGCTCGTGAGCGCCGCGGCCGACCATCGCCATGAGGGCATGCCCTACGCGATCGACAACGGCGCGTGGGCCTACCACCAGCGCGGCGTGCCGTTCGACGAGAACCGCTTCGCTCGGCTCGTACAGAGCCACGGCGAGCGCGCCGACTGGGTCGTCTGCCCGGACAAGGTTGCCGACGCGCGAGCCACGCTCGAGATGGCCGCCGCGTGGCTCCCGCGGTTGCCGCTCTCAGTCACTCCGAAGGTCCTGATCGCTGTGCAGGACGGCATGACGCCGGCCGACTTGGAGGTCTTGGTGCGGCCCCATTCGCGGATCGGCATCTTCCTCGGCGGCAGCACCGAATGGAAGCTCGCGACCATGACCAGCTGGGGCGCATGGTGCCGCGGGCGGGGGACCTACTACCACGTCGCGCGCGTGAACACGTCGCGGAGGATGCGTCTTGCTCATGACGCGTGGGCGGATTCGGTCGATGGGACGTCGCCGATCCAGTTCCCCACGACACTCCCGAAGCTCGATCGCGCGCGCCGCGCATCCACCCTGTTCCGAGAGGCGGACGCCGCGCCGCCGCGGAACTACGCTGCCGACGCCGAACTCGTCGAGCGCGAGCTCGTGTCCTACCGCGACGACGACGAGGTGACGCTTGAGGCGGGCGCCCTCCGAGAGCTGATCGCTCGAATGGGAGTCAGTCAGAGGCTTGTCCACGCGTCGGAAGGGAGGTCCTGATGTGCACCGTCGATTTCGATCCGCCCGACTGGTACGTCGTCGAGCGCCCGAAGGCGCGCAAGGTCCACGAGTGCGAGGACTGCTCGCGCGGGATCCTTCGCGGCGAGGTCTACACGCAGGCCACCGGATCGTGGGATGGGAGGATCTCCCGCATGCGCCACTGCCCCGAGTGCACCGCGCTCGCCAAGGCCGTCGAGGCGGCCGACTGCTCGTGGGCATGGGGCACGCTGTCCGACGACGCGCACGCCACGCTGGAGGGACACGAGGACGCTGACCCGGTCGCGTACGGGACGGTGGCCGGCCTGCTGTTCGCGCGACGGGAGCGGGCCCTCTGCCGCTGGGAGCGAGGTACCACGTGAACGCGCTCATCAACGCCGATGGAGACCCGCACGAGATCGTTCTGTGGAAGCCGTCGATCTTCGGCCCGACCTACCGCGTGCCGCGCTGGGCGCTCGACCTGCATCGGACGCTCGACCGCGAGGCGCGCATGGCGCTGGCCAGGGCCGAAGCCCTGCCGGCTGGCGTGCCTGGCTGGGCTCGCCGAGAGCGCGCGGAGCGCATCCGGTCGGCCATGGCGGTGATCGACCAGCTGAGGCGCGCGGTGCTGACGGTGGGGATGTGGACGCAGGAGGCCGCGCGCGCTTCGTCAGTCCAGGACGCCGACGGCGTCGGAGGTGGGTCATGACGCTCGACGAGATCGAAGCCGCGTTCCGCGTGGGTTGCTGCTCCGAGGCGCGGCTCGCATCTGAGGGCTGCAAGGTGTGCGGCCCGCAGATGGCAGCGATCGAGGCCGTGCGGGAGATGGCGCGGGAGCGAGACGCCCTCCGCGAATGCGTCCTCAGGACCGGCTCGGCGCTCGGGGCCGGTGCGAGCGACGGGATCGGCATGCTCCCGAAGTACGCCGACGAACTGCGGGCCGACTTGGCCGCTGCCCGTGGTGCCATCTCGGGGCTTGAAGTCGGCATCGAGTACGTCGCCCGCACGGTTCTCGGCGCGGCTCCGGGCGTGGCATTGGAGCACGCTGCCCGCGCCGTGGTGGCCGACCGAGACGAGGCGCGCTCCGAGGTGCGGGCGCTGAGGGAGCAGCGTGACGCCATCCGTGAGGCGCACAGGGTCGAGATCGAGGCCCTCACGGCGCAGCGCGACGACGCCAAGTCCGAGGCCGCGTGGGCAACCGAGCGGGCCAAGGGTGCGGAGGCGGAGCGGGACGCCCTCATCGAGGGCCTCGGCTTCGTCGAAGCGGGGCGCGATGGGCGAGGCAGTGCGCCGATCTACGAGCGCGGGTGCCGCCGTGTGTACGCTGGCGGGCACGACGGCTGGGTGTGTGCGCCGATCTACGAGCGCGGGTGCCGCCGTGTGTACGCTGGCGGGTACGACGGCTGGGTGTGCGCCACCGAGAAAGACGGCGCGCGCTCGACGGTGCACTTCGACGGTCTCGGGCAGGCGCTGGCCTATTCGGTGTCCCGCGACATCGATGCGCTCACCGCGCGAGTAGAGGCGGCGGAGCTGGAGCGGGACGCGCGAGATCTGAGCGGAGAGGTGCTCGCGCGGTGCGACACGGTGCTGAACGGGCCGAACCCCGAGACGCACTGGCGATCCCTGCACGACATCGACGCGCAGGTGGCCGCGACGAAGGCCCGCGCCGAGGCCGCCGAGAAGAAGCTCGAGGTGGCGCAGCAAGCCTTGCGAAACGTGCTCGTGATAGCCGAGGGGATCGACGCGTTCGCAACGCAAATGGAGAAGCTGGAGCGGGAGCTGAAGGACGCGTGGGGCTCCGCGCGGCTGTGGAAGGCCGACCACGACACGCAGAAGGCGCGCGCCGATGCCGTGGCTGAGAAGCTCCAGGCGCTGGTGGACGCAGGTGGCGGAGCGGTCGCATCCGTGGGTGCCGCGATGATCGCGGGCGAGAGGCTTTCGCAGATCGGCAAGTGGGGCCCCGAGCACGACAAAGCGCACGTGCGCGGCGAGCTTGCGATCGCCGCGGCGCAGTTGGCCGCGTTCGGCACGGACGCCTCGGTGACTGACCCTCACGAAACGCTCGCGTGGAACCTCGTCGAGAGAACCCGCGGGGACCGCACGCGGCAACTCGTCGTCGCTGGTGCGCTCATCGCCGCGGAGATCGACCGCGAGGCCGCCCTCCGAATGGCGGATGCGCTCACCTCAGGAGGAGATCGTGGCACTGCGCCGGATACTGGCCCGCCTCCGAGGTGAGCCGTGACGCTGACGGCTACGCGCTGTCGCGGATGGACTTCAGCTCCGCGAATGCACTGGCGAGCTGGTCCGGCGTCATCTTCCTCGCCGACGCGAGGTGGCTCCCATCGGGGCCTTGGTGGGTGTCGAAGAGCGCGAGCAGCGCGTCGATGCGCCTACGAAGCCCGCCGGACGTCTCGTCCTGGATCATCATCACGTGGATGAGGGCGTTGGCCATCTTCTCGGGCGTCGGCTTTCCACGAACCTCGCTCACCGCTGTGTTGGGCTTCTCCCGCACGTCGCTGTACATCCCCGCACCCTACCAGTGACGTTGCGGCTTCGGCATCACCCGCGACAGGTGATGCCACGTCGCGCCGAACTGCTAGGGTCGTCGGATGCCCCAAGATCACAGGGAACCTGGATGGTTCGTCCCCATGGCGAACGACGATGCGCACGCCGCCTTCCTGAAGGGCGCGGTCCTCGACCACATCCGGAAGAACTGCGGCGCCGACATCGTGGAGACGGGATGCGAGGACGTCGCTTGGATTCATGAGGGCTGCGCGTTTCGCGCCCGCGTTGGCGAGTCGCTCGACTTCTACGGCGACGTCGGCCAGGTGTGGTGCATTCTGAAACGCCCGAATCTCTGGTTCGTCGTGACGACCTACCGAGGCGCCGTGCAGGACGGCCCGATCCTCATCGGGCTACCCGCCTCGGAGAGCGCCATCGCGGCCTTGAACGTGCCGAAGCGCCGACGCTGAGAGCAACGGGCCCGGTCCATCGCCGATGCCACGCAGCCAAGGCGCGTTAGCGCTTTCGCTTCGGGGGCGCGAGCTCGTCCCCTTTGGTCGGTGGGGACGGGGCCGGCGTGGGCGTCTCGTTTCGCTTCGCATGCCGGCGCGCGAAGACGCTCATCATCGCCACGAGATCCAGCCCCGCGATGACCCCGCCGACGACGTGGCCCCCAAGAGCCACCGCCACGAGGGAGGCGGCGAGCCCGGCGAGCCCGATGGTCAGACCGAACTGCATCCCGAGTTTGGTGATCGCCATCTCGTCGCGTTGGGCGGTCTCGTCCTGCGTCACGAGCCTGACCTCAAGCGCTCGGCGGTGACGCGTCTCGTCCTGCCAGGACTTGACGATCGCTTCGCGGGTCGCGGGGTCGTACCTCGCCATCATGTCGGGGTGGGGCAGAGGGCCCTCGTAGATCCCGACGTCCGCCCGCACGCGAACGTTGCCGTCCTGATCGCGTTCGCCGGCCATCTTCATCTCAGAAGACGAAACGCCCGGGCTTGAAGCCCGGGCGCCGTGTGTCTTCTTGATGCCGTCGTTCACCGCGCGTGAGATGCGCTCAACGTCGCGCGGCGGAAGTCGGCTCCGACGCGCTCCAGATCGGAGCGCAGCGCATCGGCGGCCTTGATGTTCCTCAGCTCTTGGTGGCGTCGCGAGTCGGTGTGCAGGGACCCTGCGACGTCTATCGACCGGGCGAACCCGTCGACGAACGACACGAAGTGCTTCCTCACCTTTTCCATGTTCATGTTCCTAGGACACTTGTCCTACCACGTTCCTTCGGTCGATTCATCGAAAACCTCACACACCCGAACAGCCGTCCAGGTAGGGGAAGTGCCCGCCAACCGCCGCGGGGGGGGATGGGGAGGGGGACGCAGGCGACCGGCGGGCTCGCGGACCGTAGATCACCCCACGCCGATGCGCACGCGTCCGAGCGGCGTGCCGTCCTCGAGCCTCCACGTCGCCCAAAGAACGCCTCGCGCGCCGAGCCTCACGTCCAGCTCGAGCGCGAGGCCTCGTGGCGTCGCGCGCTCGTCGAGCTCCACGACGACGCGGTCGAGGGAGATGGTCCAAGCGGTCCAGGTCGAGCGGTGCATCACCGAGCATCGGCCGGGCGCGGTATCCGTTGCGCGACGAGCTCCCGACCAGCTACCGCCTCCGACCTGGGACAGGGCTCCCACGCCCCACTGACGCCGACGCCGACCCTGCCGACCTCCCGGATCCCCCGAATGTCGCCGACCGCGGGACGTCAGTGGAGGGCGGCCGGGCGCGGCCTGCAGCTCGGGACGAGGTGGCCAACACCTGAGGCGCCCGCGTCGGAGCGGGCGTAGCCGCCTGGGTGACCGGGGAGCCGCCCGACGAGGCCCCGACGCCATGGCCAGCCTCGATCCCCGCCGAGGCACCTGAACGGGCCTCAGCCGCACCAGCGGACGCAGGCGACGCGGACACCGCGGCCGACGCCGCCGAGCGTACAGCGCGCGGCGCAGCGCCAGCGGCGACCGTCGCGGTCGTCCCCGACGTGCCGGCGCGCACCTCGCGCTTCGCGTTCCCGGCCGACGCCGTCCCGAGGTCCCCGGCTGCCCCCGACCTCACGTCGGTCTTGGTGCCCCCGGCTGCCGCAGCGGATTGAGCGGCGCTCGCCCCGGACCGGGATGCCTTCGGCGCGCTCCCCGCGGTGGCGGCGCCAAGGGCGGCCGAGCTCGCGGAGCGAGCTGCTGCGGGGGCTCCGCCCGCGCTCGAGCTTCCCGTCGAGGCCGTGGCTCCCGACCGCGTCTCGATGATGCCGGAGGACGGCGCGTCGAGCAGCGCGGCGGTAAGGACCTCGTCGAGCGCCGACGACCTCGGCAGGAGCCCCGCGATGGACCTGCGCGCCCGCAGCTGCTTCTTCCGCGCGAGGGTGCCGCGCCAGATCCCCACGGGTCACCCGTTCGCGATCGTCAGGTAGACCTCGGGGATGCCGCTCGAGGTGCTGTCGGCCTCGACGACGAGCCAGAGCGCCGAGGTGTCGTAGAGGATGGGGAGGCCTGCCGCGTCGAGAGCGTCCACGCCGCCGTCGTTCGCGGTCTTCACGCGGTTCGACCAGAGCCGCCTTGCGACCACTACGTTGACGGTCCCGCTCGCTGCGGCCACGCCACCGACCGTCACGCTGTCGATGTGTTGGATGCCCTTGTCGCCCGCCTGGAGCGGCATCGGGATCAGGCGCCGCGTGGTCATGCTCGCGAGCGAGGCGGAGGCCCCCGTGGTCCGCCCCGCGGTGCCAGCCTCGTTCGTGTAGCCGATGGCGATCGTGGCGGCGCTGGCTGCGATGGCGGCGTTGACCTCGATGAAGAGTTCGAGGTCGGTGTAGTCCGCGGCGGGGAGGCGCCCCGAGTAACTCGGCTGTGACGTCAGGTTGAACGTCGTGAGCGCGGCGAGGGAGAACGACCCCGCGTGGAAGAGGCGATCGTAGATCGTGAGCCGAGATGCGACAGACGAACCGAAGTCGACGGCGCCGAGGTAGCCCGTGGCCCCTCCCCCGAACGCGTTGATGAGCGGATGCCCAGCGCCAGCGTCGGTGGGCACGAGACCGTTCGCGGTGTTGCCGACCGCGAGAGAGCCCGCGCCCGGGAGCCCGGCGAGGTCGAGCGTGGTGAACGGCAGCGCGGCGATGGTGGTCGCGGCGGCCGTCTTGATGACCTTGGTCCGCTGCTTCGCGGCGGCGACGTACCCGTCGACGGTCGTGATCGCCATGGCTCAGTCCACCCGGAAGGTGGTGCCGGTGTCGAGCTGCGGGATGGTGCCCTGGACGATCGACATCGGCAGCGCGCGTTGGGCGATGCCCGAGCCCAGCGTCGTCATGTCGACGGTCGCGCCGCCGGAGGTGAGCGCGAGCGTGATGGTGTCGCCATCGGGCGCGGTCTTCACGAAGTACACGACGCCCTCGGAGAGCCCGGTGGGCAGCGTGGAGCCGAGGAGGCTGCGGAAGACGACGCGGTCGTCGACCACGAGGCCGTGGCCCACGATCTTGATCTCGTCGGTGGAGGGGAGCCCCACGAACGGCTTGCTGAACCCGCCCGTGGTGGGCCCGATGATGCCGCGCGCGATGACCTTGCCCGCTCCGGACGAGGCCGTGCCGACCTGGAAGTGCGTTGCCTCGACGGCGGCGCCCGCGTTGGACCGCTGGCCGAAGGCCGCAGTAGCGGCGAGCGCCGTTGCCCCGCCGGACGCTGCCGCGAACCCGGCGCCTCGAGCCAAGGCCACCCGTGCGTACCCGGTGTACGAGACCTCCGCCGTCGTCTGGTCGCTGATCTCGCCGGGGTCGGCGGTATGCAGCGAGAGGTACAGGGACCCCGCCGCCGCGCTCGGCAGAAGGCCCGCCGCATCGCCCACGAGCGTGATGGCCGCGTTGCGGAAGATGTGATCCATCAGCTCGTTTTCGAAGGTGTTGCCGAACGACATGCAGACTCCTCACCAGCCAGCGGCTGAAACCCAGTTCCCCAGCGCATCGAGCTCGCGGCTCGACAGGGAGCCCTCCGCCCAGACCCATGCCCCGAGCACGTCGATCCGCCCCTCGTCGTCGCGGCAGGCGCGGTCGAGGTCCGAGACGAGCCGTCCCGGGCCGTCGTCGAGCTCACCAGCGACGGGAGCGCCCTTCCGCTCGTAGCTGGCGAGGTGTGGAACCACAGAGGCGTCGTCCCAGAGGCCGCGCAGCACCTCGAGCCCAGCGCGCACCCGGGCGGCCTTCGCCGCGCGGAGGTAGGCCTGCCACCCGAGCCAGCCGCGGCCGACGATCGCCTTCCATGGGAACGCTCCGCGCTCGGTCGGCAGGCCGTAGGTCGTGAGGCCGACCATCGTCGCCTCGGTCGCACCATCGACCAACGTCGACCAGGCGGCGACGAGCTCGTCGTGGAGGCCGCGGTAGGGCTCCTCGGCGTCGAGGATGTACCCGCGAAGCGGGAGGCGCTGGGAGAGCGTCAGGAGCTCCTCGGTGACCCGTGCGCCCAGCTTCGCCCGGTCGTGCCCCGGGAGGGCGTACGCGTGCACATCGAGGCCCGCGCCAACGAGCTGCTCGACCACGCGAGCGAACGCCGCCCGCCGCGGGCGCCACCCGTCCGAGGCCTCGGCGCACAACCCAACGTGCTTCGCTCCCGCGCGCTGAAGGCGCTCGACGAGCCGCGACGTGGCTGCGGCGCCAGCGACGCTGTCGCCGCGCTCGCAGTAGATGCCGAGACCTCGGGGGATCGTGGTCACGCCGACTTGGCCGGCGTGATGTCGATGAAGTAGTCCTCGCCCGGCTCGAAGGCGCCGTGCACGGCGGGGTTCGAGATCGTCATCTCGAGGCTCCCGCCGGGGGTCCACTTCGACCACATCTTGTTCTCCTCACCGCTCACGGGGTGGAAGCGCACTCTCTCGAGCGCCTCATCGGATCCGCCGCCCTTCATCTTGGCGACTTCGCTGCAACGGAACTTGGCACGGACGTTCATGGTTCTCTCCTCGGCGCCGCACATCGCGGCGCGTCATCGTTCATCGCGCGGGCTGCGGTCCGAGACGCTGGGTGTCGTCCTCGGCGCGCCGGCTCCGCTCGACGTCCTCCTCGAGCTGCAGACGCGGGATCACGCGCTCGAGGGCGCCGCGGGCGGCCTCGTCGAGCTGCCCCGATGCGAGCAGCCGGCGGAGTGCGGCAGCGTCGCTCATGGGTGGTCGGGCCCCCTCGGAGGCGCAGCGGGGGGGGCCGTGTCCAGGCCACGCACTCGTCGGGCACGCACGCGCTCGAGGTTCTTGTCCCGGATCGCGTCGAGCGACTCCGCGGCGGGGGGCATGGCGTCGAGGCGCCCGCGCGACGCTTCGAGCATGCGGCGAATCTCCGCGGCCTCGTCGGCGTCCGCCTTCTCGATGAGCGCGTCGATGCTCGCGAAGAGCACCTTGGCGGCGACGGTGACGCCTGTCTCGATGAGCGCGTCGAGGCTCATCGCGCACCTCCGACGTCCGCGAGGAGCACGTCGGGGAGTTGAGGCAGCTCCACGCCGACACCACGAAGCGCCGTCGCGAAGGTCCCCCAATCCACGACGAAGCGAAGCCCGGCGGTGACGAGCGCTTCGAGGATCTCCTCTCCGATGCCCGCGAGGTGAGCGACGTCGAGGCTGGATACCCACGACGAGACCGTCAGGCGGAGGCCCTCGTACGCAGCCTCCGCCGGGCGCATGTCCTCGCGCACCTGGAGCACGCACACCTCGTCCTCACACGCCGCGCTTCGCTCCTCTGCGACCTGCACCATCATCCGACGTCCGCCTTCAAGAGCGACCGTCGCGATCGTGGCCGCCCTTGCCTGAGCGAGGAGCGCCCCGCCGCACCCTGGGAGCGCGACGAGAAGGACCGCCCAGAGACCCAACGCGCGGAGCAGCGGCGGCCCGAAGAGCCGCCATGCCGCGAGCGTGCACAGGCCGAACAGCGCGAGGTACCCGATGGCGTCGTGGGCAGCGAAGCCCGCCTCGCTGTCGTCGTCGTCCTCGTCGAGGTCGTCATCGGGGTCGAGGCGGATGGGAGCGCGCTCGACGCGGTTGACCGGCAAGCGCGATGGCGCTCCGCCCTGGCGGAACACGCTCGGTAGCGCGACACCGGTGACGGTCGTGATCACCAGTCCGACTACGTACAGGACCACTTCGCCGCGGTGCGCCTCGGGGATCGCGTAGGTGAGAGCGCTGAGGAACCCGAGCGCTGCCGCGATCACGATGGCGTGGGGGACTTTGAGCGCGTCGAGGCGCTGGAGGAGAGTCGGGTTCTTCTGGTCGGTCATGGTCTACCTCGTTGCTTGCTTGCGGAACTCCGCGAACTGTTGGTTGAGCGCCGCGAGCGAGCGCTCGAGCTCGCCGCAGCGCGCCTCGGCGCGCTGCGCACGGTCGAGCGCGTTGAGCGCCCCGTTGTTCGCCCGCTCGATCTCGACGCGGCACTCCTCGCGGTCATGGGCCCGCGCGACTTCGAGCTCCTCGCGCTCACGAGCCCGCGCGATCTCCAGCTCGGACGCCCGCGCGTTCGCCGCGTGCGCTTCGCTCCGCGCGGCTCTCACTTCGACGCGAAGCTGCTCCGACTCGGTGACCGCCGAGAGGAGGTGCCTGCCGCTCGCCTCCTCGCGCGCCCGGTCCGCCTCCGCGTCGGCCGCCCGGGTGCGCGCCTCAATGAGCCTCGTCTCGGCGATCGCCTTCCGCGCCGCCGCGAGCTTCTCCTCAGCGGCAGCGTGTCGCGGGGCGGCCTCGGCCCGGGCGCGAATCCAGAGCCCGACGGCCGTGATCACGCCCGCCACCGCGAGTAGCAGCGTGGTCAGCGTGCCGCCTGCGAGCTCCCAGGTCATGGCAAGCCTCCACGCACGAGCAGCACCGCGAAGATGCCTTCGGGGAGGGCGTTCACGGCGCCGACTCCAGCGCAGCGAGCCGCGCCTCGATGCTCTTGATCGTGGCCGCGTCGACCTTCACCCACGCGGGTCCGTCGGGGAGGTGGATGCCCTTCGGCGCGATGAGCTGGTCAGCGCCGAGCGCGTGCCCGATGCGCGTCACGAGGAGCGACGCCAGCGAGAGCGAGCGCGCGCGGCAGATGGCCCACACCTGCGACCCGGGGCCGCCGTTGGGCCCGGGTCCGCCGTGAGCGGTGAGCCCGACCTCATGCGCGTCCTCGTTCGCTTGCCACGCGAGCGGCGTGCGGCCATCGCTGAAGCCGACGAACGAGCGCACGCCCGAGGCCCCGGCCGTGCTGCGCACGAGCAGCCGCGAGATCTCGCCAGCGTCCACAACGAGCGGCGCCGACCGCTGCGCCGGTGGGCCAGCCTGTTGCCGCACTACGGCCGCCAGCGTGCCGCCGAGCACGATGCACGAGCCCATCTGCGTAGGAGAGTCGAGCTCGCAATAGCAGCCGACCCACACGCTGCGCGCGGTGTCGCTGAGGTAGCCGCGGCCAGCGCACCCCTCCGCGTGGCAGTCGGTCCACGTCGAGCCGAGGAACGACCGATCGCCGATGCCGCCCCACGACGACACGACGCGCACGCCGCGCCCCGAGCCTTGCGAGTCTTGACCCGAGACGAGCACGCCGTAGCCGTCCGACCCGTACTGCCCGGGCGATGCCTCGCCGCAGTTCTCGATCGTCACGTCGTCGAGCTTCCATCCGTTCGCGTTGCCCACGCCGTTCGCGCCGTCGATGCGGATCCCGTGCTTGCCGCTGTTGAGCAGGTAGCAGCCGCGCATGTTGAACGCGGCCGTGGCCACCACGAGCGCATCGCGAGGCGCGTAGCGGTCGCCCTTGATCGCCATGTCCTCGAGCGCGCACGAGCGCCCCAGATTGTCGATGCGCACCGTCGCGTCGCCCACGAGATGCAGCGTCGAGGCCGCGCCTCGGAACGCGCCGCCCGCCCCGCGGAGTCGGACGCCCACCGACGGCCGTAGGTCTTGGTCGATGCGGTACGTGCCGGGGGGCACGTCCACCACACGCGCGCCCGAGGAAAATGCGTCCTTGCACGCCTGCACGGATGACATCTGGCCGGTGGGGTCTGCGCCGAAGTCGATGATGCTGGTCATGCGTACGCCGCTCCGGTGATGTCTCGGCGCACGGGCGAGCCAGACACCGTGAGAGAAAGTCCGCCGATCGAGTCGACCCACGTGCCTGACCCGTCCCACTGGTCGAAGAGCCCCGCCGCGCCGGAGAACGCGCGCGAGCCGCCGGCCACCACCTGCGCATCCCACGCGGCCACTGCGGTCGAGTCGAGCGCGGAGTCGATCCACGTCACTGAGATCAACTCGAAATCGTCGACCATCGTGGAAGAGCCCTGAATCTGGAATGCTTCGGTGGTCGGCGCCGTGTAGCTCGGGAGCGCGGTGCCCACGCTGGAGAGCGCGCCGTTGAGGTACTGCTCCAGAGTGCCGCCACGGTTCACAGCGACCGACCGGTGAATCAGGTTCTGCGCCGGGGACACGGTGTTCTGCTCCGAGACGTTGCCAGGCACAGCGGAGACCCACGTGGTCGTCAGTCGTTCGGTGGTCCTGT
>LNFM01007191.1_pt1 | contig 17621 bp, 9 predicted proteins | sample 596031 | NCBI WGS metagenome assembly LNFM01 (sample SAMN04254537, study PRJNA301005) | activated carbon metagenome | isolation source: dual media filters at the Ann Arbor, Michigan drinking water treatment plant | place: USA: Ann Arbor | reverse complement strand
ACGACCCGCTCCACGGCACCGAAACGACCGCCCGGGTAACGCGGGGGCGGGCCCCCCGCGCCATAAAGGAATAATCCGATGAGACGAAGGACGAGACCCCCCATCCTCCGGTGCTTGGTGGCGGCCGCCGTCCTGGCCGGCGCCGCGGCCGCCCGGGCCCAGCAAGTCACCGGCGAACCGGGCTCGCCCGGCGCGACGACGACGATCCCCGGCGACCGGCTGCCGGCGCCGGACCCGAAGTTCGGCGGCGTGATCAGGAACGAGGCCCTGCAATCCAGGGCGTGGTGGCCGCCTCGCGTCGTGCCGCCCGGGACGGCACCGAACGTCCTGCTCATCATGACCGACGACGCGGGCTTCGGCGTGCCCGGCACGTTCGGCGGCGTCATCCCGACGCCGACGATGGACCGGATCGCGAAGGCCGGGCTGCGCTACAACAAGATCCACTCCACCGCGCTCTGCTCGCCGACGCGCGCCGCGCTGATCACCGGCCGCAATCACCACTCGGCCGGCTTCGGCGTGATCTCGGAGCAGTCCACCGGTTTCCCCGGCTATAACAGCATCATCCCCAAGGACAAGGCCTCGATCGGCCGGATCCTCAAGGAGAACGGCTACGCCACGTCCTGGTTCGGCAAGGACCACAACGTGCCGGCCTTCGCGGCCAGCCAGGTCGGCCCCTTCGACCTCTGGCCGATCGGCATGGGGTTCGACTACTTCTACGGGTTCATCGGCGGCGACGCCAACCAGTGGGAGCCCAACCTCTTCCGGAACACCACGCAGATCTATCCGTTCAAGGGCAAGCCGGGCTGGAACCTCATCACCGGGATGGCCGACGACGCCGTCGACTACCTGAACCGCATCAACCAGATCCAGCCCGACAAGCCGTTCTTCTGCTACTACGTCCCCGGCGCCTCGCACGCGCCCCACCACCCGACCAGGGAGTGGGTGGACAGGATCCACGAGATGCACCTGTTCGACGACGGCTGGAACAAGCTCCGCGAACGGATCTTCGAGAACCAGAAGCGCCTGGGGGTGATCCCGGCGGACACACAGCTCGAGCCCTGGCCGTCGGACGTCATCAAGAGCTGGGATGACTGCACGCCCGAGGAGAGGAAGCTCTTCATCCGGCAGGCGGAAGTCTTCGCCGCCTATGTGGCTTACAACGACCACGAGACCGGCCGCGTCATCCGGGCCATCGAGGACATGGGCAAGCTCGACGACACCCTCATCATCTACATCAACGGCGACAACGGGACGAGCGCCGAGGGGGGCCCGCTCGGCACGCCCAACGAGGTCGCCTTCTTCAACGGGATCAACATGATGCCCGTCGAAGAGCAGATGAAGTGGTACGACGTCTGGGGCACCGAGCGGACCTACAACCACATGTCCGCCGGCTGGTCCTGGGCCTTCGACACGCCGTTCACCTGGTTCAAGCAGAACGCCTCGAAGCTCGGCGGGATCCGCCAGAACATGGTGATCTCCTGGCCCGGGCGCATCAAGGACGCGGGCGGGTTCCGCGACCAGTTCATGCACGTCATCGACGTGGTGCCGACCCTCCTCGAAGTCACCGGCGTCCCGGCCCCCGAGTACGTCGACGGCATCCGGCAGGCGCCCATCGAGGGGACGAGCTTCGCCTACACCTTCGACAAAAAGAACGCCGAGGCGCCCTCGCGGCACAAAACGCAGTACTTCGAGATGATGGGCCAGTGGGCCCTGTACCACGACGGCTGGCTGCTGAGCACCAAGGTGAACCGGGCCCCCTGGGAAGCCTACGGCGCCGCCAATACCGACCCGCTCAACAACCAGGTCCTCGAGCTTTACGACCTGACCACGGACTTCAGCCAGTCCCGGAACGTCGCCGACGCGCACCCCGAAAAGCTCAAGGAATTGAAGCAGGCGTTCGTCGCGGAGGCCACGAAGTATCAGGTCTTCCCGATGGACGCCTCGGTGGCCTCCCGGGTCATCTCGCCCCGGCCGAACATCACCGCCGGCCGCTCCGAGTTCGTCTACAAGGTGCCCATGACCGGCCTGCCGCAGGGCGACTCGCCGCTGCTGCTCAACACCTCCTACACCGTCACCGCCGACATCGAGGTGCCCGGCGGCGGCGCCGAGGGCATGATCCTCACGTCGGGCGGGCGGTTCGCCGGCTACGGCTTCTACCTGCTCGACGGCAAGCCGGTGTTCCTCTGGAACATGCTGGACCTGGAACGGATCAAGTGGGAAGGCCCGGAGGCGCTCGCGCCCGGCAGGCACACCATCGAGTTCGATTTCAAGTACGAGGGCCTCGGCGTGGGCACGCTGGCCTTCAACAGCATGAGCGGCCTGGGCCGCCCCGGCACCGGCACGCTGAAGGTGGACGGCAAGGAGGTCGCGACGAAGCGGATGGAGAAGACGCTGGGCATGATCCTGCAATGGGACGAGGCCTTCGACATCGGCTCCGACACCTTGACGGGCGTGAACGACGCGGACTACCACCCCCCGTTCCCGCTCACCGCCGGGCTCAACAGCTTGACAATCAAGGTCGACCGCCCGCAGCTGTCGCCCGAGGACGTCAAGAAGCTCGAAGCCGCGCAGCGCAACAACAAGGCCAGCGAGTGACCGTGGCGACCCTTCGCGTCGCCGCCGTGCTGCCCGAGGTGCTTTGCCAGGCCTGAGCAGATACGGAGGAGGCATCGTGGCGGAACACTTCCGAGTTCCTTTCCCAGTTGAAGGCCACCGGGCAGCCGGTCGTTCTCACCATCAACGGCAAGGCCGAGATCGTCGTTCAGGACGCCAGGACGTATCAGCGTCTGCTCGAAATCGCCGACCGACTCGAAACCATCGAGGCGGTGAAGGAGGGGATCGCGTCGATGGGGCGGGGCGAGGGCCGGCCGTCGGACGCGGTCTTCGACGACCTGGAGAAGGAACTCCGCGGCGCGGGGAAGAAATGACGTATCGGGTCGTCCTGCAACCCCGCGCCGAGCGGGACGTCCGCGAGGCGGCCGGCTTCCTCCGCGACACTTCGCAATCGTCCGCCTCGGACGCCTACGGTCGGGAGGTCCGGGTACTCTTGTTCGGCAGACGGCCGGGCGTCTACCGGGTCCTCTTCGCCATCGAAGGCGGTGTCGTTCAAGTGCACACCGTGCGACACGCGGCGCGACGGAGTCTCCGGGAGGAATCGGAGAATGAGGGGGAGTGACCCCTCGGACGTCGGCTCCCGTCAATTCTCTCTGGTTGTCCTCGCACGGCCGGACTTGACCGAGCGACGGCCTCGGCCGCGCCGGAAGCACCCGGAAGAGGGCCCACCACGCAAGGCTTGACGGTCCCCGGAGGGCGTCGCTATGTTAGTACACATGTGTACTCTCGGGGGCGCCGATGCTTTGCCGCCGGGGTGTCACTTTCTGGCCGTCCCGGTCCGCCGGGGTCGTGGAGTCGCCGGACTCCCGGCTGGCCGAACGCAACCCCCCCCCGCAGTCGACTCCGCCCATGCCGATCCTCCCCGCCGAGCCCGACCTTTACCCGCCCGACCTCTGGGAGCGCGAACCCGAGGGCTCTGAAGCCCGCTGGTGGTGCCTGCACGCCAAGCCCCGGCAAGAAAAGGCGATCGCGCGCGAACTCTTCCACCAGAAGCTCAGTTACTACCTGCCGATGGTGGTCAACGAGGGGCGGACCCCCCAGGGGCGGAAGACCCGCTCCCTCGTCCCCCTGTTCACGAGCTACCTGTTCCTGCTCGGCGACGACCACGCCCGGGTCGCCTCCCTGAAGGGGAACCGGCTCGTCAGGACGATCGAGGTGGAAGACTCGGACGCCCTGGCGTTGGACCTCCGGCAGATCCACCGGATGCTCGGCTCCGGCCTGACGGTCCTCCCCGAGCCGACGATGCCGGTGGGGGCGCGGGTCCGGATCATGACCGGCCCGCTAACGGGGGTCGAAGGGACGGTCGTCCGCCGCGGCAAGCGCGACCAGTTCGTCGCCGTCGTCCAAATGCTCGGCTGCGGCGCGACCGTCGACCTGGAAGACTGGCAGGTCGAACGCCTCCCCGACGCCGAAGACCCCGGCCGCCGTCCCGGTTGAAGTGGCCCCAGGGACCTTGATCTTGACACTCCCCACGGTTAAAGCCGGGGGCTTTCTCGCTAGATTGGGTAAAGATTGGCTGGATCGGGCGGCCCTTGGGTGTTGACGACTGTCGACGTTCGCCTGCCGGTTCGGGCGGCACCGCGTACCGGGTCGCGTAGTCCAAACTCCCTATGATCGCGCGAGTTAGAATGCGTTATTGGGTACCGTCGGGGTGCCCACCTCCCGTTTTGGGACCGTTTTGGGACGCATTTCAGCGGCCTATGTGTCTTAAAGTCCGCCAGGGGTACACTTTTCACTTTCATTTTCTCGGGCGTCGATCCATGATATCGCGGTTCCCGACATGAAGTGCTCCGCGTGTGACACCGCGCCACAAGCGATGGAGCATTTCAGTTGCGGTGAGGCCCCCCCCGCAAGCCCCCCCAAGAACGAGGTATCGATGACCACGATCGTTTCACGATCGCATGGAGATCACCTTGGAGACGGCTGGCTCGTTCGCTGGATGATGCCCTATCGCGCCTACGTCCTGCTCGCCGGTCATGCCGTCGTCTTCGCGCTTGTCCTCCCCCTCGCCTACGGGCTCCGGTTCGACTGGCGGATCCCGCCGAACGAATTCGAGACGCTCCGCCAGGTGCTCCCCTGGGTCGTCCTCGTCAAGCTCGCTGTCTTCCGGCTGACCTCCGGGCACCGCGGCTGGTGGCGGTACGCCACGTTCGCGGATGTGGTCAAGCTCGCCGAAGTGACCACCCTTTGTTCGGTCGCGACCGTCGCCGTCGCTTACCTGACGAGGTCGGCGATGACGACGCCGCGGTCCGTGATGGCGCTCGACTGGGCGGGGACGTTGCTGGTCCTGGCGGGGATCCGCTGCAGTACCCGGCTCTTCCGCGAGCGCTACTACCCGATGATCTCGTCCCCCCCTTCCAACAAGGTCCTCACGATCGGGGCCACCGAGGCCGGTCTCAGCCTCGTCCGGCAATTGCAGTCCCAGTCCGGCCTGGGGATGCGAGCCGTCGGATTGCTCGACGCCGACCCCTGGCTCCAGGGTCAGACGCTCGGTGGCGTGAAGGTGCTGGGCACCCCGGCCGACGTCGCGGCCGTCGCCGAACGGGTAGGTGCACGGATGGTCCTGGTCCCCATCCCCGCCGTCGGCCCCCGTGAGATCCGCGACCTCGTCGACGCCTGTGCGGGCACAGGCGTCCGCGTCCGGGTCGTCCCCGGGTTCGACGCACTCGTCAGCGGGACGATGACCGCGCAGCCCCGCGACGTCGACATCGAGGACCTGCTTTGTCGGCCCTCGGTCTCCCTCGACGGGGAGTCAATTTACGGGTTCCTCCGGGGGAAGACTGTGCTCGTCACAGGTGCCGCCGGGAGTATCGGGTCGGAGATCTGCCGGCAGGTCCTGGGTCACGAGCCCGCCCGGCTCCTCCTGCTCGACCACTCCGAGAACGGTCTCTTCTTCGCCGAGCGTGAGCTCGCCTCCCGGGCGGGCGACTGCCGGGTCGTCTCCTGGCCGGCCAGTGTGTGCGACGTGAACCGGGTTCGCGAGGTGTTCCGGAAGCACCGGCCCGACGTCGTCTTCCACGCCGCCGCCCACAAGCACGTCCCGATGATGGAACACCACCCCGGCGAGGCGGTGAAGACGAACGTCTTCGGCACGCGAACCCTGCTCGACGAGGCCCTGGCTGCTCGCGTCGGGGCGTTCGTCATGGTCTCGACCGACAAGGCCGTCCGTGCCACCAGCGTGATGGGGGCCTCCAAGCGGCTCGCCGAGATGTATGTCCAGGCCCGCTCCGCCGAGGCGAGTTGCAAATCCAGGCTGGTCACCGTCCGGTTCGGGAACGTGCTCGGCTCCAACGGTAGCGTCGTCCCGATCTTCAAGGAACAGATCCGAAACGGCGGCCCCGTCACCGTCACCGATCCCGAGATGACCCGCTACTTCATGACCATCCCTGAGGCGACCCAGCTCGTCCTCCAGGCGGGGGCACTCGGCCACGGGGGCGAGATCTTTGTCCTCGACATGGGGGAGCCGGTCCGGGTGGTCGACCTCGCCCGCGACCTGATCCGACTCTCTGGCCTGACCGAAGGGCGTGAGATCGAGATCACCTATACGGGCCTTCGCCCCGGCGAGAAACTCCACGAGGAGCTTTATGACGCCGAGGAACGCCCGCTGCCTACGCTCCATCCCAAGATCTTCCGCGCGAGACAACGCCCTTCCGATCTCGACACGCTGAAGCCGCGCCTCACCCGGCTCCGTTCCGTGACCGAACGCCCTCGCGACGAGGTGATCGCCGCCCTACGCGACGCGGTACCCGACTACAAGCCGAGGCCGACCGGCAACGGGATCCCGACCCCGCCGGTGGAAACAGATGTGTCGCGGTCGCTCCCGAGCCCGTCACACGCAGGCTGATCCCCCGGACCCGGATCAGGCCGGTCGCATTGGCGCGCGGAACGACCTCGACGCCCTGAGATCGGGTGTCGAGGTCGTGGTTCGAATTCAGGGCGGGCGGTCCGGCCGACTGGCTTAGCGGCGGGGACGGGCGGGGGTAGCGGGGGGGCGTGAGAATGCCTTGAGCGTCCCCGATACCTTTACTTCCCCGGGGTCACTCTCTTTTTGGACCGAAGTTAGGAGCGCCACGAACTTCGTCCGCGACTCGGTCGCAGAGGCGGGGGCGGGGGCGGCCTCCGCCGCCGACATCGTGCGGAACGCCCCGAACGTCGCGAGGGCGAGGACGGGCACGGCCACGAGGAACCGACCAATCGTCATAAGAAGTGCTCCCAGTAGATCCCAAGACCGCCATCGGCGTCCCGTGCCGTCACGGTGACCGAAACAATCTGATCTTATACTCGCTCGGACGAATGCATACAACTGCCGTCGGTCATTCGGTCCGGAAAAGATCAGTTTTGTTACTGGGCACCGGAAGCGTCCGCCGGCCGAATCGCCGGGAGCCCACGGCCTGACGGGTCGGTATTTTGGCCGACGGTGGCGACTCAGGCGGCCGAATCGGTCGCGACGCCCGCCCGGATCAACGCGCCCCCGAGTCCCCCCGGGCGAGGGCGTCGCCGGTCCGGGTGAGGAGCTTGTTCGCCTCTTCCCGGTTCGCGGCGTCGGCGAAGTGGACGGCGAGCAGGGCCTGGTTGTTCGCCTCGCGGGCCTCTCCCCATTCGAGGAGCCAGTCGACGAGCGAGGCCCGCCAGCGGAACTGGTCCGGGGTCAGGGCGAGGGCCTTTTCCATCGCGGCACGCGCCCGCACCCGGTCGCCGAGGGCGTGCCAGGCGTCCGCCTCCATCCGGGCGCGTTCCGGCGGGGCGACGTCGGGGTCGTCCGGCAGGTTCTCGGCCGCCCTGCGGAGGAACAACGCCCGGTCCCCGGCCCGGCCCGGCGCGCGAAAAAGTCGGTCGGCGAACAGGAGGGCGAGGTGCGGGCGGTCCGCAGGGATCACGCTTTCGAGGATCTCGGCCGGCGGGAGGGCCGCGATTGAGGCGTCGGCGACCTCTTGCCAGGCCGTGTCGCCGTCGCGGAGGGCGGTCCGCCAGGCGGTCGCGGCCGTCTCCGGGTCGCCGTTCCGGGCGGCGACGGAGGCCACATAGTACGGGACGCCGGGGAACGGGCCGGCGGTCGCCAGGGCCCGCTTCAGGTGGGGCGTCGGGTCGTCGTCCGGCTCCAAAAGCCAGGCGAGGGCGCCCAGCTCCGCGTGCGGGATCGGCAGGACGGCCGAGCAGCGTCGGGCTTCGAGGAAGCTCCGGGCGGCCGGGACGAGGTGGTCGAGCACGGGGGGCTGGTCGAGCAGCACCCCGGCGTCGGCCTTCTTCTCGCGGAGAATGGTTAGGAGGGTGAGCGGGTCGGCGAGCCTTCGACGCTCGGCGGGGTCGTCGACCGCTTCGGCGAGCCAGTCCTCGGCGACGGCCCGGTAGAGTGCCAGCTCGGTCAGGCCGAGCCGGAGGTGGGCCTCGGCCCAGTCGGGCCGGATCGCGACGGCCCGGCGGAGCTGGTCGCGGGTCCCGGCGAGTTCGGAGGCGGGGAGGACGGGGAGGGTCGGGGTGGCCCACTCGGTCTCGGGGGGTTGGAGCCCGGCGTCGAGATAGGCCGCCTCGGCCCGGGCGTCGAGGTAGGCCGGGTAGACCGCCAGTCCGGCGATCGCGGCGACGGCGGCCGCCCCCAGCGCCCTGCGGGCCCCGTTGACGGCCGGGACCTCGTTGCCGGGCGCCCGTGCCCCGCAGAGCAGGCCGGCGAGTGCGACGACCGGCACGGCGACGCCGGGGATGTAGAGCCCGAAGTCGCTGATGAACTGGAGCCCGACCGCCGCGACCCCCGCACAGGCGCCGAGGGCCAGGCCGCGGTCGGCCGACCTGGCCCGCGTCGGGAGGGTCCGGCGGACGTGTGAGGCGACCGCCAGCACGACCGCCGCCGCCAGTGCGGCCCCGACGACCCCGGACTCGACCAGGATCTGGACGTAGACGTTCTCGGCGTGGGTGAAGAACGACCCGCCGTGGTTCCGGACGGAGGGGGCGACCGCGGGGCCGAACGTTCCGAGCCCCGTCCCGAAGACCGGGTGCGACCGCCAGACGGAGAGGGCGTCCCGCCAGAGGTCGAGCCGGACGGCGTACCCCTGCTCGGCCGGGTTGAGGACCGTCGCGACCCGGTCGACGAACGGACCCAGGTCCCCCAGGGCCACGGCCCCGGCGGCGACCGCCGCGGCGGCGACGGCCAGCAGGGCGAACCCCGCCCGGCCGGCCCGGAACAACAAGGGGGTCGCCGCCCCGGCCGCCAACATCGCGAGGACCCCCCCGCGCGACTGGGAGGCGACGACGCCGATCCCGATCACGCCCACGAGGTAGGCCGCCCAGAGGCGGTCCGACCGGTGGAGCGCGGGGCCCCCCCGGTCGCCGCCGAGCATCAGGCCGACCGCGAGGCCCATCCCCAGGTTCAGGTACTCGGCCAGGTGGCTGTGGCAGACGAACGGGCCCCCCGACGACCAGGGCCCGCCGTGCGGCGACGGGTAGAGCCACAAGATCTTGCCGTTCCACGAGAGCGCCTGCGCCAGCGAGACGAGGGCCAGGAGGGCGGCGTTCGCCGCGACGACCCAGCCGAACCGGCGGAGCGTGCCGTGCCCCCCCCCCAGCGAGGCGAGCCCGACGAAGAGCAGCCAGGCGGCCGTCAGTCGGGACGCCGCGACGGCCGTCCGGCCGGGGTCGAGACTGACCCTCGGCGCCGGGAGTGGGACGGCCGGAGCGTCGTCCCCCCGGACGCGCTCGGGGGTCTCGGGCAGGAGCGACCGCCGGAGCGCCGCGCCCCCAGGGTCGACGGCCCCGAGGAGCCCGCCCGGCAAGGGCAGCGTTTGGGCGTACGCCAGGAGGGCGAGGCCGGCGATCGCCAGGCCCGCCGGGTGCTTCCAGGCGGTCCCCCTCCCCGAGGCCGCCGCGAGGGTCCCGACCAGCCCGGCCCCGGCGGTCAGGCCGAGCGCGGCGAGCGCCGAGACCGAGCCGAGCATCCAGGGGGCCGCGCAGGCCATCGCGATTCCGGTGAGTTCGGCGAGAAGGCCGAGTCGTCGGCCCCGTCCGTCCGTCGGCTGGTTCATGGGGCGTTCCGGCGGGTCGACTCGGCGAGTTTCGGAGAAGCGGGAAGGGGCGACCTCAGGACTCGTGAGGCCCGTGGTGGGAGCGGCCGTTGGTCAGGTGGGTGCCGTTGCCGTTGGGAGGGCCCGCGACCGCCGCGGCCTGGGTCGGCTCGACGGCGTGCGACGGCGAAGACTCGTCGGTCTCGCCGTAAACCTTCGCCTGGTCGAGGCCCCCCCGGCGCCCGTAGCCGTACCCGTAGCCGCCGTAGCCGTAACCGTAGCCGTACCCGTACCCGAAGCCCATCTGCGAACGGGTGACGCCGTTGACGACCAGGCCGAGGACGGGGATGCCCAGGGTCTGGACGAGTTCGAGCGTCCGTTCGAGGTCGTGGAAACGGGTGGACTCGATCCGGACCACGAGCAAGAGGGCGTCGACGGCCGACGCCAGGACCGAGGGGTCGGTCACCGCCAGCAGGGGCGACGAGTCGAAAATCACGATGTCGTAATGACTCTTCAACTCGTCGATCACGTCGGTGAGCCGTTGCGAGGCGAGGAGCTCCGCCGGGTTCGTCACGTCCGAGCCGGCCGTCATCACGTCCAGGTTCGCCACCAGGGTCGACAGGCGGTACGGTTCGGACGAGCCCGTCCCGTTCAGGAGGTCCGAGAAGCCGTGTCCCCGGTCGACCCCGTAGACGCCGTGGAGCGTCGGCTTCCGCAGGTCGGCGTCCACCAGCAGGACCCGCCTCCCCGCGTGGGCGATCGTGATCGCCAGGTTGCTCGCGGTGGTGCTCTTGCCGTCCCCGGGGTGGGGGCTCGTGATCATCATCACCTGGGCCTGACGCCCACGCCTGAGGAATTCGAGGTTCGTCCTCGCCGACTTGTACGACTCGGCGAGCGCCGAACGCGGGGTCTCATGGCTGTGCAGGCCGACCAGCCGCGCCGAACCGAGTTGCTGGCTGCTGAGCTGCGGGATGATCCCGATCACGGGGAGGTCGACGACCTTCCGGATCTCGGCGAGGGTCCGGACCCGGGCGTCGAAGAAGTCCAGGGCGAACGCGGCCCCCGTGCCGATTCCGATCCCGGCCAACGTTGCGAAGATGAGAACAAGTACCAGGTTGGGCCGCTCGGCGGACACCGCCGGCGGGTTGATCGTCTGCGACGAGACGCTCTCGTAATTACTGATGAGCTGGGCCTGTTTCAACTGGTCGACGACCGAGTTGAAGAGCATCTGATGGCGTTCGAGGTTGCCCCGGAGGTTCGCCTCCTCGAGCCGGGCGACCTCGGTTTTCTTGGTCGCCTCCAGGTCCTCGTCGAACCGTTTCTGAAAGTCCTCCCGCATCCGTTCGATCGACTCGACGCTCCGTTCGATGGAGGTCAGCAGCGTCTCGGTCGCGTCCTGGGCCCCTTTCGAACCGTCGGACGCGGCGGGGTTTTCGACCGACTCGATCTGTCGGTCGAGCTCGGCCACCTGGGGGTGTCCCTCCCCGTGGGCCTTCACCAGCGCTTGACGCTCGCGGCGGAGGCGGTCCGAACGCTCACGGGCGAGCGTGGTCAGACGCTCCCCCAGGGCGAACTCCTTGGCCCTCAGCGTGATCAGGTCGGCCTCGGCCTTGCGCACGGCGGCGGTCAACTCGCCGTTCGATTCGACGGTCAGGGCGGCGACCAGGTCGGACCGCTGTTCCGCCCAGAGCCGGTCGATCTCCCCCTGCAACGCCTTGACCTGCTGCCGGTAGGCGACCAGCGAGGGGTCAGTTTGCGACCGGGCGAGCCGCTCGTTCGCGCTCATCCGGGCCCTGGCGGACCGGAGCTGGTCCAGAAGGTCGGCGACCTCGGGGAGGTCGTAGAACGCCTTCTGTAACTCCTTGTCCGAGGGGAGGTGTCTCGTCGACAGGTTCCCCTGCTCGTGCAGGAGGTGCGACAGCAAATGCTCGGCCGTCTCCCGCTGGGAACGGACCTCGGCGAGCGACTGCCGGACCCCCGCCAGGGACTGCGAGTCGTTGGCCTCCGAGGCGGGAGTTCCCGCAGGGTTCGTCGTGGCGAGGGGCGAGGAACCGCCGACCGCCCCGAGCTGGTTCATGGCGACCACGAGGCTCGACGGGTCGACCCCCTCCTTGGAGAGCCGGCGGCCGAGCTCGAGCTGCGACTTGAGCTGGAGCGACCGGGAGAGGACCTGGTTCATCGACTGGTCCCACTGGTCGAGCCGCCTGGCCAGGAAGGTCCGGCCGTTCTCGTCGGCGACGTAGGCGCTGTTGCCCTGTCGGTACTTGAGGTACTCCTTCTCGAGGCCCTTCAGCTCCTGGTTGAGGTCGTCCCTCGCCTTGACGATCAGCGAGATGACCTCGTTCGTGTTCTTCTGATAGTTATCTTTAAGGAACGCGTTGTAGCTCTCGACCACCCCCTCGATGACCAGCCTGGCCTCTTCCGCCGTCTCGGCCTTGGCGTAAGAGATCTCGATGATCCGGGCGGTGGAGTCGGGGATCTTCGGCGTGAGCTTGCCCAGAACGGACCCGACGCTCACCGACGACGGTAGTCCGGCCGAGGCGAGCGCCTTCTCGACGATCACCGGGCTCTTGATGATCATCAAATGGGTGGAGAGGGCGTCGCTCATCCCCTGGGCGTCCTCGAACGGGTCGGCGGACGCCCCGACCCGGACGGGCCGCCCCCCCTGCTGGATCACCAGGAGGCGCGTGCTGGCCTGATAGTAGGTCTTCGCCCGGAAGAGGTAGAAGCCCGCCGCCGTCAACGAGACGAGGAGTCCGAGGACGATCAGACGCCAACCCCGGCGGACGACGCCCACGACCTTCGCGACGTCCTCGACGACGTTCCGCGGGCTGCCGGCGTTGGGGGCGATGGCGGGGGCGTGGTGCATGACGAAACTCAGACCGGGGAGGGGTGCTGGATAATCACGGTATGAGCGCGGGGCGAGAAACGGGCGTGACGACGGGGCGAACGAAACGAATAGAGTGGCGGTGTTAATATATCATGCTGGATTGGGACAAACGGCCGTTCCCCTCCAGGCGTAATGAAAGATCCAATCTAGGGAGCATGGAGGTGATTGTCAATCATTGGGACGCACCTGGTCGCAAAAGATCGTTCCGTTTCGGGTTCGGGTTGTTGAGAAACGAAAGCATCGAAATCGGGGCCGGCGGCGCTGTCGGACCGGCCCGGACGTCGGGTCGGGACTTCGCCCTTTGAAACGCGCGGGGGGAGGAGGCTTGCGGCCCGGCGGGGGGGGGGCGACGATGTCCCCACGGCGTGGTTCGTTCGGTTAAAACGTCAGGGGCACGCCCGGCTCACTGCCCCGAGACTTCTTTCCGCGAGAGGCACCTGTGTTTTCCGAGGCGTGCGGGGCCAGCGGCCCCCTGGTGCTGGAGTGGGCCGACGAACGGGGGGGCGGACCGCACGTCGTCGAGTTCGACGCCCCCGCCGTCGTCGTGGGCCGGGGGCCCCTCTGCGGACTGGTCATCGACGACCCGGGGGTCAGCCGGAGGCACGCCTATCTTCAGATGATTGAAGGGCGCCTCTTCGCGGTCGACCTGGGGAGCAGGGGGGGGCTCCGCTGGGACGGCGTCCCCCGGCCTTCGGGGTGGGTCGACCCCGGCCGCCCCCTCGACGTCGGGCCGGCCCGCATCCGGGTCGTGTCGGGACACGACGTGAGGCGACCCGCCGACGCCGGGCCCGGACCGTCGTCGAGCCGGTATCAGCCCGCGGAACCCTTGCCAGAGGTCGCCCTTGAGTGGGTCGGCAAAGACGGCGAGGGGGCCCGCCTCATCGTCGACCGGCCGTTGACCCTCGTCGGCTCGTCGAAGGCGTGCCAGGTCCGCCTCAACGACCCCCGGGCCTCCCGGTTCGCCTGCGGGCTGGTCCTGAACCCGTCGGGCCTCTGGGCCGTCGACCTGCTTTCCGGTCAAGGGATCACGGCCAACGGGGCCCGGTTCCGCGGCGGACGCCTGGAGGACGGCGACCGGCTCGGGGTCGGGGTCGAAGGGGCCTCGCTGCGGACCGTCTATCATGTCGGCCGGTCCTCGCGTCCGGCCGCCGTCCCGGCCCGGTACGGCGGGCCGCCCCACGCCCCGTCGTTTCCGACACCTTCCCATCCCGCCGCCGCGCTCGTCCCGGAACTCCTCCGGCCCCTGTTCGACCGTGACGAGTCGTTCCTGGGGGACGGCGGCCCGTCGGGGGAGGCGGTCCTCATGCTCATCCGGCTGCTCGGCGACGTCCACCGCGACCACCTCAACCTGGTCCGCGAGGAACTCGAACAGATCCGACGCCTCAGCCGTGAGATGGCCGAGGTCAAGACGAAGGGGCGCCCGCCCGGCGCGGCCGCACTCCCGACGGCCGCAGAGGAGTCTCCCGGCCCGGCCCGGCCCGGAACCGAGCCCCCCCCCGTGCCCGGACCACCCGAACCGAGACCCGACCCCGCCGCCGTTCATTCCCTGGTGGGGGACCGGCTGGCCGCCTGGGAGCGGGAGCGGGAGGGCCGCTGGCGCAAGGTGATCGGTTTGCTCATGGGTTCTTGACGCGGTGACGTGTTGCCGCGGGTCAACACGTCACTGACTCGCGCCGTTGCCGGTCGGAGCCGCCCTGCCGGGTACTGTATTTTTCCTCCCGCCGCGACGTACGCCCTCGAAATCGACCCTTCGGGAGACCCGTCCCGTGAGCGCCCTGAGCACCCCGACATGAACGGTGCCGGAAGAATATTGTCACAATCGGATCAGCTTTCGACAGGTTTCGCTTGCATTGACCTCGGCCCGATGCTTAATCTGATCTCGATTTACTGGGATGCTCCCAACCAACCAATTGGCACCACTCGCGAAGGGCAGGGGGGACCGGCCGCTGGAGCGGTTTTCGCTGGAATGAAGAAGTCTTTGTGTGAGTCCACATTCCGCAAACCCTCTCTCCCGTGAACCTGGTCTTCCACAAGCGAACGAGAATTACTCGACCGACCCCCGGAACCCTCCGGTCGGATCCTGAAGTCCACGACCAGGGGCTAGGGGTGAGGCAGATCAAGGGCACCAACGCCCCTGGATCGATCGCCCCCGTCCGATACCGGGTCGCCCGGCGCTCGCCAGTTCTCGCACCCGCACGAGACCTTACCGAGGCCGGCAAAAGGATTTCGCCCTGTCCCGCTCGCGAGGGGCGTGCCCCCCTGATAGATCCTGACTGAGCCCAACACCCGGAGAGTCGCGCCATGATACGGGCCCGCCGCCGCTTCGCCCCCGCCGCCCCCCCCGCACCGGCACGGTCGGCGTTCGTGTCAAGATACCGGCCCTTGCTCGAAGGGCTCGAACGCAGGGAATTACTCGCGACCCTGGTTGTGAAGACCACGCCCGGCCCCGGGGAATACGGGACGATCACCTCGGCCGTTGCCGCCGCCGCGGCCAACGACACGGTCCTCGTCCATCCGGGCACTTATAACGAATCCAACATCCTGATCGATAAGGCGCTGATAGTAAGAAGCGTCGCCGGGGCGGCGACCACGATCGTGAACGGCAGTAACGCCTCCACGGCGGACGCCGGGATTTTCATCGTCGAGGACACCACGGGCAACGTGACCATCGGCGGCGTCAACGCAGGGTTCACGCTCCAGAACCCTCCCACCGCCAACTCCGGGGTGACCGTCGGGGTCCTCGTCTCGGGGAACACCGCCCCTGTGACGGTACAGGAGAATACGATCGTCGGCCGCAACGGTGTGAGCGACCCCTTCGATATCGGTCTCTGGGCGTACAGCACGAAGGCGGGGGGGACGATCAACCTCCAGGACAACACCTTCACCAAGATGTGGCAGGGGACGCTGCTCGAACTCCCCCTCGGCGGGGTCAACGTCCAGGGGAACACGTTCAACGACCTGAAGACCTCCACGTTCGCGGGCGACACCTACGAGTCGCAGGGCGTGTTCGTCCTGAGCTACGGCGGGCCGGCCTTCAACGTGAGCGGCGTGTCGATCAGCGGCAACACCTTCACGAACTTCAGCGGCCTCTCGATCAGCGTCAGCGGCGGCTACCCCAACTTTGCCGCCTCCCGGGTCTCGAACGTCCAGATCACCAACAACCTGATCGATGCGATCGGGTTCCTCGACGTCGGCTTCCGGTCCGGCATCCTCCTGATCAACGACGCCGACACCGCGGGGGACGCCGTCAACGGCGGCGTCCACAACGCGAACGTCCAGGGCAACACGATCACGACGATGACCGACTGCTCGGCCGGCACCCGCGGCGTCTGGGTCCTCGGCCGCAACGACTCGATCACGATCCGGAACAACTTCATCTCGAGCTTCGACGAGGCCGTCGCGATCGACGAGAACCTCCCCGGGACCGGTTACCCGACGAACGTCTCGGTGACCCGGAACTCGCTGACGAATAACGTCAAGGGGGTCGTCAACCTCTCGCCGAGCGTCGTGAACGTCGAGTTCAACTGGTGGGGGACCACCAACGCCCCCCTGGTGAAGGCCCTCGCCAACGGCGGGACCAACGTCGACTACAACCCGTTCCTCGGTTCGGCCACCGACACCTCGATCGCCCCGGGGTTCCAGCCCGACCTGGCGAACCTCGTGGTCGACTCGCTGGTGATCTCCGGCGACGACTCGGTCGTCAAGAACACCGTCTACACGCTGGGCCTGAACACGCTCGCCCTGCCGGCAGGCGTCCCACTGACCAGCTGGACGATCAACTGGGGCGACGCGACCATCGACCCCCTCCCGGGCGCCTCCACCTTCGCCAATCACACGTACACGGCCGCCGGCAACTACGTGATCACCGCGACCGCCTCCGACGGGACGAACACGTACAAGGTCGCCAACACGGTCAACGTCGCCGTCACCGACTTCGCGACGCTCCAGGCGGTCCGCGTCACGCCGAACCCCTCCGGGTTCTCGGTCCGGTTCAACCAGCCGATCGACACCAACGTCCTGAACCTCTACAGCAGCGCCCTCGCCGCCAACACCGCCGGCCCCGCCGACGTCACCCTCGTCGGCAACAGCACGGGGCCTGTGACCGGGTCGCTCGTCATCGACCCCGACTTCATGGGGTTCACGTTCGTCAAGACGGGATCGCCGCTGGCCACCGACACCTACACGGTCACGCTCCGCAGCGACGCCGTGAACGGGATCCGCACCGGCGGCGGCTCGGCGCTGGACGGCGACGCCAACGGCGTCGCGGGGGGCAACTTCACCACCACCTTCAACACGACACTCGCCGCCCGGACCGTCTCGCTCCCCGACTTCATGAGGGGCCCCGGCCAGCCCGTGGTCGTCCCCGCCGCCACCGGCAACTCCCTGCCGATCTCCGTCTCCAACTCGAGCAACATCGTCACCCTCGACCTGGTCATCGCCTACGACCCGACGAAGCTGACGGTCAACGGCGCCACCCTGGCCCCCGGCCTCCCCGCGGGCACGTCGCTCGCCATTAACAACCTCTCACCGGGCGTCCTGATCCTCTGCCTCCGGTCCCCCTCGCCGCTCGGCCCCGGGATCAACGAGTTGATCCGGCTCGCCGCCTCCGTCCCCAACGGCGCGGGCTACACCACCAAGGAAGCGATCCGGATCCAGTCCGCCTCGATCAACGACGGCGGGATCGGCGTCACCGGCGACAGCGCCATGCACGTCGTCGGCTTCCTCGGTGACACCAACGGGAACGGGTCGATCACGGCGTCCGACGCCAGCCTCATCAGCCGGGTCGTCGTGCTCCTCGACAGCGGGTTCTCCGGTTACCAGGTCGCCGACCCGCTGATCATTGGCGACATCAACGCGAGTGGGGGCCTGTCCGCCAGCGACGCCTCCCTGGTGAGCCGCTTCGTCGTGTTGATCCCGACCCCACAGATTCCCCCGATCCCGTTCGCCCCGACGATCGTCGCGGGGTTCGATCCGATGGTCAGCCTCCCCCGCGACCTCAAAGTGACGGCCGGCGGGGCGGTCTCGGTGCCGGTCAACCTGACTCACACCGACGTGGTCCCGGTCGAACTGGGGGTCGTCGATCTCGCCGTCTCCTACGACCCGGCCGCCTTCATGGTCAAGGGCGT
>LNFM01007190.1_pt1 | contig 17622 bp, 19 predicted proteins | sample 596031 | NCBI WGS metagenome assembly LNFM01 (sample SAMN04254537, study PRJNA301005) | activated carbon metagenome | isolation source: dual media filters at the Ann Arbor, Michigan drinking water treatment plant | place: USA: Ann Arbor | reverse complement strand
CAGAATATCACCAACCTTCCCGGCTGCACAGACGCCAAGTCGCTCTCGCCATGCAGCCCTCCGCGGGCGGCGTTCACTCCCACTCTATTGTCAACAGGCGGGCGCTCCTCATAGGCAGAAAACAGCCTCTGCGGATCGCAAGTCGCCACGATACCGACATTTCTACCGTCACTGCGTGTCACTGCGCAGAGCATTTCGTGAGCGCTTCTTATTACTTTCGGCGATGAAGCTCGCCACGTTGTCCTCAGCGAGGCAGAAGCCGTGGAGCGAAGGCCCCTCTTGACGGTATCCGGTGACAAGTCGCTGGGGTCAATAACGGTATTCCTGGGGTCGGTGACGGTATTGCATCCTCTGCCCGCCCCGCCCGGCCTTCGACCTCGTCCGGGAGTATGAGTCACCTCTCAAATGGGGCGGACCGTTGACGGTACCAACAGCCGCCGCTGGCCGGTCCCGTCGGTATCAGCGCGCCGTGTGACGGTATGCAGGGCGGCCGTTCTCGGAGGGCCCTACGCAACTCAAGACCTTAGCGAACGGCAGAGATTGCCCCTCTCTGCTGCCGTTCGCGGTTCCGCGAACCGGCCTGGCAGTCCAGACTTGGCTGCGAGTAGCGCAGGGCTGTGGAGGTATCGAAGCACGCCGCGAGTGCCGCAGCGCCTCGTGAAAGTTGACCTTTCGGGGCGCCTCTGCCGCGGAGGGCCGCGACATAGACGCCGCGACCCGATGCCATGTCAGGCTGCGTTCGTGCGGATGCGATCGAAGCCGAGGTGGTGCATGCACTCGCGAAGGATGATGATCGCGGCGGTGGCTTCCCGACCGTGAATCGATCCGGCCGCTGAAGCGGGCATGCCCAGCGCCCTTGAGGCCAGGCCCTGGAACAGGGATTCGACGTCTTGGCGCGTGAGAGATGCACCCGGCACGTCAAGCCCCGGCAGGCTCAGCAGGACGGCCTCCGCAGTGACGAGTTCGCCTCGTGCGCCGTGCGCGAGGCGCGAGCCGGACAGAGCGTCTTCGACGACATCGATCGCTCGCTCGAGTTCCGATGGTGTCGGCGGCTCATGGCGAAGCACGTCCTCGGCCAGGTCACGCAGCCCCACCGGCAAGGTCACCGTTTCGGCGCTGTCGAACTCGAGCACGGTGGACCGCGCCAGCAGACACAGGCAAACCGGGGATGGCGTCATGAAGGGGTCGCTCCAAGATGGGCGGCCACGCGCCCGACGACGCGCGCGTCGATGCCGTGCCCGAGCCCGGGGAAAAGGTCCACGGTCCCCTGGCCGCCCAGTGTGCGCCATTGGGCCATGGCCTCGGTAGCGAGTGCTGGAGGCATCACGCGGTCCTGGTCGCCATGGAGAAGGTGAAGCTCGACCTGCGGTGGCGCGACGCGAGGCGGCTGAGCGAACCGGCCGGCCAGCGCGATCACGCGGCCGGCCGCCGGCTCGGGCAGCTGAGTCGACTCCAGCGCCATGATCGCGCCTTGCGAGAAGCCGATCAGCGTCGTGGAGCCCGGATCCGTGCCGGTCTCGCGCTGCCAGGCGCGCACCGCGTCGACGAAGCGCGGCATGGTCGCGGCGACGCGCGCCGGCCGATCGGCCTCGGTCACGCCGCGTACCGAGAACCATTGCCAGCCTTGCCCGAGGTCGGACGGATCGGGCGAGCGCACGCTGACAACGCAGGCCTCTGGCCACTGCGAAGCGAGCGCCTCGCCGAGCGGTCGCAGATCCTCGGCGCTCGACCCCACGCCGTGAAACAGCAGCAGCAGGTGGCGTGTCGTGGCCGCATCGGGTCGCTGGATGAGAAGGTCGTTGCGCATGCTCACGATGATCTCACGCCGCTGAAGCACCGAAGACGAAAGCGTCCATCGACAACACGCCGTGGACGATGCCGCCGTCGAGCACCTGCCAGCGGCCCTGCGCCGGCGCAGCCCCCGCGGCCACCAGCAGCGGCCAGAAGTGTTCGGTGGTCGGGTGGGCGCGTGCGGCATGCGGCGCCTCAACCAGTGTGCCGCGCAGGCGTGCACCGTCGCCGGTGACGACGGCTTCGCGCACCCAGGCTACGAACTCCGCGGCGTAGGCCTCGTCGGCACCGTGGTGGCCGCGGAACTCCGCCAGGTTGTGCGTCAGGCTGCCCGAGCCGACGATCAATACACCGTCGTCGGCCAGCGGCGAGAGCGCCTCGCCGAGGGCCCAGGCAGACGCCGCGTCCAAGCGCGATGGCAACGAGACCTGGAACACCGGCACGTCGGCGTGCGGGAACAGATGCAGCATCGGCACCCAGGCGCCGTGGTCCAGCCCGCGCTTCTCGTCGGCGTGCGCGGTCCAACCGGCCGCATTGAGCGTCTCGACGGCCTTGTGCGCCAGGCGCGGATGCCCCGGCGCCGGGTAGTCGATGAGGTACAGCGCCGGATCGAAGCCGCCGAAGTCGTGGATCGTCTGCGGCCGTGCGGTCGAGCCGACGCGCGGGCTCGGCGTCATCCAGTGCGGCGAGACGACGAGCACCGCCTCGGGTCGCGGCAGCGCTCCGCCCAGCGCCGTCAACTGCGGCCCGGCCAGGCCGGGCTCGAGCGCGAAGGTCGGCGCGCCGTGCGAGACGAACAGGCTGGGCAGGCGAGACATCACCGGCCTCCGTCGGCGCGCGCGGCCAGGGCGGCATCTGCCGAGAAGCGACCGCCGCCGGTGAACAGCAGCGACACCGAGGCCGCGAACAGCGCGAGCGCGTATTCGTAGCCGCCCTTGTCGAGGAAGAAGCCCTTGCTGAAGTGGACGGCGAAGATGGCTATCAGCATCGCGAAGGCCAGCGCCGCCGCGGCGGGGCGCACGAGCAGGCCGAACACCAGCGCCAGCCCGCCGAAGAACTCGGCCGCGCCGGCGAGCAGGGCCATCAGGTAGCCCGGGTTCAGGCCGACCGAGCCGAAGAACTGGCCGGTGCCTTCTAGGCCGTAGCCGCCGAACCAGCCGAACAGCTTCTGCGCGCCGTGGGCGATGAAGATAATGCCCACCGGCACGCGCAGTGCGAGGGCGCCATGGCCGGCGTCAGTGGCCAGCAGGCGGGTGAGGAACGAGTTGCTCATCGAAGTCTCCGAAGGTTGTGTGGACGCGATTGCGTGGATGGGATTCAGGCCTTGCGGATCCACACCGGCGCGATGCCCGTGCCGAGCCCAGCGCCATAGCCGAGGTAGATGTTCAGACCGGCCACCGGCTCGAGGTAGCGCGCGTTCTTCAGCGGGCCGGCGTCGATGACGGCGAAGCCGATGCTCTCGGCGATCGTGCGGGCGGTCTGCTTCGCACGCTCGCTGTCGCTGGCGACGAACACCTCGACCTGGCGGCCGTTGCCGAAGTCGGCGCCTTCGCCGAGCACCTGCGCGAAGACGGTGTTGAAGGCCTTGACGACCTCGGCACCGGGCACGGCCTTGGCGATCTCTTCCGCGGCCGACGTGCTGTGGCCGAGGGTCAGGCCCATGTAGTCGGCGGTCAGCGGGTTGGTGATGTCGATGACGACCTTGCCGGCCAGGTTGCCGACACTGCGCAGCGCAGCAACGGCGTCGCCGTAGCCGGTGGCCAGTACGACGGCGTCGGCGCCTTCGGCCGCGCCGGCGGTGGGCACCGCCTTGGCACCCGGGTTCGCGGCGGCAACCTGGGCTGCCTTGGCGGCATCGCGCGCGGTCACGCTGACCTGGTGGCCGGCGCGAACGAGTTGCTTGACGAACGCCGAGCCCATGTTGCCGGCGCCGATGACGATGATCTTCATGAGGAATCTCCTGGGGTGATGCAGCACCGTGGCTGCGATGACTGGACTCTAGGTGTCCCAACTCAGGAGATAAACCCGTCTTACATATTCAGTTTGTTCCTGTATCTGGGACAATAGGCCATGGATCGCTTTGAAGAAATGCGCACCTTCGTCGCCGTGGTTGATGCAGGGAGCTTCGTGCGGGCTGCCGAGGCCTTGCAGGTGTCGAAGACCGCCGTGTCGAGGCTGGTCGGCGAACTCGAAACTCGACTCGGCGTCCGCCTGCTCCATCGCACCACCCGAAAGCTCTCGCTGACGGTCGAGGGCGAGGTGTTCCACGCCCGCTGCCAGGAACTGCTGACGGGCGTCGAGGAAGCCGAGGCAGAGGTGACGACACGCGCCGACGAGGCGGTTGGCGTGCTCCGCGTGAATGTGCCGGTGAGCTTCGGGCTGCTGCATCTGGCGCGGCTGTGGCCGGCCTTCCTTCAACTGCATCCCAAGGTCACGCTGGAGGTGACGCTGGCCGATCGCATCGTCGATCTGGTGGACGAAGGCTACGACCTGGCCGTTCGCATCGCGCGTCTGCCCACGTCGTCGCTGGTCAGCCGCAAGCTCACGGCAACCCGGCTGGTGCTCTGCGCGTCACCCGAGTACCTGCGCCGCCACGGCACGCCGGCCCACCCCGACGACATCGCGCGGCATGCGGTGTTCAGCTACACGCTGCTGGCCTCCGGCGACACGTGGAACTTCGAGGGGCCGCAGGGGCCGGTCAGCATCAAGGTCGATCCGCGCATGCGCAGCAACAGCGGCGACACCTGCTGCGCCGCCGCGCTGCAGCACCAGGGCATCGTGCTGCAGCCGTCGTTCATGGTCGGCGAGCACCTGCGCTCGGGCGCGCTGGTCGAGGTGCTGCCGGAATACCGCTCCACCGAACTGGGCGTCTACGCGGTCTACGCCAGCCGCAAGCACCTGCCGCCCAAGGTGCGCGTGCTGATCGATTTCCTGGCGGAGACGTTCCGAGCGCGGGCCTGGGACACCTGACCCGCCCCGCAGCACCATGCGGCGCAGGACGCGCTGTCACGTGTACAACCCTCCTCGCGGATCCGGTGGAAGCCTCACGGGTCCACCTTCTGGAATACTGATCCGATCAACTGCTGGAGGCTGGCCCTATGAACCCACTACGTGCCATCATCGCAGCGACCGACTTTTCTGCGCCGGCGAGGCACGCGGCACAACGGGCTGCTCTGCTGGCCCAGGCGAGCGGCGGGGCGCTGACGCTGACGCACACCGTCGGCGGCTCGGCGCTTGAGGATCTGCGCCGTTGGCTGGCCGACGACAATCAATCCTGCAGTGTTATCGAGGCCGATGCGCGCCAACGCCTGCAGCAACTGGCGGCCGAGCTGGGTCGGTCCCACGGCGTCAACGTCGAAACGCACCTGAGCATCGGCAACCCCGTGGAGCAGGTCGTCCGGCATGCCGACGACGTCGATGCGGGACTTCTCGTCACCGGGACCGCGGCGCCGGATTCTTCCGTGGTGTGGTGTTCGGATCGACCGCGGAACGCATCGCCAAGCGATCGTCACGGCCGGTGCTCATGGTGCGTCAACTGCCCCACGAGCCCTATCGCCGAATCCTGGTGCCGGTGGACTTCTCCGAGTGGAGCCGCAGCGCGATCGAGCTGGCCCGGCAGATCGCGCCCGAGGCCTCGCTGGTCCTGATGCATGCCGTCGAGGTACCGTTCGAGGGCAAGATGCGCACGGCCGGCGTGGCCGAAGACACCGTGGTGCGTTACCGGGACACCGCGCGGCGCGAAGCGCAGCAGCGTCTCCGTGGGGTTGCGGTCGACGCGGGGCTGGACACGGAACGGGTGCGCCTGAGCACCCCCAGCGGTGCGGACCCCTGGATGTTGATCGTGCAGGAGGAGCAGGAGCAGGACTGCGACCTCGTGGTCATCGGCCGCCAGGGGCGCCACGCGCTCGACGAGTTCCTGCTGGGCAGCACGACGCGGATGGTCGTGGCCGACGGCGCAGCCGACGTGCTGATCTCGAGCCGGCAAACCCGCTGATCTGGGCCACCGGCCCGGGTCGCCGCGGGGGTCGAACGTAGACTCGAGAGCGATGTCGCTCCTCTTCCTTTTCTCGCTTCCTTTCATCGGCAGCACGATCGCCGCGCTGTTGCCCACCAACGCCCGCAACCTGGTGTCGTTGTGCGCAGCCGCCCTTGCTTCGGTGGTGGTCGTGCAGTTGGCGGTGCTGTACCCGGAGATCAGTGCTGGCATCGTGGTGACGGAGCGCATGGCCTGGATGCCCAGCCTGGGCATCGACGTCGTTGTCCGGCTGGACGGCTTCGCCTGGATGTTCGCGATGCTGGTCAGCGGCATGGGCCTGCTGGTCACCCTCTACGCGCGCTACTACCTGTCGGCCGACGACCCGGCCGCGCGCTTCTATTCGCTGCTGCTGGGTTTCATGGGCGCCATGCTCGGCGTGGTGGTCTCGGGCAACCTGGTGCAACTGGTGGTGTTCTGGGAGCTGACCAGTGTCTTCTCCTTCCTGCTGATCGGCTACTGGACGCACCGCAAGGACGCCCGCCGCGGAGCCCGCATGGCCTTCACCGTCACGGCCACCGGCGGTCTGGCACTGCTGGCCGGCGTGCTGATCCTGGGCTACATCGTCGGCAGCCTCGAGCTCGACGCCGTCCTGCAGGCGGGGAACACGGTGCGTGCCCATGCGCTCTATCCGCTGGCGCTGGGCCTGGTGCTGCTGGGCGCGCTGACCAAGAGCGCGCAGTTCCCCTTCCACTTCTGGCTGCCGCACGCCATGGCCGCCCCCACGCCGGTATCGGCCTACCTGCACTCGGCCACGATGGTGAAGGCCGGCGTGTTCCTGCTGGCCCGGCTGTGGCCCGTGCTGTCGGGCACCGAGGAATGGTTCTGGATCGTCGGCGGCGCCGGCCTGGCCACGCTGCTGCTGGGCAGCTACGTGGCGATGTTCCAGAACGACCTGAAGGGCCTGCTGGCTTACTCGACGATCAGCCACCTGGGCCTGATCACGCTGCTGCTGGGGCTGAACAGTCCGCTGGCCGCGGTGGCGGCGGTCTTCCACATGATGAACCACGCGACCTTCAAGGCCTCGCTGTTCATGTCGGTGGGCATCATCGACCACGAGAGTGGCACGCGCGACATGCGCCGGCTCGACGGCCTGTTCCGCTTCATGCCGATCACCGGCACGTTGGCCATCGTGGCCTGCGCGGCGATGGCCGGCGTGCCGCTGCTCAACGGCTTCCTGTCCAAGGAGATGTTCTTCGCCGAGACGGTGTTCGTCACGGCGCACCCGGCCATCGAGGTCGGACTGCCCGCCGCGGCCACGCTGGCCGGCATCTTCGCGGTGGTGTATTCCCTGCGCTTCGGTCACGACGTCTTCTTCGGCCCGCCGCCCACCGACTGCCCGCGCCAGCCGCACGAGCCCGTGCACTGGATGCGCGTGCCGGTGGAACTGCTGGTGCTGGCCTGCATCGTCGTAGGCACGCTGCCGGCCTGGTCGATCGGCCCCGTGCTCGCGCTGGCCGCGCAGCCGGTGGTGGGCGGCACGCTGCCGCCCTACAGCCTGGCGGTCTGGCATGGCGTCAACGCCCCGCTGGTGATGAGCCTGGTCGCCACCGTGGGCGGCCTGCTCGTCTACCTGCGCTTCGCCGAGCGCTTCAAGCAGCGCCGCTCGCGCAGTGCGCCGCTGCTGCAGGGCCTGGACGGCAAGCGCCTGTTCGAGAACGTCCTGGCCCGCATGTCCGACGCCGCAAGGCGGCTGGTGCGCTGGCTGGGCACGCGGCGGCTGCAGCCGCAGCTGTTCGCGATGCTGCTCATCGCCGGCTTGGCAGGGCTGGGATCGGCGCTGATCGTGCCGCTGACCTGGGGCGACCGCGCTCGCGTTCCGGTCACGCCCGAGTTCGTGCTGCTGTGGGTCATCGCCGGCGCCTGCGCCATCGGCGCCGCCAACCAGGCCAAGTTCCACCGGCTGGCCGCGCTGGCCATGCTCAGCGTCGTCGGCCTGGCCCTGTGCATCACCTTCGCGTGGTTCTCGGCGCCGGACCTGGCGCTGACGCAGCTGGCCGTCGAGGTGGTCACGCTCGTGCTGTTCCTGCTGGGGCTGCGCTGGATGCCCAAGCGCGTGGAGCAGGACGATCCGCGCACGCGCGCCCGTGCCTGGTGGCGACGGCGTCGCGACCTCGTGCTGGCGATGGCCATCGGCGTCGGCCTCGCGGCGCTGTCGTACGCGCTTCTGACGCGCCATGCGCCGCTGTCGATCTCGCCCTTCTTTCTCGAGAAGGCCCTGCCCGAAGGCGGCGGCACCAACGTGGTCAACGTGATGCTGGTCGACTTCCGCGCCTTCGACACGTTGGGCGAGATCACCGTGCTGGGCATCGTCGGGCTGACGGTGTTTGCGCTGCTGCGACGCTTCCGCCCGGCGCAGGAGACGACCGAGCCGACGCCACAGCAGCAGGCCTCCGCCGACACCGCCGGTGCCGACCTGATCGACCGCGACGGTGACGGCGACGATCACCTGCCCCCCTACCTGGAGGTGCCGGCCGTGCTGGTGCGGCTGCTGCTGCCGGTGGCCGGGCTGTTCGCCTTCCACCTGTTCATGCGCGGCCACAACGAGCCCGGCGGCGGCTTTGTCGCCGGGCTGGTGGTGGCCACCGCCTTCATCGCGCAGTACATGGTCAGCGGCACGCGCTGGGTTGAGGAGCGCCTGCACCTGCTGCCCACGCGCTGGATCGCCGTCGGCTTGCTGATCGCGCTGGTCACCGGGCTGGGCTCGCTGGCCCTGGGCCATCCCTTCCTGACCACGCACACCGCGCACGTCAACTGGCCGCTGGTGGGCGAGGTGCATCTGCCGACGGCGGCGATCTTCGACCTGGGCGTGTTCGCCGTCGTCGTCGGCTCGACGCTGCTGTTGCTCACGGCCATTGCGCATCAGTCGCTGCGCGCGCGCCGCCGTCAGGGCCTGCCACCCGCCGGAGCGAGGGAACGCTGATGGAGGTCGTGATCTCGATCGCGATCGGCGTGATGGCCAGTGCCGGCGTGTGGCTGGTGCTGCGGCCGCGGACCTTCCAGGTGCTGATCGGTCTGACGCTGCTGTCGTATGCGGTCAACCTGTTCATCTTCAGCGTCGGCAGCCTGGCGATCGGACGTGAACCCATCGTCAAGGCGGGCGTGGCGGCCGACCTCGTCAACTACAGCGACCCGCTGCCGCAGTCGCTGGTGTTGACGGCGATCGTCATCGGCTTCGCAACGACGGCGTTGTTCCTCGTCGTGTTGCTGGCGCTGCGCGGACTGTCCGGCGGCGACCATGTGGACGGGCAGGAGGAGCGTCCATGACGGCTGCGATCGACCACCTGCTGGTGGCCCCCGTCCTGCTGCCGCTGGCCACCGCCGCGCTGATGCTGCTGCTGGGCGAGGGCCGGCGCCGTCTCAAGGCCATCGCCAACGTCCTGTCGACGGTCTTGGGCCTGGCGATCGCCGTGAGTCTGCTGGTGGGCGTGGCACAGAGTGGGGCGCCGGCGGCGTTCGGTGTCTATCTGCCGGGCAACTGGCCCGTGCCCTTCGGCATCGTGCTGGTGGCCGACCGGCTGTCGGCATTGATGGCGGTGCTCACCGGCTGCGTCGGCCTGGCCTCGCTGCTCTATGCCTTGGCGCGCTGGCAGCACGCGGGCGTGTACTTCCACGTGCTGTACCAACTGCAGCTGATGGGGCTGTACGGCGCCTTCCTGACCGCGGACCTGTTCAACCTCTTCGTCTTCTTCGAAGTGCTGCTGGCGGCGAGCTACGGCCTGCTGCTGCACGGCGGCGGTGGCGAGCGGGTGCGTGCCGGCCTGCACTACATCGCGATCAACCTGGTCGCGTCGCTGCTCTTCCTGATCGGCGTGGCGGTGCTGTACGGCGTGACCGGCACGCTCAACATGGCCGACATCGCGCAGAAGCTGCCCGCCGTGCCGGACAGCGACCGGGGCCTGCTGCATGCCGGTGCAGCCGTCCTCGCCATCGCCTTCCTCGCCAAGGCCGGGTTGTGGCCGCTGAACTTCTGGCTGCCGCCGGCCTATGCCGCCGCCAGCGCGCCTGCGGCCGCGGTGTTTGCCATCCTGACCAAGGTCGGGGTGTATGCGGTGCTGCGGCTGTGGACGCTGTGTTTTCCGGCTGGCGCTGGCGCATCGGCGGGCTTCGGGGGTGACGTGCTGGTCTGGGGTGGCCTTGCCACACTGGCCTTCGCTTCGGTCGGCATGCTGGCGTCGCAGCAGATGGCTCGGCTGGCCGGTTACTCCGTGATCGCCTCCTCCGGCACGCTGATCGCCGCGATCGGCTTCAATGCTCCGGCCCTGGGCGCTGGCGCGCTCTTCTACCTGGCCAGTTCCACCCTGGCCGGCTGCGCGCTGTTTCTGCTGGTGGAGTTGCTGGAGCGCTCGCGCCAGGTGGAGGTGGGCCCGCCGCAGCTGGATGACGGCAACGACGCGCTGCCCGCATTCCTGGACGCCGAGCCCCCGGCCGGCATCAACCTCGACGACAACGAGGAGGCCCTCATCGGCCGCGCCATCCCGGCCGCATTGGCGTTCCTGGGCGTGGCCTTCACGGTCTGCGCGCTGGTGACGGCCGGCCTGCCGCCGTTGTCCGGCTTCGTCGCCAAGCTGGCCATGCTGTCGGCGCTGCTGGAGCAGCGCACGCCGGCCGCCTGGACGCTGTTTGCGCTGCTGGTCGTGTCGGGCCTGTTCGGCGCCATCGCGTTGATGCGCGTGGGGATGCGCCACTTCTGGACCGCGCAGGACCGCCCTGCGCCGCGCCTGCGCGTGATCGAGACGCTGCCGATCGCGGTCCTGCTGGCCAGCTCGGTGACGCTGGTGCTGCAGGCCGAAGCCGGACTCGCGTACACGCGTGCGGCCGCCGACTCCCTGCATGCGCCCCACCTCTACATCGACGCCGTGATGGGTGCGCGCCCGGTTGCACGCAACGCCGGAGCCGCACCATGAAGCGCCTGCTGCCCTCGCCCTGGCTGTCGCTGAGTCTGCTGGGCGGCTGGCTGCTGCTCACGCGCAGCTTCAGTCTGGGCCAGCTCGTGCTGGGTGTCTCGGTCGCCGTGCTGATGCCGCTGCTGATGGCCCCGTTGCGGCCACGCCCGGGTCCGCTGAGGCGCTGGGGGGTGCTCGTTCGCCTGATCCTGCGCGTCGGCCGCGACGTGCTCTGGTCGGCCGCGCAGGTGGCTGCCGGCGTCTGGCGCGCGAAGGCGCACCCGCCGCGCGGTGCTTTCGTCGTCGTGCCACTCGAGTTGCGCGACGTGCATGCCCTCGCCGCGCTGACGATGATCACGGCCGTCGTGCCGGGCACGGTCTGGGCGGAGCTGGCGCCCGATCGCAGTGCCTTGCTCATCCATGTCTTCGACCTCGACGACGAGGCGGCGTTCATCCAGCACTACAAGGCCGACTACGAACGGCCGCTGAAGGAGATCTTCGAATGAGCGAACTGCTGTCGATGGCGATCACCGCCACGCTGCTCTTGTATACCGTCGCGATGGGTATCGCCCTGGCGCGCCTCTTCCGTGGCCCGAGTGCGCAGGACCGAGTGCTGGCGATGGACTTCATCTACGTCATCGGCATGCTGGTAATGCTGGTGCTGGCCATCCGCTACGACAGCGAGATGTATTTCGAAGGTGCGCTCCTGATGGTGCTGTTCGGATTCGTCGGCTCGGTGGCGATGGCCAAGTTCCTGCTGCGCGGCGAGGTGATCTGATCATGCCCTCGGTCATGCCACCATTGAGCGAGATCCTGGTGGCGGTGCTGCTCCTGGGCAGCGGCGGTGTGGTGCTGGTGGCCGCGCTCGGTCTGCGGCGGCTGCCCGACTTCTTCCTGCGTATGCACGCGCCGGCCCTGGCCTCCACGCTCTCGGTGTGGATCGTCAGCCTCGCCTCCATCGTCCACTTCAGCGCGCGGGGTGCGAGTCTTGCCTTGCACGTCTGGCTGATCATCATCGTGCTCTCGATCACGGCCCCGATCACCACTATCGTTCTGGCACGCGCCGCTCTGTTCCGACGACGCCAGGCGGGGGATCCCTTGCCTGCACCGCTGCGGCGGCGAGATTGAGCAGTGGCGGGGCGCAGGACCTCGGGACGGCAGACGAGCGCATGCTGGAAGCGCCGTGGACGACCTGGTCCGCCAACCATCGGCCGACCAGCAGGTGTGCGGTGACCGTCTGAGCGGGTCTGCGGCACAGGTCGTGCGTGCATGCACGATGCGATCGCGGTTGAACGGCCAATCCTTCGCAAGCATCTTGTTGACACTGCCATGGGTCAGTCCATTTGGAGTGCTCATTCATTCTTCTGCAATACGCCTACGCCCCAGTGCGACATGCACTCCAAGATTTGCGTGAAGCACCCTGCGGCAATAAACTTTAGCCATGAGTTTTACCCTGTCCCTATCCGCGTTCGGCAGTGCATTCAGCGAGGCGGCATTCTTTGCTGCCGTGTCGCTGTGCACGCCGCAGTTGCGTGCCGGGATGGGGACTCACACCCGTCAGCCGGCCGCACATCCTTAGGCCCGGCGATCACCTCCACACCAGTTGCGCAAACCTCAGATCGCCGGGCTCCCAGCCCGCGCGTAGATGCGTGTCTCCGACCCGGAGGCACTCAGCTTGACACTGAAGGAACGCCCCGTGGAAGTGACCACCCTCGAGCGCACGCTCACTGAACTGGACCATGTCCGCCTCCTGAACCTGCTCCGCCGCGATGCACGCGGTGACGGTTCACCGCATCAAGTCCGTGCCATCGAAGACGTCTTGGAGGCCTCTGCGCTCGTGCCTTCGCGCGAGGTGGCACCCGACGTCGTGACGATGTATTCGCAGGTCCTGCTGCAGGACACCCAGACCGGCCAGCGAAACACGCTGACCCTGTGTTACCCCGCGGATGCCGAGCCGGCGGTTGGATTCGTGTCTGTGCTGTCCCCGGTCGGCAGCGCTTTGCTCGGCCTGCGGGTCGGCAGCATCGCCCACTGGTCTACCCCAGCCGGCGATGAAAGGGCGGCCGAGATCCTGGCCATCCTCTTCCAGCCCGAGTCGAGCGGCGACTACGCGATGTAGCCGCCGCGCGCAGTCTGGCGGACTGCACATCACGATCGTGGCGACGGCGGGCCTGAACGCCACCTCTGGGGCGATGCACAGCGCTCCGTAGGCACACGCTCGTCTGCTGCCTGTCGGAACACGACTGTTCTCGAGGAGACACAGATGACGTCATTCAAATCTATTCTGGCGGCAACCGATTTTTCGGTTGACGGAAACAATGCGGTGCGCCGCGCAGCGCTGTTGGCCCATGAGCACGGAGCACGCCTTCACATCCTGCACGTTCTGAATGCGGCAGGCTGCAAGCTGCGCGACTGGTTCTCACTGACCTTTGACTTCGACCTCGAGGCCGCACAGGCGCGCGATGCGCTCCGGCGCCTTGCCGTCGAGATGTCGGGGGTCTACGACTTGACTGCCAGCGTCGAGGTCGCCATCGGCGACCCGTTCGAGACCCTGATGCAGGCGTCGGAGCATGTCGATCTGGTGGTGCTCGGACGGCGCGGCAAGGGCCGCTTCAAGGGATTGTTCGTCCGCAGAACCGTGGATCGCGTGCTCCGAATCGGCAGGCGTCCTGTCCTCGTCGTCAAGACATCGGTGCAAGGGACATATCGACGAGTCCTGGTACCCATCGACTTCACGGCATCGTCGGATGCGGCGATTCGCTTCGCTGACCGGATGCGCCGCGAGGAGGGTATGCATGTGTTCCACGCCATCAACTCCAGGCGCGAAGCCGTGCTGCGCGACGCCGATGTGCCCGAGCACGTCATCAGGGAGTCCCGCCTGATGGAAGAAGGCGCGGTCAACGCTCGCATGCGTAGCCAGGTCGCCAGACTCGGCCTGGACGGCACGCCCATGAACTTTGCGCTGGCGTACGGCGCCCCGGTGCAAACGACCCTGCGTCACGCCCACAGGCTCGGTGCCGACCTCATCGTCGCCGGGAAACAGGGTCGTTCAACCTTGGGCAACTTCCTTCTCGGCAGCGTCAGCAGCCGCGTCCTGTCCGAGGCGTCTTGCGACATGTTGATCGTGCCGCGGCCGCTGGACAGTTCTCCGCCGGAGGCTGCGAAAGCGGTTGCGGCTCGACGGAACTCGGAGCGCTACATCGACAACGCGGCCCTTGCCCAGAGCGCGGCAGCGCATGCCGGGGCCTTGACTCACGACCATTGGATCCACAACAAGGCTCGATTCGTGTCGCGGAGATCGTCATGAGGCTGATGCAAATGCCGTGGACCGCGCTGTTGGACATGCAGCCGCAGAGGAGTCACCAGATCGCATGGTTCGTCTACGGATGGGTCGAGCGCGAACACGTCCTGAACGTGACCGCCTGTGCGGATTGGTGGATGCGAGCGCTTGGGCTATCGACGGCTCAGGTTAAGGCCTCTCCGCAGGGTACTCGGAACACTGGTGCGCAGGCCGAGCCCCAGGTGATGGTCCACGACAGTGGCCGAGCCGAAACCCATCGCCGCGGATCTCGGCGTCGACTGGAGTCGCTGCGATGAAGATCTATTCAACCGCACTCAAGGCAAAGCGCTCCTGTGCCAGCGGCTACCGCTGGTTCGCCCGGCGATTCAAGAGTCCGGCCGAGTACCAAAGCGTGATCGACGCACTCGTCGCCGACGGACGCGTCGACGACGCCTGCTGGCTGCTTGAGCAGTTCGGCCCCATCAAGTCCGTTCTCGTGGTCGATGCCATTTCTGCGCATGCCTTCGTCTATGCGGGATCGGTCCAGGTGCGTGGCGAGGTGGATGTCGACGCCATGCTTCGCACGGGGGGCTCGTTGAAAGCAGGCGGCAGCATTCGCGCCGGCAATGCGATCTGGATCGGCAACGATCTGCACGCCGGCGCTGGCCTGCGCACACTCGGATCGTTGCGCACCGGCGGCGACCTGGTCTCGTCCTGGAGCGTCGAGGTGCACGGCGCCCTGACGTGCGGCGGCGACCTGCGGGTCCGCGGAGCCTTGGCCTGTGGGGCGGCGATGCGTGGCGAGGGTTCGACCGTGGTGGCCGAGGACCTCGAGGTCAACGGCATGATCCATTGCGAAAAGAGCCTGCAGGTCGGCGGCGATCTGGTTTGCACGGAAGGTCTGCGCGCCGGGCACGGGATCCAGGTCGGCCAGTCGATTCGCAGCGGCATGCACATCGACGCCGGCTTGGGCATCGTTGCCGGATCGGACATCACGGGCGAGGGTGCCATCCGGGCCGGCGAGTGCATCGTGAGCGGCGGCAGCGTCCGGGCGGGCGCCGGCTTCAGCCTCTACGCCGGGCTGAGTGCCCGCCGCGATGCATGGCCCTCGTGTGGGCGTGTGGTGTCGCGGACGCGCCCCGAGAATCTGCTCAGCGGCTTCTGGGACCGCGTTCCTTGCGGAGCATCTGCATGATAGCCCCGTTCGGACCCATCCTCGTGGCGACCGATTTCTCCGGGCATGCCCGCCATGCCGCCGCGAGGGCGGCGCGCCTGGCACACGACACCCATTCGGCGCTGACACTGATGCACGTTCTGCCTGCGCAGCCGGTGACGAAGGTCCGCAAATGGCTGGGTGCCTCGAGTGCGCGTGAGCAGAAGGTGTGCGACGAAGCGCGCCGGCAACTGTGCCAGCTCGCCTCGGAACTTACCAGCGTGCGGCGCGTCGAGTTCGACATCGAGGCTGCTGCCGGCTCCGCCCCGGACGAGATCGTGCGGGCGGCCGAGCGCGTGGATGCGCGGCTGTTGGTCTTGGGTGCACGCGGCGCCGGATTCCTGCGTCGCCTGGTGCTGGGCACCACCTCGCAGCGCCTGGTGCGCCGCACGGACCGACCCCTGCTGGTCGTGCGGCAGACGGCGGCTCGGTCGTACCGGCGCGTGCTGGTGGCGGTCGACTTCTCACCTCACTCGCGCGATGCGTTGATCCTCGCGCGGCGCGTTGCGCCAAACGCGAAGCTCGTGATCCTGACGGTGTTCGATGTGCCGTTCGAGGGGAAGCTTCGCTTTGCCGGCGTCGATGAAGCCATCGTCGAGATCTACCGCCAGCGGGCGCGCGCGAGGGCGCTGCGCCATCTGCACGCATTGGCCCAGGAGGCCGGTCTCGCGCCATCGCAGTGGGAGCTCAGTGTGGTGGAGGGGGACGCGTCACGGCGCATCGTCGAGCAGGAGAAGTCGCGCGACTGCGACCTGGTCGTGCTGACCCCGCACGGTCAATCGGCCGCCGCGGACCTGCTGCTCGGCAGCGTGACCCGGCACGTGCTCGCCGAGGGCCTTGTCGACGTGCTCTTGTCCACACGAATGCCTGGTCAGCCCATCCGCCCATGGGAGTGAAGATGAACCGGCCCTTCGTTTCGCTGTGTCCCGAGATCACCCGGTCTGACGCGCTCATGCTGATGGACTGGCTTGAAGACGAATGCGTGACCCGCCACCTCAGCGACTCGCGCCATGTTGCCCGGTTCATCGAGCAGGTCATCGATCGGGTTCAGCTGCCCATCCTGACGCACCTGTTCAACCAGGGCGGCCGGTTCTTCATGGTCTGCGACGAGCATGACCGGCCAGTGGGGTTCGTGCGCCTCGTCAAGACGGGACCGGTCTGCGAATTGGTCCTGGTCATTGGCAACCGCGACAACTGGGGCCGTCGGCTCGGAGCCAGCGCCATCCAGGAAGCCATGAAACTCGCCTTCTTCGAGATGCGTGCGGAGCGGCTCATCGCCAAAGTTCACCCGGACAACGCGCGCTCGCTGAAGGTCTTTCAGCGCGCCGGCTTCCTGATCGAGAGCCAGACCACTGCCCTGCGGCGCTTTGCGATGACGTTGGAGCGGTATCGCCGACTCTTGCGCGAAAGCCCCGCAGGTCACGCCGATCACATCCACATCACCGAGACCGATCAGGCAAGGCTCAGGAATCTGATCGCGTTGGACCCGGCGTCGGCCAGCTTCGAGCTGGAGCACGAGATCGAACGCGCCATCGTCGTCGATTCCCGGCAGATGCCTCGGGATGTCGTGACGATGAATTCCCGCGCCTTGCTGCACCTGGACGACGATGTGGTGGAAGTGGCGCTGGTGTACCCGGACGACGCGGACGACAGTGCCGGCAGGCTGTCGGTCTGTGCTGGGATCGGCACCGCAATCCTGGGTTACCGGGAGGGCGATGCTTTCGACTGGCGACTTCCGGACAGGACCTGCCGCATTCGGATCGCGCGGGTGCTTTACCAGCCGGAGGCTGCGGGGGACCTTCACCTGTAAGCGGATCCGCAGAGCATCCTCTTGCCCGCACCCGTCGCCTTGCCGAGACGCCTGACAGCTGCCCTTCGAGAATGGCGGCTTGTGGTTGGATGCGGCCGCTCGGCAATCGACATTTGCACCCCGACCGGCATCGCGCCCAGGGTTCAACTCTCGTCCTCGGCCAGCCTTCGTACCGTCAAATCGACTTCTCGATGGACCTCGCGAGCGTCCCAAACGGTCCCGCAGCTACTCTGGTCGAGATGTCAATAATGCGGCCACATCATCAACGAGAACTTGCAACCCTTTGATTTATAAAGACTTTTCCCGACCGTCACTCCCACTCGATCGTGGCCGGCGGCTTGGAGCTCACGTCGTAGGTCACGCGGTTGATGCCGCGCACCTCGTTGATGATGCGGCTGCTGACCTTCTTGAGCAGCGCGTACGGCAGCTCAGCCCAGTCGGCGGTCATGAAGTCGCTGGTCTGCACCGCGCGCAGCGCCACCACGTAGTCGTAGGTGCGGCCGTCGCCCATCACGCCCACGCTCTTGACCGGCAGGAACACGGTGAAGGCCTGGCTGGTGAGGTCGTACCAGCTCTTGCCACTGGGGTGGTCGATGGTGGAGCGCAGTT
>LNFM01007189.1_pt1 | contig 17623 bp, 16 predicted proteins | sample 596031 | NCBI WGS metagenome assembly LNFM01 (sample SAMN04254537, study PRJNA301005) | activated carbon metagenome | isolation source: dual media filters at the Ann Arbor, Michigan drinking water treatment plant | place: USA: Ann Arbor | reverse complement strand
TTGCGAGCGCGACCGAAATTCTGCATGCACTCGGCGCGGGGGATACCCAGGTCGCCCGCTCGCATGAGTGCGATTATCCGCCTAGCATCCTCGATCTGCCGCAACTGACGCGGGCGAAATTCAAAGTTCACGGCGCGACGAGCGCGGAGATCGACCGCTCCGTTAAAGGGCTGATGGAGCAGGGGCTCGCGGTCTACGAGGTGGACGCGGACCGCATGCGCGCGTTGAAACCGGATGTCATCCTTACGCAGGATCAGTGCGAGGTGTGTGCGGTGTCGCTAGCGGATGTGCAGGCGGCTCTGTGTACATGGACGGACAGCAGCGCGCGGATCGTGTCGCTCAGGCCGCATACGTTGTCCGATGTCTATGCGGACATCGTAAGTGTTGCCGAGGCTATCGGGCGATCAACGGCAGGGACGGAGCTTGTGGCCTCGATGCAGGCGCGTATCGCGGACATCGCTGCTTCGGTGGAGGGGCGCCGGCGGCCGAAACTGGGGTTCGTCGAGTGGATTGAGCCGCCGATGTCGGGCGGGCACTGGATGCCGGAATTGATCACAGCGGCGGGTGGGATCAGTCCCTTTGGGGTCAGTGGTGAAAATTCGCCGTGGGTGAGTTGGGACGCGTTTGCGGTGGCTGATCCAGATATTCTGTTGGTTGGACCATGCGGCTACGATATTGCCACGTCGCTGCCGGAGATGGACATGCTGCGGTCGCATCCGGTGTTCAAATCGTTACGGGCGGTGCGCGAGGGCCGCGTGTTCGTGGCCGATGGGAATGCGTTCTTCAACCGGCCCGGGCCACGACTGGTCGAGAGCGCGGAGATCTTAGCTGAGATTTTGCATCCGGATGTGCGCACTTATGGGCATCTCGGCGAGGCCTACATCGTCTGGCCGGCGTGACGGCCACAGAGTTTTGGCCGCCTGCCACTGGAGCTTTGTATGAGTGCGCGCTCGATCCTGATTACGGGCTGCTCGTCGGGGATCGGGCTCGCGTCCGCGCGGGTGATGAAGGCGCGGGGCTGGCATGTGATCGCGACGGCGCGGCGGGACGACGATCTGGCAATGCTGCGCGCGGATGTCGGTGTCGATGCCGTGCATGTCGAGCTTTCAGATCCGGCGTCGGTGGCGCAGTGCGCGCAGCGGACATTGGCGATGACGGGCGGGCGGATCGATGCGCTGTTCAACAACGCGGCCTATGGGCAGGTGGGAGCAATCGAGGACTTGCCGGTCGATGCGCTGCGGCGGCAGTTCGAGGTCAATCTATTTGCTCAGCATGAGCTGACGCGGCTTATTTTGCCGGCCATGCGGCGGCAGGGGCATGGACGCATCGTGCAGTGCTCGTCGGTGCTGGGACTCGTTTCGGCGCCGTTCCGGGGCGCCTACTGCGCGTCGAAGTTTGCGCTGGAAGCCTTGAGCGACAGCCTGCGCATTGAGCTGGCGGGTAGCGGCGTGCATGTGTCGCTGATTGAGCCGGGGCCGATCCGGACGCGGTTCGTGGAGCACGCGCTTGCCAATTTTTTACAGACCATCGACATTCCCGCGTCGCTGCACCGCGCGCGATATGAAGCGCGGCTCGAGCGCATGAACCAGGGCGGCAACGATGCGTTTAAACTTGAGCCGGAGGCGGTCGCGGCGAAGCTTATTCACGCCGTGGAGAGTGCCCGGCCGAAGGCGCGCTACTACGTGACGACACCGACGTATCTTGCGGCGGTGCTCAAGCGCGTTGCGCCGCAGAGAACCATCGATTGGTTCGTGCAGAAGATGTGATGCAAAAAAAGCGGGACCCGAAGGCCCCGCTTTTTTTGCGGTCACACTTTGTGGAGGTGGGGTCAGACCCCTAAGGAGGGGTCGGACCCCGATAGGCCTGTGTGTGGGGCTTGTTCGCCCACACTCGGCAGGCCCGTGTGGGGCTATTTAGCGCGAATGCTGATGGAGGTGCGGCGGTTCAGGGCGCGGCCGTCGTCGGTGCTGTTGTCGGCGACGGGGAACTGGTCGCCGTAGCCTTCGGCTTCAACACGATCGGCTGCGATGCCGCCGCGGACGATGGCTTCCATCACCTTGGTGGCGCGGTTGCCGGAGAGGTCGAGGTTGGCCTGCGGATCGCCGACGTTGTCGGTGTACCCGCCGACCTTAACCTTCACGGCTGGGTATGCGTTAAGGATCGCGACGACGTTGTCGATCTGCGCTTTGGACTCCGCTGTGAGCGTGGTGGAGCCGGTTTCGAAGGTGAGGCGGTCAAAGTTGAACCAGACGGTCTTGTCGATCACGGCGCCGGGATCATTAATGAAGGCGATGATCTTGCCTTCGACGCCGTCGGTCGCGGCCTCGATGTCGGTGCCTCCGGCGAGGCCAATGCGCGTGAAGCCGGCCGCCGGCGTGGGCTTGGCAGCGGCGGCGGGGGCAGCGGCTGCCGGAGCCGCGGCGGGCTCGGCAGCGGCCGCGGGTGGTTCGGCAGGTGGCTCATTCATTTTTTGCCACGCGAGCCATCCAATCAGCGCGAGCGGTAACAGAAGCCAGAGGAAGGACGTAAAGAGGCCGTTGTCGCGGCCCGCATATGCGGCGGCCGGAGCCGCAGCGGGGGCAGCCGTCCGTGTGGCGGCCTTTACGGCTGCGGCAGCGACCGGTGCCGCGGCAGCAACGGCTGCGGGAGCCACAGCGGCCTTGACCGGCGATACGAGGCCAGACGCGAGCGAGCCTAAGCCGCCCAGCAGCGTACCGCGCTCTTGCCCGATGAGCGCGCTGAGCGCTGCACCCGTCATTGCGCCGCCACCGAGGCGCTTTGAAATTGCGGACAGAACGAGCGGGGCGGCGAGATTGAAGAGCGATGAGGATGCAACGGGACTGATCCCCAAAGCACCGGCTTCCTTATGCACGGCGGACGCCTGCCAGACGCCAAACAGCGAACCCATCAAACGGTTGCCGGCGAGGACGGCCATCGTCGACGGAATGCCGCCAGCGAGGAGGCCTTTGATGTCGTTGATTCCCGAACTGTCGCGCGACACAGAATTTGCAAGTTCGGCGACGTTGGCCATCGCATCGCGATCACCTGACTGCTGCACCAGGGCGCCCAGATATTGACCGACGAGATCAGTGAGGCCGCGACCTGCGACATCGCCGGGAATTCCGATTGCCGGTCCTACGTTGTTGAGCAGGCTCGGGGTGATGAAGCCTTTCAGGATTTCGATGACACTGGTCGACATGGACGTTCTCCTCGACTGACGCAACGGTTGACGCGCTTATGTTTGTTCGACGTGCGGGCAGTGTCGGAACCCCCCGGCCCCTCCCGTGTCGTCTCTGGGTATGATATGCGGGCAATACTGCCCGCCTGACCATGGCAATAGCCGGACAGCGCTGCCTCGCCAAGCCACAAACAGCTTTTACGCGCGGTGATAGGGGTGTCCGGTCAGAATTGTAGCGGCACGGTAGAGCTGTTCAGCGAGCACAACCCGGGCGAGGCCGTGGGGCAAGGTGAGGGCACCGAGGGACAGCTTCAAAGACGGGGCAGCCTGAACGGCGGGGCCGTGGCCGTCGGGGCCGCCGATGAGAAAAGCGCAGGATTTGGTGGCAGCGCCGGCTAGGTCGCGGAGGTGGGCAGCGAAAGCTTCGCTGGTCAGGGGCCGGCCGGTCACTTCCAGGACAATGAGGGCTGCGGAGCCGGAGGCTTTCAGCAAGCGAGCGCCCTCATCGGCCTTACGATCGGCGGCCCCGGCGGCTCGGCTTTCGGGGAATTCAGAAATTGACAAAGGGCCGAGGCCACACGGGCGGCCGGTCTGATCGAAGCGCTTTTGATAGCGCGCTACGATTGAGCTTTCAGCCTCGTCCTTCAGACGCCCGATGGCCAAGATTTCAACGCGCATCGGGCCACTTAGCCTTCGCAGGGCTCAATGGGCCGCGTCGGCCGGACGGTCCACGGACCACATTTTTTCAAGGTTATAGAACTCGCGAACCTCGGGCCGGAAGACATGGACGATGATGTCGCCGCTATCGATCAGCACCCAGTCGCAGGACTCCATGCCCTCGACGCGCACCGTCGGGCAGCCGGAGTCTTTGAGCTTCTGGCGGAGCTGGTCGGCGATGGCCCCGACATGGCGGTCGGAGCGTCCCGATGCGACGACCATAAAGTCGCCGATGGAGGACTTCCCCGTCAAATCGATGGTGACTATCTCTTCGGCCTTGGATTCGTCGAGCCACTCGACGACGTCCTTGAGAAGATCGGCCGATGCGGTCGCTGCCGGTCCCTCAGGGGCCTTGGCGGCGATAGAAGCGCCCTTCGGGGCTGCTCCGGTGGAGGTTGGCATGTGGGGGTCTCTAAATCCTTTCCGTTGCCGTCGCGAAGGGGGCTGTATGGGGCCGCGCCTCGGGTTGGTCCAACACCAACGCTGCTCAAAGATAAGGTGCGGCGGAGATTCCGGCAACCCTTTGCCCGTCTGCGCGCACATAGGAGACACAGGGAACTGTCAAAAATCCTCTACGAATCATCGCCTTGGCGGATGGCGGTTGAGGAATAGAGAGCCAGCGGATTGGTAAGAAAAACCCAGGCGGGGGGCCGCATTGCGGCCAGCTGACGGGCTTTGGCTTCCGGAAGGCGGGCGCTGCCCAGGGCCTTGGCCATCTTGGCGGCGAGGGCTTTCAGCCGATATCCGGGGCGGTCGACAATGGCGATCGGCATGGTGGTGGCGATGCCGCGCCAATCCTGCCAGCGGTGGAACGTGGCGAGGTTGTCGGCACCCATGACCCAAACGAACTGAACACCGGGATAGCGGCGTTTCAAGAATTGGAGCGAGACGGCGGTGTAGGGCGAGCCCAGCGCCTCTTCGAACGACGTCACGCGCATGCGCGGATCGCGGGCCATCGCACGCACCGCCGTGAGGCGGTCGGCGAGCGGCTTTAGGGCATCGTGAGATTTCAGCGGATTGCCGGGAGTGACAATCCACCAGAGCTCGTCGAGATCGAGACGTTCAAGGGCGACCTCGGCGGCCAGTTGGTGGCCGGCGTGCGGGGGGTTGAACGACCCGCCCATCAGCCCAACACGGCGGCCGCGCGGAGCGGGCGGTGTTGGGATGTCTATTGCACCAAATGATTTGGCAGAGCGGGGCAAGCGGGTGCCTCAAGTTCACGTACAGGATTGGCCCGGCGGAAAAGTCCGTGTCGCGCCGGGAGCCACATTCGGTCCGGCAATGCTATAAGGCGAACGAAACCACAACAAAAAACATCACACAGGGGAAACGCGCCATGAGCCGCTTGTATGGACCCGAGCACCGCACACTGCAGGATCAGTTCGACTCGCGGGCGATGGCCGACCGCATCGAAGCCATCGCGATGAAGACCGAAATCACCGAGATGGAAAAGGGCTTCATCGAGAGCCGGGACATGTTTTTCCTGACGTCCGTGGATGATCGTGGGCGGCCGACGGTGTCCTACAAGGGCGGCGTGCCGGGTTTTGTGCGCGTTCTAGATGCGCAGACGCTCGCGTTCCCGAGTTACGACGGCAATGGGATGTATCTGTCGATGGGCAACATTGCGGGCAATCCGGAGGTCGGGTTTCTGTTCATCGATCTCGAGAAGCCGTTCCGCCTTCGGTTGCAGGGGCGGGCGGCGATTTCGCGGGACCCGAAGGCGCTCTCCATGTTCAAGGAGGCGGAGCTGGCAGTGATCGTGACGGTGTCAGAATTGTGGATGAACTGTCCCCGCTATGTTCACCGGTATCAGAAGGTGCAGGGCTCGCGCTACGCGCCGGCGGAGAACGCCGAGACACCGTTCTGCGAATGGAAGCGCATCGATGGCATTCAGGATGTGCTGCGGCCACACGAGACAGCGGTGGTGGAAAAAGTTGGGCAGATCACCATCGACGACTGGATGGGCAAAGTGCTGACCGGCGACGAAAAGGCGTGAGGCGGGCTTAGTGCTCGTCGCAGCCACTTCGGCGCGCACATCGGTGGCCGTGGGAGGTTTGACGGGTGGTCTCATTCGGTGACGCCTGACGATCTTCCCCACGTTTTTGAGGGCGTCCTGTAGGCAGGGGGCGCTTCCCAGGACAGAGTTTCAATTGTTGATTCTCTTAACGAGGCTGGGAGGCCCAAACCAATGACCAAGATTGTTCGCGCCATGACGGCGGCGGTGGCTGCAGCCGGACTTCTGCTCGGTGCGGCTGCATCGGCGGAGGCGAAAGACTGTGTGCGCAAGGGCGCTGTCGGCGAAGCGGGCTCGGAAAAGGATGCCAAGTTCCAGGTCGATGAAGCGTTGTTGCAGGCTGTGGACTGGGGCGCTTGGGCGGCTTGGATGTCGAATGGAACGACGCCTGGTTACTCGTTCGGGCCGCGCAAATACTCATGCAATAAGGGCGGTTCGTGGGGCTGGACGTGCCGCGGCGCTTCGACGATCTGCAAGCTCTGATCGCATCACGACGTTTAAGCGAGAGCGGCCACCGTCGTGCCCGGACGGTGGCCGTTTTTATTGGCGGTCCGTCGATGGTTACTAGCGATACTTTGCGGCGCTGATAAATTCGCTAAACGCTTCGCACCACACGACAGCGGTGGTGTAGGCCGTGACGTCTACTCCGGACGGCACATCGATCAAGAAGCCATCGAACGATTTCACGTCTCCGATCCGCGCGGCTTTATCCTTCAACTTCAGGAACGACGTTTCGTCGTCGACAAATTCATTGGTGAGATACAGTTTGTAGTCTGGACCGGGCGACAAACGGCCGACGTGTGCGATCTTTTCCGGCATGACGTGGATCGCTCCTTCGCCCCAATGAAAGAAATCACTGCCTTTGAGGTTGCGATCGAAGGTTGCCGTGAATTGCGCAGACGAGGCCGCGGAAGCGAGCGCGGCACTGTCGGGGCCTGGTTGAGCCGTCAGGATCGGCAAGGTGTAAACGCCGAGTGCGAAGCCCACTGCGAGGGCCGCGATATGCGTTGCAACGAGAACTATTTTGCGCATCGACCGCCGGCTCCGATTGGAAGACCTGGATTGTTATCCGCCCTGACTAGCTTTCGCTACGAAGGGCTGCGAGGAGTTCAGGCGTTGGGTAGCTGTCTGCAGCAAAGCCGAGTTTGGTCTGCATCGCCTTGACGGCGGCGCGGGTGGCCGATCCGATTTTGCCGTCGATTTCGCCGACATCGAAGCCGCGCTTTTTCAATTGGCGCTGGAGTTCCTTGGCTTCGTCGGGCGCGAGGACGGCGATCTCGCGCTTAGGCTTTTGCATCGCGGGGGCGCCGTCGATGCGGGTGGAGAGCCACGCCGCCGTGATGGCGTAGGTGAGCGACTGGTTCCATTGCAGATAGACGTTGAAGTTTTCGTAGGCGAGGAAGGCGGGGCCGAAACGTCCCATGGGTAGCATCAGAGATGCGGGCATCGTGTCGCTGGAGAGGGCCGAACCATCGACCTTGGTGACACCCCAGGTGGCCCATTGCGAGCGCGGCAGCTTGATTGCGAGATCGGCTTGATCCCAGGGGAGGTCGTTGGTGACGATTACTTCTTCGAGCCAGGGTTCGTCGCGGCGCCAACCGAGGTGAGTCATGTAGTTGGCGGTTGAGCCGATGATGTCTGTCGGGTTGGCGAAGAGATTGATGTCGCTATCGCCGTCGTAGTCGATGGCGTGGGCGAGATAGCGGGTGGGCAGAAACTGTGTCTGGCCGATTTCGCCTGCCCATGAACCAATCATCGTGTCGGGGGTCATGTCGCCGCGATCGATGATTTCGAGGGCGGCCATCAACTCTTGGCGGAACATCTCGCCGCGGCGGCAATCATAGGCAAGCGTGGTCAGAGAATTCATGATCGGCAGCTTGCCCATGCCGGCGCCGAAGTCGCTTTCGAGTGCCCAGAAGCCGGTGATAACGGAGGCGGGGACGCCATACTCTTGGCTGGCGCGGGCGAAGGCTGCGGCGTTCTTTTTGATCTGGGCGCGGCCGTTGGTGACGCGGTTGTTGGTGGCGAGTTTGGCGGCGAAATCGGTGAAACTCTGGGCGAAAAAGCCCTGTTTGCGGTCGCGGGCGATAACGCCGCTGTCGAGCGTGCGGCCGTCGAGGGCGAGGGAAATCGTGCGCGCGGAGACGCCTTCGGCGGCGGCTTGCTTGCGGAAGGCTGCGAGCCAAGGCCCGAAGGCCTGCTCGTTTTTGCAGTTGGCGGGCTTAGCCTTGGGCGGCAGCCCGGAGGTGGCGTATTTCGCAGCCAACGGATTGGCGGCGTCGGGGGCCGGGGGCTGGCGCGTGCTCGGGGTGACGGCGGCGGCGGCCGGTTGGGGCGACGGTTCCGTTGGTGCTGCGATGGGAGGCAGCGGCTTGGCGGCGGGCGGTTTGGGTTTGCTCGTGGGCGCGGGCTTTGTCTCGGTGGGGCCGAATTCAATGCCTTGCGCATGAAGTGGGATGGTTTGGAGTGGAAGGGTCGCGCCGCCGAGTGCCATCGTGGCGAGCGTCATTGCGAAAAAGCGGTCGCGTGTCATTGCGGGCGTAAGCTCCCTGGATCCATCAAACCGCGCCACTCATGCCCGGCGGTGTGGCGGCGTCAAGACGGTTCAGCGCCGAAAGTTGGCGTAGGGGACATCACGGTGCGACCTATCACGGGTCAGGCGGCGTCGGCGGAGGCTGTCTTGTGGCGGCGGTGGTATTTCTGGGCGAGTTGGTGCCATTCGATGGTCAGGTTGCCGCCGGTGGATTTGTGCTGCTTTTCCCAGTTGGCGAGCAGATCGAGGCAGGAGTGGTCGATGTAGTCGACGTCTTCGATATGGATCGTGACTTCGGACCCCTGCGGTAGGGCTTCGAGGGCCTGCGCAAGTTTGGGCAGGCCGACCACCGTGGCGGTGCCTGAAAGGTGCATGTCGATGCGGTTGGTTCCAGGAATTTCTTTGGTCTCGATGTCGAGGCGCGACAGCGCATAGAGCACGCGGGCGAGCGAGAGGACGACGCCGGTGAGCACGCCCTTCAGCAGGTCGGTGGAAACGATCATGATGATGGTGGCCGCGTAGATGAAGACCTTGGCGTTGCCGTACTTTAGGAGCGTCGGCACGATCTTGGGGTAGGCCAGCTTGTAGCCGGTGTAGACGAGGACGGCGGCGAGCGAGGAGAGCGGAATATAGGTGAGCGTCCAGGGCAGGAGGCTGGCGAACAGCAGCAGCCAGACGCCGTGCAGGATGGCGGAGGCCCTTGTTTTGGCGCCGGCTTCGACGTTGGCGCCGGAGCGGACGATGACACCCGTCATGGGGAGCGCACCGAGCGCGCCGCAAATCGCGTTACCGATACCTTGGGCGGAGAGTTCTCGGTCGTACTTGGTGCGCGGGCCGGAGTGCATCTGGTCGACGGCAGTGGCGCACAGAAGCGTTTCGGCCGACGCGATAAAGGCGATGGCCGCGGCGCCGATCATCATGTGGTAGTCGCTGAAAAAGCGGCCCACGGTGGTGGGTGTCGGGAAGATCAGCGTCGACCAGAAATTTTCCGGAACGCTCACGTATTTGATCGAGTCGAGATTGAAGACGGCGGCGGCGATCATGCCAACGACGACGCCGACGAGTGGGGCCGGGATGACTTTCAGCGATTTCGGTGCCAGCGAGGCCCAGGCGAAGATCGAGGCAATCGTGAGCACACCGACTTCGCCGGCGGTGAGGCGGCTATCGCCGGCCTGGACGGCGTCAATGATTGCCCGGGGGATGCCGAGGAGGTTCTGGATGCCAGTGCCGATGGGTTTGCCATCGAGCATGACGTGGAACTGGGCGGCGAAGATCAGAATGCCGATACCGGCGAGCATACCGTAGATGACAGCAGGAGAGACGGCGCGGAACCACTGGCCAAGCTTGAAGACGCCGGCGGCCAATTGGAGCAGGCCGGCGAAGAGGACGATGGTGCCCAGCATTTCGACGCCATAGGACTGCACGAGTTCGTAGACGAGGACGGCCAAGCCGGCGGCGGGGCCACTCACCTGCAGGGGGGAGCCGGCGAGGAAGCCGACGATGATCCCGCCGATGATGCCGGTGACGATGCCAGCTGTTGGTGGGAGACCGGACGCGAGCGCGATGCCCATGCACAGTGGCAAGGCGACGAGGAACACGACCACGGAGGCGAGTAGGTCGGCACCGATCGTTGTGGATTGAGGCGCCGCAGGCGCACTGGATCCGCGAGAATCGGAAACCGTCATGTCTTCCCCTCTTTTGTTTGGGCGCGGAAACTCCCTACGTGCCCATCCTTATTGGCCGGACGTTAGTGCGGTTGCTCTTTGGCAGCAACGTCCAAGACGCGGGCGGGCGCCGGGTGAATTCCGCTGACCGTGGGTAGAACGCAAAAACCGGCTGCGGGGGTGCAGCCGGTTTTCGCGTTGGCATGTCTGACGACGACGCGCCGAGCGCCTTAGCGCTTGCCGGGGCCTTTGTCGTTGCCGCCCATCATGGATGACTGAGCTTCCATCCAGGTGGAGAGTGCTTGCTGCCAGCTCTTCTGCCACATCTCGGCGGCCTGCATCCAGAACTGGAGGGGGGCAGTGGGCATGGAGCCGAAATCGGGCATGTTCTTCATGTCGAACATGTTGGGCATCCCTGGCATACCCGGCATCCCTGGCATACCCGGCATCCCAGACATTCCCGGAATCCCGGGCATCATGCCGAAGCTGGGAAACTGAAAGGGTGAGCCCGTCGCGCCGGGCATACCTAGGCCGGCACCGGGGTTTTTGACCTGCTGCTCCCAGGCATCCATGACCTGATCCAACACTTGGATCTGCATTTTGGAGGCCTGCTGCATCTGTTGCCGCGTCATGTCGACGAGCTCGGCCGGCCAGCCCATGGCCTTGGCGGCATTGCCCATCTTGTCAAAAACCTTGTTGCCGTGGCGTTCGGCTTGGTTGGCGGCATCCTGACGCCAGTCGCTCATGGCTTCGAAAGCGGATGTGAGGGCCGACTGGACTTCCTCGTTGACGCCCGCCGCGCTCAGGGCGTCCTTAAAGCCCTTGCCGCGCGCATTCGACGTGCCTGCCATGTTCATTTCTCCCGCAAATCTATTGGTTTCGTCCATTGTTGCACACGCCGTGATGGGTGGCCAGAGGACGAAGTGATCTGGGTGGACTTCGTTCCGTACTGCGACGGTTCGACGGTGACCAGTCAACGCCCCTTTTGCCGGGGAAATCCAAGTGCTATCAGCCGCTCATGACAGATACCTCATTGATCCGCAATTTCTCCATCATCGCCCACATCGACCACGGCAAGTCGACGCTGTCGGATCGGTTAATACAGCTGTGCGGCAACGTCTCGGACCGCGAGATGAAGGCGCAGATCCTCGACAGCATGGACATCGAGCGGGAGCGCGGCATTACCATCAAGGCGCAGACGGTGCGCCTGGACTACAAGGCGAAGGACGGCAAGACCTATCAGCTCAATCTGATGGACACGCCCGGCCACGTGGACTTCGCGTATGAGGTGTCGCGGTCGCTGGCAGCGTGTGAGGGCGCGATTCTGGTCGTCGATGCCAGCCAGGGCGTGGAGGCGCAGACGCTCGCCAACGTCTATCAGGCGATCGACAACAACCTCGACATCCTGCCGGTGCTGAACAAGATTGATTTGCCATCGGCGGACCCCGACCGGGTGAAGCAACAGATTGAGGACGTGATCGGGATCGACGCGTCGGACGCGATCGGCGTTTCGGCGAAGACGGGGCTCAACGTGGCGGCCGTGCTGGAAGCGATTGTGGAGCGGCTGCCGCCACCGAAGGGCGACCGCAACAAGCCGCTGAAAGCGATGCTGGTCGACAGCTGGTATGACGCCTACCTCGGCGTCGTGGTGCTTGTGCGCGTTATTGAAGGCACGCTTAAGAAGGGTCAGCGGGTCAAGATGATGTCGACCGACGGGACGTATCCCGTCGAGCGCGTCGGCATCTTCCGGCCGAAGCAGGAGATGCTGACGGAACTTGGTCCCGGCGAGATCGGGTTCTTTACCGGCGCCATCAAGGAAGTGGCGGACACGCGCGTTGGCGATACGGTCACGGATGAGAAAAACCCCACGGCGGAAGCGCTGCCGGGGTTCAAGCCGGCGCAGCCGGTGGTGTTCTGCGGCTTGTTCCCCGTCGATGCGGCCGACTTCGAAGATCTGCGCGAGGCCATGGGCCGGTTGCGCCTCAACGATGCAAGCTTCTCATTCGAGACGGAAAGTTCGGCGGCGCTCGGGTTCGGGTTCCGTTGCGGGTTCCTGGGGCTTTTGCATCTGGAAATCATCACGGAACGGCTGGAGCGCGAGTTTAATCTCGATCTCATCACGACGGCGCCGTCGGTTATCTACCACCTCCATATGCGCGATGGGTCGGTCATCGAGATGCACAATCCGTCGGATATGCCGGACGTTGTGAAGATCGACCACATCAAGGAGCCGTGGATCGAGGCGACGATCCTGGTGCCGGACGATTATCTGGGCGCGGTCTTGAAGCTGTGCCAGGACCGGCGCGGCCGGCAGAAGACGCTGACCTATGTCGGAACGCGGGCGATGGTTGTTTATGAGTTGCCGCTCAACGAAGTGGTGTTCGATTTCTACGATCGCTTGAAGAGCGTGTCGCGCGGATATGCGTCGTTCGATTATCACATTCAGGGTTATGAAGAGGGCGACCTCGTCAAGCTGTCGCTGCTTGTCAATTCAGAGCCTGTGGATGCGTTGTCGATGATCGTGCACCGGCACCGGGCCGAGAGCCGTGGCCGCTCCATGTGCGAGAAGCTGAAGGAATTGATTCCGCCGCATCTGTTCCAGATACCGGTGCAGGCGGCGATTGGCGCGAAAGTGATTGCGCGCGAGACGATCAAGGCCTTACGCAAAGACGTGATCGCGAAGTGCTACGGGGGCGATATCTCCCGCAAGCGCAAGCTGCTCGACAAGCAGAAGGCCGGTAAGAAGAAGATGCGCGAATTCGGTCGCGTCGAGATTCCGCAGGAAGCGTTTATTGCGGCGCTGAAGATGGATGAGAATTGAGGGGGGCTCTGCCTGAGCCTGCCCACCATCGTCATCCCGGATCGCGGAGCGAAGCGGAGCCGGCCATGACCCAGCCAGGTCTCCGCGACGTCACTCTTCGGCATTGGAGACAGATTCAGTCGCGGCTGCACTGTTCAATGTGCGGACCGTTGACTGGGTCCCGGCCTTCGCCGGGATGACGTCTTTTTTGGAAATGGCGCGGCGTATCATTTCCGTCTGCGCGTGCTGCTGGATGGGTCCCGGGCGCCCCGGCCTCCGCCGGGGCTGGCAAGCCCGCGATGACAGTTGAGGGGTGGCTAGTTCGGTGGCATTGGACATGGGAAAGGCGGCCGGGGGGCCGCCTTTTTTGTTTGTCGAATGTGATGCTGATCAGTCGTCGAGGGTTTTGAAAACGAGCGACATATCCTTGCGGAGGTAGACGTCATAGACTTTGCCGTCTGTGTGGGTTGCGTCGTCAATTTCCCAGCGGTTGTCGTCGAACTCGATTTCCTTCCAGCCGGTGAAGCCTTCGGCCTTGAGGGCGGCTTCGATTTTGGTGCGCTCTTCGGCGGTGGGCGGGCGGTCGTCGTCGGCGAGCGCCGGGGTGGCGATGATGGCGCCGAGGCCGAGCATGAGGGCGGCGAGGATCTTGTTCATTGGTTCGTTCTCCGATTGTTACGGAGGTGAAACGCGGACGCCGCCGTCCGGGTTGCGTGCGACCCTGAGCATGCGGACTGTTGCGTAGCTGCTTTACGCCCTTATCCGAGACCGAGGCTGGAGCGTTGGACGTAGACGGCCATGAGGAGAGCGAGCGCGGGGATGAGCAGCACATGCGCGGCGGTGAGCGACATTTGCATTTTTGGGCGGTCGGCGAAGAAGGGATTAATGCGCAGAACGGAGATCGCAATCATCAACGTGACGGCGAGGTAGGCGAAGAGGAAGATCCGGTCGGAGAGGGTTGTGCCGTCGCTGTCGATGGCGGGAAGGGCCAGATAGAGGGCGACGGCGGACAGGAGTGCCGTCACCTGGATCGTGACGATGGCTTCGAAATGCGAGAGCGGGATGAAGATCGAGACGTAGGCCACCGCCATGATGAAAAGCAGGGGAACGACAACGCGCAGGAAGTAGTCGGTCGTTTCGCGCGACATGATCCAGACGAATGAACCTTTGTAGAAGGGCACGATGCTGGGTTGGTGGGATTTGGCGTCGATGGTGGTGACGAAATCTTCGTCGTAGCCGACGTATTGGCTCTTGGGTTCCCATCCATCGGCGTCGACGGCGGTGTCGCGCAATTCGACGGGCGGGGGCTGGATGATGAAGGGTTTGTCGCCGCGTTTGGGGCGGATATTGATGGCGAAGCGCTGTGTGTCGAAGGGGTACGTTTCGAGGTCGGGCTGGAACAGGAAGCGGCCGGAGACGTGATAGATCTTCATGCCGTCCGGGTAGGCATCGCTTTTCTCGCCGTTGGCCAGCGTGCGCACGGTGATCTGGCGATCATTGGTCTGGGGATTGATGACGGCGTTAGAGAACTCCACGAGGTCGATCGCGTTCTCCTGGCCGTCGTCGCGCATCGACAGATAAAACTCGGCCTGAAACGTCTTGGCGTTGTCGTCGACGGAGAAGATGCGGGTGAGGTCGATGTCGAGGTATTGGGTTCCGATGGCGCGGAGGTTTTCGTTTTTCAGACGCGCGAATTGAAGCGGCGCGAGCTGTGTGCGGCCCATGCCGGGGGCAAGTTGGACGAGAAAGGGGGTGCGGGTGGCGGTGCGCGATTTTGGATCAAACGACCAATTCTCGAATTGGCCCTGGAACACGCCGCGACCGGCTGCATAGCTGGTCGAGAGTTGCGCGATGATGTGGGCGCGCAGATCCTTGACGCCGATGTCGCGTGGGGCTGTTTGGGCGGCGGCGGCGATCAAGCCCAGCATATCCGCATATTGTGTGCCGATGCCGATGGCGCGCAAGTTATCGTCCGACGTGGGATCGACCTTAGCGCTCGCAGGGCGTTCCTTGCATTCGCCCTTGGCCCAACCGGGCGCTTCTGAAATTTTATCGCCGAGGAAAATCCAATTCTCGGGCGGTTGGCCGGCCATCAGGTTCATCAGGCGAGCGTTCATCAGATCGGGCAGGCGGTCCCAGACAAGTTCGAAGAGAGAACCGCCGTAGTCCTTTTTGATGTCGTCGGGCACGGAGTTGATGCGGCCGGTGAGCATGACGGCGGGGCTGATACCGGCTGATTTTAACTGCTTAATGAACTCGCCGTTGCGGTCGCCGCCGATGGCGAGGAAGACGATGTCAGCGTTTTTGGCTTTCAGGTCTTCGATGATGGCTGGGAATTCCGCCACGTCGGCCTTGTCATCCTTGGCGGCAACGCGGTGGTCGGCAACGATGTAGGCGCCCATCACGCGGTTCAAGCCGTCGGCGAGGCTCGTCGCGTAAAGCGTGTCGCGCAGGCCGACGAACGCGGGGCGCTCGTAGCCGGACCGGCGGACGAATTGGGCGAGTACGGGAAGACGCTCGTCGTCCTGGGAAGCGCGCATCGTGAAGACGTTGGGGTAGTCGGCGATGATGGAATTGACGGAGATGGCCGAGAGAAAGGGGATGTTCTTCTGCTTGATCTCTTTGCCTGCGGCATCGAATACGGCCTTGGAGCGGTCGGAGCTCGATAGGCCAACCATGGCCACGCTGTCGGGATCGGCGAGAGCTTCGCGGATATTGGTGAGCGACCGATTTTGATCGCGATAATCGTCAAGGATGCGCAGATCGAGTTTGTGACCGGCGATGCCGCCTTTGGCGTTGATGCGGTCGCGGGCAATGGTCGCAAAGCGTGTGATGGCGGCGACATCGCCGCGGTCGTAGCAGGTGTCGTTGCGGGTGGAGACGAAGACGTTGACGCTGAGCGGTGGCTTGGTGGCGGCTTGGGCTGCTTCGATGGCCAGAGCGTGATCGCTCAACCCTGCCAGCACGGCGACGACTGAGAGTAACGCGGCCGCCGATCGCTGCCACATGCATTTCAACGCCATTCCGCCCGGTCTCCGTTTGGTTTGCATCCACCTGCGCTTAGCAGAGGCGGCCCGGACTGTCGTGGCGACTTGGTGTCGGTTTTAGGGCAGGTGGCCGGGGCTGCCTGTCATCGGAGGCGTGGCCGCGCCAGGTTTGTGGCATCAGGAGCCGCGGCGGCGCTTCTCGGGGTGCATCGACTTGCCAATAATGTGCTGGTCATGGCCGATGACGTGCGCGGTATTGCCGACGATGAGCGGGTCGGGACCGCGGATAAGGGACGTGTTCTTGGTGGGATAATCGAGGCTCGCGAGGAAGTGCTGCATGGCGTTGAGCCGGGCACGTTTTTTGTCGTCGGACTTGATGATCGTCCAGGGGGCGTCGGCGGTGTCGGTATAGAAGAACATCGCTTCTTTGGCTTCCGTGTAGTCGTCCCACTTATCGAGGGACGCCACATCGATGGGGGAGAGCTTCCACTGCTTGAGTGGATCTTTTTCCCGCGCCTCGAAGCGGCGGAGTTGTTCGGCGCGGGTCACGGAAAACCAATACTTGTAGAGGCGGACACCAGAGCGGGAGAGCATGCGCTCAAGTTCGGGGCACTGGCGCATGAATTCGAGATATTCGTTGGCGTGGCAAAAACCCATCACGCGCTCGACGCCAGCGCGGTTGTACCAGGAGCGGTCAAAGAAGACCATTTCACCGGCGGCGGGCAGATGTTCGATGTAGCGCTGGAAGTACCACTGGGTGCGCTCGCGGTCGGACGGCTTTTCGAGCGCCACGACGCGGGCGCTGCGCGGGTTCATGTGCTCCATGAAGCGCTTGATCGTTCCGCCTTTGCCGGCGGCATCGCGGCCTTCGAACAGCATGATGACGCGTTCGCCGGTTTCCTTGATCCAGCGTTGTGCCTTGAGTAGCTCGACTTGGAGTTCACGCATCGACTCCTCGTATTCGCTGGTGCGAACGCGGGTCTGGTAGGGATATTCGCCGCTTTCGAAGGCGTGGCGGATGTATTCCGGGTCCTTGCGGCGGCGGGCCAGCGGCATGCGTTCTTCGACAACGGCGACCGGCTCAAGGGGAGGGGGCGGTGCGGGCAAGGCAGCGCCAGCGGCGGGCATGAGAGCGCTTGCGTCGGTCCCATCATCAGGCTTGGTCATGGTCGGTCCCCTCTGGCGCCGGCTGGCGGCGATCAATTGTGACAATCAGAGAACGACGGGGGGCGATGCCTAACCTTGATCCTGGTCAACTGGGGGCGCGGAAAATGAGGCGTCTTAAGACATGAAAAAAGCCGCCCCGTTGAGGGCGACTTTATCTCACTGCGGTGCAGTAGAGAGGCGCTTATTAGGCAGCCTCGATCCGGCCGACCGCGATCTTGCCCGAACGGCGATCCTCTTCGGTGTCGAAGCGAACCTTCTGGCCTTCGGCGAGGCCCTGCAGGCCAGCGCGCTCAAGAGCGGTGGCGTGCACGAACACGTCTTTGCCACCGGCGTCCGGCGTGATGAAGCCGAAGCCTTTTTGATAGTTGTAGAACTTAACTGTACCCGGGGTCATGGGCTTTCCTTTTTGTCAGTCAGGCTAAAATAAACTCACGAGCGAGCAAGCACGCGGACGCGCTCACCCGCTCTCAGTTTTTCGATTGTTTGGAGGGTCTGAACGCGCTTTCTGCAACGCTAGAAGCGCGGGGAAAGCTGCGGCCTGGTGGTCCGGCCCAAAGTCGATT
>LNFM01007188.1_pt1 | contig 17624 bp, 13 predicted proteins | sample 596031 | NCBI WGS metagenome assembly LNFM01 (sample SAMN04254537, study PRJNA301005) | activated carbon metagenome | isolation source: dual media filters at the Ann Arbor, Michigan drinking water treatment plant | place: USA: Ann Arbor | reverse complement strand
CAGGCCGTACTTCTTCTCCATCTCGGCAATGGCCAGCAGGATGTCGGCCAGGCGCTTGCGCGGGATGGTGCTGTCCATGCACATGTAGTCGGGGCTGATGCGTCCGCTGGCCGGGAAGGCGTTCTTGCGGCCGCTCCAGAAGGTGAGGCGCTGCTTCTCGTCCTTGCTCACTTCCATGCGCGTGGCGCCGGCGCCGGAGAGCACGTCGAGCATGCGGTCGATCTCCTCGGCCACCTCCTCGGGGGTGCCATCGCTTTCGCACAGCAGAATGGCGGCGGCGTTCAGGTCGTAGCCGGCGTGCACGTAGTCCTCGACGGCGGCCGTCATCGGCTTGTCCATCATTTCCAGCCCGGCCGGGATGATGCCGGCGGCGATGATCGCGGCCACCGCGTCGCCGGCCTGGCGCACGTCGTCGAAGCTGGCCATGATGCAGCGCGCCAGCTGCGGCTTGGGCACCAGCTTCACGGTCACCTCGAGCGTCACCGCCAGCATGCCCTCGCTGCCCACGATCAGTGGCAGCAGGTCCAGCCCGGGGGTGTCCAGCGCCAGGCCTCCGAATTCGACCGGTTCACCTTCGACGGTGAGCCCGCGCACACGCAGCACGTTGTGCAGGGTCAGCCCGTACTTCAGGCAGTGCACGCCGCCGCTGTTCTCGGCCACGTTGCCGCCAATGGTGCAGGCGATCTGGCTGCTGGGATCGGGCGCGTAGTACAGGCCGTAGGGCGCAGCCGCTTCGCTGATGGCCAGGTTGCGCACGCCGCACTGCACGGTGGCCGTGCGGGCCTGGCGGTCGATCTGGACGATCTTGTTGAACTTGGCCAGCGACAGCGTCACGCCCAGCGCATGCGGCATGGCGCCGCCGCTGAGCCCGGTGCCGGCACCGCGCGCGACCACCGGCACCTGCAGCGCATGGCAGGCCTTCAGCACCGCCGCCACTTGGGCTTCGGTTTCTGGCAGGGCCACGACCAGGGGGCGTTCGCGGTAGGCGGTGAGGCCGTCGCACTCGTAGGGCACCGTGTCCTCGGTCTGCCACAGCAGCGCATGCGCGGGCAGCAGGGCCGACAAGGCCCTGACCACCTCATGCTGGCGGGAAACACGCTCGGCAGAGCGTTCGGTGGCGGCGACCAGGCCTGGATCGGGTGCGTTCATGCCTTCGACTTTAGCGGCAGCACCCTGCCCTGGTTGCGACCCGGAAAGTCAACACTGATTCGACCATGGAAGCGGGCACGGCCCCCACCACCGCGACAGCAAGGAACTGGACTTGGCAGCCATGCGTGGCGGGACGAGGGCAGCGGACGCCTTGCTGCACCGGCCCGCAATGGCTGCAGGCACGATGACTCAAGCCTGGCCCGTGAAGACCGTGAGCACGCCGGTGTAGCCGTAAAGGTGGTGGCGGGCGATCTCGCCGCTGGCGAAGAAGCCTGCCAGCGGCACGTCGCCCAGCGCGTGCTGGACGATCTTCAGCTCGGCCGACGGCCCGCCGAAGTGCGGCCCGCCGCGGCCGGAGCAGCTGACGTACAGCGCCCCCATGATGCGCCGTGCGGACGACGACGACGCGGGCTCCGCGGGCGGCAGGGCACGGGCTGGCGGGCCGTCGCGCGGCTGGCGGTCGGCCATGTCGGCCACGTCGCCCAGCGGCAGCATCTGGCTGTCGGGGCTGAGTTCTTCGCGGATCTCGCTGCAGACGCGCACCAGGTCTCGCCGCGCGGCCTGCACGTCGCGCATGCAGAAGGCCATCCGCATGCCCACCTGCAACTGCTCGGCGACGGCCACGGCCTGGCGGCCCGGGTCCAGGCCGATGAGATGGCGCACCCGGGTGTCCACGCCGAACTGCCCGCCGTCGCGCCCGCCCAGGGCGAGTGCGGTGTCGTGTTCGTCGGTCAGGCCCACCAGGGTGTTGCGCAGGCGTGGCAGTACCTCGCGCGGGTTGTCCAGGCTCGCCAGCCCCAGGTCGGCCAGCAGGCAGGGCAGCGCCGGGCGGCCGTCGAGTTCGAGCACGACGTGCCGGTCTGCCGCGGTGATGCGGCGGGTGGGCCCGACGGGCTGGCTGCCCTGCGTCACACGCGAGATCAGTGCCACGTCGCGCGTGAAGGCCACCCCCGACAGGCCTCCCTGCCAGACGCCGTCGGCGAAATGCAACTGCCGCCCACGCGAAGCACACAGGCCGCCGAAAAGGTAGCCGCTGCTGGTGCGGTCGCTCATTTCGCCGATGAGTTCGGCCAGGTCGGGCGTTTGCGGGTCGGCGTGCACCAGGGCACTGAAAGGATCGATGCGGTGCAGCTTGCGGGCACCCGAAAACACCTCGAAACGCCCCGCGGGCAGGGCGCCGATCATCAGCACCAGTGCGGGTTCGTCGAAATACTCGACACCGCTGGCGGCCACGCCCAGGCCGACGCTGCCGACCCAGGCCACGCCAGGCCAGCGCTGCTGCAGTTCGGCCAGGACCGCGTCGGCATGTCCGGCGTAATGGTCGGTGATGTAGACGAAGCCCAGCGACAGCGGCCCGGCGCCGCTGGCGTCCTGGCGGGCCCGACCCGCTTCGACCTGCGCGCCAGCCAGAGCCAGCGCGCCGCGCCAGTCGGGGTGGGTGGCATGGCCGACGAGGAAGTCGTTCACGACGGCCTCAGGCGCGACGCTTGCCCACGCTGGCGCCCACCGCCACGCCAGGTTTGGCCGCCGTCCGCTTCGCCGCAGGCTTCTTGAGCGGAGGTGACTTGGCCGCAGGAGAACGACGGCGGCCCGCCGGCTTCTCCGCGGTGGCGGCCACCGCGGCAGGCCCCACCTCGGCCGAGCCGGCCTGCATCGCCTTGGCGGCAATCTCGGTGAATTGCTGGGTCAGCGCGCCCCACCACTTCATCGGGTCGACGGCCGCTGCCGCCGCAGCGGTTTGCGCTTCTGGTTCGACCGAGGGCGCTGGCGCGGGTTCGGGGGCGGGCTCGGAGGCGGCAGGCGGCGGCTCGGGTGCGGGTGGCGACATGAAGGCCGAAAAGCCCGCAGCGGTGGGTGCCGGTGCGGGCTTGATGCTCAAGGCGTCGCGCAGGTCGGCCATGGGCAAATTCATGGTCTGCAGGGTGGCCAGGGTCATGCGCTGCACCTCCATGGCCTGGATCGTGGTGCCCAACAGCTTGGCGTTCTGCTCCAGCCAGAACTGCACCGTCTTCAATTCGCCGATGCGCTTTTCGAGCTCGGCCGGGTCGAGCGTGGGCGCGACCCATTGACCCATGGCCGGCATCGAGGCGCCGGCGCCTTTCATCAGGCCTTGCAGAAAGTCGAAGCCGGGCACCATTCCGGAAAAGTCCAGACCTGCAGCCATCCCATTCCCCCGTAACCAATCATCCCTACGGCTGCATTGTGCGCCCGTGCCGCTGCACCTGCCTATCTGGGCGACCCTGGCGGCGACCCGGGTCTGCTTGCCGACAGATCTACACGCTGAACCCGGAAACCCTGTTCCTGCAGCAGCCTTGGCAAGGCCGCCGGGCCGGTCATGTGCAGGGCACCCACCGCCGCAAAAACGCGTCGGCCGCTGGCATGCTCGGCCACGATGCCGGCCGCCATCTGCGGATTGCGTGCGTCGTTCAGGCGCTTCAACTGCTCTCGCTCGGCGTAAGTGGGCGCACACTCGCACCAGTCTTCATAGCGCTCCATGAATCCCAGGTCACCCCGCTCCCAGGCGTCGACCAGGCGCACGAGCGCACGCCGGGCACTGCCGTCTTCCAGCTGCCGCAATGCGTCGGCCAGCTGGGGTTCGATGTCTTCGGGGCGCTCGGGCTGGAGCGCGGCGGTCTGCTGGGCCAGGGTTTCCAGGCTCAGGATGCGCCTGCCGCGGCTACGAGCTTCTGCGGCCAGCACACGTTCCTGGCCGAAGGCCGCGTCCAGACCCAACCAGCGCGCGTCCAGCAGCGTGAGCGTGGCAGCCTGCATCAGCGGAGGCAGGCCGGCCAGCGCCACCAGCGGCGTGCAACTGCGCCGCGCGGCAAGCGCCAGGCGCTGCTGCAGCGCAGGTGACAGCGCGGGCACAACCCCCGCCCGGTCCAGCGCCGCCAGCGCAGCGTCGTTGAGCTGTTGCATCAGCGCCGGGTCGTCGACGTCCAGTTCCAGCGCCAGGGTGTCGCTGGCAGCCAGCGCGGCAGCCACGCGCGGGCCAGGCCGCTGCCAATGTGGTCGGCCGACGTGCACGGTGCCGTAGAGATAGGACGTACGGCCGTCGCGCTGCAGCCGCCACAACATGCCGCGGTCGCGGGCCGGGCCGGCGCTGCGCACTGGCGGCACGTTGGGCGGGCAGGCTTCGGCGGCGGGCTGCGAAGCCGGCTCATCCGGCATTCCCTGCGCCTGTGCAGCCAGCAGGCCAAGCCCGCAGGCCAGGGCCAGCAGGGCGCGGCCGCTCCAGCGCCAGCCCGGCAGCAACGCCACCCCGGCCCGCGCAGCCTTGCCCTGCAGGCCGCGCTGCGGTGGGCACGGTGCGGTCACTGCGCACCGCCCAGTTCCACGCGCAGGCGGCCGTCGTTCTGCTGCCAGCGCAGGCGGCCCAGCACGTCCATGCCGAGCAGAGGAGAACCCAATCCGCCCAGCGCCGTGATGCGCAGACGGTCGGCGCGAACACCGCCATCCAGCACCAGGTCGGCGACGACGACGCTGCCGGTGACGATGCCGCCGGCCGTGGAAGAACGGACCTGGCCCACGCTGATCAGGCCCAGCTCGTCGGCCAGGGCCTGCGGGATCGCGGTGCCCGTCGCGCCGGTATCGACCAGGAAATCGACTGCGCGCCCGTTCAGGCTCCCGCGCCAGTGGTAGTGCCCGTCGGGGCTGCGCTGGATCTCGACGACGCTGCCATCGACGACGAAGCGCATCGCCGCAGCGCGCGACTGCCAGGTCTGCACACCCAGGAACAGGCCCAGACCCAGCAGCATCCAGACGGTGCCGTGCTTGACCCAGCCGGGCAGGTCGTTCACGGCGCGGCCGGTTCTGCAAGGGCGGCGTCGGCGCCCGCAGCGCCCACGGGCACGTGCAGCGCCAAGGCGCCCAGCACGCTCTGGCCTTCGCTGCCGGGCAGTTCAAGATGGAGGCTGTCGCCAGCCATCCAGCCGCCGCCGGTTTCCAGCGCCGGGCCGCCGACCAGGCTGCCGGCGCCCAGCGCCTGCCATCGGGCCAGCGTCGCGATGCGCGCCCCGAAACCCGCCGCTTCGCCTGCCGCCGCCTGCGCCGCGATCAAGGCGCAGGCGGCGCCACGGCGACGCACGTCCAGCTTCTGCGCCGGCAGACCGGCCTGCCAGCCTTGGCCGACTTCGTCGGGCGTGGCCGCCAGGGGGCTGAAGGCGGTTGCCAGCACGTTGTCGGCCGCACCCCAGGTTGCGGCCAGCAGCAGCAGACGCACGCCGTCGAGTGCCACGTCGGCATCCGCACCCTGGGCCACGTCGCCCGTCACGGCGGCCAGCTGCACGCGGCACGGCAGGCTGTCGCGCGCAGGCAGGGGGACCGCACCCACGGGCCGCAGGAAGCTGTCGCTGCGGGCCAGAACCGGGCCTGGCGCCCAAAGGTGGGCACGTGGCAGCGGCGCCAGGCAGGCGCGCGGGTCGAACGGGAAAGCGTGGCGTGCCTTGCCGCCGTTCAGGCTTGCGTACAGGTCTTCCAGCTGCGGGCTGAGGAAGTTCCAGTCGTCCAGCAGCTGCTGCAGGGTGCCGGCGATGTGGGCTGCGAGATGGGCGCTGGCGAGGTCGCGCGAGACGACGATGAGCTGACCGCTGCGGGAACCGTCGTGGAGCGTGGCAATCTTCATGCGGGTGTCGGTTGGGGTACCCGCTTGGGTGGGCACCTTCGGGGCGATGCGCCAGGTCGGGCGCGATGCCAGCATTGTCCCGCGATGGCCATGCCCCGTCCGACCCTGCTGACACCGACGCCTGGCCCCAGACGCCAGGCGGCGGCGCTGCTGCTGACGCTGGCCGTGCTCGCGGGCCATCTGGCCGGGCTGGGCGCGGCGCCGGAACCCGAGCCGCGGCCAGCACCGCTGCCTGTGCTGCAACTGCGCCTGCTCGAAACCGGCGCGGCCGGGCCGCTGCCCGGTCCATCGGGCCCGACCGGATCCGCGCCGACTAGGCCGGCGCCGCCGCCGCTCATCAGGCCAAGGGCCGCCGTCACCACAGCACCTGCCTTGCCAGCCGCACCAGGCCCGGCTTCCACGCCGCAGGCCAGCGAGCAGGCCTCCGGGGCCGCTGACCCACCCGCGCCCTGGCCTGCCTACAGGGTGGTCCTGCCCCCTGCGGCCACCCGGCACTACCAGCTGCAACGCGGCAGCCGCAGCAGCCCGGTGCGGCTGAGCTGGGCGCCGCAAGCCCAGGGCTACGAGTTGTCGCTGATGGCCGAAGGCGGCGACCTGGATGGCCTGGGAGCGGCCAGCCGCGGCCATGTCGGGCCGACCGGGCTGGTACCCGAACGGCATGTCGAACGCCGCCGCGGCCGCGACCAGCGCGCCACCAATTTCGACCTGGCAAGCGGCCAGGTGCGAGGCAGCGGTGGCGGCCAGCCCCACCCCTGGCCCGCGGGTGGCCAGGACCGCCTGAGCTGGCTGGTGCAGCTGGCCGCCGTGCTGCAGGCCGATGCGACGCTGGCCCGGCCGGGTGCACACATCGTGCTGGCGGTGGCCGGGCCCCGCGGGCCGCCCGCCACCTGGCTGTTCCAGGTGCGCGGCCCCGAAACCGTGACGCTGGGCAACGGCCATGACACCCCGGGCCTGGCACTCCGACGCGCTGCACAACACCCCTACGACCTGCAGGTCGATGTCTGGCTGGACCCTGCCGACCACCACCTGCCCTTGCGCCTGCGCATGGCCGCGCCTCCCGGCGACTGGGAAAGTGTCTGGCTATTGCAGCCCACGCCTTGATTTGTTCGAACCCGTACCGATGTAGTGGAACTGGAGGTGCACCGCATGCAACTGCTTTACAACTCGGAAAGCTTCGCCGTCGTCCAGTTCGATCTGCCCGCCGACCCGACCCGCGCCGCTGCGCTGGAGCCAGCGCTGGGGGGCTTCGAGATCGTCGACAAGTTCGCCCGCCGCGAAGTGTTCATCCAGGGCGCCCTGGCCGAGCGCTTCCGCGCCGGGGTGCAGTCGCTGGCCGAAAGCGGACCCAGCGAAGACCAGTTCGACGATTTCATCGCCGGCTTCACCGAATCGGCCTTGCAGCCGGTGGTTTTGCACTGACGGTTGGCCGGCCGCCAGCCCGGCCGTCAGCCCGGCCTGCCGCCAGGGCTTGTGCCTGGGCACGCGCTGGGTCAACATCCCCGCATTCCGGCAGCTTCCCCAAGGGGGCCCCATGGCCCGCGTGCCAGACAGTCGAACCCTGCTTTCCCCCGGCCTGGCGCAGGCGCCGGTGCTCGACCTGTTGTGCTCGCACTTCGTGCTGACACTCACGCTCGGGCAGGCCGGCCGCTTCAACCTGCGGCGCGACTGCAACAGCCTGTTGTCGATCGTCGGGCGCCACCTGGTCTGGCCGCTGCCGGTGCTCGGCCGGGTGCGCAGCTTCCTGGCCCGGCGCTGCAAGGGCAGCGCGCCCTGGCGCGGTCATGAAGCGCTGACCGATGCTGCTTTCCTGGAGCGCCACGGTGGCTGGCGCGGGCCGTACGAGGAAGGCACGCTGTTCTTCTACATCGACGAATATGTCAAGGACGCGCCGAAGGACCTGCTGACGATGCTGGGCGCCAGCTGCGACTGGATGGCCCGGCGCCTGAAGAAGGACAGCGCGCTGGTGCAGACCAACATCGACGCCCTGGCCGGCCTGCTGCAGCTGAACCCGGCCGAACGTGCGCTGCTGCTGTACGGCACGCTGGCCCGCTGCCAGCGCGACCTGCGCGGGCTGCTCGTCGAATTCAAGGTCAGCAATGCCCAGGAAGCCTATGCCGCGCTGGCCAGTGCGGCCGGCGTCGACGCGCGTGAACTGGCCGAAGCGCTGCGTGCCGGTTCGCGCCTGGAACGCATCGGCATGGTCGAGAACCTCATCAGCGAACAGAACATCACCGACCTGGCCGATCTGATGAAAGTCAGCGAACAGCTGCCGCCGGTGCTGATGCGCGAATACCGCGCCCCGGGCGAGCTGATGGCGGTCTTCACGCGCCCGGCCCAGGCCAGCGAGCTGGGCGTGGCCGACTTCGCCTTCGCCGCAGACGACGTGCAGGTGCTGACCACGCTGCTGCGCAACGCCAACGCCCGCAAGGAAGCCGGCGTGAATGTGCTGCTTTACGGCCCGCCGGGCACCGGCAAGACCGAACTGGCCAAGGTCTGCGCTGCCGCCGCCGGGCTCCAGCTGTACGAGGTGGAATATGCCGACCGCGACGGCAACAGCCTGAGCGGGCGCGACCGTTACCGCAGCCTGCAGATCAGCCAGGTCTTCCTGAAGGGCAGCGAGCAGGTCGCGCTGCTGTTCGACGAGGTCGAAGACGTGTTCCCGCCGATCAGCAACGAAGCCGCGCAGCTGATCGCGCGCATGGACAACGGCGACGCACCGCCCAGCAGCAGCGTCGGTGGCAAGGCCTGGGTGAATCAGATCCTGGAAACCAACCCGGTGCCGGTGATCTGGGTGACCAACCGCATCGAACAGATCGACCCTGCCTTTCGCCGCCGCTTCCAGTACCACCTGCGGCTCTTGAGCCCGCCGCCGGGCGCGCGCCTGGGTTTGGTGGCACGCGCACTGGACGGCGCGCCCGTGGGTGTCGAATTCGCCGCCAAGCTGGCCGAAAGGCGCGGCCTGACACCGGCCCAGGTTCGTACGGCCGTGCGATTCGCCCGGCTGGCGCACCCTGGCGACGCCGCGCCGGCCGACTTCGAGGCCCTGCTGCTGCGCCAGCTGGCCCACGCCGACCTGGCGCTGGGCAGCGCCGGCAAGCCAGAACGCCCGCCGCGCGAGGTGCCCACCACCTATGACCTGAGCCTGCTGAATGTGGAATGCCGCTTCGAGGTGCCGCGCATCATCGAAGCGCTGCAGCGCCGCGGCCATGGCACGCTGTGTTTCCACGGCGCACCGGGCACTGGCAAGACGGCCCTGGCCGAACACATCGCCCAGGCCCTGCAACGCAGCCTGATGGTGCGCCAGACCAGCGACATCGCCAGCAAGTTCGTCGGCGAAACCGAACAGAACATGGCACGCATGTTCGAGGAAGCCAGCCAGGAAGGCGCGGTGCTCCTGCTCGACGAGGCCGACAGCTTCCTGCGCAGCCGGCGCATGGCAGAGCGCCACTACGAAGTCACCGAAGTCAACGAGATGCTTCAGGGCATGGAGCGCTTCGCCGGCATCTTCATCTGCACCACCAACAGCTTCGACGACCTGGACGAAGCGGCGCTGCGCCGCTTCACCTTCAAGATCCGCTTCCAGCCTCTGACCCGGGCTCAGCGCACGCGCATGTTCGTGGCCGAAGCCCTGGCCGGCGACGCCGCGGCCCTGACGCCCGAGCAGGACCAGCGCCTGGCCGCACTGGACCAACTGGTGCCGGGCGACTTCGCGGCGGTGCAGCGGCAGGTCGAGATCCTGGGCACGGGCTTCGAGCCCGATGCCTTCCTGTCCCAGCTGGAAGGCGAACACCGCGTCAAGCCGGGCGTACGCCAGCGCCGCGGCATGGGTTTCGTGCAGTCCTGACGGTAGTTGGACCTCGGCCCATACCCCCGACCGGGTCAAGCCGAGGGTGCCTGCGTCGATAAAGACGCATGGTCGATGTCGTCGAGATGGCTGGTCAGGGGGTCGGCGTGCCAAGCTGGGCTTGGATGCTGCTTGTCGCCCTTCTGGCCCTGGTGGCTGGCGCTGGCGCCCTCACGCTGCAGCGGCAGAAGGCCCGCGGCAAGCGCCTGTATCACCGGCTGCAGACCGCCACCACCCAGATCGACGCACTGCGCTCGCGCGACGCACTCACCGGGCTGCTGACACGCGCCGAGATCGAGATCGCACTGGACGAGGCCGTCATCCGCTGTGACCGCGATGCCAAGCAGCTCGCGCTGCTGGTGGTGGCGCTGGACAACTTCCGCTCCATCAACGAAGGCTATGGCCTGCGCGTGGGCGATGCAGTGCTCACCACGACCGCCACACGCCTGGGCGCCTGTGTCGGCGACGCCGCCCCTGCTGCCCGCCTGGCCGGAGACGAATTCCTGCTGCTCATCGACGGCGGGCTGGACACCGCCGCTGCCGTCGCCGAGCGCGTGCTGGCCTCGATGCACGAGCCCATGCAGATCGAGGGCCTGCCCCTCACCTTGACGGCCTCGGTCGGCATCGCGGTGTATCCGGAGCACGGTTCGCGACCGAAGTTGATGGCCCATGCAGCGCTGGCCATGCGAAATGTCAAGCTTGGCGGCGGCGCCGCCTATGCCCACTTCGACCCGACCATGGCCGTGGACATGCGGGAGCAGGCCGAACTGCTGCAGGACCTGCGCGGCGCCGTCGAGCGTGGCCAGCTTCAGCTGTACTACCAGCCGAAGGTCGACGCCCGCAGCCTGCAGATCACAGCCGCCGAGGCGCTGCTGCGCTGGCAGCACCCGAAGCGCGGCATGATCAGCCCGGCCGTGTTCATTCCGTTGGCCGAGCGCCATGGGCTGATCCGGCGCATCGGCGCCTGGGTCATCGAGGAAGCCTGCAGGCAGGCCGGCGAATGGCGAGGCCAGGGCCTGCGCATGCGCATGGCCGTCAACATCTCGGGCCACCAACTGCGCCAGGACGATCTGGTCGACCTGATCGAGGCCAGCATCCGGCGCCACAACCTCCGCCCGGAACGGCTGACGGTGGAAATCACCGAGTCGGTGGCGATGGAAGACACGGCGCAGACCCGCGCTGCCTTCGACCGGATGAAGCGTGCCGGGCTGCATGTGTCCATCGACGACTTCGGCACCGGTCACTCCAGCCTGGCCAGCCTGCGCAAGCTGCCGGCGGCCGAGCTGAAGATCGACAGAGCCTTCGTCACCGACCTGGCCACCAGCGCCGAGGCGCGCGGCATCGCCCAGGCGATCGTGCAGATGGCTCACACGCTCGACCTGCGGGTGGTGGCCGAGGGCGTGGAGAGCGAAACGCAGCGTGACCTGCTCGTGGGCATGGGCTGCGACGAACTGCAGGGCTACCTCTTCGCCAAGCCGATGACCCCCGTGGCCCTGGCCCTGTGGGCCGAGGACGACGATGCGACCGGCCACGGCGCATTCCGGCCCTCGCTGTTCGATCCCACCCAGCCGGCGCCGCTGAACACCTGAATCCCCGGGCCCACGGGGTGACCAGACCTTCACCACAGACCTGCCGGTAGTGCGATGATGGTGGTGTGTAGTTTCTCTGCGCCGCCATGCCGAGCAACATCTCTCCTGCCGAAAGCTCTTTCCTGCTCTGGTTCCTGGGCGTGTCTGCCTATGCCCTGGCAGCACAGGTAGGCCTGACTGCAGTTCGCCTGGCCCGACGGACCACCGTACAGCGGGATCGGGTATCGCTGGTGCTGACCGCCGGCCTGGCCTGGGGCGCAGCGCTGACCGTGGGCTTCGTGCTGGGGCTGGCTGGCGCGGCCCTGGTCTTTGGCGTCGGCTTCCACGCCATCGGCGGTCTGCTGCTGTGGGTCTCGAGCTCGGCCGCTGCCGTCGGCGCTGCCGCGGCCCTGGTGCGCTGGCCCGGGCGAACAGGCCATCTGGGCGTGGGCGCGGGCCTGGCGCTGCTGGCCCTGGCCGTACAGGCGGGCTGGCTGCTGGCAGCCGGGTTCAGGCCGGGTCTGGACTGGCGCCCCGAGGTGCTGGCCGCGGTCGCGGCAGTGATGGCAACCGGTCTGTCGATCGCGCTCGGCCTGGCGTTTTCCGAGCAGGCCACGGTCAGTCACCTGCGCATGCGCTGGCGCATCGCGGCCGCTGGCGTCATGGCCGTGGCCTGGGTCGCCGGCCAGGAAATCATGCTGGCCGGGCTGGGGCTCACCGAGCAGGTGGGCTCGGTCCACCAGCACCAGCTGCCAGCGCCGCTGCTCAGCCTGCTGGGTGGCGCCATCCTGCCGATCGTCTTGGTCGTGGTCGCGCTCGACCTGCGCTACGGTCGCCACCGCAGCAGCCGCCGCCTGCACCGCGACATCGACACCACGCTGGCCCCCGAAGACCTGCCCAAGCGCCGACGCAAGGTCCGCCTGCGCGGGCTTTGACGCGCTTTTGCCCGCCTGCGCGGGTGCGCGGCCGGCAGCCCGTCTCCGTACAATCCCTGGCATGAACGCCGCGAACAAGCTCCCAGTCCTTCACGCCCCGTACACCCGCGGCGGCGCACTTGTCGACGTGCTGGCAGGTCGCATTGCCATCATCGACGGTGCCATGGGCACGATGATCCAGCGCTGGAAGCTGACCGAGGCCGACTTCCGCGGCGAACGTTTCCTTTCCCACGGCAAGGACCTGAAAGGCAACAACGACCTGCTGGTGCTGACTCGTCCTGACGTCATCCGCACCATCCACGCCCAATACCTGGCGGCCGGCGCCGACCTGATCGAGACCAACACCTTCGGCGCCACATCCATCGCCCAGGAAGACTACGGCCTGGGCCACATCGCCCGCGAGATGAACGTGGCGGCCGCGCGCCTGGCACGCGAAGCCGCCGACGAATACAGCACCCCGGACAAGCCGCGCTTCGTCGCCGGCGCGCTCGGGCCCACGCCACGCACCGCCAGCATCAGCCCGGACGTGAACGACCCGGGCGCACGCAACACCAGCTTCGACGAACTGCGCGCGGCCTACCGCGAACAGGCCGAGGGCCTGCTCGAAGGCGGCTGCGACGTCTTCCTGGTCGAGACCATCTTCGACACGCTCAATGCCAAGGCGGCCATCTTCGCGCTGGACGAGCTGATGGAAGACACTGGCGAACGCCTGCCGGTGATCCTGTCAGGCACCGTGACCGACGCTTCGGGCCGCATCCTCAGCGGCCAGACCGTGGCCGCCTTCTGGCACAGCGTGCGACACGCGCGACCGCTCGCCGTGGGCCTGAACTGCGCGCTCGGAGCGGCGGTGATGCGGCCCTACATCGAGGAACTCTCGAAGGTGGCTTCCGACACCTACATCAGCTGCTACCCCAATGCCGGGCTGCCCAACCCGATGAGTGACACCGGTTTCGACGAAACCCCCCAGGTCACGGGCTCGCTGATGGAAGAATTCGCCAGGGCCGGTTTCCTGAACATTGCCGGCGGCTGCTGCGGCACGACGCCTGAACACATCGCCGAGATCGCTCGACGCCTGGGCAGCTACCGACCGCGCTCACGTCGCGACCCCCTGTTCACGCAGCTCCTGGCAGCCTGAGGGCGACATCCAGCGTTTCTGGGGATAGAGTCCGCGGCAGACCCACCCGTCTGCCAAAGGACCTGACTTGAAGCTCTTCACCCCCCAGTTCACACGCAGCTCGCTGGCCAAGCTGTTGACCACCTTGTTCGTGGCCATGCCATTGCTGCCGGCTGCGGCGCAGTCGCCGACAGCTGCAGAAGGCACGACCTCGCTGCACGACCTGCTGGAAATGGAAAAGCAGGCCACCGACATCTGGAAAGCCTTCTTCCCCAATCTCGACATCGCGCGCAAAGCCGCGATCAGCTTCCATGCGAACCTGCTGGAAAGCGACTACGAAGGCGGTTTCCTGGTGCTGCAACTCGACGCGCGGGAAATGGAACGTCTGCGCCGCTTCGGGTTCCGTTTCGAGCCGGCCACCGAATTCATCGAGCGCCGCAACCGTGCGCTGACGCAGTTCCAGATCGAGGCCGCGCGCCGCGCCTCCAGCGGTGGCGCCCGCGCAGAACCGACCGCGATCCCGGGCTATGCCTGCTACGAGACCGTGGAAGAGACCTTTGCCGCGGCCGACGGCCTGATCGCTGCGCGCCCGACACTGGGCAGCTGGGTCAACGCCGGGCCGTCGTGGCTGAAGACGCAGAACCCGGCCAGCGGCTACGACCTGAAGGTGCTGAAGCTCACCAACAGCGCCGTACCTGCCCCGGCCGAGGGCAAGCCCAAGCTCTTCGTCAACAGTGCCATCCACGCCCGCGAGTACACGACCGCGCCGCTGGTGCTGGAATTCGCGCGCTGGCTGGTGAACGGCCACGGCACGAATGCAGACGCCACCTGGATCCTCGACCATCACGAAGTGCACCTGCTGCTGCACGCCAACCCCGACGGCCGCAAACGCGCCGAGACCGGGCTGTCCTGGCGCAAGAACGTGAACAACGCCTACTGCGCCAACACCAACACCCGCGGCGTCGACCTCAACCGCAACTTCAGCCACAGCTGGAACACCACGTCCGGCCAGGGCAGCAGCGGGACGCAATGCAACCTGACCTACCGTGGTCCGTTTGCCGCCTCGGAACCTGAAACCCGGGCCATCGAGGGCTACATCCGCAGCCTGTGGCCCGACCGCCGCGGCCCCAACCCCAGCGACGCCGCTCCAGCCGACACCAGCGGCATCCATCTCGATATCCACAGCTTCAGCCAGCTCGTGCTCTGGCCCTGGGGCGACACCGCGACACCGGCACCGAACGGCGCGGCCCTGCAGACCCTGGGCCGGCGCTTCGCCTTCTTCAACGGTTACAGCCCCACCCAGAGCATCGGCCTTTATCCCACCGACGGCACCAGCGACAACCCGAGCTATGGCGAACTGGGCGTTGCCGCCTATACCTTCGAACTCGGCACCTCGTTTTTCCAGAGCTGCAGCGTCTACGAAAACGACATCAAGCCGAAGAACCTGCCGGCACTGGTCTATGCCGCCAAGGTCGTGCGCACACCGTACATCACCCCGGGCGGCCCCGACGTGCTGACCCCCAGCCTGGGTGGCACGGCTTCGACCACGGGCGTGGCCGCCGGAACGGTGGTGCAGCTTGCAGCCAGCGCCACCGACACGCGCTTCAACAACAGCAACGGCGCAGAAGCCACCCAGGCCATTGCTGCGGCCGAGGCCACCATCGGCACGCCGCCCTGGGCGCCAGGGGCCGTGCCCGTACCGCTGCAGGCCGTGGACGGCAGCTTCAATGCCAACACCGAAGCCTTGAGCGGCGGCCTGAACACGGCCGGCCTGCCGGTGGGCCAGCACATCGTCTACGTGCGGGCGCGCGACGCCAGTGGCACCTGGGGCCCGGTGTCGGCCGTCTTCCTCAACATCAACGCGGCGCCGCCGCTGGTGGTGGCCGAAGTCGAACCCAACAACAGCCCGGCCCAGGCCCAGGTGCTGGGCACCTTGCCGGTGGTGGTGAACGGCTCCACCCTCAAGGTGGCGCGGGAACTGCGTTCCGACCCCGACTTCTTCGGCTTCAGCCTCGCGCCCGGGCGCACGCTCACGGCCACGGTCACGCCTGGAGGCCCGGCGATCGGCGTCACGCTGACACTGATCAGTGCCACGGGCGCGGTGCTGGCCCAGTCGAGCGCCGCCAACGGCCAGCCGCACAGCCTGAACTGGACCCACACCGGCAGCACGGCCGTGAACCTGAGCGTGCGCACCAGTGCAGCTGTCCGCGCGGGCACCGGCGCCTACAGCCTGGAACTGACCGACTGATCAGATCTCGATCTTGGTGCCCAGCTCGACCAGCCGGTTGGTCGGCAGGTTGAGGAAATCGGCCACCCCAGAGGCGTTGCGGTGCATGCTGGCGAAGAGCCGTTCGCGCCAGAGCGCCATGCCGCCTCCCAGGGTGGGGATGACGGTGTCGCGGCTGAGGAAATAACTGGTGTCCATTTCCTCGAGCTGCACGCCGAAGGGTTGCAGCAGCTTCAGTGCCTCGGGCACGTCGGGGTCGTTCTTGAAGCCGAAGTGCAGCGTCACCTGCCAGCAGTCGTGGCCCAGCGGCTGGGCCTCGCAGCGCTTGTCGAAGCCGATCCAGGGCCGTTCGTGGTGCTGCACGGTCACGAACAGGTTCCTTTCGTGCAGCACCTTGTTGTGCTTCAGGTTGTGCAGCAGCGCGAAGGGCGTCGAGCCCTGCTCGCCACTGAGGAATACCGCCGTGCCCGGCACGCGCAGCGGCGGACTCAGGAACAGCGACGACAGGAAGCTCTGCAAGTCGATCGACTCGTCGCGCAGGCGCGCGCTGAGCAAGCGCCGCCCCTGCTTCCAGGTCGTCATCAGACCGAACATGCCGGCGCCTATGGCCAGCGGGAACCAGCCACCCTCCAGCACCTTCACGGCATTGGCGGCGAAGAACAGGATATCGACGACGAAGAACACACCCGTGGCCGCCAGGCACAGGGCCAATGGCAGCTTCCAGGCGTAGCGGATGACGAAGAAGGTCATGACCGTGGTGATCGTCATGTCGATGGTGACGGCGATACCGTAGGCGCTGGCCAGGGCGCTGCTGCTGCCGAACACCACCACCGCGAAGACGACGAAGCCGTAGAGTGCCCAGTTGACGAAGGGCACGTAGATCTGACCGGTGTCGCGCACGCTGGTGTGCACGATGCGCATGCGCGGCAGGTAGCCGAGCTGGATGGCCTGCTTGGTGACCGAGAAAGCAGCGGTGATCAGGGCCTGCGAGGCGATCACCGTGGCTGCGGTGGCCAGCCCGATGAGTGGGAACAGCGCCCACTGCGGGGCCATCTCGTAAAACGGATTGCGCACGTTCTCGGGGTGCTGCAGCAGCATTGCGCCCTGCCCGAAGTAGTTCAACACCAGGGCAGGCATGACCACCACGAACCAGGCCAGCCGGATGGGCCGCCGGCCGAAGTGCCCGAGGTCGGCGTACAAGGCTTCGGCTCCGGTGACGCACAGCACCACGGCGCCGAGCGCGACAAAGGCCACGCCGGGTTGCGCCATGGCGAAACCCAGGGCATGGTGCGGCGACAGCGCCACCAGCACCTGCGGATAGGTGCCGATGTGCACCACACCCAGCACCGCCAGCACCGCGAACCAGACCAGCGTGATCGGCCCGAACAGCCGCCCCACCACCGCGGTGCCGAAGCGCTGCGCGGCAAAGAGCGCTGTGAGCACGAGCAGCGTCAGCGGCACGACGTAGCGGTGAAGCCCGGGGGCTGCAATCTCCAGCCCTTCCACCGCCGACAGCACGCTGATGGCCGGCGTGATGACACCGTCGCCGAAGAAGATGGCCGTACCGAAGATGCCCAGCAGCAGCAGCCGGCCGCGCAGCTTCGGCCGGTCCTTCACCGCCTGCGTGGCCAGCGCGAGCATGGCGATCAAGCCGCCCTCGCCATGGTTGTCGGCGCGCAGGATGAGCACCACGTACTTCAGCGACACGACGATCGTCAGCGTCCAGAAGACCAGGCTCAGGATGCCCAGGATGTTGTCCGGGCTCAACGGCACGCGGCCCTCGGCGAATACCTCCTTCAGCGCATACAGCGGGCTGGTGCCGATGTCGCCGTAGACGACGCCGATGGCCGCCAGCGTCAAGCCGGCCAGGGCGGCTGGCGAGGAGGAAGGGGATTCAGGGCGCATCGCGAACTGCACGCATTGTGCGCCGATGGCCCAGGACCGAAAAGACAATGTTGCAGTGCACCAGAGCCCATTCTTTGGTCAGGGGGCAGCCCATGTCTTGGCCATGACAGCGACCTTTCGCACGGGGCCGGCGCTTCAAGCCTGGTGGGTTTCGTCCGAAACACCTGGCGGTTTCAAGTCCGAAGTGCAACACCCGGTTCAATGAACTGAGGAAGATGGTTTGTGAGAGCTGGCCAGGGTCTGCGCGAACACCTCCAT
>LNFM01023854.1_pt1 | contig 17629 bp, 16 predicted proteins | sample 596031 | NCBI WGS metagenome assembly LNFM01 (sample SAMN04254537, study PRJNA301005) | activated carbon metagenome | isolation source: dual media filters at the Ann Arbor, Michigan drinking water treatment plant | place: USA: Ann Arbor | reverse complement strand
CCAGGTCTCGATCGCCTCGCCATCGGCCGGCTGCTGCGCGGGCGCCTCGGAGCGGGTATCGGGCGACGGCGGCGGCTCGACCTTGTCGACGGAGACCTCGGCCGGCGGCTTGCCCGGCTCGCGCCTGACCGCCTCGATCTGGCGCCAGCGCCCGACATTGCGGTTGTGCTGCTCCAGAGTCTCGGCGAAGGCGTGGCCACCGCTGCCGTCGGCAACGAAATAGAGGTCCTTGGTGCGGGAGTGGTTGACCACGGCCTCCATGGCCGCACGGCCGGGATTGGCGATCGGCCCCGGCGGCAGGCCGTCGATGACATAGGTGTTGTAGGGCGTCGCCTGGGTGATCTCGCTGCGCAGGATCGAACGGCCGAGCGTGCCCTTGCCGCCGACGATGCCGTAGACGATCGTCGGGTCGGATTGCAGCTTCATGCGGCGGTTCAGACGGTTGATGAAGACGCCGGCGACGCGGGGACGCTCATCGGCGCGGCCGGTTTCCTTCTCGACGATCGAGGCGAGGACGACGAGTTCCTGCGGCGTCTTGATCGGCAGGTCGGCCGGGCGGCGCTCCCAGATGCGGGCCAGGACCGCGCGCTGGTCGCGGGTCATGCGGTCGATGATCGCCTGGCGGCTGAAGCCGCGCGGAATCCGGTAGGTATCGGGCAGGATCGAGCCTTCGCGCGGGACCTGGATGATGTCGCCCGTGAGCAGTTCGTTCTCGCGCAGCCGCGCGACGATCTGCTCGCTCGTCAGGCCCTCGGGGATGGTGATCGAGTGCTCGACGACCTTGCCCTCGGCGATGATGTCGAGAATGTCCGCCTGGCTGGCGCGCGCCTTGAACAGGTACTCGCCGGCCTTGAGCTTGGTCCAGTTGCCGCTGGTCAGCGCCGAGACGCGGAAGACCCAGGGGTGTTCGATCATGCCCTCGCGCTGCAGCAGGTCGGCGATCTCGGCGAGGCCGCTGTCCTTGGGGATGATGAGGACCCGGTCGCTGGCGAAGGGACCCGGTGCGCGGCTCTGGCTGGAGACCACGGCGATGCCGGCGCCGGCGAGCCCGCCGACCACCAGCAGGGCCGTGAAGAGGCCGCTCATCATCGCGATGAAGGGGCTCCGGCGGCGACGGCGGGCCTTGGGCGGCGGCGCCGGCGGGGCCACCGGCTTCAACGCCTCGCTGGGGCTCTTGGGGGCGACGCGGGGCGAATGATTCACAGCTGTCGTGCTCGCACTTGAAACTTCATCACTGCACGCCACCCCGCCCGACGGAACGACCAGTGGACCGGACGACTCCGAGGGACCGCGCACGCCATAAAACCGGATTCACGCCGGCTGCGAAAGCAAATTCACAGCCCCGCAGCTGCGGTGCACTCTACGCAAGAATATGGCGAAAGCGCGCAGTCGCGCCCCGTCAGGTGCCTTCGACGTAGCGCCGCATGACCAGCGACGCATTGGTGCCGCCGAATCCGAAGGAGTTCGACAGGACGACGTCGATCTTCCGCTTCCGCGCGACATGCGGCACGAGGTCGAGATCGGTCTCGACGGAGGGGTTGTCGAGGTTGATCGTCGGCGGCGCGACCTGGTCGCGAATGGCGAGGATGGCGAAGATCGCCTCGACGGCCCCGGCCGCCCCCAGAAGATGCCCGGTCGCCGACTTGGTCGAGGACATCGCGGGCTTGCGCGGCGCATTGGCGAGCAGGCGTTCGGCGGCCCGCAGCTCGATCTCGTCCCCCAGCGGCGTCGAGGTGCCATGGGCGTTGATGTAGTCGAGTTCGGAGGCGGAGATGCCGGCGCGCTCGAGCGCGGCGCGCATGCAGCGATAGGCACCGTCGCCATCCTCGGCCGGCGAGGTGATGTGGTAGGCGTCGCCCGACATGCCGTAGCCGACGACCTCGGCATAGATCCGCGCGCCGCGCGTCAGCGCATGCTCGAGATCCTCCAGCACGACGATGCCGGCGCCCTCGCCCATCACGAAGCCGTCACGATCGCGATCATAGGGGCGGGACGCCTTCTCGGGCGTGTCATTGAAATCGGTCGACAGCGCGCGGCAGGCACAGAAGCCGGCAATGCCGAGACGGTTGATCGCCGATTCGGCCCCGCCCGCGACCATGACCTTGGCATCGCCCAGCGCGATCATGCGCGCGGCGTCGCCGATCGAATGCGCGCCGGTCGAGCAGGCGGTGACGACGGAATGGTTGGGGCCCTTCAGACCATGCTCGATCGAGACATAGCCGGCGGCGAGGTTGCTGAGGCGGCCGGGAATGAAGAAGGGCGAAAGCCGGCGCGGGCCGCGCTCCTTGAGCAGGATCGACGCCTCGTAGATGCCGCCGAGGCCGCCGATGCCCGAGCCGATGGCGACACCGGTCGCGATCTGGTCCTCGTAGCTCTCGGGAGCCCAGTTCGCATCTGCCAGGGCCTGCTTGGCAGCCGCCATGGCGAAGACGATGAAATCGTCGACCTTGCGCTGCTCCTTGGGCTCCATCCACTGGTCGGGATCGAAGGTGCCGTCGGAGCCGTCGCCGCGCGGAATGCTGCAGGCGATCCGCGCCGGCAGGTCGCTGCAGTCGAAGGTCGTGATGGGGCCGGCGCCACTGGCGCCGGCGAGAATGCGAGTCCAGGTCTGTTCGACGCCGCAGGCGAGCGGGCTCACCATGCCGAGGCCGGTCACGACAACGCGTCGCATCGGAAGACTGCGTGAAACCATGGCTCTTTCAGCGACGATCGACCGAGCGGCCGATCAGGCGGACTTCGACAGGAACTTGACGGCGTCGCCGACGGTCACGATCGTCTCGGCGGCATCGTCCGGGATCTCGACGCCGAACTCTTCCTCGAAGGCCATCACGAGCTCGACGGTGTCGAGGCTGTCCGCGCCCAGGTCCTCGATGAAGTTGGCGCCTTCCACGACCTTCTCAGGCTCGACGCCGAGATGCTCGACCACGATCTTCTTCACGCGCTCGGCGACATCGCTCATGGGTCTTTTCCTTAAAGCTTAAAACACGCCGCGCCGATCCGCGCTGCGTAGAGGGGCTGTCACTCCTGGCTCCCGCGGCACCCAGACGGTGCCGACGGGCCGGAACTCGAAGCCTGCACAAACGCAACAACCGGGTTCCCGTCAAGTCCCCCGGATCCCGCATCGCGGCCCGACGGCGCTAGTTAACACAGCCGATCTTGGCTGGCGAGTACGTCGGCGGGACTCTCGAAATCTTCCAGAAACCGCGACAACCTCTTCAGATCATTGTCATTCCGCCGTTGATGTGAAGCGTTTGCCCGGTGACGTAACCGGCTTCGGCGCTGGCGAGATAGGCCACGGCCGCCGCCACGTCGTCACCCGAGCCCAGGCGCCCCATCGGCACGTCGGCGAGGATGCCCTCGCGCTGCTTTTCGTTGAGCGCCTGCGTCATCGGTGACTCGATGAAGCCCGGCGCAACGACGTTGACGGTGATGTTGCGGCTGGCGACCTCGGCGGCGAGCGCCTTCGACATGCCGATCAGCCCGGCCTTGGAGGCGGCGTAGTTGCCCTGCCCCGGATTGCCGGTGGTGCCGACGACCGAACCGATCGAGATGATGCGGCCATAGCGGCGGCGCATCATCGACTTCACGGCCGCGCGCGAGAGCCGGAAGGCGGCGGTCAGGTTGATGGCGATGACGCTGTCCCAATCCTCATCCTTGAGCCGCAGGAAGAGGTTGTCCTTGGTCACGCCGGCATTGTTCACGAGGATATCGAGACCACCGAGCTTCTCCTCGGCTGCGGGCACCAGGGCCTCCACCGACTCCTTGTCCGCCAGGTTGCAGGGCGTGACGACGGCCCGCTCGCCAAGTTCGGCGGCGAGCGCCTCGAGCGCCTCGGCCCGCGTTCCCGACAGCGCGATGGTGGCGCCCTGCGCATGCAGCCTGCGCGCGATGGCGCCGCCCAGCCCCCCGGTGGCGCCGGTGACCAGCGCCTTCTTGCCCGTCAGATCAAGCATCGTCTCTCCCTTTCGGCTTTCTGCCGTTCTCGCGTGCCCTTTCAGGGCTTGTAGGCCGATACGTCGTCCGCCGTGCCGACCGAAAGCGGAGTAGCACCCGGCGCGATGCGCTTCACCAGCCCGGCCAGGACCTTGCCGCTGCCGAGCTCGACGAATCGGTCGACGCCAGCGGTCGCCATCGCCTCGACGCATTCGCGCCAGCGCACCGTGCCGGTGACCTGGGCCACGAGCGAGGCGCGAATGGACTCGACATCGCTCAGCGGCGCAGCGCCGACATTCGCCATCACGGGGACGACGGGAGCGTGCATGGTCACCGTGGCGAGGGCCGCGCGCATGGCTTCGGCGGCCGGCTGCATCAGGGCACAGTGAAAGGGCGCCGAAACCGGCAGCAGCATGGCCCGGCGAACGCCCCGCTCGCCGGCCAGGACGATGGCGCGATCGATCGCGGCCTTCGCGCCGGAGAGCACGACCTGCCCGCCGCCATTGTCGTTGGCGGCCTCGCAGACATCCCCCTGCGCGGCATCGGCGGCGATCGCGCGGGCAAGATCGAGGTCGGCCCCGAGCAGCGCCGCCATGGCGCCCTGCCCCGGCGGCACCGCCTTCTGCATGGCGTCGCCGCGGATTCGCAGCAGGCGCGCGGCATCGGCGATGCAGAAGGTGCCGGCCGCCGCGAGGGCTGAATACTCGCCCAGCGAATGGCCGGCGACGAAGGCAGCGTCCCGCTTCAGATCCAGACCCGCCTCGGCTTCCAGCACGCGCACCACAGCGAGGCTGACCGCCATCAGGGCGGGCTGGGCATTGGCGGTCAGGGTCAACTCGTCGGCCGGGCCCTCCCACATCAGCGTCGAGAGCTTCTGCGACAGCGCCGCATCGACCTCATCGAAGACCGCACGCGCGGCGGCGAAGGAATCGGCCAGGCTCTTGCCCATGCCCACGGCCTGTGAGCCCTGGCCCGGAAAGATGAAGGCGGTCGTCATGACGGTCGGCCCCGGATTTCAAACGTTTTGAGCGATTTCACGGCGCTGTCACACTGCCTTGGATGCCAAGTCAAGCGCCGAAAGGCTTCGGAGCCCGTTCCAACCGCGCCGATGCCCTGATTTCGGTTGCATATCGCGGCGTCACACTGTAACGACCGCCTCCTGTTTGTTCGGCCGGAGGCTGAACGGATGGCAGCGCTCGCGCTGCAGGTTCCGGTGGGAACCGTCATCCCGTGTCTCCGCCTTCGATGAAATCCTGTCGGGCCTGTTCCAGGGCTCGAAGGGCTCCGCGCCGGGCGAAACAGGGTGAAACGGAAAGGCCAACCATGGCATTGTACGAGCATGTTCTGCTCGCGCGGCAAGACGTCAGCGCGCAGCAGGTCGAGGCCCTTGTCGAGACGTTCAAGGGCATTATCGAGGCGAATGGCGGCTCGGTCCCCAAGGTCGAGTACTGGGGCGTGAAGTCCCTGGGCTATCGCATCAAGAAGAACCGCAAGGCGCATTATTCGCTGCTGAACATCGACGCTCCCGCCGCGGCGGTCGCCGAGATGGAGCGCCAGATGCGCATCAACGAAGACGTTCTGCGCTTCCTGACCGTCCGCGTCGAGGAGCTCGAGGAAGGCCAGTCGGCCATGCTCCAGAAGCGCGACCGCGACGACCGTGGTGATCGCGGCGATCGCTTCGACCGTCCCGGCGGCGGCGACCGCTTCGACCGCGGCCCGCGTCGTGATCGTCCGCGGCGCGACGACGAAGCTGCTCCTGAAACGACCGGCGCGGAGGCCTGAGCCATGTCGACTGCATCTGCCGGCGCCCGCCGCCCGTTCTTCCGCCGCCGCAAGTCCTACAAGGATGTGCGCCTGCTCTCGCGCTACATCTCCGAGCGCGGCAAGATCGTGCCGTCGCGCATCACGGCCGTCTCGGCCAAGAAGCAGCGCGAACTCGCCCAGGCGATCAAGCGCGCCCGCTTCCTCGGCCTGCTGCCCTACGTCATCCGCTGAGCGGACCTGAATTGCCCGGCGGCGATCGTTCGTCGCCGGGTTTCCTTCACTGAACCAGTCGCCCCGTGGTGAGACTCCACCGGGTTCGTTGAGGCGGGACGCCTCTCACCCTGCCCGGCCCGCAAGGCCGGAAGCAGCGGGACAGCAGGACGAAGCATGACCCAGGCCGTCGGCATCGGCGCAGGCCTCGTAGCGGCACTGCTCTTCTCCGTGGTGATCACCGGATCGCCGCTGGCGGTGCTGTTGTATTCGGCCGCCCCCCTCCCGATCCTGATCGCCGCGCTGGGCTGGAACCACCGCGCCGGTCTCTATGCCGCCGGCACCGGTGCGCTCGCCGTCTCCGTCGCGCTGACCCTGCCGGCTGGACTGGCCTTTGCCGCGATCATCGCGCTGCCGGCCTGGTGGATCGCCTATCTCGCCCTGCTCGCACGCTCGGACGAAACCGGCCCGGTCGAATGGTACCCGCTCGGGAACCTGATGATCTGGGTCGCCGGCACGGCGACGCTGGCGAGCGTCGCCAGCGCGCTGGTGATGACGACGGACTACGACACCTACCGTGCCGTGATCGCGCGGATGGTCGAGAACCTCCTCGCCGAAATGGTGCGCAGCAAGATGCTGACCCTGCCGGCGGGCGTGACCCAGGCCGAAATGGCCGCCAATGTGACGCCGCTTCTGGTGCGCGCCGTGCCGCTCGGCATCGGCGCCTCGGTCGTCACGACGATCACCGCCAATCTCTGGCTGGCCGCCAAGACCGTGCAGCTCTCGGGGCGGCTGCCGCGGCCCTGGCCGTTCATTCCCTCGACGACACTGCCGCGGTCGGCGCTCGTCCTGCTCGTGGCGGGGCTCGTGACGGCGGGGCTGGACGGCTTCGTCGGGCTGGCGGGTGTCGCGCTGATCGGCTCCCTCTTCGCCGCCTTCATGTTCTCCGGCCTGTGCATGCTGCACGACCTCTCGCGCGGCCAGGCCTGGCGCACGCCCATGCTCATCAGCGTCTATGTCGCGCTCGTCGTGATGCAGGCCGTGCTGACGCCGCTGCTGGCACTGGCCGGCATGGTCGATTCCCTTCTCGGCCTGCGCAAGCGGGCCGCGATGCCTCCCCCGCCCCCTCCCGGGAGCTGAGGGCGCCCGCCCCGGTTCCAAGAGCTTTCGAAGACATCAACCCTCAAAGGAGACAACACCATGGAAGTGATCCTGCTCGAACGCGTCGCCAAGCTCGGCCAGATGGGCGACGTCGTGCGCGTCCGCGACGGCTTCGGCCGCAACTACCTGCTCGCCCGCGGCAAGGCCCTGCGCGCCACCGAAGAGAACAAGAAGCGCTTCGAGAGCCAGAAGATCGAGCTCGAGACCCGCAATCTCGAGCTGAAGTCGGAGGCCGAATCGGTCGCCGAGACGCTCGACGGCCTCAGCGTCGTGATGCTGCGCCAGTCGGGCGAATCCGGCGTGCTCTACGGCTCGGTCTCGACCCGCGACATCGCCGATGCGCTGATCGGCGAAGGCTTCCATGTCGCCCGCAGCCAGATCACGCTAAACGCGCCGATCAAGACGCTGGGCCTGCACACGGTCCCGGTCGTGCTGCATCCGGAAGTCGCGGTGAAGGTCACGGTCAACGTCGCCCGCTCCGCCGAGGAGGCCGAGCGCCAGGTGCGTGGCGAGAACGTCACGGCCCGCGAGGAATTCGACCTCGACGATCTCGGCCTCGAGGTCGGCGCGGCGCTGGCGGAAGCCGGCGAGGACGACCGCTGAGCGCTTCGACTCGGCACGACATGTCAAGGGCGCCGCGGTCACGCGGCGCCCTTTTTCGTGACGGCCTGTGCAAAGGCGTGGATCGTCCAATCGCTGCTGGCGCGATCCGTCAGAGTGGTAGAGTAAGCGCAGAGTCGGACAGCCGCAGACCCGAGACATTCGCGCCCTCATGGCCACAGCAACCGCCCTCGTCACCCGCCTCGAAACCCGCGAGGCCGAATACCGCGTCCAGCCGCACAACATCGAGGCGGAGCAGGCGCTGCTGGGGGCGGTCCTGGTCAACAACGACGCGTTCTACCGCGTCTCCGACTTCCTGCTGCCGGACCATTTCTTCGAGCCGATCCACCAGCGCGTGTTCGAGCTGACGGCGAGCCTGATCCGGGCGGGCAAGATCGCGACGCCAATCACGCTGAAGACCTTCGTCGGCGAACTCGACCTCGGCGGCATCACCGCCTCGCAGTATCTCGCCCGGCTCGCCGCCGAGGCGACCACAGTCATCAATGCCGGCGATTACGGCCGCACGATCTACGAGCTGGCCATCCGCCGGCAGCTGATCGGCGTCGGCGAGGATCTGGTCAACGTCGCCTATGACGCGCCGGTCGACATGCCGCCGCGCGAGCAGATCGAGGAGGCCGAGCGCAAGCTCTACGAGCTGGCGGAAAAGGGCCGCTACGAGGGTGGCTTCCAGAAGTTCGACACCGCGCTCTACACCGCCATCGACATGGCGGCGAACGCCTATCAGCGCGCGGGCGGGCTCTCGGGCATCTCGTCTGGCTTGCGCGACCTCGACCAGCGCATGGGCGGCCTGCAGCCGTCCGACCTGATCGTGCTCGCTGGCCGCCCGGCCATGGGCAAGACCTCGCTCGCCACCAACATCGCCTTCAACATCGCCAAGGCCTGGCGCGGCGAACGCCAGACCGACGGCACGATCAAGACGGTCGATGGCGGGATCGTCGCCTTCTTCTCGCTCGAAATGTCGGCCGACCAGCTCGCGACGCGTATCGTCGCCGAGCAGTCGGGCATCTCCTCCTACAAGATCCGGCAGGGCCGCATCACCGAGGCCGAGTTCGCGCGGCTGACCGATGTCGCGGCCCAGATCGAGAAGCTGCCGCTCTATATTGACCAGACCGGCGGCATCTCGATCGCCCAACTCGTCGCCCGGGCGCGCCGCCTCAAGCGCCAGAAGGGGCTCGACGTCCTGTTCATCGACTACCTCCAGCTCCTTTCTGGCTCGGCCAAGAACGGCCAGAACCGCGTGCAGGAGCTGACCGAGATCACGACCAGCCTGAAGGCGCTCGCCAAGGAGCTGGCGGTGCCGATCGTGGCGCTCTCGCAGCTCTCTCGTCAGGTCGAGAGCCGCGACGACAAGCGGCCGCAGCTGTCGGACCTGCGCGAATCCGGCTCGATCGAGCAGGACGCCGACGTGGTGATGTTCGTCTATCGCGACGAGTACTACCTCAAGGGCAAGGAGCCGCGCCCCGGCACCGAAGAACACAACAAATGGCAGATCGAGATGGAGGCCGCCCATGGCGTGGCCGAGCTCATCATCGGCAAGCAGCGCCATGGCCCAACCGGGGCGATCGCGCTGCAGTTCGACGCCGAGGTGACGCGCTTCTCCGACCGCGCCGACGACATGCGCCTCCCGGACCGCGAATGAGCCCCTTCGACACGCCCGACGCCGAAACCTGCGGCACCATCCTGACGATCGACCTCGGCGCGCTCGTCGCCAACTGGCGAGCGCTCCAGACGCGGGCCGGAACGAAGGCCGCCGCCGTCGTCAAGGCGAACGCCTATGGGCTCGGCATCGAGCCGGCCGTGACCGCGCTCGCCGCCGCCGGCTGCGAGAGCTTCTTCGTCGCCCATCTCTCCGAAGGCGTAAGGGCCCGCGCGGTGGCGCCGGACGCCACCATCTACATCCTCAACGGCCTGCTGCCTGGAAGCTGTGGCCGCTATGCCGAGCATGATCTGTCGCCCGTACTCGGCTCTGCGGAGGAACTGTGGGAATGGGCGGGCTTCCGCGCCGGCGGCGCGCGGGTCAGGCCCGCGGCGCTGCATCTCGACACGGGGATGAACCGACTCGGCCTCTCGGCGGGCGGCAATGCGGATGCCGTCTCGGCGCTCAAGAACGAGATCGACGCGGCCGGCATCGGGCTGGTGATGAGCCATTTCGCCGCCTCGGAAGACGAGGCGGACCCGGCCACTGCGCGCCAGATCGCGGCCTTTGCCGCGATCGCCGCCACGCTGCCCGGCATCCCGGCCTCGCTGAAGAACTCCTCGGGGCATTTCCTGAAGGACTGTCCCTCCTACCAGCTGACACGACCCGGCTATGCGCTCTATGGCGGCAATCCGACGCCGGGCCGGCCCAATCCGATGCAACCCGTCGTGGGGCTGACCTCGCGCATCCTGCAGTTGCGCGACGTCCGGGCCGGCACGCAGGTCGGCTATAACGGGCGCTGGACCGCCAAGCGCGACAGCCGGCTCGCCACGATCTGCCTGGGCTATGCCGACGGCTACCCGCGCAATGCCAGCGGAACCGACGCCAGCCCGGGCGGCAGCGCCATCGTCGATGGCGTGGTCTGTCCCTTCGTCGGCACGGTCTCGATGGATCTGGTCATCATCGACGTGACGGATCTGCCCGCGGCATCGGTGAAGCGGGGCGATCCGGTCACGCTGATCGGCGGCCCGCTCGATCTCGATGCGGTCGGTTCCGGCGCGAAGACGATCGGCTACGAGATCCTGACCAGCCTCGGCCGGCGCCATGCGCGGCGCTATGTCGGGGTGTGAGGTGAGCGGCTCCGCTGTCATTCCGGGGCACGGCGCAGCCGTGAACCCGGAACCCACGACGGGTCTCCACCTTTGTCGAGCCCGGGGGCGAGCGCAAGCCCGGTCGTGGGTTCCGGGTGGCGGAGACGCCTGATGGCCAAGCGCGGCCCCACCTACACCTGCCAAGCCTGCGGGGCGGTCTACCACCGCTGGCAGGGCAAGTGCGACGCCTGTGGCACGTGGTCGTCGCTGTCGGAGGAGGCCCAGGCCGCGCCCGTGCCCGGTGCGCGCGGGGCGTCGGGCGGCCGGGCGCGCGGGCGCGTCTTCGCGCTGGAAGGGCTGAAGGGCGAGACCCAGGACGCGCCGCGCATCGTCTCCGGAATCGGCGAGCTGGATCGCGTCACGGGCGGTGGCTTCGTGCCGGGCTCGGTGCTGCTGATCGGCGGCGACCCCGGCATCGGCAAGTCGACGCTGCTGATGCAGGCCTGCGCCGCGCTCGCCCTGTCGGGACGCCGCGTCGTCTATGTCTCCGGCGAGGAATCGACCGGGCAGGTCCGATTGCGGGCCGAGCGGATGGGGCTGTCCGAAGCCCCCGTCGAGCTCGCTGCCGAGACCAATGTCGAGGACATCGTCGCCACCCTCGGCCAGGGATCGCGTCCAGCGCTGGTGGTGATCGATTCGATCCAGACGATGTGGTCGGGCGAGGTCGAGAGCGCACCGGGCACGGTGACACAGGTGCGCGGCTCGGCGCAGGCGCTGATCCGCTACGCCAAGACCAGCGGCGCCTGCATGATCCTGGTCGGCCATGTCACCAAGGACGGGCAGATTGCCGGCCCGCGCGTGGTCGAGCACATGGTCGACGCCGTGCTGTCTTTCGAAGGCGAAGGGGCGCACTCGTTCCGCATCCTGCGTGGCCAGAAGAACCGCTTCGGTGCCACCGACGAGATCGGCGTCTTCGAGATGACGGGCAAGGGCCTCTCCGAGGTCTCGAACCCTTCAGCCCTGTTCCTCGCCGGGCGTGACCAGGCGGCGCCCGGCGCCGCGGTCTTCGCAGGCATGGAGGGCACGCGTCCGGTTCTCGTCGAGATCCAGGCGCTGGTCGCGCGTCGGCTGGGAGAACAGCCGCCTGTCGATGGTGCTGGCCGTGCTCGAGACGCATGGCGGGCTGCGGCTGGGGCAGCACGACGTCTATCTCAACGTCGCCGGCGGATTGCGGGTCAACGAGCCGGCCGCCGATCTCGCGGTGGCGGCCGCGCTGGTGTCCTCGCTGACGGGGGCGATCCTGCCGCCCGAATCGGTGTATTTCGGCGAAATCGCGCTGTCAGGCGCGGTCAGGCCCGTTTCCGTGGCGGCTGCGCGGCTGCGCGAGGCCTCCAAGCTGGGTTTCGAGGCGGCGCTGATGCCGGCCGGCGGCGCCGAGGCCGGCGACGGCAGCGGCCTGTCGCTGCGGCGTTTCGGTCATGTCACGGAACTCGTTGCCGATATCGCCGCGCGCGCACCGCGCCGGGATGTGAAATGAGCCTGTCGCAATAGTGACGCAACGGGCGCGAACGCGTATAGCAAACCCGATGCGGCCAGCCCATCTGTTGCAGGCCATTCCGAGACCATAACGAAGCGGCTCATCCATGCCTGTGACCATTCTCGATCTCGTCGTCATCGGCGTGGTTCTGATCTCGGCTTTGCTGGCAGCGGTGCGCGGGCTCACGCGCGAGGTGCTCGCGATCGCCTCCTGGGCGGCCGCCGCGGCCGTCGCCTGGGTGTTCCACCCGCAACTGCTACCGATCCTGAAGCAGTACATCCCCAATGACATGATCGCGTTGATCGCCTCGATCGCCTCGCTGTTCCTGGTGACGCTGATCGTGGTCTCGCTGGTGACGGCGCGAATCTCGGATTTCGTGCTCGATTCCCGGATCGGCGCGCTCGACCGGACGCTGGGCTTCGTCTTCGGCGCCGGGCGCGGCCTGCTGCTGGCGGTGATCGGCTATCTCTTCTTCGCCGCGCTGATGGGCGACAAGAACATGCCGCCCTGGGCCAAGGACGCCAAGGCCAAGCCGATGCTCGAGGAAACCGGGCGCTCGCTGCTGGCGATGCTGCCACAGGACGTGAATGCCGACTTCATCAAGAAGCTGCTGAAGCCCAAGGGCGAAGGCGAACCGACGGAAGCCCCCGCGGAGGAGCCGCGCCCGCCCGCCGCCCCGGGAACCGAGCCGCAGCGCCGCACCGAGGTGCCCAACGCGACGGACCGGCAGGCGCTGCAGCGCGCCATCGACGGGACTCGCCCCGCCACCCCCGCCCCAACTCGCCCGTAATTCGCACGTAAAAGCCCGTCGTCCAGCTTCCAGGAGCCCCGTGATGGTCGCAGAATCCTCGACGAAGGCCCGCGCGAGCGAGGCCGCCTTCGACCCCTATGCCGACCGGCTGCGCGAGGAATGCGGCGTCTTCGGCATCTTCGGCCACGCGGACGCGGCGGCTCTGACCGCGCTCGGCCTGCATGCGCTCCAGCATCGCGGCCAGGAGGCGGCGGGCATCGTCACCTTCGACGGCGCGCGCTTCCATTCCGAGCGTCGCCTCGGCCTCGTGGGCGACGCCTTCTCCGAAGCCTCGGTGATCGACAAGCTGAAGGGCTCGCAGGCGGTCGGGCATGTTCGCTATTCGACCACCGGCGAGACGATCCTGCGCAACGTCCAGCCGCTGTTTGCGGAGCTTCATGGCGGCGGCTTCGCGGTCGCCCATAACGGCAACCTGACCAACGGCCTGACGCTGCGGCGCAACCTCGTGCGGGACGGTGCGATCTACCAGTCGACCTCCGACACCGAGGTGCTGCTGCATCTCGTGGCGCGCAGCCGCAAGCCGCGCTTCATCGAGCGCTTCGTCGAAGCGATCCGCCAGATCGAGGGCGCCTATGCCTTCGTCGGCATCACCAACAAGAAGCTGATCGGTGCGCGCGACCCGCTCGGCATCCGCCCGCTGGTGCTGGGCGAACTCGACGGCGCCCCGATCCTGACGTCCGAGACCTGCGCGCTCGACATCATCGGCGCCCGCTTCATCCGCGAGATCGAGAACGGCGAGGTCGTCGTCATCTCGGAGACCGGCATCGAGAGCCACAAGCCGTTCCCGGCCGTGCAGGAGCGCCCCTGCATCTTCGAATACATCTATTTCGCCCGCCCCGATTCGATCGTGAAGGGCCGCAGCATCTATGAACACCGCAAGGCGATGGGCGCGCAGCTCGCCCTCGAATCGCCGGCCAATGCCGATGTGATCGTGCCGGTGCCGGATTCCGGCGTGCCGGCGGCGCTGGGCTATGCGCAGGCGAGCGGCATTCCCTTCGAGCTCGGCATCATCCGCAACCACTATGTCGGCCGGACCTTCATCGAGCCGACGCAGAAGGTGCGCGAGCTCGGCGTCAAGCTGAAGCACTCGGCCAACCGCTCGGTGGTCGAGGGCAAGAGCATCGTGCTCGTTGACGATTCGATCGTGCGCGGCACGACCTCTTTCAAGATCGTGAAGATGATGCGCGAGGCCGGGGCGCGCGAGGTGCATTTCCGCATCTCCTCGCCGCCGATCACCCATCCCGACTATTACGGCATCGACACGCCCGACCGCGAGAAGCTGCTGGCGGCGACGCATTCGCTCGAGGAGATGCGCGAGTTCGTCGGCGCCGATTCGCTCGCCTTCATCTCGGTCGACGGGCTCTACCGCGCCATGGGCCATGAGCGGCGCGATCCGGTCCGGCCGCAGTTCACCGATCACTGCTTCACCGGCGATTACCCGACCTCGCTGACCGACGTGATCGGCGAGAGCGCCAAGCAGCAGATCTCGCTGCTGGCCGAGGCGGGCTGACGACGGCGCCGCGACCTCCGCAGCCCTCACCCTGAGGAGCCGCGGCACGCGGCGTCTCGAAGGATGATCCAGATTTCTCCGGAGCCCCATTTGAGCATCCTTCGAGACGCGCCTTCGGCGCTCCTCAGGATGAGGGCTGCGGATGTGGGCACGGGGAACCAGGAATGACCAAACCTCTCTCAGGGCGCGTCGCGCTCGTCACCGGCGCGTCACGCGGGATCGGGCGGGCGGCTGCGCTCGCCTTCGCCAGGGCCGGCGCCCATGTCGTCGCGCTGGCGCGCACCAGCGGCGCGCTGGAGGAACTCGACGACGAGATCCGGGCCGAGGGCGGCAGCGCCACGCTGGTCCCGCTCGATCTCGGCGACGCCCCTGCGGTCGAGAAGCTCGGCCCGGCCCTGCTCCAGCGCTGGGGCAAGCTCGACATCCTCCTGGCCAATGCCGGCATTCTCGGCCCGCTCTCGCCGCTGACCCATGCCTCGCCGAAGGAATGGGCCAAGGTCTTCGACACCAATGTTACGGCGAACTGGCGGCTGCTCAAATCGGTCGAGCCCGCGCTGCAGGCGTCCGATGCCGGGCGCGTCATCCTGATGTCCTCGGGCGCCGCGCATAAATGCCTCGCCTATTGGGGCCCCTATTCGATCTCCAAGGCTGCGGTCGAGGCGATGGGGCGCACCTATGCGGCCGAGACGGCGACGACGCCGCTCAAGGTCATGATGGTCAATCCGGGGCCGCTGCGGACCCGCATGCGGGCGGAGGCGATGCCGGGTGAAGACCCGCTGACGCTGAGGACGCCGGAAGAGCTGGCGCCGCATCTGGTCGCCATCGCCTCGCCGGACTGGGCGCAGAGCGGCAAGATCTTCGACTTCCCGCAAGGCAAGGTGCTCAGCCCGCAGATGCCGGGCTGAGGTTCACGCGTCATGCTCGGGCGAAGACCCGAGCATCTCTTGCCGGAGATTCGCGGGTCTGCGCTGAGTTTATCCTTGGGCCGATCGAAGATCGGACCCGAGGGCTCCGCCCGAGAATGACGCGCGGCGTCCTCACCCCGCGCGCTTGTTCTTGTCGTAGGGGTTCTCGCTGCCGCGGGTGTGCAGGCGGATCGGCGTGCCCGGCAGATCGAAGGCCTCGCGCAGATTGTTGACCAGATAGCGGGTGTAGGACACCGGCAGATGGTCGAGCTGGTTGCCGAACAGCGCAAAGGTCGGCGGGCGCGCCTTGGCCTGCGTCATGTAGCGGATCTTGATGCGTCGGCCGGCCACGGCCGGGGGCGGATGGGCCGAGAGCACGCCTTCGAGCCAGCGGTTGATCTTCGCCGTCGAGATGCGGCGGTTCCAGACCTCATAGGCGGTGAAGACGGCCTGCATCAGCCGGTCGATGCCCTCGCCGGCGAGGCCCGAGAGCGGGATGATCGGAACGCCGCGGACCTGCGCCAGGAGATGGCTGGCCTTCTCCTTCAGCTCGGCCAGGAGGCCGTTCTTGTCGGCGACGAGGTCCCATTTGTTGAGGCCGATGACGACGCAGCGGCCTTCGCGCTCGGTCAGGTCGACGAGCGTCAGATCCTGCTTCTCGAAGGGAATGGTGGCGTCGAGCAGCACCACGACGACCTCGGCGAAGCGGATCGCGCGCAGCGAATCCTGCACCGACATCTTCTCGAGCTTTTCCTCGATGCGGGCGCGCTTGCGCATGCCGGCCGTGTCGAACAGCTTCACCGGGCGGCCGCGCCATTCGTAGTCGACCGAGATCGTGTCGCGGGTGATGCCGGCCTCGGGGCCGACGAGCAGGCGCTCCTCGCCGATCATCTTGTTGACCAGCGTCGACTTGCCGGCGTTGGGGCGGCCGATGATGGTGACGCGCAGCGGCTTGTTGGGGTCGTTGTACTCCGCCTCCTCATCGACGAAGGCGGCCGGAGCCTCGACCCATTTCTTGTCGCCATAGCTCTCGTCGAAGGGCTCTTCCTCGTCGGGCTCGACATCGACGTAAGGCGCCAGCGCCTCGAGCAGATCGGAGGTGCCCTCGCCGTGCTCGGCCGAGAAGGGCACGGGGTCGCCGAGGCCGAGCGCATAGGATTCGAAGATGCCGTCGAGGCCCTTCCGCCCTTCCGCCTTGTTCGCCAGCAGGATGACGGGCTTGCCGGACTTGCGGACGAGGTCGGCGAAGGGCTGGTCCATCGGCGTCAGGCCGAGCCGGGCGTCGATCATGAACAGGATGACGTCCGCCTGGGCGATCGCCACCTCGGTCTGCGCGCGCATGCGCCCGGCGAGCGAGCCGGGATCGGCCTCCTCGAGCCCCGCCGTGTCGATGATGGTGAAGCGCAGATGGCCGAGCGCGGCATCGCCCTCGCGCCGGTCGCGCGTCACGCCGGGCCGGTCGTCGACCAGAGCGAGCTTCTTGCCGACGAGCCGGTTGAACAGCGTCGACTTGCCGACATTGGGACGGCCGATGATGGCGACGGTGGCGGTCATTCGGTTTCTTGCATCCTGTTACGCCGACGGCCCGGGCGCCGGCCGAAGGCGCCGGACAAAAGCCCGGCCCCTCACCTGCCTGCACTCCGGCGCCAAGCCCGGCCCCGTGCCGCGGCGCGGCGGGTCCGGGCAGACGGCGTCTGCGCGGTCAATCGTCAGTTCTTCGTCTCGACCGGCCCACCGCGCACCAGAGCGAGATAGAGTTCGGTGCGCTGGCGCAGGACGGCGGGCGATTGCGGGTCGGTGACGATGGCATCGAACCAGCGGCCGGCATCCTCGAAGAGATTGGCCTTGAGCGCGGCGATGCCGAGGAACTCGCGGGCCGAATGGCGCCAGGCCCCCTGCGGCGTCGCCAGCGGCTCCAGTGCCGTCCGCAACTCCGGATAGGGCACGAGATCGACGCGCAGCATGCCAGCCCGCAGGCGGGCGAGATCGCGGTAGAGTTGGCCGAGCGAGCCATCGGCCGCAATCTGGTCGAAGGCGGTCGCCCCGGCGGCAGCGTCGCGCTTGGCCGTCTCGGCCGCGAGGCGGAAGCGGGCGATCTGGCGGTAGCCCGCCGGCGCGCTCGCCGCGAGTTCGCCGAGGATGGTCTCGGCCTCCGAACCGTTGCCGTCGCGCGAGGCCTTCAGAGCCGCCTCGAGCCGGGCGCCGACGACCTGCGAGGCCTGCTGCTCGCGGTAGAGCCAGAACTGCCAGCCGGCCATGGCCGCGACCGCGAGCACGGCCAGCCCGGTGACCAGCCAGCCATACTTCTTCCAGAGCTCCGCCGCCTTGTCGCGGCGCACTTCCTCATCGATCTCGCGGAAAATATCGGCCATGGTCCGTCAGATATCCTGTGTGGTGCTGCCCGGTAGCATTTCCGCCCGGCAATGGCGAGCCGGAACAGGATTTTCCTG
>LNFM01002510.1_pt1 | contig 17632 bp, 16 predicted proteins | sample 596031 | NCBI WGS metagenome assembly LNFM01 (sample SAMN04254537, study PRJNA301005) | activated carbon metagenome | isolation source: dual media filters at the Ann Arbor, Michigan drinking water treatment plant | place: USA: Ann Arbor | reverse complement strand
CGCCCGCCTGGCCGAAGCTGCCGGCGCGTAAGGCGGCATCCAGCGCGCGGAGCTGTTCCATGCTGGGCAGGCGGGTCGGGCGCATGGGCGTGAGTATTCCTCACACCTGCCGTGAGCGCGAGGCGCTTCCGCACGCCCGGCCATGCGGCGCACGCTCCCCGGCACGGTGCATCACGCAACCCGCACCGACAGGAGCCGACCATGTCCGTCGAACCCATCGCCAACCCCCTCCGGACCGCAGCGCGCCCGGCCTGGCGCGTCGCCACCGACGCGCCGGGCGTGCTGATGCGCCTGTGGGTCACGGCAGTGGAGGCGGTCGAACGCCGCCGCGCAGCGAAACTGATCGGCGAAATGGACGACCGCATGCTGCGCGACATCGGCATCCATCGCGGCAACGCCATGCAGGCAATCCGCAAGGGGCGGGAAGATCAGCGGCGGGTGATGCCGTGGTGGGACAGGTAGCACGAGAGGGGCGCCGCCCCTCTCGAACTCTCCCCGCCAAGGGCCGAAAGGCCCTTGGATCCCGTTACCGCGGCAACAGGGAAGCGACCGCCGCAAGGCGCGCGCGAGTCGGCGCATCGGCGATGCCATCGGCCCGGCCGGGGACCCAGTGGCGCTGGAAGGCCGTGACAACCACCGGCAGCGGCAGGTCGGTGCGGTAGCCGATCGCCGCCAGCAGCGCCGGCACCGCATCCTCGGGCGGCGGCGCGGGGTCGGCATCCGGCCACAGGCCCACGCGGTTGCGCGCCAGGCCCTCCCAGTCGAACAACTCGCCCGGGTCCTGCTTACGGTCGGGCGCGATGTCGCTATGCGCCACCACGTTGCGCGCCGGGATCGGGTGGCGCGTCAGGATATCCAGGCACAGGTCGCATACCGCCGCCATCTGCAAGGCGGGAAACGCGCGATAGCCCCATTCATGGCCGGGATTGACGATCTCGATGCCGATCGACCGCCCGTTCAGCGCCGTATGGCCGCGCCAATGCGACACCCCGGCATGGGCGGCGCGACGCGCCTCGGGCACCAGGCGGAAGATCGCGCCATCCTCCTCCACGAGATAATGCGACGACACCTTCGCGGCGGGGTCGCGCAGGCGGTCCAGCGCCGCACGCCCGCTCACCATACCGGTGTAGTGCAGCACCAACGCATCGATCGGCATTCCGTCCGGGCGGTCGTCCTGGTTGGGACTTGGCGCCTCGATCACCGCGAGCGTCACAGCCCGCGCTCCCGCTTGATCCGGTCCCAGGCCGCGTTGATCTCAGCCACCTTGCCCGTCGCGCGCTTCACGAACTCCTCCGGCACCCCGCGGGACGCCAGGCTGTCCGGGTGGTTCTCCCGCATCAGCTGCTTCCAGGCGGCGCGGATCTGTTCGTCGGACGCCTCCCGCGTGAGGCCCAGCACCGGGTAGGGATCCTCCATCTGCTGCGCGCTGATGCCGCGCGGGGCGCCGCCCTTGGCGCGCTGCCAGGCTGCGGCATCCAGGCCGAAGCGCCCATGGATGCCGCGCAGCATGTCGCCCTCGGTGCGCGTCACCGGCCCGTCGGCGCGCGCAATCCGCACCAGCGCGGCCAGCACGTCCTCCAGCATCGCCTTGTTGTCGGCGAAGGCCTCGCCCAGCTTCTCGGCGAAGGGCTCCCAGCCATCGGCGGATTCGCGCGCCTGGTCGAACAGCCGGCCGACATCGCGCAGCGATTCCTCGGGCACGCGGAACATGGTGCGGAAGGCCTCGATCTCGGCCCGCTTCACCGGCCCGTCCACCTTGGCCAGCTTCGCCGACAGCACGACGATGGTGAAGGAGAACAGGTTCTCCTTCCCCCCCAGCATATGGACCATGTCGGCGGCATGCGGCGGGATGCGCCCCGAACCGGGCACGGCGCCCTGGTCGGCGGCATGGCCGACCGCAGCACCCACCATGGCGCCGAACGGGCCCCCCATGGCGAAGCCCGCCATGCTGCCCAGGATCTTTCCCCAGAAGCTCATGCAGCCGCCCTGCTAGCACACCCCGCGCGCCGCGTCAGGCGCGCCTTGCCCCTGCGGGGAGGGCGACCTATTGCGGATCGGGGGCCCGCGTCGGGCCGGACAAGGGGCTTGGGCATGGGTGGCTGGCAGTTCTGGATCGATCGCGGCGGCACCTTCACCGATATCGTCGCGCGCGACCCTGAAGGGCGCCTGTCCACCCGCAAGCTGCTGTCCGAGAACCCCGAACGCTATCGCGACGCCGCGGTGGCCGGCATCCGCGAGGCGCTGGGCCTGGCACCCGGCGCCCGGGTGCCGCCCGGCACGGTCGAAGCGGTCAAGATGGGCACCACCGTCGCCACCAACGCCCTGCTGGAGCGCAAGGGCGAACGCGTGCTGCTGCTGGTCAACCGCGGCTTCGCCGACATGCTGCGGATCGGCAACCAGGCGCGCCCGCGGCTGTTCGACCTCGATGTGAAGCTGCCGGAGTTGCTGCATGAACGTGTCGCCGAGATCGGCGGCCGTGTCGCGGTGGACGGTGCCGAGATCGAAGCGCTCGACGAAGCCGCCGCCCGCGCCGCGCTCAAGGCCGGCTTCGCGGACGGCATCCGCGCCGTCGCCATCGTGCTCATGCATGCCTGGGCGCATCCGGCGCACGAGCTCCGCCTCGGCGAGATCGCGCGCGAGGAAGGCTTCCCCCAGGTCTCGCTGAGCCACCAGGCGAGCCCGCTGCCGCGCATCGTCCCGCGCGGCGACACCACGGTCGTCGATGCCTACCTGTCCCCGGTGCTGCGCCGCTATGTGGACCAGGTGGCCTCCGAACTGCCGGGCGTGCGCCTGTACTTCATGCAGTCCAATGGCGGGCTGACCGAGGCCGGGCGCTTCCAGGGCAAGGACGCGATCCTCTCCGGCCCGGCCGGCGGCATCGTTGGCGCGGCGCGCACCGCGGCGATGGGCGGCTTCGATCGCATCATCGGCTTCGACATGGGCGGCACCTCCACCGATGTCGCGCTCTACGCCGGCGAATTCGAACGCGCCTTCGAAACCGAGGTCGCCGGCGTGCGGATGCGCGCGCCGATGATGGCGATCAACACGGTAGCGGCCGGCGGCGGGTCGATCCTGCATTTCGACGGCGCGCGGATGCGCGTCGGGCCGGACAGCGCCGGCGCGGTGCCCGGCCCTGCCTGCTACCGCCGTGGCGGGCCGCTCGCTGTCACCGACGCCAACGTCATGGTCGGCAAGATCCAGCCGCGGCATTTCCCGGCGATCTTCGGCCCGGATGGCGACCAGCCGCTGGACGCCGATGTGGTGCGCGCGAAATTCGCGTCCCTGGCATCCGAGATCGCCGCCGCCACCGGCACGCAGCAGGATCCGCGAACCGTCGCGGAAGGCTTCCTGCGGATCGCCGTCGCCAACATGGCGAATGCCATCAAGCAGGTGTCGATCCAGAAGGGCCACGACGCCACGCGCTTCGCCCTGCAATGCTTCGGCGGCGCCGGCGGGCAGCATGCCTGCCTGGTGGCCGATGCGCTGGGCATGGAAACGGTGTTCATCCACCCCTTCGCTGGCGTGCTTTCGGCCTATGGCATGGGGTTGGCGGACCAGGCCGCGATCCGCGAGGGCGCGGTAGAGGCGCCGTTGTCGCCCGATGCCATGGACAGACTCGCCGCGCGGCTCGATGCGCTGGCCGCGGATGGGCGCGCCGAGCTGGCTCGCCAGGGCGCCGACCCGGCGCGCCTTGCCGTCGCCCGCCGCCTGCACCTGCGCTATGCTGGCACGGATTCCTTCCTGCCCGTGCCCTTCGCCGACCACGCCACGGTGCTCGACACCTTCACCGAGGCGCATCGCCGCCGCTTCGGCTTCGCGACACCCGAACGCCAGGTGGTGGTGGAAGCCTGCATCGCCGAGGTCACCATGCCGGGCGAGCAGGTCGCCGAACCGGCGCTCGCCGCGCGCGGCACTGGCGCCCCCGACCCCATCGACACGGTCGAGGTGTTCTGCGAAGGCACCACCCATGCCGCGCCGCTGTTCGACCGCGCCGCGCTGCTGGCCGGCGACCGCATCCCCGGCCCGGCGCTGATCCGCGAGGCCATTGCCACCACGGTGATCGAACCGGGCTGGGCGGCGGAGATCACCGCGCTCGACCACCTGGTGCTGCGCCGGACTGAGCCGCGCGCGGCCGTACTCGCCGCGACCTCCGACCGCCCCGACCCTGTCATGCTGGAGCTGTTCAACAACCTGTTCATGAACGTGGCCGAGCAGGCGGGCGCGGTGCTGCAGAACACCTCGCTGAGCGTGAACATCAAGGAACGCCTCGACTTCTCCTGCGCCATCTTCGACGCCACCGGCGCGCTGGTGGCGAATGCGCCGCATGTGCCGGTGCACCTGGGCGCGATGGGCGAGAGCGTGCGGACGGTGATCCGCTCCCGCGGCACGACGCTCAAGCCCGGCGACGTGGTGGCGCTGAACAACCCGTCGAACGGCGGCACGCATCTGCCCGACGTCACCGTCATCACGCCCGTCTTCGACGAAGCGGGACGTGAAATCCTGTTCTTCGCCGGATCGCGCGGCCACCACGCCGATATCGGCGGCCTGACGCCGGGCTCGACGCCGCCCGGATCGAAGACGCTGGAAGAAGAAGGCGTCGTCATCGACGACTTCCTGCTGGTCGATGGCGGCCGCTTCCGCGAGGCCGAGTTCCGCGCCCTGCTGGGCGCCGCGACCTACCCGGCCCGCAGCCCCGACGTGAACGTGGCCGACATCAAGGCGCAGGTGGCATCGAACGAGAAGGCGGTGCAGGAACTGACCCGCGCTGTCGCGGAATTCGGCCTGCCCACCGTGCGCGCCTACATGAAGCACGTCATGGACAATGCCGAGGAATCGGTCCGCCGCGTGCTGGAACGCCTGCCCGACGGCGCCTTCGCCACCACCATCGACGACGGCGCGCCGCTGCGCGTCGCCGTGCGCGTGGATCGCGCGAACCGCCGCGCCGTGATCGACTTCACCGGCACCGGGCCGCAGCGCCCGGACAACTTCAACGCGCCCTCGGCGGTCTGCCGCGCCGTGGTGCTCTACTGCTTCCGTTGCCTGGTGGGCGAGGACATCCCGCTGAACGACGGCTGCCTCAAGCCACTGGAGATCATCATCCCCGACGGCACCTTCCTGTCGCCACGCCCTGGCGCCGCGGTGGTCGCGGGCAATACCGAAGTCTCGCAGATGACCTGCAACGCCGTGCTCGCCGCGCTGGGCGCCTGCGCCTCCGCCCAGGCCACGATGAACAACGTGCTGTTCGGCGACGCCACCTACCAATACTACGGGACGGTCTGCGGCGGCGTCGGCGCCGGGCCTGGCTTCAACGGCTGGGGTCCGGTGCAGACCCACATGACCAACACCCGCATGACCGACCCCGAGATCCTGGAACTGCGCTACCCCGTGCGGCTCGAGGAATTCGCCATCCGCCACGGCTCCGGCGGTGCGGGGCAATGGCGCGGCGGGGATGGCTCGCGCCGGCGCATCCGCTTCCTGCGGCCGATGGAGGCTGTCATCGTCGCCTCCCGCCGCACCGTCCCGCCACACGGGCTGCAGGGCGGCGCCGATGGCGCGGCCGGCCGGCAATGGGTGGAACGCGCCGATGGCAGCATCCAGGCGCTGCGCGGCAGCGACCGCGCCGCCCTTGCGCCCGGTGACGTCTTCGGGTTGGAGACGCCCGGCGGCGGCGGCTGGGGCACGCCCGCCGCGTGACGCGCCGCGCCGCCCTCGCGCTGGCCCTGCTGCCGCTGGCGCTGCTGGCCACCGCCTGGTTCGGCCCGCGCTTCCTCGATGGCGAGGCGCAGCGCGCGCGCGTCGCCGCCATTGCGACCGCGCGGCTCGGCCGGACGGTCACGCTCGACGGCGCGGTGCGCCTGACCCTGCTGCCGCAGCCTATGGTGGAGGCCGCGTCGGTACGGATCGACGATACCGATGGCGAGGCGATCGGCGTCTCCGCGCGCGCGTTGCGGCTGCGGCTGGGGCTGCTGCCGCTGCTGTTCGGGCGGCTGGAACCGCGCGACCTGGTGCTGGTCGGCGCCGATATCCGCCTGCCCTGGCCGCCGCCGAGCATCGGCGCGCTGCGCCCGCCGCCCTGGCTGGTGGAATTCGACGCGCGCATCGAGGACAGCCGCGTGGCGATCGGCGGCGCCGTGCTGGAAGGCGTGGCCGCGCGCCTCGCCGCGCCCGGCCCGCTCGATGCGGTCCGCACCGAGGGCAGCGTCACCTGGCAGGGCGCGCCGGTCCGCTTCGAGGCCGTGCTCGGCCGCCCCGGCTTCGATGGCGCGGCGACGCTCGATGTCGCGGTCTCGCTGCAAGGCGCGGGGGCCAATGCGCGCGGCATCGTGGTGGCCGAGGGCGGCTTCGAAGGGCGGATCGAGGCAGCAGGGCCGGACCTCGCGGCGCTGATCGCCTCGGCGCCGGGCCCGTTCCGCGCGGCCGGGCGGCTGGTGGTGACCGGCGAAGTCGCTGCGGCGGACGACCTGGCGCTCGACCTCGGCGGCGTGCTCGGGCGGGCGGCGGCGACCTTCCGCTTCGCGCCGGCACCGCGGCTCGACATCGCGCTGGCGCTGGCGCGGCTCGACCTCGGGGCCTGGATCGCGGCGCTGCGCGGGGCGGCCTCGCCGCCCTTGCCGGTCGGGCTCGACATCGCGGCCGAGGCCGCGTCCTTCGGCGGCCAGACGCTGCGGCGCCTGCGCGGAGGCATCTACCGCGAGGCCGACCGCCTGACGCTGACCGACCTCTCTGCCCTGCTGCCCGGCGACGCGCAGGTGGATGGCGCGGGTGCGACGCATGGCCAGCGGCTGGAATTGGGGCTGCGCTTCGCCGGCCCCAGCCTGCGCGCGACGGCGGGCGCCTTCGGCCTGCCGGTGGACCGCTTCGACCCCGGCGCGCTGCGTGCCTTCGAAGGCCATGCGCGGATCGAACTGGATGGCACGCAGGTGGGCGTGCCGGAATTGGCGGCGACCATCGACCGGTCGCGGGTCAGCGGGGCCGGCGTGCTGCGCTTCGGCGCGCGGCCGGCGCTGGGGCTGGGGCTGACCTTCGACCGGCTGGACCTGGATGCGCTGCTGCCGCCGCCCGGCGGCTGGGCGCAGGCTCTGCGGAGCCCGCCGGGCTTCGACGCCAATATCCGCATCGCCGCCGATGCCCTGGCCTGGCGGGGCCTGGCGGCAGAACGCGCCGCGCTGGATGCGGTGCTGGAAGGCGGGCGGATCGGCTTGCGGCGCTTCTCCGCCCGCCTGGGCGGCGCGGATCTGACGCTGGCGGGCAGCGTCGTGCCCGGCGCCACGCCGCGCTTCGCGGAGCTGGGGCTGGAGGTGGCGGCGGCATCGGCGACGGGCATCGCCGAATTGCTGGCGCCCAGGTTCGCGCTGCCGGCGGCGCTGGCCGCCCTGCCGTTGAGCCTGCGCGTCACCGGCGGCGGTCCCAACGAGGCCCTGGCGCTGGCTGTCGAGGGCGACCTCGGCGAATTGCGCGCCGAGGGCCAGGCCAGCGTCAACCTGGGGCAGGGCCGCGCGACGGGAACGCTGACGCTGCGCCACCCCGGCGCGCCGCGGCTGCTGATGCTGCTGGGTGCGCGCGAGCCGCCGACCTGGCTGGGCGAGGGGTCCTTTGCGCTGATCAGCACCCTGTCCGGCAGCGCCGCCGGCATCGGCGCGGATAGCCTGGACCTGGTGGCCGGCGGGCTGCGCCTGCGCGGCCCCCTGGCGCTGGCGCTGGATGGTGCGCGGCCGCGCCTGACCGGGCGGCTGGCGGCCGAGCGCCTGCCGCTGCCCGGCGTCGCGCTGCGTGGTGCCGACCCGATGGACCTCGGCGCGCTGTCGGCCGTCGATGCCGAGCTGGCGCTGGAGGCGACCGAGCTGGTGCTGCCGCAGCTTCCCACGCTGCGCGAGGCAACGGCACGCCTGCTGCTGACGGAGGGGCGGCTGGCGCTGGAGGATATCCGCGCAAGCCTTGGCGGTGGCGTGCTCGATGGTCGGCTCGCGCTCGATTCGGCCGCGCAGCCGCCGCTGCTCTCGGGCGCGCTGGGGTTGGCCGGAGCGACGCTGAGCGGGCCGCTGTTCGGCACGCCCTTCGACATCGGCGCCGGCCTGGTCGAGGCGCAGGGCCGCTTCACCGCCAGCGGCCACGCGCCGGCGGCGCTGCTGGCGACGCTGGCCGGGGAGGGACGCATCGGTGTCGCCAATGGCGTGCTGTCCGGCGTGGCGCTCGGCGCCGCCGCTTTCGCCGCCGCGAACGAGGACTTCACCGCCGCCGAGATCGCCCTGCGCGAGGCCCTGGCCGGCGGCGCAACGGCGGTCGATCGTCTGGAGGGCGGCTGGCGCGCGATCGGCGGCGTGGTGACGCTGTATAGCGTGCGGATCGTCGCCGAAGGCGGCGCCACCGGCGCGGTCGAGGGCAGCCTGGATGTGCCGCGCGGCGGCATCGACCTGCGCTTCCTGGTGCAGCCCGGCCCGGCCGAGGCACCACCGATCGGCCTGCGCGTGACCGGCCCGGCGGCGACGCCACGGCGCCAGCCCGAGGTCGCGGCCTGGGCGCGCTGGCGCGCGGAGCAGTAGTCAGCCGGCGGGGCGGGCGTGCAGCGCGAAGACGCGCAAGGTGCTGGCGAGCGGCGCCTCCGGCGGGCGCGCGGCATCGATCTCGGCCACCAGCGCCGCGAGGCTGCTGCCGCGCGCCGCGGCTTGCTGGTCCAGCACCGCCCAGAAGGCGGGTTCCAGCGCCACCGAGGTACGATGCCCCGCCAGGCTGAAGGATCGCTTGGCGAGGTGCGGCTTCACCCCCCGCCATCCAGCGTGCCGCCCGGGCGCAGCATGTCCTCGGCGCGGACCCAGCGGTCGAAATCCTCGGGCGAGACATGGCCGAGCCGCGCGGCGGCGTCGCGCAGCGTGAGGTCCTCGGCCAGCGCCAGCTTGGCGATCTGCACCGCCTTGTCGTAGCCGATGCGCGGGTTGAGCGCGGTGACCAGCATCAGCGACTTCGCCACCTGGTCGGCGATGCGTGCGCGGTTGGGTTCCAGCTTGGCGACCATGTGGGTGGCGAAGGACCTGGCGGCGTCGCCGAGCAGATTCGTGCTCTCCAGCACCGCCTGGATGATGACGGGCTTGAAGACGTTCAGTTCCAGGTGCCCCTGGCTGCCGGCGAAGGTCACGGTGGTCTGGTTGCCGAAGACGCGCGCGCAGACCATCGTCAGCGCCTCGGACTGCGTCGGGTTGGTCTTGCCGGGCATGATGCTGCTGGACAGGCCATCGGCCGGGATGACCAGCTCGCCCAGGCCGCCGCGCGGGCCGGAGCCCAGCAGGCGGATGTCGTTGGCGATCTTGGTGAGCGACACCGCCAGCGTGTTCAGCGCGCCGTGCAGTTCCACGAAGGCGTCATGCGCGGCCATGCCCTCGGATTTGTCGGGGTTGGGGGCGAAGGCCTCGTTGGTGCGCTCGGCCAGGATGGCGCAGAAGGCGGTGTCGAAATCCGGGTGGCGGTTGAGCCCGGTGCCGGCCGCCGTGCCGCCCTGGGGCAGCAGCAGCAGGCGGGGGATGGTGTCGCTCACGCGGGCGATGCCGTTCTCGACCTGGCGCGCCCAGGTGGCGAATTCGCCGCCCAGCGTGACCGGTACCGCATCCATCATGTGCGTGCGGCCGAGCTTCACGATGGTGGCGTATTCGGCCGCCTTCGCGGTCAGGGCCGCGTGCAGTTCGGCAAGCCCCGGCAGCAGGCGCGCCCGCAGGGCCGCGATGGCGGCGATGTGCATCACCGTGGGGAAGCTGTCGTTGGACGACTGGCCGCGATTGACGTGGTCGTTCGGGTGCACCGGCTTGCGCGACCCCAGCGGCTGGCCAAGCGCGGCATTGGCGAGGTTCGCGATGACCTCGTTGGCGTTCATGTTGGTCTGGGTGCCGGAGCCGGTCTGCCAGACCGGCAGGGGGAAGTCGGCGTCGCGCTGGCCCGCTGCAACCTGCTCGGCGGCCGCCTTGATCGGTTCGGCGATGGCGTCGGGGAGTTCGCCCAGGCGCTGGTTCGCCTCGGCCGAGGCCCATTTCTGCAACCCGGTGGCGTGGATCACGCCGGGGTCGAGCCGCCCGTCGCCGATGGCGAAGAGCGCGCGCGCCCGTTCGGTCTGCGGTCCCCAGTGGCGATCCGCCGGGATCTCGATGGTGCCGAGGCTGTCGGTTTCCGTGCGTGTCGCGTCCATGCGCCCAATCTAGGGCGTCAGGGCGCCTCGCCATAGGTGGCGATCTCGATCAGGCTGCCATCGGGGTCGCGGCAATAGACCGACGTGATCGGCCCCAGCGCGCCGTCCTTGGCGACCGGGCCGAGTTCCACCGCCACGCCGCAGCGTTGCAGATGCGCCAGCACCTGCTCGGCATCGACGGTGACGATGAAGCACAAATCGGCGGTGCCGGGAACGCCGCCGCCCGCGCCGGTCCACCATTCCTGCTGCGTCGATTCGACCGGGCGGAGGTTGATCTTCTGCCCGCCGAACTTCAGCGCGGTGCGCTTGTGCGGGCCGAATTCCTCGACCTCCATGCCCAGCACGCGCTGGTACCAGGAGGCCGAGATGGTCACGTCCTTGCAGGTGATGACCAGGTGGTCGAGGCGATCGACGGCAAAACGCATGACTGTCCCCGGTGCTGCGCTGCGGGGGCTTTACAGGCCGCGCCGGGGGCTGTCACCCGCAGCCTGTCAGTTCCACCGGCCGGGCTGGTAGCGCCAGCGGTCGCCATCCTGGTCCCAACGCGGCTGGGCGTATTGGCGCCCGCGCCGGTTGCGGGTCCAGTTGCCTTCCTGCCAGACGTAGCGGCGGCCGTTCCAGCGATAGTGGCCTTCCTGCCAGGTGTAGCCGCGGCGCGGCCGGGGTGCCGGGCGGGCGTAGCGCGGTGGCGGCGGGGGCGGGCCGACGCTGAAGGTGATGCTCTGCGCCTCCGCGGGGGTGGGCAGGGCGATGCCGGCGGCGGTCGCGGCCAGGCCGGCGGCGATGGCGAAAAGGCTGCGGCGGGTCGTCATCAGTGTCTCCTTCGCAGGGCTGGGGTGCCCGTCCCGTGGAACATCGGCGCCACTTGCGGCGACGCCGGGGCAGCATTGCTGCGAAGGGTAACGTGGATGTGCGGGCCGGGTTGCTTCAGCCGCGACGCCGCGCGGTGACCTCGATCTCGATCTTCATGGCATCCGTCTGCAACCCGGCATGGATCAGCGTCGAGGCCGGGCGCGCGGAACCCAGGTAGCGCTTGATCACCGGCCAGCAGGGTTCCCAATCCGCGCGGTCCGGCACGATGAACAGCACGCGCACCACGTCATCCAGCGTGGCGCCCGCCTGCGCCAGCGCGGCTGCAATGTTTCGGAACGTCTGGTCGCATTGCGCGACGACATCCGGGGCGATGGTCATGGTCGCGTAGTCGTAGCCGGTGGTGCCGGAGACCCAGATGTCGTCGCCGATGACCACGGCGCGGGAATAGCCGATCTGCTCCTCGAACTTGGAGCCGGAGGAGATGAGGCGGCGTTCGGTCACGGCGGGGCTCCTCAGGCGGTGGTCGGGCCGCCGCAGCGGTCCGGGCGATGGACGCGCTCGGTGCTGGCGCGGAATTTTTCCAGCTTCGCGGCCGGGCGGATCGGCCGCGGCACCAGGTTGCCGCCGCAATTGGGGCAGAGCCCGCCGGGCAGGCGCGTGCCCGCGCAATCGACGCACCAGGTGCATTCGAACGTGCAGATCAGCGCCTCGCGGCTGTCGGGCGGCAGGTCGCGGCCGCAGCATTCGCAATTGGGGCGGAGTGCGAGCATCACGGCGCCGCCACGATGCGCGCGACGAAGCGCCGCACCATCGGCAGCACGACCAGCATGGTCGGGAAGGCGATGGCCCAGGAGATCATCCAGGCGATCGGCCAGGCCCCCAGCGCCATGCGCGAGAAGCCCAGCGTCATGAAGATGGACACGCCCGAGACGGCGCAGGTCATCACCAGCGTCACGATCAGCGTCGTCAGCGGGTGGGCGAAGCGCGCGGGCAGGCGGCCGCTCATTCCAGGCCTTCGTAGAAGTCGTTGCCTTTGTCATCGACCACGATGAAGGCGGGGAAGTCCTCGACCTCGATGCGCCAGACGGCTTCCATGCCGAGCTCGGGGTATTCCAGCACCTCGACCTTGCGGATGCAGTCCTGCGCGAGCCGCGCGGCCGGCCCGCCGACGGACCCCAGATAAAAGCCGCCATACGTCTTGCAGGCGTTCAGCACGGCCTTGGAGCGGTTGCCCTTGGCCAGCATCACGAAGGACCCGCCGGCGGCCTGGAAGGCCTCCACATAGCTGTCCATGCGCCCGGCGGTGGTCGGCCCGAAGGACCCGGTGGCGTAGCCCACCGGCGTCTTGGCCGGGCCGGCGTAATAGACGGGATGGTCCTTGATGTATTGCGGCAGGCCAAGCCCGGCATCGAGCCGTTCCTGCAGCTTGGCATGCGCGATGTCGCGCGCCACCACCATGGTGCCGGTGAGCGAGACGCGCGTCTTGACCGGATGCTTCGAGAGTTCCGCGCGGATCTCGGCCATCGGGCGATTGAGGTCGATCTGCACGACCTCGCCGCCCAGGATGTCCTCGGTATGCTCGGGCAGGTACTGCGCGGGATCGCGCTCGAGTTCCTCCAGGAACACGCCCTCGGCGGTGATCTTCGCCTTGATCTGGCGGTCGGCGGAGCACGACACGCCGATGCCGATCGGCAGGCTGGCGCCGTGCCGCGCGAGGCGGATCACGCGGACGTCGTGACAGAAATACTTGCCGCCGAACTGCGCGCCGATGCCGAGGTTCTGCGTCAGCGTGTGGATCTCGGCTTCCAACCCCGGGTCGCGGATGGCATGGCCGGATTTGTCGCCGGTGGTCGGCAGCGCATCGAGCCAGCGCGTCGAACCGAGTTTCACCGTCTTGAGGTTCATCTCGGCCGAGGTGCCGCCGATCACGATCGACAAATGATAGGGCGGGCAGGCGGAGGTGCCGAGCGTCTTGATCTTCTCCTCGAGGAACGCGAGCAGCTTCGGCTTGTTCAGCACCGCGCGGGTCTGCTGGTACAGGAAGGTCTTGTTGGCCGACCCCCCGCCCTTGAGGATGAACATCAGGTGCATTTCGTCGGCGTGGTGTTCGCCGGGCTGAGCCATGATCGAGAATTCCACCGGCATGTTGTTGCCGGAATTCACCTCGTCGAACATGCCGACCGGCGCCATCATCGAATAGCGCAGGTTGGTCTCGGTGTAGGTGCGCGCGACGCCGAAGGACAGCGCTTCCTCCTCGTCGCCCTCGACCCAGACGCGCTGGCCCTTCTTGCCGAAGACGATGGCATTACCGGTGTCCTGGCACATGGGCAGCACGCCGCCGGCGGCGATGTTGGCGTTCTTCAGCAGGTCGAGCGCGACGAAGCGGTCATTCGCGCTGGCCTCGGGGTCCTTCAGGATTTTTGCCAGTTGCTGTAGGTGCCCCGGGCGCAGCAGGTGGGAAACGTCCCGGCAGGCCGCGCGGGCGAGCTCGGTCAGCGTCTCTGGCTTCACCTTGAGGACACGCTTGCCCTCCACCTCGATGGTGGAGACGCCGCCGATGTCGAGGCGGCGGTAGGGGGTGGTGTCCTCGCCGAGCGGGAACATGGTGCTGAAGGCGAAGCCCTCGGGGCGGGCGGGCAGGTCGAGCGGCATGGCGGCATTCCGATCCGGATCGTCGGACAAATAGCGCACGTGACGCCCCGCGTCAGCCGCCCTTGCCGCCCCATGGTGGCACTGCGAGGATGACGCATGAAGCGCGCCCGACATCTCGACCTGCCGAACGCCCATCCCGGCCATACCGCCCATTTCACCGACTACCGCGCCGCCGAGATCGGCCAGGTCGCGATCAGCCCCGACGACCCGGTCGAGGCGGGCAGCTTCGCCAGCCATACGCTGGTCTTCACCGCCGGGCGCTTCGGCGTGGACGACACCGGCAGCTTGCGCATCTGCACCCGCCAGGTCAGCGACAACGGCCGCCCTCAATTCACCGACCCCAAGGCGCCCAACTACGTCACCGCCGAGGCTTCGAACGGCGCCCGGCTGGTGCTGGACTACAACCCCAAGCTCGCGATGCGCCCTTGGTCGCGCACGCTGACGGTCACGGTGGCGCGCGGCTTCCTCTCGCCGGGCGACACCATCACCATCCGCATGGGCGACACGCGCGGCGGATCGCCGGGCATGCGCATGCAGACCTATGTGGAGGCGCGCTTCCACTACCTGGTGCTGGCCGATGTCTTCGCCACCACCAACTGGGCGTTGCTGCCGGTCCAGCCGGGCTTCCCGATCGTGCCGGGGCCAGAGGCGCGGCGCCTCGCGATCCTGCCGACGCGCCGCGCGCCGGGCGAGCCCTTCGCGCTGCTGCTGCGCGCCGATGACCGCTGGGGCAACCCGACGGCGCTGCCGCCGGGCCCGCACAGCCTGCGCGCCAGCGCCCCGGTCGCCGGCCTGCCCGAACGCTTCGACTGGCCCGACGGCGCGCGCGCCCATCGAATCGGCGGGCTGCGCGCCGAGGCTATCGAGGCGCTCACCATCATCTGGGACGATGTCGCCTCGAACCCGATGCGCGTCGCGGCCGCGCCGCTGACGCCCTATTGGGCCGACCTTCATGGCCAGTCGGGCGAGACCGTCGGCACCGGGTCGATCGACGCGCTGGCGACCTATGCGCGCGATCTCGCGGGCGTGGACGCCATCTGCCACCAGGGCAACGACTTCCAGATCACGCCGGAGGGCTGGGCCGATTTCCAGCGCGCCTTCGATGCCTTCGACGTGCCGGGGCGCTTCGTGTTCCTGCCGGGCTATGAATGGTCGGGCAACACGGCGCTGGGTGGCGACCGCAACGTGATCTTCCCCGTCTCGGGCCGGACCATCCGCCGGTCCTGCCGCGCTCTGATCGAGGCGCTGGGCGACGACCACACCGATGCGCTAGACGCCCGCGAACTGCACGCGGCGCTGCGCGCGGAGGGCGCACCGGTGCTGTGCATCCCGCATGTCGGCGGCCGCTTCGCCAACCTGCACTACGCGCATGACCGGATGCTGGAACGCGCGGTCGAGGTGCATTCCGACTGGGGCACCTTCGACTGGCTGCTGGGCGATGCCTTCGCGGTCGGTGCGCGCGTGGGCATCGTGGCGAATTCCGATGGGCACAAGGGGCGGCAGGGCGCGTCGCATCCTGGCGCCTCGCAGTTCGGGTCGTATGGCGGGCTGACCTGCCTGCTGGCGAAGGACCTGTCGCGCGACGGCATCTTTGACGCGCTGCGCCGGCGCCACCACTACGCCACAACCAATGCGGCGCGCGTGCATGCCGATGTGCGGGTGCGCATCGCCACCCCGGCCGCGCTGCACATCGACGACCCGGCGCTGGGCGGCGCGGCGGACGCCACCGTGGCTGAGGCGATGATGGGCGACATCCTCGCCGGCGTGGCCGACGACAACGCGCTGTTCACCGCCGAGATCATGGGCGCTTCGCCGATCGAGCGGATCGAACTGCGCAACCGCGACGCGCTGCTTGATGTGATCCGCCCCGATGCCCCGCCGGGCCTACGCCTGCGCCTGCGTGTGGTCTGGGAAGGCAGCGAATATCGCGGCCGCGGGCGCGAGACCTCCTGGACCGGCGAGATCGGCGTCACCGGCGGCACGACCTGGGGCGCGGTGCGCGCGATCAACCGCTTCAACCTGGATCACCGCTTCGCCGCGGATGACACGACGCTGCGCTTCCAGGGGGTCACCACCGGCGGCTTCCAGGCGATGGACGCGCCGCTGTCGGACCTCGACGGCAGCTTGCGAATCGACACCGCGCTGGTGAAGGCCGAGGTGCCGCTGCGCGACCTGCTGGCGGGCGAGCAGGTGTGGGAGGCCGGCGGCCTGGGCCGGCGCATGCGCGCTTTCCTGCTGCCCGACGCGGCACCTGCCGCGATGCGTTTCGAACGCCGCATCCCGCTGAAGCGCGATGCCGACAACGCGCTGTACCTGCGCGCCACCTTCGAGGATGGGAGTGTGCTGTGGACCAGCCCCGTATACCTGCTGCCCTGACGCGCCGGACCGCCCTTGCCGCTGGCCTGGCCCTGCCCGCCGCGGCGCGCGCCCAGGCACCGGCCTGGCCGACCAGGCCGATCACCATGGTCGCGCCGCTCGCCGCCGGGTCCTCGGTGGATATCCTGGCACGGCTGGTGGCCGAGCAATGGTCGCAGCGCCTCGGCCAGCCGGTGCCGGTGGAAAACCGCCCGGCGGCGAACGGCAACCTCGCACTCAGCCAGGTCGCGCGCGCACCGGCCGATGGCTACACCATCACCGTCACCGGCCAGACCAGCGTGGCGTTCAACCCGGTGCTGTACGGCACCATCCCGTATGACCCGCTGCGGGACTTTACCTACATCGCGCGCATCGCGGGCATCTCCAATGCGCTGGTGGTGCGCACGGCGTCGCCGATCCGCAGCTTCGCCGACCTGCTGGCGCGGGCGCGGGCTGAACCGGGCAAGCTGACCTTTTCCTCGGGGGGTGTCGGCACCACGCACCACATTTCCTCGGCCATGCTGGCGCAGCAGGCGCGGATCGATGTGCTGCACGTGCCCTATCGCGGGGCGCCGCAGGGAATATTGGCGGCGCAGAGTGGCGAGGTGGACTTCGCCTATTTCAACATCTCGACGCTGCTGCCGGGCATCCGCGCCGGTGCCTTCCGGCCGCTGGCGGTGACCTCCGCGCAACGATCGGACTTCCTGCCGGATGTGCCGACCATGAAGGAGCTGGGTTTCGCGGATTACGAAATGACCACATGGGTCGCGATCGCGACGGTGGCGGCCGTGCCCGCGCCGGTGCTGGCGCGCATGGTCGAGGTGACCGACGCCGCGCTCAGCGACCCGGCGGTGCAGCGGCGTCTGGTGGAGCTGGGGTTCGAGGTCCAGCCACGCATCCCGCAGCCGGAGATGCTGGCCTTCGTGCGGGCCGAGAAGGAACGCTGGGAGCCGATCATCCGCGCCACCGGCGCGCGCCGGGAATAGGCCTGGTCGCGCTCAGGCGTCCTTGGCCGGCTTGCGGCGGAAGGCATCGAGGCTGACGACCTGCGCCGGGCCCTGGGCCTCGGCGCCGGGTGATGCCTCGGGCGCTTCGTCGGCCGGCGCGTCATCCTCGAAGGCCGGCAGATCGGCGCCGGTGGCGGGGAAACGCAGGCCGAAGCGCACCTGCGGATCATGGAACATGGTCAGCGCGCCGAAGGGCACCACCAGGCGCGAGGGCACGCCGCCGAAGAACAGCGTGACCGAAAAGCGCTGCGCCACGCGGTCGATCAGCAGGTCCTCGAACTGGTGTTGCAGGACGATGGTGATCTCCTGCGGGTAGCGCGCCTTCAGGTGGCCCGGCACGGTCGTGCCGGGGTGGTCGGTGCGGAAGGTCAGGTAGAAATGGTGCTCGCCCGGCAGGCCGTGCGCCGCGGCGTGTTCCAGCGCACGGAGGGCGACTTCGCGCAGGGCTTCTTCCGCCCAGGCGTCGTAGGGCATCAGGCTTTCCGGCGGGGCGGCTTCGTCGGTCATGCACGCCATCTACGCAGTCGGGGGCAGAATGCCAAGGGAAGTGGGGGGCTTCTGTTGCCCGGTGCCCCCCGAACCGCGCTTACCTATCTCTAGGCAGCGAGCGCCACGGTCTCGCGACCGTTATCATTGG
>LNFM01007187.1_pt1 | contig 17637 bp, 17 predicted proteins | sample 596031 | NCBI WGS metagenome assembly LNFM01 (sample SAMN04254537, study PRJNA301005) | activated carbon metagenome | isolation source: dual media filters at the Ann Arbor, Michigan drinking water treatment plant | place: USA: Ann Arbor | reverse complement strand
CGACCGTTGACTGGTCGGGGCGAGAGGATTCGAACCTCCGACCCCCTGCGCCCAAGGCAGGTGCGCTACCAGGCTGCGCTACACCCCGAAAGAGGGCGAATGATACGGGAGCGGCGACCCAGCGGCAATTTGGCCGTCCGCTGACGTTGGTCACCGCCTTCAGCGCGGGCCGGATGGCCTGCGTCACCCGTCAAGCAGCCTTGCGGCTGGCGACCTCGGCGATGACCCGGGCGCGCGGCAGCCACAGCGAGAAGGTGCTGCCCGCTCCCGGCACCGACACGATGTCGAGGCGGCCCTGGTGCCGCAGCATCACGTGCTTGACGATGGCCAACCCCAGGCCGGTTCCGCCGGTCTCGCGCGAGCGGCTCTTGTCGACGCGGTAGAAGCGCTCGGTCAGGCGCGGAATGTGTTCGGGGGCGACACCGATGCCGGTGTCATGCACGCCGACTTCTGCGCCATCGTCCACCAGCCGCCAGGTGAGCCGGATCGTGCCACCGGCCGGTGTGTAGCGGATCGCATTGGAGACCAGGTTACCGATCGCGCTGCGCAGTTCCTCGCGATTGCCGCGCACCCGCGCGGGCTCGGCATCGATCTGCAGAGTGTGGCGGCCCGCGGAGAGCGCGCGCGCATCGTCGACCACCTCGGCGAGCAGCTGGCCGATGTCGACGTCCTCTTCCACAAGCGAGCTTTCCTGAGATTCGAGGCGCGAGAGCATCAGCAGGTCCTCGATCAGGTGGTTCATGCGACCCGCCTGCTCATGCATCAGGTGCAGATGGCGCCGCCGCAGGTCGTCCAGCGGCATGTCCGAGTCGAGCAGCGTTTCGAGGAAGCCATTGACGACCGTGAGCGGCGTGCGCAACTCATGCGACACGTTGGCGACGAAGTCGCGCCGCATGGCGTCGACCCGTTCAGCCTGGGTGACGTCGTGCGTGATGACGATCGATCGCGCCGGCTCGAACTCGATCACCGCCACGCTGAGCACGAACGCGGACCGAGCGAGCGGCCGGAACACCAGCGGCTCGTCGAACCGCCCGGAGGTCATGTAAGCGACGAACGATGGGTCGCGCACCAGGTTGGTCAGGCGCAATCCCTGATCGGCCTTCAGCGATACGCCCAGATGGCGCTCGGCCTCAGGGTTGCACCACTCGATCTGCAACGCCGCATCCACCAGCAGGATGCCCTCGGGCAGCGCGCTGATGGTGCGACGAAAGCGCTCCTCGTTGTCGAGCAGCCTGCGTTCGGAAAGCACGCTGGCGCGGCGTGACTTGTACAGACGGGTGAAAATCTCGGCCCAGGTCCCGTAGCCATCCGGGACGGTGTCCAGCTGCGGGTCATCCAGCCACACGCCCAGCAGGCTCAGGTAGCCCAGATAGACCACCATGAGCAGCGACAACACCAGCACGGCAAACCAGAGGCCGGCCTGGGCACCGAACATCAGCCCGACACCCAAGGCAACGGCGCCGAGAATCGCAAGCCGAATCAGGGCCGGAAAGATCAAGCGGGCCCGTAGGTGCAGTTTCTCCGACGCCATAGGCCAAGTGTACTGGGCGCCCTGGCCCGTCGAGCTAAGACTCGGCGCGTGAAGACAGGCGATAACCCAGGCCGCGCACGGTCTGGATCAGAGATTGCGCATTGGCCTGGGCCAGCGCCTTGCGCAGGCGCAGCACATGGACATCGACGGTGCGCTCCTCGATAAACACATGGTCACCCCAGACGCTGTCAAGCAACTGCGGACGCGAAAGTACGCGCTCCGGATGGCTCAACAGGTATCTGAGCAGCTTGAACTCAGCCAACCCCATCTTGACCGGCTTGCCTTCGACCAGCACCTCGTGCCGCGCGGGATCAATCGTCAACGGCCCGTAGCTGAGCGGCTCGCCAGCGTGCTCCGGTGCGCGGCGGCGGAAGACGGCGCGCACGCGCGACATCAGCTCGCGCGGCGAGAACGGCTTGACGACGTAGTCGTCCGCGCCGGCGTCCAGTCCAGCCACGCGATCGGTCTCGGCGCTCTTGGCGGTAAGCATGATGACCGGCAACTGCCGAGTCCGCTCATGCGTACGCAATTCACGCAGGAAATCAATCCCGCCGCGATCCGGCAGCATCCAGTCCAGTATGACCAGGTCAGGCAGTTCCGACTTGACTACCTGCTGGGCCGCGCTGACGGATTCGGCACGAACCACCGTGTAGCCGTGCGTCGAGCAGGTGAAGGCCACGAGTTCCTGGATCGCCGGCTCGTCCTCCACCACGAGGATCGCAGCACTCATACGACGGTCCCAACGATCAGGCGTGCCATCTGCCTAAGCCTCGGACACCAGACGGGCAAGGTCATCGGGATTGGCGTGACGCACGTCGGCACCGGCCGCGATGAAGATCACGTGCTCGGCAATGTTCTTCGTGTGATCGCCGATCCGTTCGATCGCCTTAGCCACCCACACCATGTCGATCGACGCGCTGATCGTGCGAGGGTCTTCCATCATGAACGTGATGAGCTGGCGCAGGATCGCGCGGAAGCGCTCGTCCACGCCTTGGTCGTCACGAATGATCCCTGCTGCCGCATTGACGTCCAGGCGCGCGAAGGCGTCAAGTGACCGTCGGAGCATGCCCGCCGCCAGGTCGGCCGAGACGCGGATGTCCGGAATACGCGGCAGCCGTACCGCAATCTGCTTCTCCTGCATCCACTTGGCGGCGCGGGCGATTTTCGTCGCCTCGTCGCCGATACGCTCGAGATCCGGAATCGTGCGCGAAACACCCATGATCATGCGCAGGTCGCCTGCCGTCGGCTGACGACGTGCGATCACGTTGTTCACTGCTCGGTCCAACTCGATCTCGAGATCGTTGACGCGGCGGTCGGACGTAACGACGCGATCCGCCTCGGCAAGATCGCCGGACTCGAAACAATCGACTGCAAGCCGCACCTGCGACTCAACCAGACCGCCCATCTGCAGGATGCGGGAGCGAATTGACTCCAGTTCCTGGTCGTAAATCTTTGAAGAGTGTTCACCCGTGAACATTGCAGTGTCCTTCCGCAGCCGTTGATCTTCAGCCAAAGCGGCCGGTGATGTAGTCCTCGGTTTCCTTCTTCTTCGGCTTGATGAAAATCTGATCCGTCTCGCCGAACTCAACCAGCTCGCCCAGATACATGTAGGCGGTGAAATCCGACACGCGCGCCGCCTGCTGCATGTTGTGAGTCACGATCGCTACTGTGTAATCAGCCTTCAGTTCGTCAATCAACTCCTCGATCTTGGCGGTAGAAATCGGATCGAGCGCGGAACATGGCTCATCGAACAGAATCACTTCCGGCTTGACGGCAATGCCGCGGGCGATGCACAGACGCTGCTGCTGTCCACCCGACAGGCTCGTGCCATTCTGATTGAGCTTGTCCTTGGCCTCGTTCCACAGCGCCGCCTTGCGCAGCGCCCACTCGACGCGCTCGTCCATCTCGGCACGATTGAGGTTCTCGAACAGCCGCACGCCGAAAGCGATGTTGTCGTAGATCGACATCGGAAACGGTGTCGGCTTCTGGAACACCATGCCGACCCGCGCGCGGATCAACGCGACGTCCTGCTTGGTTGTCAGCAGGTTGTCGCCATCCATGTTGACCTGCCCTTCGGCCCGCTGTTCCGGGTACAGCTCGAACATGCGATTGAAGACCCGCAGCAAGGTCGACTTGCCGCAACCGGACGGCCCGATGAACGCCGTCACCTTCTTGTCGGCGATGTCCAGGTTGACGTTCTTCAGTGCCTGGAACTTGCCGTAGTAGAAATTCAGGTCGCGCACGCTCATCTTGGTGCGCAGCGCTTGGGCGGTGTTCGAGTGCAGGGTGTCCATCGGACTCAGTCCTTCTTGCGGAACAGAACGCGGGCCAGGATGTTCAATGCGAGCACGCCCATCGTGATCAGGAAAACGCCGGCCCAGGCCAGGTCCTGCCAGTTCTTGAACGGACTCAGTGCGAACTTGAAGATGGTGACCGGCAGGTTCGCCATCGGCTCGCCAAGATCCAGACTGAAGAACTGGTTGGACAGCGCGGTAAACAGCAGCGGCGCGGTTTCTCCCGCGACCCGGGCCAGCGCCAAAAGCACCCCGGTCACGACGCCTGCAGTCGCGGCACGCAGCGTCACTCTCCTGATGACGATCCACTTGGGGCTGCCCAGCGCGAATGCCGCCTCGCGCAGCGAGCTCGGGATCAGCAGCAGCATGGACTCGGTGGTCCGGACGACTACGGGGATCACGATCAACGCGAGAGCGAGGATGCCGGCATAGGCGGAGAACGTCTTGACCTGGGCGACGACGACCGCGTAGACGAACAGGCCGATCACGATCGAGGGCGCCGACAGCAGGATGTCGTTGATGAAGCGCGTGACGTTGCCGAGCCAACCACGCTGGCTGTACTCGGCCAGATAGATGCCGGCGAACACGCCGATCGGCGTGCCGAGCAAAGTGCCCAGCAGCACCATGATCAGCGAGCCGACGATGGCGTTGGCCAGGCCACCGCCCGGCTCGTTCGGCGCCGGCGTGGACTGGGTGAAGGTGGCCCAGCTGATGCCGCTGATGCCCAGCACCAGCGTCTCGAACAGGATCCAGATCAGCCAGAACAGGCCGAACGACATCGCCGCGAGCGACAAGGTGAGCGCAATGGCGTTGATGCGCTTGCGACGCCGATGCAGCGGCAGGCGATGGTCACCGGCCCGTGTGCTGCCGCTGTTGATGGTGGCGCTCATGTCTGCTTGCCCTCACCGCGCTGCAGTTTCATCAGCAGAAGCTTGGACAGTGCGAGGACCACGAAGGTGATGAAGAAGAGCACGAGGCCGAGGTAGATGAGCGAAGCCTGATGCAGGCCGGGCATCGCCTCGGCGAACTCGTTGGCCAGCGCCGAGGTGATCGAATTGCCAGGCTCGAACAGCGAGATGCTCGACAGCTGATTGAAGTTGCCGATCACGAAGGTGACGGCCATGGTTTCGCCGAGCGCGCGGCCCAGACCGAGCATGATGCCGCCGATGACCCCGGCCTTCGTGTACGGCAGCACAACTTTCCAGACCACTTCCCATGTGGTCGATCCCAGTCCGTAGGCCGACTCCTTCAACAGGGCAGGCGTCACCTCGAAGACGTCGCGCATCACGGCGGCGATGAACGGGATGACCATGATCGCCAGGATAATGCCGGCCGACAGCAGACCGATGCCGACGGGCGCACCCTGGAACAGCTGACCGATCACCGGAACGTCGCCGAAGGTGTTCTGCAGGGGTATCTGCACGTACTTTGAAAGGATCGGCGCAAAGATGAGCAAGCCCCACATGCCGTAGACGATCGACGGAATCGCAGCCAGCAGTTCGATCGCCGTCCCGAGCGGACGCTTGAGCCACTTGGGCGAGAGTTCGGTCAGGAACAGCGCAATGCCGAAACTCACCGGCACGGCGATCAGGAGCGCAATGAACGACGTCACCAGCGTGCCGTAGATCATCACCAGGCCGCCGTACTTGTCCTGCACCGGATCCCATTCGGAGGTCCAGAGGAACGCGATGCCGTTTGCGCGGATCGACGGCCATGCCTCGATGAACAGCGACACGATGATGCCGATGAGCAGGAGCAGCGTGACCAAGGCAGCGCCGCGCGCCAGTCCCGCAAAGATGATGTCGCCCAGCGCTCCGGCCCGGCGTGACGGCGGCGTTGGCGGCTGTGTCACTTTTCTTTTTGAGTCGAGGACGTCCTGGGACGCCGGCAGTGTAGCCGCCATCGCCTCTCCCGGTGGTAGGGCGAAATATTGCAGCCGCTTCGCGGGCGACGGCCCGCGAAGATCGGCTGGTGGACTTCGATATGGAGGAAACGGATCGATCGATCAGCGCTTGTAGACAGGCTGGCCGGCGGCGTCGCGCATCTGCTGCGCCCAGGTCTGGCGGATCACGTTCACGACGGAGTCCGGCATCGGCACGTACTCGAGTTCGAGCGCCATCTGATCACCCTTATCGAAGGCCCAGTCGAAGAAGCGCAGCGCGGAGGCGGCCTGCTGCGGCTTGTCCTGGCGCGTGTGCATCATGATGAAGGTGGCGCCGGTGATCGGCCAGGCGTCCTTGCCGGATTGATCGGTCAGGATCTGATAGAACGATTTCGACCAGTCGGCCGAGGCGGCCGCGGCCTGGAAGGTCTTCTCGTCGGGGTCGGGGTAGTTGCCGGCCGCATTGCGGACCAGGCCGTAGCTCAGCTTGTTGGCCTTCGCATACGCGTACTCGACATAGCCGATGGAGTTCGGGATTCGCTGGACGAACGCCGACACGCCTTCGTTGCCCTTGCCGCCCATGCCGAGCGGCCAGTTGACCGCCGTGCCTTCGCCGGCACGCTGTTTCCACTCGGGGCTCACCTTGGACAGGTAGTTGGTCCAGATGAACGTGGTGCCCGAGCCATCGGCACGCCGCACGACGGCGATCGGCGCATCCGGCAGCTTCACCGTCGGGTTCAGCGCCACCAGCGCCGGATCGTTCCACTTGGTGATCTTGCCGAGGTAGATGTCCGCCAGGACCGGCCCGGTGAATCGGACCTGACGCGCAGCGATGCCGGCGATGTTGATGGCGGGCACCAGGCCACCGATCGCGGTGGGGAACTGCAGCAGTCCATCCTTCTGCAGTTCGGCGTCGGTCAACGGCATATCGGACGCCCCGAAGTCGACGGTCTTGCCACGGATCTGGCGCAGGCCGGCACCAGAGCCGACCGACTGGTAATTGACTCGCGTGCCGGTCGCCTTGTTGTATTCCGCCGCCCACTTGGAGTACAGCGGTGCCGGAAAGCTCGCGCCGGCGCCGGTCACGTCCTGCGCCTGGGCGACGACAGCCGTAGCCGCCAGGGCGGCGCCAACGGTCAGGGACTTCAAAAAGAATTTCATGCATTCACCTCGCAGTAAGAATGGGAGCAGTCGAGACGCTGCCTGCGTTGCCGACGGAGTCTATGAACCGGATGTGACGATCCGGTGACATGAGGGCCGCTCATTTGCCGGCCGACCCGCCTGTCGCGGTGACGTCATGGCGCGGACATCTTCGGCTGCCGCTGTCATCGAACCGTCACCGATGAGAAGTAGCGTCCGCGTCCGGTCAGGTCGACCGCCGCCCGAGAGGCGCCCGGCTCGCCCACCGCTCTGAAACCCACAGGAGAATCCATGGATCGCCGTGCCTGGCTGATGGCCCCCATTGCAGCCGCTGTCATTGCCGTGACGGGCTGCGCCTCGACGTCGCAGCAGCCGAAGAACATCGTCGACACCGCAGCGTCGAACCCAAGCTTCACCACACTGACCAAGCTGATCAACGATGCCGGTCTGGCCGAGACGCTACGCGGCGCCGGCCCGTTCACCGTATTCGCGCCGACCAACGAGGCCTTCGCCAAGGTGCCCGCCAAGACCATGGCGGAACTGGCTGCGAACAAGGACCGACTCAAGGCGGTCCTCACGTATCACGTTGTCCCAGGCGCAGTGATGGCGGCCGACGTCAAGCCGGGCTCCGTCAAGACCGTGCAGGGCGCGTCCGTGCCGCTGTCACGCTCGGGTACGTTCGTCGGCGTTGATCAGGCGCTGGTGACGCAGGCCGACATCAAGGCGACCAATGGCGTGATCCATGCCATCGATGCCGTGTTGATCCCGCCGGCACCACGCAAGTAGATCGCAAGCTTCGGACACGCCGCTTCGCGGCGTGTCCCACTCAAGTAGGCGGTGGCGGTGACCTAGCTCCTTCGTTCCTGCTTCGCCCGGTCTGACGACCGGATCCGTCGGCAAACCCCGATGTTCGGCACGACGCCTGTCGTGCGCCAAGCGGCAAGCACGCTGCTTTTGGCCGTCCCGGCCGCGCAGTAGACCACCCTTGCCTGTGCGCTGCCCACGCAGCGCGGCGGGCCTACTCCGTCGACGTATCGCTTTCATGCAATCGTCACCGAAGCTGAACAACCCGGTCATATGACACCGCGACAGTCGCGCCTTTCCCGGTGGAGGCACGCATGTCCAGTCATGAAGACGAAATCGTCAGCAACACGTCAAGCAACACGCACCTGCAAACGGTCATCGATCAGCAGCTGAGCAACCCCGAACGCCGCAGCGCGATGCGCCGCGGCTTCGGCTTGGCAACGCTGTCTTTCTTTGGCGTCGGCGCAGCAACCTCGCTGGCGGCCTGCGGCAGCGACGACGATCCCGCACCCGCACCCGCGCCGGCGCCTGCACCGGTCCTGACTTTTGCGCCTGTCAACACCTCGTCGGGAGACGAGGTCGTCGTCCCGTTCGGCTACACCGCGCAGGCGATCCTTCCTTGGGGCGATCCGATCCGCGCCGGCGCCCCTGCCTTCCTGCGGGACGCCTCTCAAGGCTGGCAGGAGCAGGAGCAGCAGATCGGCGACAACCACGACGGGATGCATTTCTTCCCCCTCAACGCGACCGCCGATGGTCCGGGCACGCGCAGCGACGAAGGCCTGCTCGTGATGAACCACGAGTACATCAACCCGGAGTACTTCTACGCACCAGGCAACGACGCCAACGACTGGTTGCTGCCGTTCACCAGCGACAAGGTCCGCAAGGGACTCGCAGCGCACGGCGTCGCAGTGGCGCATGTGCGACGCGAGGCCAACGGCACCATCACGCATGTGCTGGCGTCGCCACTGAACCGCCGCATCACCGGCTACACGCCAATGGAACTGACCGGTCCCGCCGCGGGCAACGACCTTCTTAAGACCGCGGACGATCCGACCGGGCGCGAGGTCCTGGGCACGCTCAACAACTGCGCTCATGGCTACACACCCTGGGGCACCTACCTGACCTGCGAAGAGAACTTCAACGGCTACTTCGGCTGGAACGGCACGCGCACGCCTTCGGCACTCGAGAATCGATACGGCATCACGCAGGCTGGGTTCGGCTACCGCTGGCATACCGCTGACGCGCGCTTCGACGTCAACGCCACGCCCAACGAGCCCAACCGCCACGGCTGGGTGGTCGAGATTGACCCGTTCACGCCGAACTCCAAGCCGCTCAAGCGCACCGCGCTCGGCCGCATCAAGCACGAGAACGCCGAGCACGTCGTCGCCGCGGATGGCACCGTTGTCGTCTATATGGGCGATGACGAACGCAACGAGTACATCTACAAGTTCGTCTCGTCCGGCAAGTTCGACGCCACCAATCCGCGTTCCGCCGCGAACCGTAGCCTGCTCGACACCGGCACCCTGTATGTCGCCAAGTTCGATGGCAGCACGACACCCGGTCGCGGCACCGGAACCTGGATCCCGCTGGTCCATGACCAGAATGGACTGACTGCTGCCAATGGCTTTGCCGATCAGGCGGCGATCCTCATCAACACCCGCGCCGCTGCGGACCGCGTCGGCGCCACGATGATGGATCGCCCGGAATGGATCACTGCCAACCCGAATCGCCTGGGCGAGGTCTACTGCACGCTGACCAACAACAATCGCCGCGGCACGACACCGGCCAGCGCGAACAACGTGGCCGGAACGACCTCGGCAGGCAGCGCCCGCCCAGCGGTGGACGCGGTCAACCCCCGCACCAACAACCTATGGGGCCACATCGTTCGCTGGAACGAGACCAACGGCGACCCGCGCTCGCTCACGTTCGGCTGGGACATCTTCCTGCTCGCCGGTCAGCCCAGCGTGACCGGCGAACGAGCGCCGTCGTCCAACATCAAGGCTGACAACCTGTTCAACAGCCCGGACGGCCTCTGGTTCGACCGCAACGGCCGGCTGTGGATCCAGTCCGACGGCTCGGCAACCAACACGGGCGACTTTGCAGGTAACGGCAACAACCAGATGCTGTGTGCCGATCCGCGCAGTGGCGAAGTACGTCGTTTTCTCGTGGGTCCGTCCGGTTGCGAAGTCACGGGCGTGGTGATGACGCCCGACAGCCGGACGATGTTCGTCAACATCCAGCATCCCGGCGAACTCGGCGGCCACCCGAACGCGCCGCGCAACCCACCCACGGGGCAGAGCCAGGTCGGCACGGTCTGGTCCGAGAACCAGATCGCGCGCGACCCGACACGCTTCTCGCGCTTCCCGGAGGGCGGGGCATCCGGTCGCCCACGCTCCTGCACGGTGGTAGTTCGCAAGAACGACGGTGGCGTGATCGGGAGCTAAAGCGGTCTCGCGCGACTCCCACCGCTTCCGCGCAGTGTGGCGGCGGCGGTGGGAGCGCCGGCTGGGTCCAGTCGGTCGAGTGTCTATCGCGATCTGACGGATTTGTCGTCACCGTCGGATTGGCTCCGCGTGTATCGCTGCAACGCCGATCAGAGCCACCGCACCAATCTCGATCACGGCCGTGCAGTCGGATGTCACCCGCGGCACCAAGAAGCAATCCGATCCTTACGTTGCTGGTTGTTGCTGCGAGCTGAGCACATGAACCCCGATCCAACGGCCGCAAGACGCAATGCGCGCGATTCATACAAGGTTGCCGCCGGAGCCGTGAGCGGCTTGGCCGCCGCCGCAGTACTCACTGCCATATCGGCAAGCGTGTCGGCCCAGGATCCTCTGCGCGGACGCGATATCTATCTCAACGCCGCTGCGATCAAGGGCGTACCGATGCGAAGCTGCGTGCAGTGCCACAGCTTGCCGCCAGACACGAAGCTCAAGGGCGCCAGCGTCGCACAGCTTTTCGGTGCGTTCGCCAGTGTCGACGCCATGTCGGGTTTCGTCACCGCCTTCAACGTGGTTGACGTCACCGATCTGTCGGCCTTCCTGGCCGATCCCGCTGCCACGCCCACGCCATTGCCCGCGACCGATCCGTTGGTCTTGCGGTTCGCCGCGCCGCTCGGCGCGAGCAGCCCGGCCGTCGTCGTCTCCGTTCGCAACGACGGCGCCGCGCCCCTACGCCTGGCCGCCGACCCGATCGGCATCAGCGGCACGGATGGCGGCGCGTTTTCGGTCTCCGCTTCGACGTGCGCGCCGCAGGCTGTTCTGTCGCCCGCGACGTCCTGCCAGTTCGAACTGCGCTACGCGCCCCGACAGGCCGTCGCGAGCCTCGCGCAGCTCATCGTGCGCTACGACACCATCGCGCAGCCGACCAGCATCGTGCTCGCCGGCGCGCCTCAGCCGCACGCCCGATTCACCCACTCGGTCTCTGCCCTGGCCTTCGCTGCGCGGCCAATCGGCGCGTCGGCACCGGTGCAGTCGGTGCGCGTGTTCAATGCGGGCACAGCACCGCTTGCAGTGGCCGAGCGCCGAGTCGATGGGATGGCCGCCACTGACTTCGGGGTGCAAGGCTGCGCAGCTGGCACAGTGCTCGCACCGGGCGCGTTATGCCGCATCGACGTCGAGTTCAGTCCTTCTGCCGTCGGCGCACGCAGCGCGACGCTCACGCTGGCTTCGCCGGACGCCGTCGAGCCGATGACGGTGACGCTGAGCGGCGCAGGCATTGCTGCGGTCGCCACGCCGCCACCAACGCCTGCTCCGCCGCCATCGCCACCGCCCGCGGCGCCCCCGGCCTCCGCCGGCGGCGGTGGCGCCATGCCGCAGGTGGGTCTGCTGGCGTTGCTGGTCGCGGGCGCGCTGCGATGGCGAAAACCGCAGTCGTCTCTCAGCTGCTAGCTAGAGGAGCTCTGACGCGGCGCGCTCGGCGTCGTCGCCAGACCCGCTGGCTGCAAACATCACGTCCTCGGTCGACGTCCCGGGTGCGCTGCGCCAACCAGGCGGAGAAACAGCGGCACGAAATGAACAAAGACCAGATCGCGCGCCGCCCGACCACTCTTGGCGCGCAAGAGAAGGTCAGCGCGTCTCGAGTCGGCCCCGCTCAATAACGGCGCAGCTTCGCGATCTGCACAGCGGCACGGTTGGCCTCTGATGTCGCCATCCATCGTGACTTGGCGGCAGCCAACGCCACCGCACGCCTTGGAATCACGCACTTGTGGGTTGACAGCCCACTCATCATTTCCATATTATTCGAAATATGGAATCAGAAACAGCCGTTCGATCGCTCGCAGCCCTGGCACAGAGCACAAGGCTGATGGTGTATCGCCTGCTCGTGCAGTTCGGGCCGAGCGGTCTCGCGGCAGGCGAGATTGCCGCGCAGTTGGACCTCGCTCCCGCAACGTTGAGCTTTCATCTGAAGGAGCTCAGCCATGCCGGGTTGATCCGCTCCCGCCAGGAAGGCCGCTTCATCTTCTATGCGGCCGACTTTGCCGCGATGAACGCGCTGGTCGCATTCCTCACCGAAAACTGCTGCGCCGCCGATGGTGTGTCGTGCGCGCCCGCACCCGGCTGTCGCCCCACGCTCAATCAGGGAACGCGCGTCGCGCGCGGCACCCGCAAACAGGGAGTCAAGTCATGAAACGCTTTCACGTTCACGTGTCCGTGCCCGATCTGGCGCAGAGCATCCGCTTCTACTCGACGCTGTTCGGCACGGAACCAGCGCTGACCAAGGACGATTACGCGAAGTGGATGCTCGACGATCCGCGTCTGAACTTCGCCATCTCGCAACGGGGCAGCACGGTCGGCATCAACCACCTTGGCCTGCAGACCGACTCGGACGAGGAGCTCGAAGGATTGCACGCGCAGCTTCAGCAGGCCGACGTGGCGGCGCATTCGGAGAAGGAAGTGGGCTGCTGCTATGCGCGTTCAAACAAGTACTGGGTGACGGATCCCACCGGCATTGCGTGGGAGACCTTCCACTCGCTGGGCAGCGTACCGACGTTCAACGGCGAGCCGCAGCAAGACGCCCCATCCAGCGCGGCGCCGGCTGCCTGCTGCGCGCCCGCGGTATCGACGACGGCTGTGTCCGCCCGGATTCCCGTCAAATCCGGCGCGTGCTGCGGCTGAGTCCATGCTCGGCGTGACGTTCCGACTACGTGCTGGTCACCCGCAGGATGCACCGCGCGTGCTGGCGCTGCTGTCTGCAGCGGGCCTGCCGATCAGCGACCTCGTCCCCGCTGATCTGCTTCGGTTCATCGTTGCGCAGGATGCGGCAGTACACACGGGCGGCATCGTGGTCGGCGCGGTTGGACTGGAGGCGCATGGCGAAGCGGGGCTGCTGCGCTCGCTGGTGGTCGTCCCCGGTTGGCAAGGCACCGGCGTCGGCAGCGCGCTGGTCAGCGCAATCGAGTATGACGCCCGCGGGCTGAGGTTGACGTCGCTCGCATTGCTGACCCAGACGGCGAGCGTGTTCTTCGCCGCGCGCGGTTACCGCGCCATCGCACGCGATGCCGCGCCCGAGTCACTGCACAGCTCGACAGAATTCTCCACTCTGTGCCCCGCCAGCAGCGTGTGCATGCACAAGACCCTGACTTCCACGAATGCAATCGACCCATGAACAACGACCGCCCGCTCAATGTGCTCTTCTTGTGTACCGGCAACTCTGCCCGCTCGATCCTGTCGGAAGTGATGATGAACGTGATGGGGGCGCCGCGCTTCAAGGCGTTCTCGGCCGGCTCGCATCCGAACGGCACCGTCAATCCGTTCGCAATCGAACTGCTGCAGAAGAACCGTATGCCCGTCGAAGGCCTGCGCAGCAAGAGCTGGGACGAGTTCGCCGCGCCTGGTGCGCCCGAGCTGGACTTTGTCTTCACCGTGTGCGACAGCGCCGCCGGCGAGGTCTGCCCCTTCTGGCCCGGCCAGCCGATCACCGCCCACTGGGGCGTGGAAGATCCGGCCGCGGTCCAGGGCAGCGATGACGACAAGCGCAAGGCGTTCTTCACCGCCTACAACCGACTGCACAACCGCATTCAACTGTTCCTAAGCCTGCCGCTGTCCAAGCTCGACCGGTCCGCACTGACACAGCGACTGAAGGACATCGGCAAGCAATGAGCGGAACGCAATGCATGTGTCCGAACCCTGCTGGCCCGGCGGCGGTCCGATGAGCGCCCCATCGATCGAGGCGCCCACCGCCACCACCGGCATGAGCGTGTTCGAGCGTTACCTGACCGTCTGGGTCGCGCTGTGTATCGTGGTCGGCATCACGCTCGGCCAACTGTTCCCGGCACCGGTGCAGGCGATCGGGAAGTTGGAGTTCGCGCAGGTCAATCTGCCAGTCGGTGTGCTCATCTGGGTGATGATCATTCCGATGCTGTTACGCATCGACTTCGCCGCGTTGGGCCAGGTGAAGAACCATGTGCGCGGCATCGGCGTCACGCTGGTGATCAACTGGCTGGTGAAGCCGTTCTCGATGGCGCTGCTAGCGTGGATCTTCATCAAGCACCTGTTCGCACCCTGGCTGCCGCCGGATCAGATCGACAGCTACGTGGCCGGCCTGATCCTGCTCGCCGCGGCGCCCTGCACCGCGATGGTGTTCGTGTGGAGCCGACTCACCAACGGCGACCCATACTTCACGCTGTCGCAGGTGGCGCTCAACGACACGATCATGATCTTCGCGTTTGCGCCGATCGTGGCGCTGCTGCTGGGCGTGGCCTCGATCACTGTGCCGTGGGACACGCTGCTGACCTCGGTGGCCCTGTACATCGTGGTGCCGGTGATCGTGGCGCAACTGATTCGCCATCAGGTGCTCGCGCGCGGTGGAGCCGCTGCGCTGGAGCGCCTGCTGCACCGGTTGTCACCGTGGTCGATCGTCGCGCTGCTGGCGACGCTGGTGCTGCTGTTTGCATTCCAGGGCGAGCAGATCCTGCGTCAGCCGCTGGTGATCGCGCTGCTGGCGGTCCCGATCCTGATCCAGGTGTTCTTCAACTCGGGCGCAGCCTATCTGGCCAACCGCGCGCTCGGCGAGAAGCACAGTGTGGCCTGCCCATCGGCACTGATCGGCGCTTCAAATTTCTTCGAGCTGGCGGTGGCGGCGGCGATCAGCCTGTTCGGCTTCAACTCGGGCGCCGCACTGGCGACCGTGGTCGGCGTGCTGATCGAGGTGCCGGTCATGCTGCTGGTGGTGCGCTGGGTCAACGCCAGCAAGGGCTGGTACGAGGCGGGCGCAGCGCGCTGAGGCGCGCCGCGTGGCGTTCAGTGGCCTTCAGTGGCTTCAGACGGCCGGCACGCTGGCGGCCAGGCGCTGTGCGAGCGCGACCGCGAGTTCGCCGTCTTCCGCTTCAACCATGAAGCGAAGCAGCGGTTCGGTGCCTGACGGGCGGATCAGCACGCGCCCGCGGCCGGCCAGATCGCCCTCCACTGCACGCGCGGCGGCGGCCAAGGCCGTATCGGCCTTCCAGTCGTAGCCGGCGGGCAGCTTCACGTTGACGAGCGACTGCGGCATCAGCGGCAGATCGGCCGTGAGCTCCGCGAGCGACTTGCCGGCGCGCTTCATCGCGGCCAGCACCTGCAGCGCACTGACGATGCCGTCGCCAGTGGTGTGCTTGTCCAGGCACAGCAGATGGCCCGAGCCTTCACCACCCCAGTGCCAGCCGCGCTGCTCCAGCACTTCAAGCACATAGCGGTCACCGACCTTAGCGCGTGCGAACTGCACGCCGAGTTCGCCGAAGCGCTTTTCCAGCGCGAAGTTGGTCATCAGGGTACCGACCGCACCGTCCTCGCCGGCGCGGAAGCGGCCGGCAGCCATGCGGTCGCGCACGATGACGTAGAGCAGCTGATCGCCGTTGTACTGGTTGCCTTCGGCATCGACGATCACCACCCGATCGGCATCGCCGTCCAGCGCGATGCCCAGGTCCGCTTCCGCTTTCATCACGGCATGCGCGAGATGATCGCCATGCACGGCGCCGACGCCGTCGTTGATGTTGAAGCCGTTGGGCTGCGCCCCGATCGCCACCACCTCGGCGCCGAGTTCGTGAAAGACCTCGGGTGCGACGTGATAGGCAGCGCCGTGCGCACAGTCGACCACGAGCTTGAGGCCCTTGAGGTCGAACTGCGTGGGGAACGTGCTTTTGCAGAACTCGACGTAGCGGCCGGCAGCGTCTTCGAGGCGACGCGCCTTGCCCAGATGGCGCGACTCGACGCAAACGAACGGCGTGTCGATCTCGGCTTCGATGCGTGACTCCACCTCGTCGGGCAGCTTCTTGCCCATCGCCGAGAAGAACTTGATGCCGTTGTCCTGATACGGATTGTGCGAAGCGCTGATCACCACGCCAGCGGTGGCGCGCTGGGCACGCGTGAGGTAGGCCACCGCTGGTGTCGGCAGCGGGCCGCACAGCACGACGTCGACGCCGGCGCTCGAAAAGCCGGCTTCGAGAGCCGCCTCCAGCATGTAGCCGGACACGCGCGTGTCCTTGCCGATCAGCACCGTCGGCCGGATCGATGGACTGCGCTCGCCCATTTGCCCGAGCACGCGTCCCGCCGCCTGCCCCAGCTTCAACACGAAGTCCGGCGTGATCGGCGCCTTGCCGACCAGACCGCGCACGCCATCGGTACCAAAATACTTGCGACTCATCCCATCCCCTCAGTCTTGCGATTCACTGGCGGTCGTTCGGCCGCCTCTCATCGGGCGTCATGCACGGCGTGCAGGACGGCCAGCGCATCGCGTGTGGCCGCCACGTCATGCACGCGCACGATGCGCGCTCCGTTCTGTACTCCAATCACGGCGGCCGCCACCGAGGCAGCCAGACGCTCGGTGACCGGCCGCCCGGTCGCCTGCCCCAGCATCGACTTGCGCGACAGACCGGCCAGGATCGGCGCCCCTGCGACATCCAACTCGTCGAGCCGCGCGAGCAACACCCAATTATGCGCGGCGGACTTGCCGAAGCCGAAGCCGGGGTCGAGCACGATGCGGTCGGCCGACACGCCGAGTGCGCTCAACGCCAGATGTCGCTCGCGCAGGAATGAGCCGACCTCATCGATCACATCGACATAGCTGGGGGCCTGCTGCATCGTGCGCGGCGTGCCCTGCATGTGCATCAGCACCACACCGCAATCGCTTTCGGCAACCACTTCGACGGCGCCAGGCTGGCGCAACGCATAGACGTCGTTGACGATGCAGGCGCCGGCCGCCAGTGCAGCCCGCATCACGCCAGGCTTGCTGGTGTCCACGGAAATCGGCGCACCGCAACTCTGAAGCGCCTCGATGATCGGCAGCACCCGCCGCAATTCGTCCTCGACCGATACCTCCGGCGCGCCGGGCCGGGTCGACTCGCCGCCGACATCCAGGATGTCGGCCCCTTCGTCGATCAGGCGCCGCGCCTGCGCCAGGGCGGCCTGCGGATCGAAGAACGCGCCGCCATCGGAGAACGAATCGGGCGTGACGTTGACGATGCCCATGATGCGCGGACGATCGAGGTCGATGCGATGGCTTCCGCAGCGCCAGTGCGCCGTGGCCGGTGGCGCAACGGGCTTGGACGAAAGGGACATGGATGGGCGCAGGGGTGGCGCGAGATGCACGCGCGCCGGATTCTAGGCTGCGACGCGCGCTTGCCCAGAAACACACAACGGGCCGCCCCATGGGCAGCCCGTTGCCTGAGGAGCGAACGAATCAGGCCGGCTGCGCCGCGCCTTCGACACCTCCGCCGGGCGCCGCTTTGCCGCCTGACGGCGGCTTGCCGCTGCTGGTCGACTTCGGCGGCCGCGGCGGTTTGCCCTGCGTGATGTCCTCGATCTGGTCGGCGTCGATCGTCTCCCACTCGAGCAGCGCCTTGGTCATCGCCTCGACCTTGTCGCGGTTTTCCTCGAGCAGGCGACGCGCCAGCGCGTACTGCTCGTCGATGATGCGACGGATCTCGGAGTCGACCTTGCGCATCGTCTCTTCCGACATGTTGGTGGTCTTGGTGATCGAGCGGCCGAGGAACACCTCGCCCTCGTTCTCCG
>LNFM01007186.1_pt1 | contig 17637 bp, 16 predicted proteins | sample 596031 | NCBI WGS metagenome assembly LNFM01 (sample SAMN04254537, study PRJNA301005) | activated carbon metagenome | isolation source: dual media filters at the Ann Arbor, Michigan drinking water treatment plant | place: USA: Ann Arbor | reverse complement strand
AACTTGGGCATCTTGAAGATCTTGTTGTGGCGGCCAACGCGGTCGCTCCAGTACAGCGCAGGGCCGGGTGACGTGAGCCGCACGGCCAGCGCAACGCTGGCTACCGGCATCAACACCACCAATGCCGCCGGGATGGCCAGGGCCAGGTCGAACAGGCGCTTGATCACGGCGTGAGTCCCGACACTGCCCGTCGCAGGCCTTCGTCCACCGAAATGGGTGGGGTCCAGTTCAGAGTGTTGCGGGTGTGGCCGATGTCGACCTGCAGGTTTCCGAGCAGGCGCTGCGCCATGTCGCCTTTTCCGAGCAGGTTGGCGCCGAGCTGGAGCAGCGAAGGTGGGACCGGGAAGAGGCGGGCCGGCTGGTTCATTGCCTGGCCGAGGCGGCGAAGCAGGTCGGTGGTGGACAGGTCTTCACCGTCGCTGACCAGAAAGGTCTGGTTGGCGGCGGCGGGGTGGTCGATGCAGGTGATGAGCAGGTCGATCAGGTTGTCCAGAGCGACGAAGCTGCGGCGGTTGTGGGTGAGGCTGGCCAGGGGCAGAGGGATGCCGCGTTGAACGGCGCGCATTAGCGACGCGAAGTTGACTTTGACGCCTGGACCGTAGACCAGGGGTGGGCGGACGATGACGACTTCCATTCCTGTGTGTTCGGCAATCTCTTGCAGACCTTGTTCGGCTTCCATCTTGGAGATACCGTAGGGATCCTGCGGGGCTGGGGAATCGATCGCGGTGAAGGGGCGGCCTGCCGCTGTGTATTCACCGTTGACCTTGACCGAGCTGACGAATATGAAGCGGCTCACGCCCTCGGCAGCTGCCTGGCGGGCGAGGTGGAGAGTGCCGGCGGTGTTTGTCTGACGGAACGCCGCCAGCGGGTCTTCTGAGCGGTCGTCCACAATGTGGACACGCGCGGCGGTATGAACCACCGCACGGCAACCGGCAAGAGCACAGGACCACTCCGTGTCTGGTCCCATTTCAGTGACCACAACGTCCGCGGAGCGGCGGGATGTGCCACGTGCGGCAATGCCTCGCTCACGGGCCTTGGCGCAAACTGCCGCACCCACAAAGCCGGTGGCGCCGGTGACGAGAAGCATGGGTGTACTACGCAACGTGAAGTCGCCCCGCAACGAATTGCCAGGCACGCGCTGCCAGCTTGTGGGCCCAGAACAGCAGGGGTGAAAACGGGACCCTGTTCTTGCGCAGACCAGCAAAGATCTCCCGGTTCTGCTGGGCAATGTTGCGCCAACTCTGGTTCGTGGCCCCACCCACACGCATGCGCACCTGGACATGCGGGATGTAGGCGGCCTTCACATGGCCTCGCTCCATGTAGCGCATCATGAACTCGACGTCGGAGCCGAGTTTGTAAGACAGGTCGAATGGGCCGAGGCGCGACAGCAGCGACTTGCGAATGTAGAAGGTCGGATGGGCAGGGCACCAGCCCTTGGCGAAGTCACCCTGGCGGAAAGGTCGGGATTTCCAGTACCGGACCACGCGCGACTTGTCCTGGCTCACGTACACAAGATCGCCGTAGCAGGCTTCCACGGTGGGGTCTTCGAACGCTTTGGCGACTCTCTGAAGGACCAGCTCGTCGGCATAGAAGTCATCCGAGTTCAAGAAGCCCACGATGTCGCCCGAGGCCAAGGCAAAGCTCTTGTTCATGGCGTCATAGATACCCTTGTCTGGCTCGGAGATGAGCCGGATGCGTGGGTTGTGATGGCGGCGAACGATGTCGACCGTGTCATCCTTCGAGGCGCCGTCCATGATCAGATGTTCCACGTCCGGGTGCAGCTGACCTGCCACCGTATCGAGGGTGTCGGAAATGGTTTGTTCGCTGTTGAAGGCGACGGTGATGACAGTGATTTTCAAGCGGGCAACCAGCTAGCGGGTACGGGAATGGGTGAGGCTCTGCAACAGACCGAGAAACTCATCGGCGAATCGCTTGACAGGTGCCGAGCGGTCCGTCGACTGCTCGGGTGACAGCTGTTCGATGCCGCGACAAGCGTCTTCTTGCGCGGATTGCAGTGCATTGGCCAGCGACTCGGCGCTGTGCCGATCGAAAAAGCGAGCGATGCCTTTGGCCTGCTCAAGATGGACGTCCAGGTCGGACAGCAGCATGGGCACGCCCAGGGCCCGCGCCTCCTCCACCGTGGTGCTCCATCCTTCAAAGTGGGAAGGGTTGAGCAAGGCCACGCTGGCGCACATGAGTGGCATCAGGTCCTCATACGGGAGGAGTCCCAGCAGTCTGAAGTTCTCCACCACATCCGATTGGGCGATGGCCGATTTCACATTGTCGAAATGTACCGGCAAACGCGGATCCAGCTGCTTGCCCGATGCTGCGACCACCACATGCTGGCCGCGCTTCTTGAGCAAGGCCAATGTTTCCACCACCAGCATATGGTTCTTGTGTTGCCAGAACTGATTGGGCATGAAGAAATAGCGCTCGGGAAGTCCGTACCGGTCTGCCACGGCGCGCGCTTGCGCGGCCGTCGGGATGATGGCCGGAGGCGGCACAGCAAATCGGACCACATGCGTTCTTCCCATGGTCGATGGATACAAGGTCTCGCAGGTCTTGCGAGCGTCCTCGCTGCTGAGCATGACGATTCTGGCCGCCGCGATCTGTGCGCGGAAACCGAGCTCCCTTTTCCAGTAGGCGGTGCGAGAGAATAGATGGCGCATACCGCGATGCTGGAAGTCGGGAATCCAGGCAATGGCGGGGATGCCCAATCTGGCGCCAAAAAACTGGGCGTTTTCGAAAACGACATCGATACCGTGTGCCTGAAAGAGTTTCTGAACGGGCGCATCGACTCCCAGCGCGAGACTTCTTGCCAGCGAAGCTTGCTTGCGCGCCTGATTCATCCAGGGAGATATCACCACCTCGGTGCCTGGAATCTCCGAAAAAGGGGCCGCCTCGCCCGGGTCGATGTCCGTGCCAAAAAACAGCACGGGCGTCATGGCATCGGCGTGGTAGCTGACCATGACCCGGACCAGGTTCAGGAGGTAGTTGTAGCCACCGGTCCAGGACTTCCCGCCGATCAGCGTAAAGGCGATCCGGATCATGCGTTGGATGCCGACTGCTCGCGGAACCAGTGCACGAAGGATGCAATGCCATCCTGCAGCGGCGTCCGCCATTCAAACCCCATGCCGGCCAGCCGGGTCGGGTCGGCCACCAGGCTGAAAGGGTCTCCAGGACGGCCCTTGCCTGTGAACTGCAGCATGCACTCTTCCGAAGGGGATGACTGCCACGCGGTCATGACGCCGAGTGCAATATCACGTACCGAAGTGCCGGTGCCCGTACCGATGTTGATAGTGCTGCAAGACGGCTCACCTTGAAATGCCAGCACATCCAGTGCCCGTACTACGTCCTGCACATAGGTCCAGTCGCGCAACTCGCTTCCACTGCCGCCCAGAGCGAGGGGCGACTCGCCTGCGCTGAGGCGCGTGCACAGGTCCCAAATGAGTTGCTTCTTCAACTCCGGTCCATACACGGAGAACAGGCGCGCCACCCGGGAATGCAGACCGTAGGTATCCCTGTAGGACTGGCAATGCATTTCCATCATGCGCTTGTGATGGCCGTAGGGGGAGAAGGGTAGAAGTGCGGCGTCTTCGGAAATGGGGCCACTGTGGCCTGACCCGTAGACTGCCGCACTCGACACCACGACGAGTCGTGTGGCTGGCGCATCGAGCCGCATCCATTCCAGTAACTCGACCGTGCTGGCCACCGTGCGGAAAAAGTCTTCCCGCGGATTGGCGATTGCCGCGCCCACGGTAGAACCACCCGCCAAGTGGAACACCACTTCATGCGCGCCGCGCTGCTGCAGCATGCGCAGATTGCCGGCATGGATGTCGCCATTGAGCCAATCGCTGACACCCCAGTGCATGGCCTCCGATGCGGGCCAGATACCGTGACCCAGTCCGCTCACGACATGGCCTTGTTTGGCGAGGTGCAGCGCCAGGTGCTTTCCGATGAAGCCGTGGGCTCCGGTGATCAGGACGCGGGACATGTGGGGACTCTCAAGGTCGCTCGGCAACAAATGAATAGAGACGCCCCGGGCGGTGATCCACCTGAGCAAGGAGGCGCCTGGCCAACGACCACATTGGCGGGACAGCCAGCACGCCACGGATCAACTGCTTGAGTCCGGGAACGCCGCGCGATGCGCGCACCGCCAGTTCCTCCTGCAGACTGCCCAGTGTGTAGGGAGCGAAATTGATGGGGCTCTCCAGCGGCTTCAACACCGTTGTCAGGCGAAAGCCCGAGCCACGGATGGCCTCTTCGTATTGCTGAAGCAGGAACGCGTTCTCTCCGCCATACAGCTTGTGCAGGGGGTGCAGATCGAGGAAGTTAGGCAGGTCGGCTGCTTTTGAAATGACGTGTTCGCGTACGGCGATCAGCTTGCCGCCCGGTTTCAGGACGCGCAGAAACTCACGGCAGGCCGCCTGCAGATCCTTGGTGTGGTGAAGCACGGCGCGGGCGAACACCACTTCGAACTGTCCATCGGCGAAGGGGAGCCTCTCGGAGAATTCCTGGGTGACCTCAATGGGCAACTGGCTGGAAAGCGCCAGCCCCCTGATGGCGGCGGCGCCCACCAGAGCGCTGGGATCGGGTTCAAGAGCCACGACCTGAAAGCCTTCTTTCGCCAGCGCATAGCTCGCGATGCCCCGACCGGCACCCACGTCCAGCGCACGACCGGAACCCTTGGGCAAATGCGGGCGTATGGCGGCCCACTCCTCACTGCGCCAGTACCGATCGGCCGCTGCGGTCAGAGGGTCATCGTAGTAAGCCGCCATCACCAGCTCGCGCTGATCGGCCTGATCGCGCAACCATTGAACGGCCTGCTCCCATGTGGAGAATAATGGGGTGTCAGCCATGAAGGTCCCCTACCACGAGTGTCTGGCCCGTGTCGACGTCGATCACCGGCATGTTCGCCATGGCTTTTGCTCGATCGAGCCCGGAGAGGAAAGTGAGCTCGCCGCGAGGACCCCGGCTGTCACGGAAGGATGCCAGGCGCACACATGCGGACAGAGCGACCTCGTGCACCTGCTCATTGAGAAGGTCACGACGGACGAAGAACGCATTGCTGCCCACGCTGTTCGTGCCCACCAAGGCATAGCCACGCGCATTCGCGAGGTGAAGGAATGCGGGCAGATTGGCGCCCCAATACTGGTTGGACGGGTGCTTTTGTCGACGCACGAAAGCCGGGTCGTAAGGGACCGAAACAGGACGCTCCCAACCGAAGGCGTCGTTGTACTCCACGATCAGGATGGCCGGTCGCCAATCTGCGAGCGCTTCAAGCACATGGAAGTCCACACCGTCGATGTCCACGGACAGGATGCCGAGGTCTTTGTCGAACCCGCTCTCGTCGAGCAGCCCCGACACGTTTTCGCGCGTGATGAACGAAGCCTTGCAGTTCAACTGGTGCTGCCAGTAGAAATACGACCCGCGAAGCCGCTCCATGTTGGATGGAGACCCGTCGATGACGAAGCCCTGCCACTGGTCCTTCATCATCAGGAAGCGGCAGTTCGATTCAGCGAAATCCTCGACGCCAAACTCGATGAACGTGTGATGCTTGATGCCGAGATGATTGACTAGGTACTGGATGATTCCATCCTCACCCCACTGAGAAAACACCTTGAATTCGTGCTGCCACAGCGGGCCTGATGACGCCATGCGCTGCATGTTGGTGAGCACGCGTCCCTGATTCATCTTGATCTCGTCGAGTCGACGGTCCAGCTGCAGAAGTCGGGGTGCGATCTCGAGGATACGTTTGAGCTGCTTGATCATGTCATCTATGGTCGTGGATGGGTCGGCTCTGGACGTTCCGTTCTTCCGCATCAAGCTCGCGCACGACCCGCGCCGGATTGCCGGCAACCACTGTCCAGGGCGCCACGTCGCGCGTGACCACCGCGCCAGCGCCCACTATGGCGCCTTCGCCGACGGTGACGCCGCGCAGGATCATGGCGCCAGCCGCAATCCAGGCATCGTGACCGATCTTTACCGGCTTTTCGCCGAGATCGATACGGCTGGGGTGTCCCAAGGTCGCAATGTGGTGGAAGTGCTTGTGCCGCAAGCTCGCGGACAACGGGTGTGTGAGATTGTCGAAGATATTGACGTTGTGCGAAATCATGACCCGGTCCCCGATATCAATGTGGGTCGCTGACCAGATGCGTGTGCCCTCACCCACGTAGCACCATTCGCCCAGCGAAATTTGCCCGCCGTGGGGGAATACGAGCAGCTGTCCGTCGACGACGGTGCCTGGCCCAATGTGGATTTGTGTCGAATGCTGCCCGATGTTGATGATCCGCGCGGTGCGGCCCAGTCGCGCCCCTGTGGCGAGCGTGCAGGTGGGCTTGCCGAGGAGACGGCGAACGAGAAGCATCAGTTTCATACCAGGCATGTTCAGCAGACCCTTACGAAGCCAACTCGAGAAAACGTTGCCATTGAAGTGATTTGGAGTAGCTCCGGGCAATCATTTCATGGCCCGCTCGGGCAATGCGCGAGCGAAGTGTGTCGTCCTGTATCAGGTTGTGGATGCACCGTACCGCGTCCGCAGGATCCTTCCAAGTCAGCATGGTGTCGCCGGACGCCATGCCCGCTGGATAGTTGCCCTCATCCGAGAGCAGCGCCGCGCCGCACCCCATGGATTCGAAGCAGCGCATGTTGCCCCGGTCCGCGCCGGCCATGTCGATGGCACCGTTCAAGACCACCTTGGCCGTTGACAGGGCTCTGTAGAGCTCCAGACCAAAGATGGGGCCTTTCGCACTCGACCGGATTGTCGCAGGGCGGCGGTGCTTGGCCAGCGGCATCAGTCGCCCCAGAGGCGACTCCGCCAGGCGCGTCAGCCGAGAGCTGTCCAGGTGTAGGTGGATCCGGTATTCGCTGCCCAGCGACGCCACCACTTCCAGCAGCTCGGCGCGCTTGCGATGGTGGCGCGTGTAGCCGCCCACAAAAAGCACATCCACCGGGCGTTCCTGCTTTGCGGCGAAGGGATCCATCAATGGATCGTGCGCCGGCCAGAAATACGCAGCCCGCCAGCCGCGCTCCAGGTAACTTTCCAAAATGCTCGGAAAGTTGCACAGCATCAGGTCGTATGCAGCGAAATCGGCGCCCGGCGAGGGTGCTGCACGCCAGCCGAAGGACTTGCGCACGCAACCCGGCAGCTTGCGAACGAACTCGCTGTTGTAGCGGAGGGGGTCCAGGTTGTAGAAAACATCGGTTCGGTGATGCTCGATCTGCGCCAGCAGGATGGCTTCCATCGTGGCGTTGCCGGGCAAGCCATTCTCACTGGCCCATTGGCGTTGCACGACCTCATCGTCGCCATTGGTGAAGAACGCTTCAGGATCGCCGTTTAGCACTGGCTCCAGAAAGTGCGCTGCGCCGAAGCGGTCGGCCAGAAAGACCGAAACATGTTCGTCGAACCGCCGGCATGCCGCGGACAGTGCCCGCAGGCGCGGAATGTAGGCGCGGTAAAGGCCTGAGTTCTGAAATATGCGCATTGGATTTCCGTGGACTTCGCGTACCGCTGTCACGCCGTTTTCTGATCCTGCTTGCCCTTTTCAAACATCGAAAAAAGCCACACCAAGGGAACAACCATCAACAATCCACCAGTCCACAATGCCGTCTGCAGCGCTGTCGATAGCGCTGTGAATGCAGAAAAATACGCAAGGACCAGCCCTGCGATGGTGGCTGCCGATTTTTTGCGAATCATCACCAACTGAATGTCAATCCAGCGAAACATGAAGCCCGCCAGAACGGGTATCGTGACGACTCCGAGCCAGCTGAATTGCGCCCATGCATCACCAAGAAACATGGTGTTTGTGGTATATCCCTTGACGCCTCTGTAAAGTTCACTCACGCGTGAATATGTATTGTCCAGAAGAGATGTTCCGAATAGTTCCGAAAAGAGATAATTGTCAAAACCCCACGTGTGATCAATAAAATGAGGAATTGAGGCAAAGTATTCGAGTAGAGCTTCGTTGGGTGCCATGAGTATTCGATACATCACGAAGATCAGTCCTTCAAGGGCGCCGTCAAGTTCTGGATTGGCTACCAAGATCATGAGCATCAACACTCCCAATACCATCAATCCAACCCAGAGGGTGGAAATTTGAACCTGCAGCGACTTTCTAAGTCTCAGCGCCAACAATGCCTGTGCAGCAAAGATCACGATGGGAGCTTTGCTGAGAAGGGCAAGTTTCGCCAGTATCACAAGGCACACCATCGTGATACTCAGTGAAATCAGTAGGCAATTTCCATTTTTGCCTTGCGCAATCAGATAGAAGCAAATGAATGGCAGTACGGTTGCCAGTAACAGGTTGAACAAGTAGCTTTGGCTTCCCCCGTGGAGCTGTCGCATCCGGATCTTTTCGAATTCTCCGGCACTGGAGATAAAATATTCCCAAACGACAGTGACTTGCTGATCTTGCACCGCATGGTAGGCCAGAAACAGAAGCGCAGCAATTATGATCAGAAGCAAAGGCGCAGTTGCATTTGTATTGAGTTTGTTAATCCGGACTCCATTCCATTGTTGGATGGAGGTACGGAATCCCGCTGATGTTACTCCACACAACCTGTCTGCAAGTAGGCAGCCCGACATCAATCCGGAAAAGGCCAGAGCAAGGGCAATGTCCAATGTCGGAAGAATGTCGAGATTTATCGAGGTCTGAAGGATGAATGCATACTGCCCCAAGCTTCGGGCGCACATGAGATAGGCCGCAAGGTCTCCTTGGTCGGTGTATGGGCCAACGATCCGAGTCAGCGCAACATAGCCCATGCCATGAACAAGCCAGGCGATCCCGAAAAACACGGATGTAACGCTCAGATTGATGCCCACCATTCTGAAATAGGCAGGTACAAAGGCCAGCAAAACGACCCAGAGAGCGAGGAACTCGATCATGGGTTGACGTGCGCTCGAGGTAGCAAGAAGGTCGAATCAAGAGCCCATTTCAGGTTGATATAGGGCCACAGCCGCGCAGAGTTCTCCCACGTCCACCCACCAGTGCAGGTCAGATTGCGGACGCGATTTACAAGTCGACGGGAGTCGACCAGTTCATCAAAGACCTCGTTTTTTCTCGCAAGCAGATCAAAAGTCCAGGCTTGCATTCGCTTAGAGTTCAGCCATTCGGGCATGGGTGAGTTGAAACCCACCTTGCGTTTGCCGACGCGAATCCTGTCCGGCATTAGCCCTGCCATGGCTTGGCGAGCCACCCATTTGTTGGTGTCTCCGTTGAGTTTGTCGGACTCGGGAAGAGACATCACATAGGTGACAAGGCGCCAGTCCATGAAGGGCATCCGGACTTCGATGCCATGCGCCATGGACAGCCGGTCGAAGTTGCGAAGGATGGTCGGCAGCACCGTGGCGTGAAACATGCGGTACAGACGTCGGTTCATGGGACCCCAATGGGCAGGCAGGACGTCGCGGTCCGAGGCGATGGGAGGCGCCGAGGGCGCGTTGAGGCGATGGTGCCGCAGGAAATTGAGCCCGCGCGCGGACAGCATGGCGAGCTTGGCGGAGTCGAAGGCGTGCTGCATGGCAGGGGAGCCTTGCGTCCACATGGCCATCTGGTTGCGCAAGGCAAAGCCGACCGCCTGACCCTGCTGCCTGTAGGCGCCCATTAGTTCATCGGCTCCGTGCCCGTCGAGCGACACCAGCGTGCGGGCCTTGCGCAGCTCCCGGTAGATCTGCCAGGGTGCAGTGGTCAGGCTGATATAGACGTCGTCCAGGTCACCCATGACCGCATGGATCTGCGTCATCGGGTCTTGTTGATCGAATCTCAGCACATGTGGCGTCACGCCTGCAAACGCTGCAGCCTCCAGTGCCTCAGGGGTTTCGTCGTTGGACAGCCCGGGAAAGGATGCGATGAAGGCGTGCCGCCAATCGCGGGCCTCGCGCAGGTGAGGCTGCGTATCAGACGCCACATGCGCCATCGCGCAGGCGATGGCACTGGAGTCAAATCCGCCGCTGAGGCACGTGCCGACGGGCACGTCGCTGCGCATGCGGATGCGGACTGCATCCAGGAACAGTTCTTTGAAGCGCTCGGCCCTGTCCGCTGGCGTGCTGGGGACAGCGACGAGGTGCTCCGAGGTTGTCCACCAGCGATGGAGCGAGAATTGCCCGCGACGAAGCCAGGCGAAATGACCACCTGGAATGCGCCGGATGCTCCTGTGGAGACTCGATTCGCTGCCTTCGACGCTGAACGGATCGAAAAGGAGGCGTGTGGCAATGGCCGGGTCGATCTGGCTGTCCACCCACGGCAGCGCCAGCAGCGCGCGCATTTCCGAGGCAAATGCCAGCCGTCCTGCGCTGTGGGCGTACAGGAGCGGCTTGATTCCGAAACGGTCTCTCGCGAGAAACACATCGCCGGTGCGGTTGTCCCGAATGACCAGAGCCCACATGCCGTTGAATCGCGTCAGCATGCTTGGCCCCCAGTGGCGCCACGCCTCCAAGATCACCTCGGTGTCACTGTCGCTGAAGAACGAACTTCCCAGCGCCTCCAGCTCCCTGCGCAGTTCCAGGAAGTTGTAGATCTCGCCGTTGTATACGATCGTGTACTTGCGGTCGCCCGTGTGCATGGGCTGATGGCCGCGTTCGCTGGTATCGATGATGGCCAGGCGCCTGTGCACCAGGCCGGTGGTGCCATTCTCACTGACCCAGATTCCCTCGCCATCGGGACCACGGTGCGCGATGGCGGCTGCCAGGCGATCTAGATCCTTTCGCTCCAGCAGCCCTGGCGCGTCTGCAATGATTCCTGCGATTCCGCACATGTTTATCCCCGCCTCAACAACATCTGGCGAAGCACCAGGGCGCACTGAATGACCAGATCGCGCCCCGGGCGGCTGGCACATGCGACGAGCGATGCACTCAGTGCCACCATGGTCGCGATCAACGCGTAGTCCCTGAGGAGGGCCCACCAGGTGTCCGGTGCGAACCAGCCCAAATGCCACAGCGCGAAGGCCACGGCCAAGCCCAGGAAGAGGGGCGGCAATGTCGATTGCAGCAGCCGCGACACCGCAAGGGCGATAGAGAAATGTTGCCGGGTCAGCCAGAGGCTGGCAGCCAGTCGGACAAGATTTGCGGCGAGGTAACCTGCGCCTGCGGCCATGGGTCCGAAGGTCAGCAGGGCAATACCTGTGAACGCAATGGTCAGCAGGGCGTGGATGGTGGTCAGTATGGCCATGCGCGCTTGCTGGCCGGTACCCAGCGCGAAGTAGTAATAAACGTTGACGCCGCACCCCAGGATGCCAGCCGCAGCCAGCGTGCGCAGCATCTGGGCGCCCCCTTGAGCCGCCTCTTCGCTGATCCACAGCGCGATGAGGCTGTGAGCCAATGGAATCAAAGGCGCGAGCGCACATGCGCCAACCAGATTGAGGACCCAGCTCGCTTGCGCGAAGAACGAGCCCCTGCGCTCCAGGGTGTCGGTGGCTGTTACCGCGAAATGCGGGAGCAACACTTCCGTGGCCTTGAGAATGCCCATGTGCACGACCTCCTGCAGCCGCATCGCGACATTGAACTGACCCACGACGCTCAAGGGGGCGAGAACGCCCAGGAGGTACCTGTCGATCTGATTGCCGGTTGCACCCACGAAATGTGCGCCTCCTTGCCACTTGCCGAAAGCCATGATGATGCGAATGTCCTGTCGTTTGACCCGGGCCAGTGGAAATAGGAACGGCAACTCTCGCCGGGCGAGTCGCCACCACAGTGCGAGGGCGATCAGAAAGCCAGCACTCGTGCCCAGCAGAAACCCGAGATGGTCTGGCCTCCACATCGCGCCGGCCACCACACACGCGGCGCTGGAGAGCGCCACCAAGATGCCGACTTGCGCCAACGACGCGAAGCGCTGCGTGGCAGCAATGCCGGCCTGGAGCACCAAGGCCACTTGCTGGGCAGCCCATCCGAATGCAGCCACAAAAAACGCCAACTGCCAGTTCATCGCGGGCGCGGTGCCATCGTCTAGCAGCTTCATGGCCACATTGGCCAGCAATATCATGCATGCGGCCAGCAGAATGCTGCCCAAACCGCACAGGAAGAGGCCGCTCGAAAACATCGACGCCGCGCGCCGGTGCTCCTCGGGCTCCGCTGCAAGCAGGGGTGCGAGTTCCTTGACCATGGCCTGTCCGAGCACCGTTCCAACCAGCATGAGTGGCGCATAGACGGCCAAGACCAACCCCCCGGCGCCGAACGCGGGAAGCCCGATGGCCGTGACCACGATCGGTATGGTGGCGAAGTTGACGAGAAGCGAGACCGCAAACGCGAGCAGGTTCCAGCGCGAGTTGGACACCAGCCTGCTGCTGGCCCCATCATGAGCCCCGTCCGAGTTCACGCAACCAACTCGGCGATGCCCCTGAAGACGGTCGCGATCTGCTCCTCCTGCATTTCCGGAAAAATGGGGATGGAAAGAATGCGAGACTGGTTGCGATGCGCGTTCGGGAATTCCTCCGGCCGGTGACCGAAGCGCGAGTAACAGGGGAGGAACGGAAGCGCAACGGGGTAGCTGATGACCGTTTGTATGCCCAGCGCACCCAGGTGCTTGGCCAGGTCATCACGGCGCTCATGCCGGATCACATACAGGTGGTAGACGTGTTCCCTATCGGCCGAAGTGGTCGGTCGCGTCACACCGGGCACAGTGGCCAGCAGCTCGTCGTAGCGTCTGGCTATCGCTTGCCTTCGGCGTGTCCACTCGCCCAGGTGGGGCAGCTTGACGGACAACACGGCCGCCTGAAGACCATCCAGGCGGCTGTTCACTCCCTCGATCTGGTGGTCACCTTTGTTGATTCCTCCGTGCCGCGCGAACATGGCCATGCGCTGCGCAAGCGCCGCGTCATTGGTGGTGATGGCACCCGCGTCGCCCATGGCACCCAGGTTCTTGCCGGGATAGAAGGAGTACGAGGCTGCGTCACCGAAGCTGCCCACAAGCCGACCCTTGTACCGCGCGAGGTGCGCCTGCGCGCAGTCTTCAATGACCCACAGCTTGTGCTTGCGCGCGATGGCCATGATCGCATCCATGTCGGCCGGTTGCCCATACAGATGAACGGGCACGATGCCCACTGTCTTCGGTGTGATCCGCATCTCAATTTGCTTGGGGTCGATCGTGAAGGTGTCGGCTTCGGTGTCGCAGAAAACCGGCGTGCCCCCCGCCTGCGTGATCGTCTCGCTCGTGCTGATCCAGGAGTGGGCCGTGGTCAGGACTTCGTCGCCGGGCTGCACGCCAAGGGCGTGCATGGCGATGTAGAGCGAGTCGGTGCCATTGGCGCAGGAGACGCAGTGCGCGGCCTCAACCGCCGCCGCGAACTCCGCTTCGAAGTCCTGGACAAATGGCCCGCGAATGAAGGCAGACGTCCGGATGACTTCTGCTATGGCCGCGTCGATGCCCGGCTTGATGGAGAGGTACTGCGCGTGCAGGTCAGCAAAAGGAACTTTCATGGCTTTCAGTCTCGTGGGGAATGTCGGCGAGCGGGATTGCCGGAGTAGACGCCTGGCTCGGTGATATCGCGCGTCACCACGGCGCCAGCGCCGATCACGACGCCATCGCACACGGAGACGGGCAGGAGCGTGGCGTTCGATCCGATGGAAACGCGGTTTCCGATGAGTGTTGACTTCCAGAGGGAACGATTGCCTCGGGCAGGTCCTCCGTGGGCAAAGACGTCGTTGGTGAACATCACGCCATGGCCGATGAAGCAATCTTCGCCAATCTCTACCAGCTCGCAGATGAATGCGTGCGACTGGACCTTGGTGCGTGCGCCGATCCTGACGCCCTTCTGGATTTCCACGAACGGGCCCACGAAGCAGTCTTCGCCCAGGCTGCATTCGTATACGTTGGCCGGTTCAACAATGCGCACCCGCTCTCCGCAAGTGACGTCGCGAATCTGGGCCTTCAGCAAGCTGGGCGATGATGTGCCTGGGCTGCTCATGGGCGCCCCAGTTTGCAGAGATCCACCCTCAGGGGCAGTTGAACCTCCTTGCCCGAAGCGATGGATTCATACAGCGCCATGATCAATTCGAGGCTCTGGCGGCCCTGATGACCATCCACCAGCGCTTCGGTGCCGTTTGCGAAGCAATCCACCACATGCTCGTAGTAGGCTTGGTGCCCGAAGCCGTATACGTTGGGCGGATTGACCGAGTACTTCTCCATCATGTCCGCATCCGAGTTCAGGGGCTCCATGAACTGCCAGGTCCTGATCTTGTTGACCGAGAATCCCGCGATCTCAACCGACCCTCCCGAGCCCAATACGGACAGCGAACCCTCCATGTCCTTCGGCCGTGTGGCGGATGTCGCCTCCACGATGCCCAGCGCGCCGCTGCGGAACTTGATGGTGGCCACCGCAGTGTCTTCGGCTTCAATTTTCGCCAGGGCCGTGATCCCACGCGCATGCACGCTTTCCACATCGCCCATGAACCAGCTCAACATGTCCACATGATGGCTGGCCTGGTTGGATAGAACACCACCGTCTTGGGCCCACGTGCCGCGCCAGCTGTCGTGGTCGTAGTAGCTCTGATCGCGGCACCAGCGCACGCGAACCGTACCCAGAACCAGTTGACCGAAGCGACCCGCGTCCAGCGCCTCGCGAGCTTTGACCACGGGGACGTTGAAGCGGTTCTGCTTTACAACAAACAGACGAACGCCATTGGCGTCGCAGGCCTTGATCATGGCGTCGGCATCGGCCATCGTGAGTGCCATGGGCTTCTCAACCACGACGTGTTTGCGTGCACCCGCCACAGCAATGGCATGTTCTGCATGCATGCCACTCGGGGTGAGGATGGACACCACGTCGATGTCCTGGCGAGCCAGCATGTCGTCGATCGACTGAAATGCGGCGACATCATATTTGGCGCCGAAGGCATCCGCCCGATCTTGCTGGATGTCGCAGACGGCGACCAGGCGCGCGCCCTTGATCTGACCTGTGCCCAGAAGCTCGGCGTGACGTTTGGCGATGCGGCCACAGCCAAGGATTGCAAAATTGATCATGTTTTCTGGAATGCGGTGTGTTGAGTGCTGTTCAGCGCGAGCGATGGCAACGAGGGTTTGTGCTATTCGACACTCACGTTGACCCGGTACCCGTGCGTCTTCAGCAGCGCGTGTTGCTTGGCTTGGGTCAGATCGAAAGCCACCATTTCCGCGCACATTTCCCGCGCGGTGATTTCAGGGGTCCAGCCCAGTCTTTGTTTGGCCTTGGTGGGGTCTCCCAGCAGGGTCTCCACCTCGGCGGGCCGGAAGTAACGCGGGTCAATCCTGACAACGGGTTGCCCGGTGGGTGTATGCGATGCCGGGGAGTTGGTCCAGTAGGCAACCTCCTCGACGCCTTTCCCTTCCCATCGCAACGACATGCCCAACTCCGCAGCGGTCCATTCGATGAACTGGCGCACGCTGTATTGTTTGCCGGTGGCGATCACGAAATCTTCCGGCTGATCCTGCTGCAGCATCATCCATTGCATGCGGACATAGTCCTTCGCGTGTCCCCAATCCCTCAAGGCATCGATGTTGCCCATGTACAGGCAATCTTCCAGTCCTTGGCTGATGTTGGCCAGCCCCCGCGTGATTTTGCGCGTCACGAAGGTCTCGCCCCGACGTGGACTCTCATGGTTGAACAGGATGCCGTTGCAGGCATACATGCCGTATGCCTCGCGGTAGTTCACCGTGATCCAGTACGCATACAGCTTGGCGACAGCATAGGGGCTGCGCGGATAGAAGGGGGTGGTCTCCTTCTGGGGGGTCTCCTGAACCAAGCCGTAGAGTTCGCTCGTGCTGGCTTGGTAGAAGCGGGTCTTCTTCTCCAGCCCGAGGATACGTATGGCCTCCAGCATGCGCAGGGTGCCCATGCCGTCCACGTCCGCGGTGTACTCGGGGCTTTCGAAACTCACGGCCACGTGGCTTTGTGCGCCGAGGTTGTAGATTTCGTCCGGCTGCGTTTCCTGGATGATTCGCACTAGGTTGCTGGTGTCGCTCAGGTCGCCGTAGTGCAATTTGAAGCGGGCGTTCTCGATGTGTGGGTCCTGGTAGATGTGATCTACCCTCGCCGTGTTGAAGCTGGACGCGCGGCGTTTGATGCCGTGAACTATGTAGCCCTTCTCCAGCAGGAATTCGGCCAGATAGCTGCCGTCCTGCCCGGTGATGCCGGTAATCAGAGCCGTCTTGGAGGTTTCAGGTTTTGACATATTCGGTGGCTGGCAAGTAGTTGTTCTTGAAATCCTGGTATGCCTGCATTAGTCCTTGCTCCAGCGATACTGTTGATTTCCACCCCATGGTATTGAGCCGTGTGCTGTCCATCAGCTTTCGTGGGGTGCCATCAGGTTTGCTGGTGTCGAACTGCAGCGCGCCTTGATAGCCCACGGTCTTGCCGATGGCGGCCGCCAGTTCGCGGATGGTCACGTCGTCGCCACAACCCACGTTGATGTGGCTGAGCATGGGCTGGGTGTGCTGGTCGTAGGTGGTCTTGTCCAGATTCATCACGTGAACGCTGGCCGCGGCCATGTCGTCGACGTAGAGGAACTCGCGCCGCGGCGTGCCCGTGCCCCAGACGGTGAGGCTTGGTGCCTGGCTCAGCTTGGCCTCGTGAAACCGGCGAATCAAGCCGGGGATGACGTGGGAATTCTCCGGGTGGTAGTTGTCCCCTGGGCCATAAAGGTTGGTAGGCATGACGCTGCGGTAGTCCACACCGTGCTGGCGGTTGTAACTTTCGCAGAGCTTGATGCCGGCGATCTTGGCTATGGCGTAGGGCTCATTTGTAGACTCCAACGTGCCGGTGAGCAAGGCTTGTTCGCTCATGGGCTGCGGAGCGAACTTCGGGTAGATGCAGCTCGAGCCGAGGAACAGCAGCTTCCTGACACCGCTGCAGAAAGCCGCATCGATGATGTTGGCCTGGATCATCAGGTTGTCATATATGAAGTCGGCAGGGTAGATGTTGTTCGCGTGAATGCCACCTACCCGGGCTGCTGCAAGATACACCTGCTCCGGCTGCTCGACCGCGAAGAAGCTGCGCACGGCGGCCTGGTTCGTCAGGTCCAGTTCGGCGTGGGAGCGTGTGATGAGCAGGCTGTCGGGATGCCCCGCAGCGCGCAGTTGGCGCGAAATGGCCGAGCCCACCATTCCCCGGTGGCCAGCGATGTAGATTTTTGGGAAGGACGGCATCTCAGCTTTTCTCAGGCGGGAACACATCGGCGTTCACCAGTCGCTTGCCAGCTTGATCCTTGGCGGACAGCAGCGGGCGTACGGACGAGGGCCACTGGATGCCGATGTCCGGGTCATTCCAGGCGACGCATCGCTCATGCTGCGGCGCGTAGTAGTGGGTGGTTTTGTAGAGAAAGTCCGCACTGTCGCTCAGCACCATGAATCCGTGCGCGAAGCCGGGGGGAATCCAGAGCTGGGCATGGTTCTCTTCGCTTAGCTCGGTGCCCACCCACTGCCCGAACGTGGCAGATCCCTTGCGGATGTCCACCGCCACATCGAACACCGCACCGCGCACAACGCGCACCAGCTTGCCCTGCGGTTGTTCGACCTGGTAGTGCAGTCCACGCAACACGCCCTTGCCGCTCCGGCTGTGGTTGTCCTGCACGAAATCCGGATCGAGCCCGGTGGAGTCGAGAAATCCCTGGCGGTTGAAGCTCTCGAAGAAAAAGCCGCGCGCGTCGCCGAAAACCTTGGGCTCGATTAGCAA